>Ga0233439_10000769_pt1 | contig 44460 bp, 37 predicted proteins | sample SI_123_September_6_FD_182713 | JGI IMG/M metagenome (GOLD analysis project Ga0233439, IMG submission 182713) | Seawater microbial communities from Saanich Inlet, British Columbia, Canada - SI_123_September2016_100_MG | ecosystem: Environmental > Aquatic > Marine > Inlet | place: Canada: British... | reverse complement strand
GAAAGATATTCAACAACTTCCGGCAATTTTACAACACTCAAAACCCATCTTCACCCTTTATATATGGGCTCTATCGAATTTTTCAGGGACGACTAAGTAGACCGGACTGCGGTCGAACCCGCTAAATATAATTTTTTACAAGGGTTAAGCGTAAAACGAGGGCTGTATTTTATGATATTTCACCCTTTTGTCAATCATATCCTGCGAGATAATAAGGGGAGCATTTCCGGAAAAAGGAGAGGGAGTAAAAGGCCTTCTAAAACAACCTACTTCAAGCGTTTTTTAAGTTCTTTGATGCGGAACTTTTCTTCATCGCGGGTGATGAATCCCATTCCAGCATCATGCTCCAGCATAAGAATTTCAAATTTCAAAGCTTCTGCAACCGCCTGTCCATATTTCTGACCAGGGACAACATCGAAGGTAACGACTCGAGTATTAAATTTATCTGGTCGAACTTTTTCCAAAAATCCATCAATCGTCTCCGGTTGAATTCCACCCCCTACCGATACCGGTAGTTTCTTAGATTGAATTTTTTTTACCGCTCGTACCACACGGTTTAAAACAGTCCGATCCACCCCAGATCTTTTCATGGAACCGGATAAATCGCTGCAACCAATGGTTATCTCGTCAAGGAATTTTGCTTCAGGAGAATTGAGAATATCATCCAGTTGTTTTATAGCCGTTACTGTTTCTATATTGATATGCTTATTCAATCTCCCAAACCGCATGGGTGTGGTGAAGTCTCTAACCGCTGCGATAAAATTTTCCAGACCATAAGGCGACTCAACCATCGGCGCAATCAACCCCTCTATATTGAGGGGAACCAGTTGTTTGATATCGTTTCTGGCATTGGGGCCACCGATCTTAACAATAGAGGGCAACAAAGAAGCCTCTGCCCAGAATTTGATCTGGTCAATCGTCATAGCTGCATCTTCAGTAGAAAGCTTTAACCCGCAAGCACCAAATTCATTTTTCAAACGCCTCAAAGAACGGGCCAATGTTGTTTGAAAAGTTTCGGCTTTCTTAACCGGCATTATTTTCAATGAAGTTTTTTTAGACCTCATTAGCGTTCGCCTTTCTTCCTGAATATAATGGAAGGGTCGATCTGATCAATAGATCCACAACCCGTAAGGATCATTGCCTTTTTCAATTCCTTCAATTTCTCCTGAAGATAAAACGAAACGCCCTCTTGCCCGGCACCAAATGCAGCGATACAAATGGGCCTGCCGATCATCACCGCGTCAGCCCCCAACGCAAGCATTTTAAGAATGTCGATTCCTTCTCTAATCCCTCCATCCGCCAGCACTTTGATTCTGCCAGCAACCGCATTGGCAATTTCTGGAAGCACTTCCGCCGTTCCGGGCATATGGTCCATGACCCGTCCTCCGTGATTGGAGACCACGATGGCATCCGCTCCTGCTTCAATCGCAGACAATGCTGATTCCACATTCATAATGCCTTTTAAAACAAAGGGAACCTTCAGGTAAGATTTTAACTCCTGCAATTCTTCGATGGTTTTGGGTCCTACCGCCTGGCCTTTCATCGACATGGTTTTGAAAGAAGCAGCATCTATGTCAACCCCCACGGCAAGGGCACCGGCATCTTCCGCAGCCTTGAAACGCTTGATAATATCCAGATTAAATTCCCGGGGTTTGAAAATGGGAATCCCCAATCCACCGTGTTTTTTAATCGCTTCCAAACCGATCAAATATTTTTGGGGGCTGGCACCATCGCCCACCATCCCTAAGGTTCCACACTCCAGACAACCATCGAGAATAGCGTTCGCATATTCTTTTTCATCCATGCCTCCGGCAAGGTTGGTTTCCATACCTGTGATAGGTGCTGCCAATACCGGCATCGCCAGCTTATGACCAAACAACTCTATCGATGTATCGGGAGTTTTTATTTTGTGAATGGTTCTTAAATTAACCTGATATCGAGCCAGTGCAGTGAGGTTTTCTGTGAAGGAACTACCCGTACCGATTCCACCAATACCCGGTACCTTGCCGGCACATTCATGACCATCGCAAACCGTGCAAGCCTTACAGGCAACATAGAATTTTTTTCTGGCGTTGTTACGAATGATATCCCAGGTCAAAGCATTGGAGGCGCCAACTTCAATCTGAATTGTCTTTCTGGCCAAATCGTTAATGCAAACCGCTTCTTCGCGGGTCGTGGCAACGGTGATGACATAGCCCACTTTACCCATATTACTTTTGGGTTCTTCCACCCATTCGCCGGCTTCTTTCATTAGAATGATTTCGCGGACTCCTTTAATTTTCCTCGCTTCTTCTACTCCACGGATGGAGAGAATTTTTCCCGGAGCGGGTATCAAAGAACGCTCTGCAGCAACAAGAGAAGTCTTGGGTTTCAGGCCATCGGGCTCTTCACCTAATGCGACCTGAATTGCCGCCTTATATAAATTGACCCCGGATGATAATGGATAAGTGTAAGCCGACATCCAACCCCCACTCAAGCGAGCGGCTATCTCTACAATTTTAGGACCTTCTGACGTGAATTTGATATCCCCTTTCGCCGCGCCCGTGTTGATACCCAAAGCACGGATCGCCTGTTTGAAAACATCCATCGTTTCTTTAACCTGATTTTCCGGCAAGTTCGACGGTAGGGTGTGTCCGACTTCCACAAAATAAGGGGAACGCTCAATAATACGATCTGCGACACCGGTTATATGAATAGTGTCGTTATAAACCAGTGCATCCAGACTCAGTTCCGGTCCTTCCATAAATTCTTCAATGACCAGTTTGCCACTTATAGAAGCCTCTTTGGCTTCGCGAAATGCCGGGATCAAATCGTCAGGCCGCTCTATTTTTCGTACACCGCGCGCACCCATGTTGTCACAAGGTTTTATAACCAGTGGCAGTTCCATGGCATTTACAGCTTCGCGCCCTTCATCCAATGTCCAAACCGGACGAAACTGCGGAACCGGCACTCCCTTTTCCTGCAAAATCTGACGCATCTTGATCTTGTCTGTTGCCCGTTCGGCAACTTCGAAAGGAATACCCGGAAGGTTCAAAGCATTGGCAACGGCGGCTACTGTCTGCGAAGCATCCGTCCCCACCGTCATCACACCATCCAAAGGACAGGCCATATGAAACTGTTTGGCTGTGTTGACCGTGAGATTGATATTGCGAGTACTGACTTCGATAGGATAATCGGCAAGCAACATGCCCTCCGATTCCGGATTGTAATCGGTCACCACCACCTTAAGTCCCATAGACTTGGCAATTTTAATGGCAGGGACCTGAAACACACCGCCACCGATGATCATTAAATGTTTAGGACGATTTACAGGCATGAAGACAGACTTCCTGAAAGGTTAGATGAAATTTCTGTTACTACCCAACAATGACTTAACGTCATATAAAATGGTCAGCTTTAACGAATCCCCGAACAATCCTGTTCATTTTAACTGTTTTTAGAAGAAAATAGCTTAAAATATCCCTGCAAATGCCGTTCTATACTCTATAAACGGTTCAAAACTCAGGAGAAGATGTGATCCCCCATCAGTCCCGGTTCAAAACGCCTCTATTTTTACTCATCCTCACGGGAATTCTTTTCCTTATATATGCCAATGGACTCAATACCCCTCTCCAGAGTGATGACGAAAGACATGTAATTCTTCATCATCTTGTCAATGATCTTGGAAGCTACCTGAATCCGAAATTCATCATGGAACGGCATATCACAAGTTTAAGCTTTGCCCTGAATCATCATTGGGGGAAACAAGAACCCTTCGGGTATCACCTATTCAATCTCATCACTCATATTATTACAGTGATGCTGGTTTTTTTTATCGCCTCAATTACCATAAAAAATTCCACGGAATGGGGAGAGCAAGCCGCATTTAAAATTGGAGCAACAACCGCGATTCTTTTCGGGCTCCACCCCATACAAACTGAAACCATCACTTATATATCGGGAAGACCCGGCGGACTCGCCGCAATGTTCTCCTTCTTCTCTCTACTCATGTTCCTATTGGGTGGATTGAACAAACAAAAATTACCCCGCTTCATTTTTTACACCTTTTCCCTGCTGGCTTATTTCGCTGCCGTACTTTGTAAAGAGGTCGTCGTGATCCTGCCCGCCCTGTTACTGCTTTACGATATTTGTTTTATGAAGGGAGAAAACTGGAAATCTTTTCGCTCGCGGTTGGGTTTTTACCTGTTGTTTCCAATAATGGCAATACTTGGATTTTTGCAATCCCCTCAATCTTTTTTCGCCATTGAAAAGTTACTTAAAAAAATCAACTTTTCACTGCTATGGATACAGCTGGACATTCTTAAACATCCGTTAAAAATGTTTTTCTTCCCAATGAACCTGACCTTTGAATATGATTTTAAAACTCAGGTGATGTGGGGATCGCTTCTCGTGTCTATCTTTCTATTGACGGTTGGACTATTTTTAGTGATCAAAAAGTTTTATTTAAAAACACCTATCCTTTCTTTTTCAGTTTTATGGTTTTTAATCACATTGGCTCCGACCAATTCTGTCATGCCCCGAGTGCATCTGCTCAGCGAACGAAACCTGTACATTCCTTACTTTGGGCTCTCACTTTTTTTTGCAGTGATCTTTTATCTAATATTTTTCCATGAGAACCAAAACCGAAAGAAAACACTGATCGGCGCATCTCTAATTCTGGCAATCGGACTCGGGTTTTCGTCACTGGTCGTAAAAAGAAACCAGGCTTACGCCTCCCCTTCATCCCTCTGGGCAGACACTTTTAAGAAAACTCCGCAAAAACTGAGCGTCGGAAAAACATTGAGCATTCATCTTTTGATGGAAGAAAAATATCCCGAAGCACTGCAAACCCTGAAAGCTTTATTGAGGATCAATCCCGGACTGTACGATGTTCACCAGAACATGGGTCTCACCTACAAGCACCTTGGGGACTGGGCCAACGCAGAGAAAAAATTTAAAGATGCCATTCGCATCAATTTCAATGCACCGGAAGCCCATTACAACCTTGCAGGTCTATATGGCAACCAAGGCAAAGCAATTGAAGCCAGTAAAGAGTTTGATATCTCAGCAAGACTTTTCAATGGACATGTTAACCGTCCACCCCACAGTTTTTATGCTGAAAAAGCCCGCGCTCACAATCAGGCAGGAGTCGCCTTCATCAATTCAAAAAAATATGATGAAGCACTGGAACAATTTGAAAAATCCGTTAAGCAAAATCCCAAATCACTGGAAGGTCGTTTCAACCTTGCCAAGCTTTTGCTGGATTTTAAAAACGATAAACCCCAGGCCGCCACTCACCTTAAGGAAGCACTGAAACTGAACCCCACTCCCCAGCAAACACAGATACTGCAGAACCTATTGAAGGAAATAACTCAATAGTCCGTCATTGCGAACGTGTGATATTTAACCTCTGCTTTCATGCCCTGCAAGGGTAGAGTGAAGCAATCCAGAAACTGGATCGCCACGCTCCTTTCAGTCACTCGCGATGACGTAAAAAATGCTCTTTGCCACGTACCTTTTAAAAAGTTGCCTGAGTAACTGCATTGGTGTAGTTTTGATCGGAATACCAAAAATCAACAGTTGAGGCAACATGGTCGCACTGGTACATAGCGGAGCGGTATTAGGCATCGACGGCTACCCCGTAGAGGTAGAAGTAAACCTCTCGCAAGGGCTTCCCGGTATGTCAATTGTAGGTCTGCCCGATGCCGCTGTAAAAGAAAGCAGCGACCGAGTCTCAGCCGCCATTCGAAACACCCAACTTTCTCTACCCGTCCGAAGAATCACCGTCAATCTGGCACCTGCAGATATCCGTAAAGAAGGTTCGGCGTTCGATCTTCCCATCGCGCTTGGCATCCTCGCCGCAAGCGGCATGATCGACAACGAAAAATTAAAAGACTGGGTGATTCTCGGTGAATTGTCACTTGATGGAAGAGTCAAACCTGTTCGCGGCGGACTCTCCATCACCGCCATGGCGCGCGAAAAAGGTATGAAAGGAGTTTTACTGCCTGCTCAAAACGCCGCCGAAGTTTCGGTGATCGACGACATCCCTATTTACGCGATTGAAAACCTGCCGCAAGCATTGGATTTTCTTTGCGGCGAGCTAGAGCTCCAGCCAGTGAAACCCGAGACTCAAAAGGAAATTTCAAGTCCATCAGAATATGAGTTGGATTTTACGGATGTCAAAGGCCAACACCATGTCAAGCGTGCCTTAGAGATCGCCTCTTCCGGCGGGCATAATATTCTGCTCATCGGTCCACCCGGCAGTGGCAAATCGATGCTGGCAAAACGTATTCCAACTATCCTGCCATCGATGACCCAAGACGAGTCCATCACCACCACAAAAATTCACAGCATTCTCGGTCAATTGAAAAACGGACTTTTAAATTTGCGGCCATTCCGCTCACCACATCACACCATCTCCGATGCCGGTTTGATTGGTGGCGGTCGTGTGCCGATGCCCGGCGAAGTGTCGATGGCGCATAACGGAGTTTTGTTTCTCGATGAGTTGCCCGAATTCAAACGCAACGTACTCGAAGTTTTAAGACAACCTTTGGAAGAAGGCGAAGTTTCGATATCACGCGCCGCAGGGTCAGTCACCTATCCGGCAAACTTAATGCTAGTGGCGGCGATGAACCCCTGCCCTTGTGGATACCGGTTTGATCCGAAACGCGAATGCGGTTGCACACCGCCCAACATCAAACGCTATGTCGGTAAAATTTCAGGTCCACTGCTCGACCGCATCGACCTGCATATCGAAGTCCCGGCGTTGGACTACAAAGACCTGTCATCAGAATCCGGCGGCGAACCTTCGGCAGCGATAGCGCAACGCGTCGAACAGGCAAGAGGCGTTCAATTACACCGCTTTCAAAACAGTGAAAACAATTTCAATTCCAACATGAACGCCAAACAACTTAAAGCATTTTGCGATCTCGATGAAGCATCGAAAAAAATTATGGCAATGGCCATCGACAAACTGGGCTTAAGCGCCCGCGCCCACGACCGCATACTGAAAGTCGCACGCACCATCGCCGATCTCGCATCCAGCGAACATGTCGAATCCGAACACATCGCCGAAGCGATTCAGTACCGTTCTTTAGATAGGGAGAGTTGGTTCTAGCCGGCGAGCCCGGTGGCTGTGATACCGGCACCTTCGCCTTCATGCCCCGCAGGGGTATAAAAGGTCTATTCCGTAATAGCGAAACAATTACTTTTTCGGTTTTGGATATTTATTTTTAGTAATTTCTCCTAAAAAGGGGACTAGAATGTATGTTTCGCTGGAAAAAATTGGAAAACAGAATTTACTAAAATGGAAAGGGTGAATATGAAAAAAATTATATTGGCTGTGATGATGGTTTTTCTCGTTCAAAATGCAGCCTACGCAGATGAAGATAAAATGAAAGGTGAAAAGATAGAAAAGGTTAAGGGAAAAGTGCTTGAGCATATAAATAAGAAACGGGGTTTCTTAAACGACTTTGAAAGTTGTGTCAAATCCGTAAACTCCCGCGAAGACATGAAAGCGTGCCGAAAAAAGAACAAGCAAAATATGGAAGCACTCCGGGCTGAAAGAAAAGAAATGAAAGAGAAAAGAAAAGAAAAAAGAAAAGACAGAAGAGAAAAGAGAAAAAATAAAGATTAACCCACTTGAAAAGCTGAACGGAAAATATGATCTGAAAAGTGGTTGAGCAGGCTACTTCTAACCATAACTCACGTCGATACTGCCCGAAAGGACCTGGGCGGTTTGTGCTATCGGGTCGATGGATTTGATAATATATTTTAAAATTATCGGTATGGCAGCATGGGCGGAGTTGCACCAGAACGTCAAACGGGCCAACAATTTCAAACCTCTCACTTCAAGGCCAGCAATTCGGTTACGGGAAAGGGTTGAAGAACTCACCAAAAACTGCCCCTCCACCTCGGCGCGGGGATATAAAAAAAATACGCAATAAATCATTTTTCTATTTCAATCTTCTGGGAATACGTTAACCTATATAGATAGGATTTCCCATTTAAGGACCCCCGCTATTTCCACCCCTGTACGTTTTTCCGGGCACTAAATTTCAATCCTTCCTTTTTGAACGGCAGCCCTTTCAAAATTTAATCATCTATAATTTGTATTGGAGTACGAATGAAGCGTTGGTTTATGGTTGTTTGTGTTTTAAGCTTCCTGTTTACCGGTTGCGCTGCGGGTAAGGTTTATGTGGATCAAGGCAATGATCGCCACGCCTCCTGCACGGTCATTGAACAAGAGTTGCAACTTGCTCAACATAAAATTGATGTTCTCGAAGAGACCGATCACACTTTGCAAAATGTAAGGGATGCTGTTCTAAGTGTCGCACAGCTTATTTTTGCCCCTATCGGAGTTTTGAACGCGATATTAACCGTGTCTGATTCTCATCTCGCGGATGTCGCGGAAACCAAAGCCTTGAAAGACCGCCACAATGGAATGGTCACCATCTCCAACCAAAAAAGTTGTGGCTATAAATATGCCATGATCACCTCTAGCGAGGTGGAGCAATAGGTCAGCACGGTAATTAGCGAACCTTGATCTACAAGCTTCTGGATTTTAGTTTTGGCGCTGCAGCCGTGATATGGGTAAAGCAGACACCTCTAGCGAGGTGGAGCAATAAGTCAGCACGGTAATTAGCGAACCTTGATCTACAAGCTTCTGGGTTTTAGTTTTGCTGCTACGGCCGTGATATGGGTAAAACAGACACCTCTGGCGAGGTAAAAAATAGTAACAGCAACTATTTTAGCAGTCGCCTAACCACAACTCATAGTGATGTTCCCTGTCGGGACCTGGGCGGTTTGCGCCATTGGATCGATGGGGTTTACGGTGAGCTCGACTTTGCACTTTTTATTTTCTATTTTTCTGCGGCTCTCTTTTTTCTTTTTAGTATCCAAAAACTTTTGCTCCAACTTAACTTCGTGGATGCTGTCGTTTAGTATTGCTTTCGAACCTGACAACGTTTGAATTTTTGCAAACACCGTAACGCTTTCCACACATCCCTTAAATTTCATATCATAAGAGTTTAGAAAACCCTTTAATACATATTTTTTGGGTTCCTCTGCGGGTTTTCCCGTAAGCATATCGTAGGATCGTACGACCTCATTTTTACCATCCTCAGCGAGGGTTTTTACGAGTCCTCTCATTTCCAGACCTTTGAATTCTTCCCAGCGCATATTCGGGTTGTTAATGGAGAGGGTCGTGTTGAAACCTGGCTGGGCTTTATAACACTCGTCCGGCAGCTTGAAAAAGTCGGTGTATTTCCAACTAAAAAACGCAACAAAAACCAGAACTGAGCCTTGCAAAACTTTTTTACTGAACAATGCCCTGGCAAGGGGTTTTAATTCCTCAAGCACCCAGCAAATCTTCTTCTTGACTAATTTAGTGTCAATTGGAATCTTCATTCACTAACCTGCTCACTTTCTCAGTTGAGTTAAAGACCGCCACCCTAATTCAAGTTTTTCAGACCTCACAATATAAGCTTATCTAATTTACATTATAAGTTTATTTAAGTTAAACTCAAGGGATAAATTTATCTCTCTCACCGATAAAGGTTCTTCAATTGACCCCGCCTGATGTTTAGATTATGCTGGGGCTCTAAAACCCCTATTTTCATTTTTTTTGAACTTTATTTTCGCTTTTTATTCGCTAATGACTATTCCGTTAAATTGCCATAGTTTTTATTCCTTATTACGCGGGACGACGAGTGTCGAGTCCATTGTCGAAAAGGCGGTGGAGCTAAACTTCCTCGCTCTGGCTTTGACCGACACCAATGCGACCTACGGTGTTGTGGCTTTTCAGAAATCGGCCATATCTCATGGCATACGTCCGATATTCGGAGCCGAGGTGGATGATCCTGAAACCGGAGACCACGCCGTCTTGCTCGCCAAAAACCTGCTGGGCTTTGGCGAGGTATGCCGAGTGGTCACCGACCGCAATCTAAAATCCAACTTCTCTCTGGCTTCACGTCTTCGCCATTGCAACGATCATGTGATTGTTCTGAGCCCATCTCTGGAGATCATCGATACAGTAGCGAAAGCACGCGGCAGTCGAAACCTTGGGATCGAGCTCATACTCTGGCAAAGTGGCGAAACTCAACGCTGGGAATTCTCGCAGAAGCATCGTATTCCCCTTATCGCTTCGAACCGTATTTTTTTCCCGCAGCCAAAAGACTGGGAAACACATCAACTGTTAACAGCGATTCGCCTCAACACGTCCTGCCTTTCTTCTACAGACACGATCAACCGTGAAGCCTGGATGAAACCACAGTCCGTCATGAAACATTTGTATCGCTACACTCCTCAAGCTTTAGAAAATACGCACCGCGTTGCTGAGCAATGCGACATGACGCTGCCTATCGGGCAGTTGCAGTTTCCACCATTCAATCTTTCCCCCGGTCAAACTCATATCGGACAATTGCGCAGTCTTGCGTGGCAGGGGGTGCGCAAACAATACGGTTCAATCAACACGCGCGTTCGCCAACGGTTGCAATACGAATTGGACATCATCGAGAAAATGCAATTCGCGTCTTACTTTCTTCTGGTGTGGGACATTGTTCGGGAAGCGCATCGGCGTGGCATTCCCACAGTGGGTCGTGGCTCGGCGGCTAACAGTCTGGTGTGCCGGTCTCTCAACATCACCGAAGTGGACCCTATTGAAAACAATCTTTATTTCGAACGCTTCCTTCACGAACAGCGCGAAGACTTCCCGGATATTGATATAGACTTTCCGTGGAACCGGCGCGATGAAATGATCCGATACGTCTTTGACAAATATGGAGCCGAACACGTTGCGTTGATCTCGACGCATACCCATCTAGGCAGTCGATCTGCGTTGCGGGAAGCGGGTAAGGCGCTGGGCCTTCCCTCTACTGATATTGATCGTATCACTCAACGCTTGCCTCACTCCTCCGACTTGAGCAACCTTCAAGCAGTGCGTGACGCCGTTCCCGAATGCCGCAACTTACCGCTGGAAGACCCACCGTTTTGCGACATGATCGCTGCCGCCCAAAAAATCGCCGGACTGCCGCGTCATATCTCAATTCATTGTGGCGGACTCGTTGTCAGCGCGACACCGATCACGAATCTGATTCCATTGCAAAAAACGTCAAAAGGATTTGAAGTCACGCAATACGATATGTACCCCGTCGAAGATTTGGGACTGCTGAAAATTGACCTGCTCGCACAACGAGGCCTGGCGGTTGAAGTCGATACTCTACAGGCCATCCGCGAACACATTGACTTTTCATGCATCGATCCGGTGACCGACCCAAAGACCCGGGCTTTGGTGCGCGAAGGGAAAACCATGGGTTGCTTCTATATTGAAAGTCCGGGCATGCGCAACCTGTTGCAAAAACTCCGCGTCAATTCTTTTGAAAAGTTGACTGCGGCCAGTTCCATCATTCGTCCCGGTGTTGCCTCCAGCGGCATGATGCAGGCTTATATCAAACGCCATAATGGAAAAGAAGCAATCACTTACCTGCATCCGAAGCTAAAAGAAGTTCTCTCTGAAACTTACGGCATCATGATTTATCAGGAAGACGTTCTTAAAGTGGCGCACGCCGTAGCCGGCATGAGCCTTGGCGAAGCCGAGGGATTAAGAAAATGCATGAGCAAGAAACGCGATTGGGAACGCATGGAAACTTATCGGGAACAGTTTCTTGCCGGAGCCAAAAAAAACGGCGTGCCTGAATCCATACGAAACGAAATCTGGCGGCATATCGACAGCTTTGCCGGATACTCATTTTGCAAAGCGCATTCCGCATCCTTCGCGCTGGTGTCTTACCGGGCGGCCTATCTGAAAGCGCATTACCCGGCTCAGTTCATGGCCGCTGTGCTCACCAATGAAGGCGGGTTTTATGATGCCTGCGCCTATACCGAAGAAGCCCGACGGCTGGGGGTCGACCTACTGCTTCCCCATATCAACCGCAGTCGCTATGAGTTTTTTGCCGAACGGTCAGACGCGATTCGCATTGGCCTGATGCAAGTGCGAGGACTGAGTCGCAACACCATCGACCGAATCCTTAAAATCAGAAGGGGAAGGATGTTTGAATCCATTCACGATTTCCTAACACAGGTCACGCCAGATTCATCCGAGGCGGAAACACTTATCCATTGCGGTGCGCTAGACGGTCTGGGGCTGTCACGTCCTTCCATGTTCATAGAAGCTTTGATATGGCATCGAAGAAATCCATCTTCCAAAGATAAAACACAAAGTCTGTTGCCTCTCGATATTGAGCCGCAATGCCGGGTTCCAGAAATTCCTGAACCTGCAGCTACGGATAAGCTCCTGGCCGAGATTGATGTGCTGGAACTTACAGCAACAGCTCACCCCATGGCCCTCTATGGAATTACCAACGAAAATTGGCCCACCGGTTTCACGCGAGCAAAGGATCTGGCGAAGGCCCGTTGCAAATGGGTCACCCTGTTGGGCATCGTGATTACTTATAAAAGCACCCGTACAAGCAAAGGAGAACTGATGAAATTTGTCAGCCTGGAAGACCCTACAGGAATATTTGAAGTGACGTTGTTCCCTAAAATTTATAAACAGTTTGGACATTTGCTGGCGGAAAAGGGTCCATTTGTCATTAAAGGCAGGATTGAAGAGGATAGCGGCAATCGGACGGTAACCGCCCTGTGGCTGGGTTCTTTATCGGAAAAGGCAACAAGTTGCGCTTTATAAAGCACTTATACCCACTGTAACAATCTGACCTCAAGTAGCGATTTGGCCCATTGGGGAAAAACTGTGAAAAACTAAAAATTTCCTTTGCAATCAATATACTCCAGACCTATACTATATTTACCGTAACAATTAATTAAGCGAGCTCAGGGTTCCCATAAGCAGCTCTGTCATCTCCCCTTTGCTCATATTGCTCAATACTTTGTCATTTAACCCTCAAAGGTAAATGAAATGACAGGAGTTTTAAAGCTATATCTCTTGGGAGTTTTGATTAGCGCACCGGGTATTGCCGATCAAAATGCTATAAAAATAGCCAAGGCTCAAGTCGAGCCCCAAGCAGTGGTAGCTCAGGTACCGCACCCCCTCAATAACTATAAAACCTGCCTTCACTCAGCCAAAAAACAATATTCCAGTTGCACAACAGGGCTCAACAAATCCATGAAGGCCAAATCGGCTCACACCATTTTTAAAAAGCAACGAATGTGTGAAATGAAAAAGGAAAAAATCCTTTCAGGTTGCAAAAGGGTTTTTCTGAGAAGATAGGAATTATTTTCTTAGAGTTCTGAGGGAGGTAGAAGGTCTTCGAGAAAAAATGCGGCGAGTTCAGACCGGCTGCCGAGCCCGGTTTTCTGATAAATCGATTGTGACTGCTGCTGTGTGGTTTTCAACTTTGTATCCCTGATATCAGCAATTTCCTTTAACGAAAATCCTTTGAGCAATAAAAACCCTACTTCGGTTTCGGCTTGTGTCAGATTCCAATGCTTGAACTGACCTTCAATTTTCACTGAAAGCCCGGCCAGCAGTTGCTGGGTTTCTCCCTTCCATTTTTCTTTTTCTTCGTGCAGTTTTTCCACATCGACCTGAAGAGATTTTATTTCTCGCCTGGCTTCGTTTAGTTGCCTCAGTCCGGCAATAAACATCGCCCCGCTGATGAGAAGAAGCAATCCCTCCAAAACAAGGTGCGTGCCCGTCCCTCCCTTCAAGTAATCGGTGGTGAGGTCAGCTCCTATCAGCACCACAAACATTCCCGACAAGATCAAAACAAATTTTCCGGTATCCGCCATTTGCCCTATGCCCCTTGTAGATATTTGAATTTAAAAGATATTTTCATAACCCATAGTGCGGATGGAAGTTTTTCATTTTTAGACGAAAACTGGTTGCAAGATCAATTTTACCAAGGAGGTTATCATGTTTGAATTACCGTTGCACCCTGTTGTCGTTCATTTCCCCATCGTACTGGGAATGCTTTTACCTTTCGCTGCTCTGATTTTTTGGTGGGCTATAAAAGAAGATCATCTGCATCTGAAAGCCTGGATTCTTGTTGCAGCACTGGCATTGGGCTATGGAGTGTCTTCCTATGTGGCTGTGGAGATGGGAGAAGAGGATGAGGAAAAAGTAGAAGAAGTGGTCTCTGAAAAAGTCATCGAAGAGCACGAAGAAGCCGGAGAATTAATACTCTGGGTTTCAGGAGGATTGTTCCTGTTTTCTTTGGCCGGGTTAGCATGGAAAGATTTGCATGCAGTCCGTTTAGGAGTTGCGGTTCTAGCTTTAGTTGCAGTGATTCCTTTAGTCGATGCAGGCCATACAGGAGGTCAACTGGTTTATCAGTACGGTGCCGCCAATGCTCACCTGCCAGAAAAACAACAGGCAATGCTGAACTCAGGAAAGTTTATCCATGAGGATTATGATAAGGATAAAGATAAGGACGATGATTAGCAGTAAAACATGATTATGGTGAGGGGGAAAAGCGCCTGGATCGCGTGGAATCAAAAAGTCATGCCGGGCGGCCTCTCCCTCGCCGTAAAGAGCCAGAGTTACAGAACAGCGGGTATTATTTTTTTTGTTTATCAGGAAGAGCAATAATAAATTTACTGCCCTTATCAGGTTCACTTTCCGCGCGAATGGTTCCACCGTGAAGTTCAACGATCTTTTTACAGATAGCTAACCCTATTCCCGTCCCTTCATATGCGGAATGGCCATGAAGCCGTTCGAAGGCTCCAAATATCCGTTCGCTAAATTTTGCATCGAATCCTATCCCATTGTCCTCCACGGTCACTTCGACCCCCTCCTTACTCAGGTTGCGGCAAGAGATATGAATTTGGGGAAGACGTTTAGAGGAATGGAACTTCAAGCCATTAGCAATCAGATTCTGAAACAGCTGCCGCATTTGGAATGGCTCTCCGAATACATCAGGAAGTTTTTCCACAAAGATTTCCCCATGTACCTCACGCACAAGCTTTTCCAAATTCTCCTGGACATCGTTCATCACTTCACTCAAGTCAACCTTCACGAAGGAGTTGGGTTTGGTATGAACCGTGGAAAAAGTCAAAAGGTCTTTTAAAAGCGTGTTCATCCTTGCTGCTGCAGTTTGCATTTTTTGGATATATTCTTTTGGTTTCTGTTCCAGGGTTGGACTAATTTCCTTTACCCGGTCACCAAACAGCATGATTTTTCTAAGAGGTTCCATCAAATCATGCGATGCAATGGAGGCAAACCCTTCTAGTTCATTATTGCTTCTTTCCAGTTCACTCGCGTAAACCTTCAATTGGTCTTCGGCTTGCTTTCTTTCCGTATCATCCATACGGACGGAGATAAAGTTCGAGACATTTCCCTTTTCATCGCGAATCGGGGTGATGGCCTGTAGCTCCCAATATAAATCCCCATTTTTCTTCCTGTTGCAAATCTCGTTTTTCCAGTTATTCCCGGCTTTAATGGTTTGCCACAAGTTCTGGTAAAATTTTTGATCATGCACACCCGATTTCAGAATAGAAGGAGTTTCGCCGATCACTTCCTCGCTTGAGTAACCTGTGGTGGTAGTGAACATAGGATTGATATATTCAATCCTTCCCTGGCAATCGGTAATTACAATTGAGCTCAAACTTTGTTCAATAGCATGAGAGAGCTTACGGATTTCTTTTTCCGCATTTTTTCTTTCGACGATCTCTTTTTCCAGATCCTGATTTAAAGTTTTTAACTGTTTGGTACGCTCCGCCACTCTGATTTCCAACTCACCGTGAGCCTGCTTCAATGCGATTTCATATTTTTTGCGTTCTTCAATCTCTTTCCTAAGATCAGTCGTCCTTTCCTGAACCCTTCTCTCCAACTCATCATTTTGTCTGCGCACCTGCTCGTGTTGCTGCGATAGCATCTTGTGAGCTTCCATCACCTCTTTTTTACCCTTATCGATCTCAAGAATCGTCTGTGTCAGCAACTGGGTTTTAATCTGGGCCAGAAAACTCTCGGTCCTCATGCGAAGGGCTTTTTCGACCAGGTTCTTGCTTATTCCCTGAACTTCGGTGACATGCTGAATTCCCGCTTCTGCAATGGTTTCGCGCACAATCAATCCTCCATCAAATCAACACCACAAGGAAGCTGCTTTAAATGGTCCATGGCAATTTGCACATTATCACCCTCAATGACCGATCCGTGTTGCGGGAGGATGCGTTCTATATTGTATTTCTCAAGTTTTTCCATGCATTGTTTTAAATTCTTATTGCTCGGCATATAGGCTTGATGAAAAGCATCCATATTTTCAGGAAATCCCTGGTTGGCAAACAAGTCCCACTCATCAGAGATGGCACCAAAAATATCACTACTGAAAAGAGTGTGGGTTTTGTGATCCAGGGTGGTAATGGCCCCTGGCGAATGCAGGTAAGGTGTAAAAATAAACTCAAGAACCCGACCACTTTTAAGCACCATTTTATAATCGTTCTCAGCCACATCATAAAACTGACTGCGAACGCCATAGTGCCTGATCAACCGAATCGTATTGATATGGGCGATCACTTTCAAATTTCCATGAGCCACCACATCTTCCAATACCGGCAGATTGCTGCAAATATCTGGATCCTGATGGGAGGCCACGGCGGCGGTGATATGTTCAGGGTTAACCAGATCAATGACCTTACGCATCACAACGGGGAAATGCGTAAGAGATCCCGGGTCGAAGAGAATGATATCTTCACCATCAATTAAAAGATAGGGATTGCACCGAAGATTAGAGCCTTCTTCATTAAAGCCCACCCAGTAAATATCTCGGGTAATGGCAATGGCATTGTTGAAATCCATTTTACTCATAATGCCTCCCTTATTCCTTTAAGATAGCAAGATCGATACTTTTATTCCATCTAACCATATCCCTTGAGGGGATTTTTTTCACCTAAAACAACATGTGTTTTTATCAAATTTACATGAAATTATAAAAACTACGCGCCCCTATTTACTCTATCCCATCCTCCTTCTCCCCTCATATAAGGGATAGCCATATATTGAGACCAATAAAAAATATTTTTCTTTGGAAATCGGAACCTAAACTCCCTAAAGAAATATTGCGATTAAATTATACTTTCTGTTTTTCTCCCTTACACTATTTAAGTAAGAACAAGTAAAAAATTCTTATAAAACGGGCAGACGAATTGATTTCCACAAAACTTTTGAAAAAAAATTCTGAGTTTTTTAATATCAATTTTGATTCAGTGATCAGAAGCTGGGCTCCTGTAATTATAATTTCCTTAGCCTATTTCATTTTGGGCCGTCTCGGCACCCTGTTGGCCCTACCCCCCGGTTACGGCACTGCGGTATTTCCTGCATCAGGTCTCGCTTTATTTGCTGTATTGCGATATGGACCAATAATCTGGCCAGGCATTCTAATCGGTTCATTTTCTTTGAACGCATGGGTTACCCTGACAAACCAAAACTCTTCCTTCATTAATTACCTTCCAACGGGACTGGGAATCGGACTCGGTGCCTGCCTTGAAGCATTAATGGGTGCTTACCTTTTGAAAAAGTTAACGGACTCAAGGGACCCGCTTTCCTCAGTAAAAAACATTCTTGTCTTTATAATCATTTCATCTTTTGCGAGCAGCACGTTGAGTGCGAGTATCGGCGTTGGAACACTATTATTAAGCGGCCTGCTACCAACAGAAGCGTTTGGAGAAACCTGGCTGACCTGGTGGCTCGGCAACAGTATCGGGATTCTGGTCATCACTCCATTACTGTTAGTAATCGCGCGGCCTTTTATTTATAAAGTTACCCCTTATTTAATAATTGAATCTATTTTGCTGGTTATATTGACCGTTACCATTAGTAATTTTGTTTTTGAAGGATTGCCCAAGCCTCTGGCGTTTTTAACTTTTCCACTTTTAGTTTGGGCTGCGCTAAGGTTTGAAGAGACAGGTGCTGCTTTTTCAATCTTTATTATTGCCATCATCTCAAACTTGGAAACCATCAATGGCCTGGGTCCATTCGGCACCACTCCCGTTACCAATGAATCTCTCTTGCTCGTTCAAACATTTATCGGTGTTGCTGCTCCCATGGCATTGATCCTTGCCGTTAATCTTTCCGAAAAAAGAAGAATTAACGAAGCCCTCAAAAGCAGTGAAGAGCAACTTGCCAGGACGGAAGAATTCTCTCTGGTTATGGCTACCCATTTGGATTTGAATGGCAATTGGCTTAAGATTCCCCAAACCTTATGCGATCTGCTGGGATACACAAAAGAAGAATTGCTGAACAAAGATTTCAAATCTGTAACTCATCCAGATGATTTCATGTCTGACTGGAATCAATGCCAGCGCCTTATCCGAGGGGAAATGAAGTCATTTGATATGGAAAAACGATACATTCGCAAGGATGGAGAAATTATCTGGGTTTATTTAAATGTTTCTATTGTTGAAGACTCTGACGGGAAACCTCATCATTTTCTTTCTTATATTAAAAATATTTCGGAACGCAAAAAACTGGAAGAAGAAGTCCTTTCCTATTCAAGAGACTTGGAGCAGAAGATCAAAGAACGGACTTTTGAGCTTGAAAAAAGTAACGAATCCCTTGAAGACTTCGCATCTATTGCCTCGCACGATTTACAGGAACCTTTAAGAAAAATTTCTATTTTTGGAGATCGCCTAAAAGCAAAATTCACTCATGCAGGAGGAGAAGAAATTGACACCATAAATCGTATGCAAGGTGCTGCCTTAAGAATGAAAATTCTTATCCATGATCTTCTTGAGTATTCAAAAGTTTCTTCATCCAATTCAAAACCTCGCACGACAAATCTAAACAATATTCTCCGCGATGTATTATTTGACCTTGATACAAGCATCCAAAACACTAAAGGGGAAATTCATATAGATCCTCTACCAAAATTAGAGGCCGATCCCACCCAAATGCGACAATTATTTCAAAACCTTTTATCTAACGCTTTAAAATATCATCAAAGAGACATCCCCCCAAAAATTCGAATTGAAAGTAAAAAATTAGAAAACAATTATTGGGAGATTTCTGTATCAGACAACGGGATAGGTTTTGAAGAAAAATACTCAAAGAGAATTTACAAACCATTTGAAAGACTGCATGGTTCTGCAGATTTCAAGGGGACCGGTATGGGTTTGGCCATATGCAAAAAAATAGTTTTAAACCACAGAGGAAAAATTTTGACCCACAGTCAACCCGGAAAAGGGAGCACATTCATTGTCACCCTTCCATAAAATATATTGCAGCATGATTTAAATATTTGACAGTTTCGATCAGCCTTCAATAAAAACCACAATAGAATCTCAGATAAGACAAGCAATTAAAAAAATAGATCGGCAATACGATATTTGATAGACTGCCTTCGTACTTATTTAACTTCAGTAATAAATTCAACCTTAATTAATATAATCGAGAGGTTCTCTCGTGATTGAAAAACTAAAATCCATTAAAATTGCTGAAATTATGACTCGGCCGGTTGTTTGCACCAGTCCTGATTCCTCTGCTTACGATATTCTTGCCAAACTAAATAGCACTCATTTTTCTGGCCTGCCCGTGGTTGAAGACCATGTTGTAATGGGTATTGTTTCCGAAAAAGATATTTTACAATTAGTATTGCAGGGTAAAAATCTGAAAACGACTCCCGTCTCTGAGTTCATGACTAGAGATGTAGTTACAGCAGACCAGGACTGCGCTATCCTTCCCTTGCTGAAAGCTTTTATCGACAATCAGGTTCTTCGGCTACCCGTCACCCACCAGGGAAAATTGGTGGGAATTGTAACCCGACATGATTTGTTGAAATTAATAATTGATTCCACACCTGAGTTCCCTGTTATTTCCTAAAAAACTGAAGCTATACTATTTTATCGAGTGCATAATGCGCCGAATGATTTTATCCTGCCCTTCAAAGAATTCTATTTACGCAAAATCTTTTACATGACCCAAGCCCATTCAACCTCATCTGATCGCGAAGGCCTCACATCGGCGAAACTCTCGCGTTTCCTTTCTCTTCCTTTTCAACCTTCTCGGTTAACGACTTATCTGGCCGTTAAAAATTTCGAAGAGGTCCCGTTGGATGTTCTTTTGAGGGATGGGATGCAGGGGGTACTATTAGATGCCGATGGAACATTGGGTCCACACCATACTCGTGACTTCGACATTGCTGTTATAGATCATGTGAAGAAATTGCTGCAGATGGGATTAAAAGTTGCGATTTATACCAACGCTTCCGATGACCGGTTTCAGCCATTTGAAATACTCGGAGTCAAGATTGTTAAAAATGTGCCGCCGAAACCCGATCGGGCTGGATTCGAAATTGCTATGAAAGAGTTTTTAGGATTGCACGATCCTTCTAAAATTTGCATGATCGGCGACAACTATATCACCGATGGCGGGGCCATCGATGCGGGCATGTGTTTCATCTATACTCAGCCAGTAAATGGTAATGAGGCTATTATTCACCGGCTGACCCGTTACCTGGCTTATTTATGCGCCTGCCTTCACGGGAAAATCCCTCAAGAGCGTCCACTATAAAAACTTTTTCATAAATGGGTTTACTTCTAGGTCATTTCCAAGAATAATGAAGTAACCAATATCTAAAACTACGTATATTATGGAAATGGAAAACGATCAAATTCAGGAGTACTGTCAGGAAGCTTTAAAAGTTTCTGAAGAAAAGGGGATTCATCACGGCTTGTCTTACCTCATTGGTGAAAAATTCGGAAGGAATTTTCTGCAGCTCAAAAGAGCACGTCAGAAACTTCAATTCCTCTACCCCAATAAAGAGGCATCAGAAAGTCATCCTCTGAATAAAGGAGGACGCGCTTTGAAAATGAGTTATGCGCTGACCATTCAGGAACATTACAGCACCCCACTGGAGCAGGTTAAATATTACGAACTGTTTCTAAAAGAGTTTTTGGCGGCTATTAAAAACACCTTTTCCACTGAGGACATAAGAAACTATTTCTATTCTTCTCCACAACTGGGTCCATGCGAACAAGAATCATCTGATTCTGAAATGGATTTCCCCGATGTTTTGCAAGAAGCTGAAGAAATTCTAGCCATCGAAGATATCAAAAGGCTATTTTTATAAAAATTCGTTCTTAATGTTCAACAAAATATGGATCAAGACCCACCACCCATTCTAAAACAAAGAACGCGGTTGATCATTGCGTTTGTAATTCTTTGTGCCGCATCCGTCCTGATTTTGTTTACGGGTCCTGGCTTTAACTTTGTGTGGCAGGTTATCCTCTCAAGCATTCTCTTCTTCTTCCTCTTCTGGCTAATTACCTAGCGGCGAACCGCCGCAGGCAATATGCAATGTCTCACGCTGACTGGCAATAAATTTCTCGGCTTAATAAGTTTTTGCTATCTTCCTCCTTCTAAGAAACCATTCTAGCGGATCAGGAGCCAGACCACTCCTAATAATGCCAGAGCTGACAAGATAATAGACAAGAAAGCCGAGTTCTTTGCAACAGGAATATCCCGATCCAGTTTTTCGGTGAGGGGGGAGAATGAGTTTTCAATCGTTTTCTTAAGCCCTTCTTTCACTTCATTGAGTATTTCCATTTTCACAAACCGGGTATTTTCTGCAACCAGTTTATCGAGGTCTTCCAGAACTTTTTCCGATATCTCCGGTGTGGCTTTTTGCAGTTCTTCTCGCACCGCTTCCAGACTGTCTTCGTTTAATCGACGCATTTTCCGGTCGATCTCTTCCATTTTTGTGTGAATGGCTTTTTCCACCTTAGGCGCAATGTTTTCCTGGATCAGCTCCATAGAATCGCGAGCATTGGCTAAAGATTCATGAAGGTGTTCCTGAATTTCTTCTTCAAGGGCTTCTTTTCGAGATTCCACATGCTCTATCAGAATATCCAGCCGTTGCTGAATTTCTGATACCTTTCTGAAATCCTCCTGGTTACTAGAATCGGTCATAATTTTTCCTGAATTATTGTCATTTTTTATATTAGATGGAAATATTTGAAAATGATTGCAGATAATTATGACCTCAACGGCAGATAGTTTCAAATGGTATTAGAGGAACCCCGCCCTTGACTTCAAAGCCACATTGAACTACCTTTATACTACTGATAAATAAGAGGTTATTTGTGAAGCGCTATATCAAGGAATACACCGATTATCTGGTGGCGGAAAAAAATGCCTCGCCCCACACCCTGGAAAGTTACCTCAATGACATTTTACAGTTTGAGGAATTCCTAATTCGATCGGGGCATGCCGGGGAATCGTCTGCTATCAAAATGGATTCCATAGACCGATTGGCCGTCCGTTCTTATCTTGGATTTTTATATGACAAAAAGTTTTCAGCAGCTACCATGCGGCGAAAACTTTCTACATTGAGTTCCTTTTTCCGTTTTTTGTGTCGTGAAGGCCATTTGCAAAACAATGTTGTGAAGTCCGTTCCCGCACCAAAAATGGAAAACAAGCTTCCTACATTTCTTTCCGTAGACGAGATGTTCCGGCTGATTGACTTACCTGAAGGAAAGGGATTCCTGGCTGTTCGTGACCGGGCAATGCTGGAACTGTTTTACAGCACCGGAATGCGGATCAGCGAATTGGTCTCTCTAAAAACGGAAGACCTTAACCTGGCAACGCAAATGGTAAAAGTGCTCGGGAAGGGAGGAAAAGAACGACTGCTTCCCTTCGGTAATAAATGTGTAGAGGCACTGGGGGAATATATAAAAGTCCGGCCAGAGAAAATAATCACCCTGAAAAACAATACCGATTCTTTCTTTCTAAATCATCGCGGCAAGGGCATCACTACCCGAGGGGTTCGTAAAATCATTGGAAAGTATGTCACCACAGGGAATTTCCCTGGAAAAGTGTCTCCCCATTCCATTCGCCACTCCTTTGCCACTCATTTGCTTGAAGGCGGGGCAGACCTTAGATCTATCCAAGAATTATTGGGCCATGCGAGTCTTTCCACCACCCAAAAATACACTCACTTGACGATTGACAAGCTAGTAGAAACATATGACCGTGCTCATCCGCGCGCCAAAGAATAATCGCCTCAGAATAAAATCTTTATTTTTCCTGCGTTACAAGTACAATACCCCCTATGATGCATGCAACCACAATACTAGCTGTCCGACATAAGGGCAAAATCGTTATAGGCGGAGACGGTCAGGTGAGCCTGGGCAATACCGTAATGAAACATACCGCCAGCAAAGTAAGGCGAATTTTTGACAATAAGGTGGTTGGAGGATTTGCCGGGTCGACCGCCGATGCGTTTTCTTTATTTGGTCGCTTCGAAGAAAAACTGGAGAAATTTCAGGGCAACCTTTATCGGTCTGCTGTCGAAATGGCTAAAGATTGGCGAACAGATAAAATGTTACGGCGACTGGAGGCTATGCTCATCGTTGCCGACAAAGAAAACTTCCTTCTATTATCTGGAACAGGAGATGTGATCGAACCGGATGATGAGATTCTGGCAATTGGTTCTGGGGGAATGTTTGCTCTCTCTGCCGCGAAGGCTTTAATCACTCACAGCGATCTTTCTGCGCGAGAAATTGTTGAAGAGGCTATGAAGATCACCGAGACCATTTGTATCTATACCAACAGCCACCTCACCATTGAGGAACTGTAATCCATGAATGAAATGACAATGACACAACCCGAGGAAAAATCTAAAAACACACGTGATAAATTCATTGCTTCTTTGACTCCTAAACAAGTTGTCACGGAACTGGATAAATTTATCGTAGGGCAAAACAATGCCAAACGAGCCGTTGCCATTGCTCTAAGGAACCGCTGGCGAAGGCAACAGCTTCCGGACTCTTTACGTGATGAAGTCGGCCCCAAGAATATTCTCATGATCGGTCCCACAGGGGTCGGAAAAACTGAGATAGCCCGGCGACTGGCCAAACTTACTAATTCTCCTTTCATTAAAGTTGAAGCGTCCAAATACACCGAAGTGGGATACGTGGGTCGCGATGTAGAATCCATGGTTCGCGACTTGGTCGAGCTTAGCAAAACTATGGTTAAAGAAGAAATGGAAACAGAGGTTCGAGAACAGGCCCGTGAGCAAGCCATTGAAAGGTTGCTGGATCTTTTATTACCCCCTCCACCCGGTCATTCAGGAAAAACCGGTTTCAATTCCGACCCTAATGGGAAATTGCATTACGATCAAACCCGCGAAAAGTTCAAACAAATGTTAAAAGAAGGACGTCTTGATGATCGCGAGGTTGATGTCGATATTGCCGAGAAGCACACTCCCATGGTTGATATTGTGTCTGGCGCAGGGATGGAAGAAATGGGAAATAATTTAAAAGATATGCTTGGTTCGCTCGTGCCAAACAAAACCAAGAAACGCAAACTCAAGGTTCCCGAGGCTTTCAAAGCGCTTTGCCAGGAAGAAGCGGAAAAATTATTGGATCAGGACTCAGTGATCCAGGAAGCTTTAAACCGGGTCGAACAAAATGGAATTATTTTCATTGACGAAATAGATAAAATTACAGGCCGTTCGGGGCAAGGTACTAGCGGACCCGATGTTTCGCGTGAAGGGGTACAGCGAGACTTGTTACCCATTGTCGAAGGCTCATCTATTAATACAAAATACGGGATTGTTAAAACAGACCACATTCTTTTTGTTTCTGCAGGAGCGTTTCATTCATCCAAACCTTCCGACCTGATTCCAGAGTTCCAGGGTCGATTTCCTATTCGTGTTGAGTTAGATTCATTAACGAAAGAAGATTTTATTAAGATCTTGACGGAACCAAAAAATGCCCTCGTCAAACAATACACCGCACTTTTAAAAACTGAGGATGTACATTTAACTTTTCAGGAAGATGCAATCGATCAAATCGCAGAAATGTCTGCACAAGTCAATTTGCGAACTGAAAATATTGGAGCAAGGCGCCTGCAAACTATTATGGAAAAATTCCTCGAAGACATTTCGTTCGACGCCCCAAACCTTGAAGAAAAAAATATCAATATTGACGCTTCTTATATTCGTGAGAAATTAAAAAACATAATTCAAGACGAAGATTTGAGCCGATACATCCTTTAATTTCTACTGTGAAAAAACTCATACAAAAAGCCGAGATCCTTTTGGAAGCCCTGCCTTTCATCAAGAAATTTTATGGCAAAACTTTCGTTATAAAATACGGAGGCAATGCCATGGTTTCTGAAATACTAAAGGACAACTTCGCGCTGGACATTGTCATGATGAAATACATCGGCATCAATCCGGTGATCGTTCATGGAGGCGGACCTCAAATTGACAAAACGCTTAAAGCACTCGGCATAAAGTCACAATTCTTTGAAGGGCAGCGAGTCACCAGCAAAGAAACCATCGATGTCGTAGAAATGGTTCTAGGCGGTAAAGTAAATAAGGAAATCGTTTCTCTCATTAACCGTCATGGTGGAAGTGCAGTTGGCATTACAGGGAAAGACGGCGACCTGATAATGGCTAAACGTCATCGTAAAGCCAAAAAGCAGTCTCCTGAAACCGACCGCCCCGAAATCATTGATCTCGGGCTAGTGGGTGAAATCACCCAAGTAAACCCGCGTATTTTAGAGACACTGGACAAAAACGAATTCGTCCCGGTCATTGCACCCATTGGAAAAGGGGAAGATGGAGAGACTCTAAATATCAATGCGGATTTTGTTGCCGCCCAAATTGCGTCTGCATTAAAAGCTGAAAAGCTTATTTTAATGACAGACACCGAGGGGGTAAAAAATAAAACAGGAAAACTCCAATCAGGACTTACTAAAAAAGAAGTTGGAACAATGATCAAAGAAAAAGTGATCAAGGATGGAATGCTGCCAAAGGTAAATTGTTGCTTAGATGCATTAAAAGCCGGAGTACATAAAACTCATATCGTAGATGGGCGAATAGAACACGCTTTATTGCTGGAGATTTTCACAGAGCAAGGAATTGGCACACAGATTGTGGAGAAAAAACCAGACCTTGCCGGTTTGCCCACATCCAGTTAACCTTAACTTCTGCCGATAACACATAGGTAGAACCCAAGCTACCCTCGTTGATATTGACATTAAATTTAGGGATTGCTACCTTATTTATTAGCAATTAATTAAAAACAGGTTTACCTACAATAACTTTATGAACTCACCCATTATAGATGAACGAAGTAAATCAATACTGCTTGCGATCATCGATAAATACATTGAAAGCGCAGAACCTGTTGGGTCGAGAACCATTGCGAAAAACCATTCCGAGCATTTAAGTTCAGCAACCATAAGAAATGCGATGTCTGACTTGGAAGACAACGGGTTTTTAAGCCAACCACATACCTCTGCAGGACGAATTCCAACCGACAAGGGGTATCGGTTTTATGTAGACCATCTGCTGCGACCGCAAAACTTTTTAATGGAAGCGGAGATTCTATCGGATAAACGCAGCCTCGAATATCCATCTGGCAATCAAAATTTGCAAAGCGTTCTTGAAAGTGCCTGCGATAACCTTTCCACAATTTCACAGCAAACGGGACTGGTTATGCTACCAGGTTTTTCAACCACCTGTTTCAAACATATTGAATTCACAAAAGTGGCACCACAAGCGGCCTTGGCTGTGTTTTTTTCTGAGCAAGGAATTCTGCAAAACAAAATCCTTCCTATAGAATCAGATTTAACACAAGACCAGCTTACTTCCATATCCAATTACCTGAATGATGAATTCAGTGGCAAACCAATCAAATGGATTCGTAAAGAGTTATTGAAACGTTTGCGTCTTGAAAAAAAGCATTACAATCAATTAGCACAAAAAGCCCATGATCTTTCCTCGACATTATTTGAAGACACTAATAACGAATTGCTTGTTCAAGGAGCCTTAAATCTTCTTGACCAACCTGAATTTAATGAAGATATTGGAAAGATTAAGACACTATTGAAAACCCTTGAAGAAAAAACCAAGTTAATTAATTTACTTGATTTATGTTTGGACCATGAGGGTATGACCATTCTTATTGGGGAAGAAAATTTACAAGAAGAAATGGGTAATTGCAGTTTAATAGCCCAGAACTACCAAATGGGAAATGAAAAGGTCGGGACTTTAGCTGTGTTCGGCTCTAAACGAATGGATTATAAAAAAATCATATCTATTGTTAATCATACCGCACAACGGGTATCGAAATTAATTTCAGAAAATCAGGGAGTATAAATAAGTAAATGGCAACAAAGACAGACGACAATCAAAACGAAGCAGAGCCTGAAGAAACCTTAGACACAGACCAAGAATGCGTAGAAGATGATATAGAAGAGGAGGAAGAGGTTAAAGAGTTGACCCCTCTCGAACAACTTCAGGAACAAGTTCGCTTAAAGGACGAGGAATTATTAAAGCAGAAAGATACTTTCCTCCGTGAAAAAGCTGAGCTTGAAAATTTTAAGAAGCGACTCACCAAAGAAAAAGAAGATTTTGTACAGTTTGCAAATGAACGCCTACTCAAGGAACTGGTACAAATAGAGGATAATCTGGAAAGAGCCATGGAAGCACCAAACGCCACCCTCGAAAGTTTAAAAGAGGGTGTTGAGTTGATTCAAAAGCAATTCACTGCCTTTTTAAAAAATCAAAAAGTGGAACAGATTGAAGCTTTGCATAAGCCCTTCGATCCTAACCTGCATGAAGTTCTGAATCAGCAGGAATCTGAAGAGCATGAGGAAAACACAGTGATCCAGGAGTACTCCAAAGGATATACTTTGAATGGCAGAATCCTGCGATCCGCTAAAGTGGTCATCGCAAAAAAACCCGCCGAGCAAAAAGAAGAGGAAGATTCCTAAATAATTAGTCGAAGGAATTTGAAAACTTCATTCATCTGATGCCTGAACTTCCAGAAGTAGAAACTCTTCGCAAGGCACTCCTGCCCCTCGTTAAAAATAAAGTTTGTCATCAGATAAAGTTTTTCCGCAAAGATATCAGATTCCCCATTCCTCAGGCATCCCTGCGTAAGGGGTTGCTTAACCAAAAAGTTTCAGATATCACTCGTAAGGGTAAGTATCTTCTATTTCATGTGCCAGACGGATCCATGCTTCTCCATCTGGGGATGAGCGGTCGGATGGTTTTGCAGCAATCCGTTGAACCTCAGGAAAAACACACTCACGTTATTTTTAAATTCTCTGATGACACCTACTTGCATTTTGTCGATCCCCGGCGTTTTGGCAGCCTTTCATGGGTTCCAAAATCTGGCAAGCACCCGTTGATCGACAACCTGGGTTGCGATCCTTTTTCACCAGAAATGACTGCTAAATTCATGAAGAACCTGGCAAGGAATAGCCGGGCCCCCATGAAATCATTTATCATGAATGCCAAAAAGATAACCGGAGTAGGTAACATCTATGCCTGCGAATCTCTTTATCATGCCGGGATACGACCACAAAAACAGGCTGGGAAAGTTACTTTGGCGAAATGGGATAAATGGATCGAATGCCTTCGTGACGTTCTCAATAAAAGCATTGCCAGCGGCGGAACCACTTTACGAGATTTTTTTGCCCCCAGTGGTTCTAAAGGCTATTTTTCTGTAAGCCTAACCGTTTATGGAAAGGAAGGCCAACCCTGCCCTAAATGCGCTAACCCTATATCCCGCCTTATTCAAACGGGACGGTCTACATTCTATTGCAAAACCTGCCAGCCCGCATAACCTCAACCTTCTGCTAGCATTAGTAAATCCTTTGCAAGAAACGTTAATAAAAGCTTTCTATTCAATCTCTTTTTGGCGAAAATAACCTTTACTCAACAAAACGAGGTTTGGATTGGAACGTTCTATAGGGCTGGTAACATTAAATGCCAAATTTATTCACTCATCCCTGAGTTTGCGTTATCTCAGAAATGCAGCAAGGGATGCCGGACACAAGAATGTCTGGATCAAAGAATTTGTCATCAATCAACCCGTTTGGAAAGTTGCCTCTGAAATCCAGAAACTCAAACCCGATGTTCTAGGTATAGGCATTTACATATGGAATAGAAGCCAAAGCTTTGAGCTTATTGAGCGGCTTCAAAAACAAAACCCGAATTTAAAAATTGTCATCGGTGGCCCCGAGGTTTCTTTTGAGACAGAAACCTCAGTGGACCTCCCGGTAATTTCCGGTGAAGGAGAAAAGAAATGGCTGGAGTATCTCCAAATCATCGAGCAGGGAAAAGTCCCTTCCGAAGATGCATTGAATCGCTGGAAAACTTATGGTTCAGACCTTCCCGACCTTGCGCCGGCCTATATCGAAGAAGATTATCCTCACCTGAAAAATCGCATCGTTTATTTTGAAACATCGCGAGGCTGCCCTTACCTTTGCTCATTTTGCCTGTCTGCACTGGATAAAACGGTACGCTACTTCGATGACGAAATAGTCTACGAACAGATAAAAAATATGATAGATGCTGGTGTTAAAAAATTTAAATTCGTTGATCGCACTTTCAACCTCAAACCCGGCCGCATGAAATCTCTTATGGAGTGGCTCTCGCAGTTTGGTGGCTCAGAATTTCATTTCGAGGTGGTCGGCGATATCCTAACGCCCGACATAATAAAGTTCCTGGAAACAGTTCCACCGGGAATGTTTCAATTTGAAATTGGGATTCAAACGACTGATGAATCCGTTCAGGAAAGTATCCAGAGAAAACAAAATAACCAAAAGCTATTCGACACCATAAGGAAACTGCTGGACCAGGATCGAATCCATTTCCATTGCGATCTTATTTTTGGCCTTCCGGGGGAAAATATGGAAAAAATATTAAACTCGTTTCGCGAAGTACTTTCCCTTAGGCCGCATGAATTGCAATTGGGATTTCTTAAGTTTCTCCCTGGCGCTCCCATAAAAAAAGATATTTTATCGTATGATTACCAATATCAATCGACTCCACCCTATGAGTTGATCTCCAACAAAGATCTAAATGCTAAAGAAATGGACTACCTAAAAAAGTTCGCTGATATATTCGACCGTTTTTACAATTCAAAACGGTTTCGTTTTTCCATTGATTTCCTTCTGAAAAAATTAGACGCAGTCACTCTATTTGATCGATTACTGAATTACCACGAGTCTAACAATTTATTTATGAACCCCGTGGCGCTGGATAAACAATATATGATTTTTCAGGAGACATTCTTTCCAGATATCTCCTGCGACGAAAAAGACTTGCTGAAACTCGACTACCTATACTCCCAACGGGCATACCGCCTTCCAGGATTCTTATCGGAAAAATCCATTTTTTCAGGGAAAACCTGGAAGCAAGACCGAAAAACTCCTATCATTTCTTTTCACCATAAAATCGAAATTTCCGGCTCCCAAGCCCTTTTAAAATCTATGGAACATCCTGTATACTACGCCATCTCGCATTCCAATAACGGTGGTGGATATTTCCATCGTCCCATATTGAATCGAATCGAAGAACCTGGAATATAATTCGTCTCAAAACCATCATATAATGACAAGTATCTTTATCTTAAATGGTTAAAGAAATTTGTATTTTGAACTCAGGAGTTATTTATGTCGCAAAAATCCGAATCGTTAAACTCTAAAAGCAAGGAAGTCACCCAGGGCGATAGACGTGCCCCCAATCGGGCAATGCTTCGCGCTGTCGGTTTTTCCGATGATGACTTTCAAAAACCCATAGTAGGTGTGGCGAACGGACAAAGCGATATCACCCCCTGTAATGCCGGACTCGGCAAACTGGCGGACATTGCCGCCGACCAAATTCGTAAAGAAGGTGGAATGCCACAAACCTTTGGCACCATCACCATCAGCGATGGTATTTCAATGGGCACAGAAGGAATGAAATGTTCCCTCGTCAGTCGAGATGTCATTGCTGACTCTATCGAAACCGTCTGTCGGGGCGCCAGTATGGATGCGGTTATCTGCATTGGAGGCTGCGATAAAAATATGCCAGGAGCCATGATCGGCATGGCAAGACTCAATATTCCTGGAATTTTTGTTTACGGGGGAACCATTAAACCGGGGCACCTGGATGGAAAAGACCTGACCGTTGTCAGCGTTTTTGAAGCCGTTGGGCAGTTTGGTGCAGGAACCATTGACCAAAACCAACTTACCGAAATTGAAAAACACGCCTGCCCGGGGTTCGGGTCCTGCGGGGGGATGTACACAGCCAACACCATGTCTTCAGCTTTTGAGGCAATGGGAATGAGTTTGCCCCACAGTTCAACGATGGCAAACGAAGATAAAGAAAAAGAACTCAACACTGGGCTCTGCGCAGAAACGCTAATGAATATGATCAAACAGAATATTCTACCGCGCGACATAATGACCCGTGAGGCTTTTGAAAATGCCATAGCCGTTATTATGGCTATAGGGGGTTCCACAAACGCAGTTTTGCATTTGCTGGCAATCGCATATTCGGCGGATGTTGAATTGACCATTGATGACTTCGAAACCATTCGGAAAAAAATCCCGCTTTTCTGCGATTTAAAACCGTCTGGCCAATACGTAGCAGTAGATTTGCACCATGCAGGTGGAATTCCTCAAGTAATGAAAATGATGTTGAATGCAGGGATGATTCATGGAGATTGCCTTACGGTTACCGGAAAAACTGTAGCTGAAAATCTTAAAGATATTCCCGACGAGCCATCTGCAAATCAAAATGTCATACTTCCAATTGACAAACCCAAGTCTACTGAAGGGCATCTGGTTGTTTTGAAAGGAAATTTATGCTCGGAAGGTGCTGTTGCAAAAGTTTCTGGAGTAAAAACCCGTGATATTTCCGGCCCCGCAAAAGTGTTCGACTCTGAAGAAGAATGCCTTGATGCAATTCTTGAAGACCGAATAAAAGCCGGCGATGTAGTAGTCATCCGTTTTGAAGGTCCAAAAGGCGGACCCGGGATGCGCGAGATGTTGGCTCCTACTGCCGCCATTGTCGGAAAAGGCCTAGGCGATAAGGTTGCTCTCATTACCGATGGTCGGTTCTCAGGAGGGACCTATGGTATAGTCATAGGTCACGTAGCACCCGAGGCTCAGGTAGGAGGACCACTTGCACTTTTAAGGAATGGGGATTCAATTCATATCGACATTGCAAATAATAAGTTAGATGTTGAATTAACCAATGAAGAACTTGATAACCGAAGGAAAGATTTTAAACCAAAAGAGATTCAATACAAAAAAGGAGTTTTAGCTAAATACGCTAAACTCGTTAGCTCTGCCAGCAAAGGTGCCGTGACAGACTAACCTCTATACGGTAAGCATAAACGAACCTAGCTCAAGCTGAAATCTCGCGAACCGCTCATTCTCAATAACTCACGCTATTAACTGATTCGCGAAATAATTTATTAAATTATTAACCACCGTATAATAATAAGTCTGGCCAGAGAGCTATTGTAAGCTTTTCCGGCTCGACCTCCTGTCGTCATGCCGCAATACAACATTCTGCCGGGAAATCTTTATTCCCAAAAAAATCGAGTCAACCTTTTCTATCTCCACAATCTGTTTAGAGAAATTGCGTCTCATATAACGGTTCAGATGAAAGAAAAATATAATCTGGACACTCCTATTACAGCCGGAATGTGGGGCGGTTCTTATATGGTGGCTTTAGATGATGGCGAAGCCAGAACAAATGTTGTTCGCCTTTACTCAATTGTAAGCCTTCCCCAAAACAGTCCTTTAGATGACAAAGAAAACTTCGAACACTTAATGAACCTGTATCAAAAAAACTTCACTAATGTTTTCAGGCGCTATGGATTGGACTTGGTTGACCCTAAATGGGGCGAGACTATCCCCTACTCCAATAAAATTCGCCCCACTACCGCATTACAGATGTGGGACACCAAGGGACGGGCAAATTTTGTACGGGCATTTTTTGTCTGGAATAAAGCCAGTTGGGAAGAATCGATCATTTACGATATGATCCGCAATATAAAGACCCTAAAAGAGCTGTTAAATATTAATACCCGACCGGCTAAAAAAGAAAGTTCTGAGTTAAAATTTCTGCTTCAGGATGTATTAATCACCTACGCAACATTGCGCGCCGCCCTGACTCCTGACTTTGTCGAGCATGCAGAGCCTATCATCAAAAGCCTTTTCGATCAGTTCATAAATGGATTACATACCGAGGAAAGTATTGAAGAACAATACCACCGCGTTTATTCCTCTGCATTGGTTTATGGATTTGAGGAAGCTCTTTTAGAACCTTACAAGAAAGAAAATCTTGATATAAGAAATGTGGAAGGTTGGCCTGTGGACAAAATCAATTACGTTCCAAATGAATTGAAAGAAAAATTAGTTCCCGCCCTTCAGGCCCCGTGGAAAAAGTTCCAAACGACTCTGGAAAATAAACACGGGAAGGTAAACTCTATCAACTAAACTTCAATAGCATCCAACCTGCAACCCCCTTCTGCCCATTCAATTCTTTATTAGAACCATTCCACACAGCCACCGCCATTAAAACAGACTGCTCAAACTGAACATCATTAGCATCATCGTCAACAAGGTCACGATTAAAAATTAAACGCCAGGTATTCTCCTTCCATAGCGCTGTTCCTTTAACATTCTGTATACTTTGATAGGTCAATGTACTGAACCCCTCTGCATTCAAGTCTTCAACCGTTTGGTAGGCTAAGGCTTCTTTTGCTTTTACTCCAGGTTGACCTCTTTCACCGCCAATGGATTTCCATTGCCAGATATTCACTGGAGTACCCGGTTCACCCATAGTTATCGAGGGTGGCTCCCCACCAACCTCCACAGGAAACATTATGGCAGCTCGGTCTACATACAAAGATGAATGGTCGAAGTTTCCATCTCGAGTGTCGTCCTTCCACTCAAGCATCACCACCAACTCATTGCTGTTTCGGGCAGCCCGAATAGAAACTTCCCGGGTGGAAGGGTTAGGCCATTTAGGATTGGTAATCATCTGTGGCCCCAGTTCTATCGAAGTAGGAACCGGTGCCTGCGCATTATTCCAAAAAGGATCAAAGGGGTTATCCGGCAGCGCATCGTTATAACTTGCTACCTTTATTGCCGGACCACAACTACCGTCCTCCAAGCAACTCTCAATATTTGCAGAGCAACCAAAATTTCCGAATACAATAATGAGCAGGAGGCAATACTTCTGAATGGACATATTGATTACTGGGATTAGAATTGTTGAACCAATCCTTCGAGCTGGAATTTTAGTTCGGGAGTATAAGGACCCACCAGGATAAGATTAAGATTATTTGAATCAAAAACCTTTTCAGCAACCTCAAGCATTTGCTTGGCAGAAATAGATTCTATTAATACTCTTTCCTCTTCAAGAGACATTTCTCTCGAATAAAGGTGAGGAAATGCATAACGCACCACCTGCTTATAGGGATCATCCAACTCCGAATCGAGATCGAAATAATACCTTTTCTTAATATGAGCCAGTTCGCTTTCTGTTGGCCCTTCTTTAGCAAAGGTTTTTATTTCTTTAAGAAGGACACTCGTCACCTCCAAAACTTTTTCTGGCCGCATGGTAACATCAAAGTCCATTGTTCCAAGATCAGACATACTGGTCGCCCGGCATTCAACGGAATAAACCAATCCGCGTTCCTCTCGCAAAACCCTTTGAAGTCGCGAGGTGAACCCATCATCAAAGACCCGGCTTATCAAAGCTAGCACAAGAAAATCGGGATCGTTATAAGAGCAAGAGCGAAAACAAATTTGCAGTTCTATTTGGCTGTCTGAGTCCTCCTGAAAATGCAGTCCTGGCTTCTCCTGCCTTTCATTGATACTCCCAATAAAATGATCTTTAGAAATAGGTTTTACCCCATTCGTAAGACTGGAAAAATATTTCTTTGAAAGATCCAAGACCTCCCCATGCTCTATGGGACCCGCAAATGCCAACACCATATTTCCCGGCACATAATGCTTGTTAAAATATTCTCTCAGCATTTCTGTTTGAATGGATTTTATTGTTTCTTCGGTCCCAATCGTCGGCCACGCCATAGGAGTTTCAGGATAAAGCAGCTTACAAGCTTGATTATTGATATCGATGTTTACGCCATCTTCATTGAGTTCTTCAAAGTATTCCTCAAGAATAATTCCCCGCTCCAATTCAATTTCGGGAAAAGTGGGAGAAGAAAAAAACTCAGAAAACAATTCCAAACCTTTATCCAATTGTGAGATATGCGGACTGAACCCATACTGCGTGTATTCGCCTAAGGTGGAAGCTCTGAGATCGCGTCCAATGTTTTCGAATTCCATATTTAATGCAATCGAATTGGGGTACTTATCGTTACCACGAAACATCATATGTTCAAGAAAATGCGAAATCCCATTATTCTGAAGGGTCTCATATCGCAACCCAGCGCGCACGAACATCGATACTTCCATAGTATGAATATGGGGCATCTCTACCGTAACCACGGTCAAGCCATTGGGCAGGGTGTCACAAAAATATTTCAAAGCAAATTCTTTAACTTCCATATTTCCTTAAGGTATTAAAAAAATCCGTTGATGCTTTTTAAAAGATTTAGCGGCCATTATGGCACAAATTACCTAAAAAAATGAATCAGGAAATGATATTTAGCAGGAGCAATTATTCAAATATAATTGCGTCTTCGCCCAATAAAGATTGGATTTGCTCGATCACTTCATCGGAGGGTTGGATGCGAAGGTCTTCAGAAACCGTGACCACTCGCTCCTTATTATCGGGGGATATAAAATGCAATCGGGTATCGTTGTTGCCCTTGTTCGCCGCTAAAATTTCTTTAACATCCAAAAGCGTTTGTTTTTCCAATCCCAAAGTGCGGAAATGGATCATCACCTTTCCCTGAAACCGTTGCTTTGCCTGGATCAATGGAAAAACTTCCTTTGCAATAACCTTCGGCATATTTCCTTCGGCATCTACTTCCCCCTTGACCAAAATAGGTTCTTCCGCAAGTAAAAGAGCTTCCACTTCCGCGTAAATTTCAGGCCATAAAATGACTTCAATCGATCCATGCAAGTCTTCCAGGGTAATTATCCCCATCTTATCTCCCTTGCGAGTGGTCTTAGGGAGATGCTTAATAGGAATGCCAGCAAGGCTAACCGACTTGCTGCTTCCCGCTTCGGCAACCGATGCCGATGTAGCATCTGTAAACCAGGAAAGGTCTTTAGTGAATCCGTCCAGCGGATGGCCCGTTATATAAAACCCAATGCTCTCTTTTTCAAATTTCAAGCGATCGGCCTCATCCCACTCTTCTACTTGGCTTCCATTGGCTTGCTCCGGCACCACATCTTCTGCGAAAGTATCGAACATGCTCGACTGCCCCAGTTGCTGATCGCGCTGTTTGGTCTGCCCTTGCTCCATGGACGCCTGCAGGTCTTTTAGCATTTGCGCCCTGCTCTGCCCCAATGAATCGCAGGCCCCGCTTTTTATCAGACTTTCAAACACTCGCTTATTTGCCAGTTGCAGGTCCACACTTTCACATAACTGAATCAGAGAATTAAATTTTTCCAATCCTTTACGAGCTTCAATAATATTATCGATGGCTTTGCTACCGACATTTTTTATCGCCCCCAATCCGAACACCAATTTATTTTCCGAAACAGAAAAATCGCGGTCGCTCAAATTCACATCGGGCGGCTGCACGGTAATTTTCATCTCGCGACAATCATGAATGTAACGCAAAACCTTATCCGTGTTGTCCATGTCGCTGGTGATCAACGCGCCAAAAAACTCCAGAGGATAATGGGCCTTGAGGTAAGCCGTCTGGTAAGAAACCTGAGCATACGCCGCACTATGAGATTTATTGAATCCATAGCCCGCAAACTTCTCCATCAAGTCAAAGATCTTCTGCGCTTTTTTGGCATCTATACTTTTGGCTTTAGACCCCGACATAAACTTCTCGCGTTGAGCAGCCATTTCTTCGGCCTTCTTCTTACCCATCGCTCGGCGCAACAAATCCGCATCGCCCAGGCTGAATCCCGCTAAAACACTGGCGATTTTCATAACCTGTTCCTGATAAAGAATCACTCCCTGAGTTTCTTTGAGAATGCTTTCCAATTGCGGAAGATCAAATTTCAACTGCATCGTTCCATGCTTACGCTTAACATAATCATCCACCATGCCACTTTCCAGTGGACCGGGACGGTACATGGCAAGCAAAGCAATAATATCTTCGAAACAATCCGGTTTTAGTTTTTTCAGCAGGTCGCGCATCCCCGAACTTTCCAACTGAAACACTCCCAGGGTTCTGGCATCGCATAAAAGCTTGTAAGTAGCCGGATCATCGAGAGGAATCATGCTGATGTCCAGGTCTTCTCCTTTAGACTGTTTGATAAGCTTCAACGCGTGGTGAATTACCGTCAACGTCCGCAGCCCAAGGAAATCCATTTTGAGCAGACCGAGTTTTTCCACACTGGCCATCGCATACTGGGTCACTACCTCGTCATTCCCGCCTTTATAAAGCGGACAAAACTCAGTCAAGGCTTTTGAAGAAATTACAACGCCCGCCGCATGGGTAGAGCAATGCCTTTGCAGCCCTTCCAAACTTTTTGCAATATCCAGTAACTCCGCAACTTTTGTGTTTTCTTTGCGTAGCTTAGTGAATTGTTTCTCTTCCTTGAAAGCATCATCCAAAGTGACGTTTAATTTGTTTGGCACCAGCTTGGCAAGTTTGTCCACTTCGCCGTAGGTCATATCCAGCACACGACCCACATCACGAATCACCCCTTTGGCATTCATGCTGCCAAAGGTAATGATTTGCGTCACGTTCTGGTTGCCACCATATTTATGGGTCACATACTTTATGACCTCCTCACGTCCATTCATACAAAAGTCGATATCGATATCCGGCATGCTCACTCGTTCCGGATTCAAAAACCGCTCAAACAGCAGATCGTATTGCATGGGGTCAATGTCAGTGATCTTCAAAGCATAAGCCACAACACTGCCCGCCGCAGAACCACGACCCGGCCCCACCGGAATATCTTTTTCCTTCGCGTACTTGATAAAATCCCATACGATGAGGAAGTAACCCGGGTACCCCATTCGCTTGATGATGCCCAACTCTTCATCAAGACGGCTTTCATAGTTCGCCTTATCAAAATCGACTCCCAGTTTTTCCAATTCACCAAAGCGCCCTTTTAGTCCTTCGCGGGATATCTCTTCAAGATACGTTTCCAGCGTATAAGACTCAGGCACTGGGTAATCCGGAAGATTGAGTTTGTCGAATTCGAGTTCGACGTTACAACGTTCCGCGATCTTGACGGTATTCTCGATGGCTTCCGGTGTTTCCTTGAATATTTCCGCCATCTCTTCTGGAGACTTGAAATAAAACTCATCTTTCGGGTATTGCATGCGGTAAGGGTCGTTGATCGTTTTACCCGTCTGCAAACAGAGAAGAATCTCATGCGCCCGAAAATCTTTTTTATCGAGGTAATGACAGTTGTTGGTCGCAACGATAGGGATGTCGAGTTTTTTTCCGATCCCAACAATGTCGTTGTTGATACGGTCCTGATTTTCCAAGCCGTGGTTTTGCAGTTCGAGGAAGAAATTATTCGGACCCATGATCTCCGCATATTGAGCGGCAACCTTGGTGGCACGGGGAACATTCTCGCGGTTGACATTGTGCGCCACCTCTCCGCGGATGCAGGAACTCAATGCAATTAAACCTTCAGAATATTCCGCAAGCAGTTCTTTATCAATACGCGGTTTGTAATAAAAGCCTTCCAGATAGCCCTTGGTGATGAGACGCAACAGGTTTTTGTATCCCGTATCATTTTCACATAATAGGATCAGGTGATAAGAAGCATCGCGCAGGTTGTCTTTCGATTTTTTTTCGTGCCGGCTCTCAGGGGCGACATACACCTCGCAGCCCAGAATGGGTTTGACGCCGTGCTTTTTGGCCGTGTTGTAGAACTCCACAGCACCGAACATGTTTCCATGATCGGTCATGGCAACCGCAGGCATCCCAAACTCCGCCGCCCGCTTGATCAACGGTTCGTGGCGAATGGAAGAGTCCAACAAACTGTAGGAAGTATGAAGATGAAGGTGAACAAAGTTGCTCATAATGCTATTTAATACCAGCTAAAAAAGCTTTTATCAACCACTAGCCGTGGAGGCCGAATAAAGCCATAAAATTCAATTAACCACAAGTCTCACCACCCAGCTCGACTTGTTAATCGTAACGCGGCGATTCGAGTTTCGAGTGGGGAGGGGTTGGGAAACAACGCCTATACCTTGCCAGCGTTGAAAGTGAATCAGGTTTCTGAAGGTTTGGGACAAGAAAGATATAACCAAACATAACCCGCTACTCCCGCAATGAGAGAGGCTAAAAGTATCCCGGTTTTTGCCATCAATAAATCTTCAGGGTGATGCGCAAAGCCAAGCTCAGCGATGAAGATTGACATGGTAAAACCGATGCCCGCCATAAGCCCGGCACCCAGAATATGCTTAAAGTTCAGCTCGGGGGGTAATTGGCAAAACCCCATCTTCACCGCAACCCAGGTGAAACCTGTCACACCAATCAGTTTCCCCAGGATCAAACCTGCCATAACCCCGAAAGCTACCGGGTGGGTGATACTGGCCCCAAGAGATTCCCATTCAATAGGAATTCCCGCATTGGCCAAAGAAAATATGGGGATGACCAGATACGCTGAGGGTAAATGCATCTTATGTTCCAAAACCTGAGCGGGAGCTTGAACCAATTGAACCCCTTCGCCTAGAGCCTCAATTTTGGTTCGCATTTCTTCATTCTTAATGACGTTGTGTTCGCGATTAAAAGCCTCTCTAATTTGTGTGAGCGTTGTGTTTACATGAGCCAGGAATTGTTCGGGATCGTATTTCGGACGCATTGGGATAGAGAACGCCAGGAAAACTCCAGCCAACGTGGCGTGGACTCCACTTTTAAGCATGGCACCCCAAAGAAGTGCACCAAGTAATACATAGGGTAAGGGTTGGCGAATTCCCCCCAGGTTGAGGCTGACCAAGGCGCCCAAAAGAACGAACACTGCTGCCAGGGCATTCCAGTCCAATGACTCGGTATAAAATAATGCGATGACAATAACCGCGCCCAAATCATCCACAATAGCCAGGGCGACCAAAAAAGTAAGCAGGCTTTTAGGGATGCGGTTACCCAAAAGAGCAAGCGTGCCCAAGGCAAAAGCGATATCTGTAGCCATCGGAATTCCCCAACCATCTGCAGTATGGCCCGAAGGGTTAATCCCAAAGTAAATTAGAGCAGGAACGGCCATTCCGCCAACAGCAGCGATGATGGGCAACAACGCTTGTTTGGGGTCGGCCAACTCACCCACCAGAACCTCACGCTTTAACTCTAATCCCACAACGAAAAAAAAGATCGCCATCAGGCCATCGTTGATCCAGTGATGGAGAGACATCGAAAGAATAAAGTTTTCGAATCCGATAACAAAAGGTAATTCTACAAGATGATGGTAGTCTTCGCTCCAGCGGCTATTGGCGAGGTAAAGTGCCACGACAGCACAAACCATGAGCAGTATGGCACTGGTGGTTTGACGGTGAATAAAATGTTCAAGAGGAGTCAAGACCCTGTCGAAGGCCTTTTCCCAGGGAGCTAGATATATTTTTCCTGACTTTTTTCTCATTCAGCGTCGACTCTTAAAAGTTACTCACCCAATAAACTAGGAAACCAGATCTTTGGTTGTAATGATCCCAATAATCGTTTTTCCCTGGGTTACCACTAAATATTTAATTCTATGTCGAAGCATGAACTCATTGGCTTCACTTCTTTGCACATATTGATCCTTGGACAAAATCGGCTTCGACATCACCGAGCTGACGCTCGCACCCTTAGAGTCTTTGCCCTGGGCCACCACTTTGCTAACAATATCGGACTTAGTGAGAATACCCACATGGTCATCGCCCTCTTTCACGATGAGCGAGCCGATCTTTTTTTCAAACATCATTTTGGCGGCTTCTTCAACAGTCCTCTGCGCTTCAATTTCGATGACAGGGGAGCGCATAAATTCATTGATCGGTTTCATGATTGATCTCCTAAAAACCCTATTAATAAAATGGCCGGGGCATTGAGGAGGGGGGATTTCTACCCCGGCCATTAGAAACCTTGTTGGCTAAACAAGGTTTCATACTTTTATATTTTCAATCTCTAATAACCATGATATTCTAAATTTCAAATTATTAATATTCGATAATTTATTAAAATTAATTCGTTTTTTTCAAACTATAAAAACCTAAAATCATGGCCTGGCTAAACTATCACCACCTTTATTATTTTTGGATTACGGCAATAGAAGGCAGCATCAATGGCGCCTCAAAGAAATTAGGGATTGGCCAACCCACCATCAGCACCCAAATTAAAAACCTGGAGGGATCCCTAAACCAAAACCTGTTTCAAAGAAAAGGCCAGCGACTAATTCTCACAGAAGCGGGCAAAGCCGTTTTGGAATATGCCAATAAAATATTCACATTAGGCAATGAGCTTATGGAGGTCGTAAAGGATGGGACTTTCTCGAAGAGAACGCATATTCAATTTGGAGCCTTGGATAGCGTGCCTAAAAGCTTTTCTCAATCGCTAATTCGCTCCGCACAAAAAATAAGTCCATGCACCATATCCGTGCTTGAAGGAGAAGGCGATTATCTATTCAGAGAACTTGAAGCTCATCGAATAGACCTGGTGCTTTCAAACTTTCCTCCAACTATAGGTAACAAGAAGGAATATTTTTCCCGGCTTCTAGCAAAATTCCCCATTTCAATTTTTGGAACAAAAAAATATCAATCTTTAAAACGGAAATTTCCACAATCTCTTAAAGGCCAGCCATTCATCATGCCGTCCCTTCACAGCAAGTTAAGGCATGACTTGAACCACTTTTTAAAAATAAATGATATTCCGGTGGATGTGATCATTGAAACTCAAGACACCAGCATTCAAAAATTACTTGGCATCGAGGAAATGGGCTTGGTTCCCTTACCCGATTTTGCAGGCAAGGAATTGGTCAAAGAAGGGAAACTGATAAAGATCGGAACCCTTAAAGGGGTGATGGAGTCGTTTTGGCTGGTTTCAAGCCCTAGAAAAATCCCAAACCCAATTGCTGATTCCTTGATGAAAAACTTCAAGCTAAAAACTTAATCACATAACAAGTACAAAGTAAAACAATTCTAATTAGACGGAAACCCTTCAATTACAATGGATTTGACACAATGCAATAAACAGAACAAACTACAACCTTATTATTTTGTCGTCGCACTTGAGGTTTTTAAGTGGCACCAGAGAATGAGTTAAAAATAAATTCATCTGCAAAAAGTAAGTGGTCGGTTTCAAAGAAGCTGACCACGATGAATATTATCATCATCATTTCAGGAACGATTGGCATTATTGGTGCTCTTCAACTCGCCAAAGGCTCTTCCTTTCAACAATTGAATTTTTTGCATGTTAAACATAATAATCAATTTTTTGATGATGTTTTAGCTTTCAAAAACCACGACCTCAAAAATCTGGATATTCTTACCCAACATGTAAATAACATCCGCAAACAACCTAAAGAGTGCCTGGAATCAGCAGGTTGGTTTGACCGATTGATTATGACAGCTTTGGGAACGGATAGAGCACTGGCTTTGTGTAGAAAAGATATAGTTCTTGCGGACCGTATTCTGGAAGATATTCAAAAATACCAAAATGCTGAAATCAATCATGAATCGTTTCTATTAGAGTTAAACAGAGCCGTCCGTGGCTTTCGGCAAAACTCAAATGACTTTGAACCTCTGATAGCAACAACTGTAAAGTCCATTTTTCTAATAATATTTTACATGTTTTGCATTAAAACCTGCTTTGTAATATTGGGCGGCTATTTTATTAACCGCAGTGTGTCCAATGATTACCAAAAGCTTAAAAGTACAGAAGAGGCTTTAAAACGTACCCTTGAAAGACATGACCTTTCTCTGGAAGTGTCCAAAGTTGGAATATGGGATTGGAACTTAACAACCGATGAGTTGATTTGGGATAATCAAATGTATTCCCTCTATGGTATGGAGAAAAGCAACCTTAACACTACCTATGACATCTGGGAAACTTCCCTTCATCCCGAAGATAAAGAAAGAAGGAAGGATGAAATTTCGGATGCTTTAGATGGAAAAAAGAATTTCGACACGGAATTTCGGGTGGTTTGGCCCAATGGACAGGTTAAGTTTATCCGGGCCGTTGCTCTTGTCCATAAAAACGACAACGGAAAACCCATTCGCATGCTGGGGGTCAATTGGGATATAACCGAACAAAAACGCTTGGAAGAAATTTTAAAAAGATCCAATGATGAACTAAACCAGTTTGCTTACAGAACATCCCATGATCTAAAAGCCCCCTTGATCCGGGTCGACAGTTTGACCCACTTTATTGAAGAAGATCTCGAATCTGGAAATTTGCCCGAAGTAAAAGAAAATGTCCGTAGAATATCTAATCAGGTTAAAAAATTGAGCACTCTGGTAGGCGAAATACTCCATCTATCACAGGCAGATGTAGAAAACAAAAACTACGAGGAAATTGATTTCAACCTGCTTCTTAAAGAGATTCGAGAAAACCTGGACCAAATTTTCGCGGCAGAAAATGTCGATATCATTTTTGAGGTCTCTCTATCAAAACCCTTTTTGGGAGAGAAAATGCGGATAAAGCAAGTTCTTGAAAATTTAATTTCCAATGGCGTTAAATACTCGAATCCTGAAAGAAGTAACAAGTATGTAAAAATAAATGTTTCCAATGAAAACCAACAAATAAAAATTGTGATTAGCGACAATGGTCTTGGTATTCCCAAAGAATTCCAGGGGAAAATATTTTCAATGTTTCAACGGTTTCATCCCGGTATTTCATTTGGAAGTGGTCTGGGAATGTCATTTGTAAAAAAGCATCTGGATTATATGGGAGGAGAAATAAGTTTTAAAAGTTCCGATTTGGGGACACAATTTGATATTCTACTTCCGAAAAATTTATAAATATAAAAGTTTGCCCAAAGTATGCCGATAGCCTCTGTTCTTATTATTGATGACGATGAAGTAGATCGATATGCCTTAAAACGGCTCATCAAAAAGGCAGATATTGCTAACCAGGTATTTGAATGTGAAAATGGGAAAGTAGCCTTGGAATTTCTTACAGATTTCACTGATAATACCAAAAAGTATCCAGGGGAGTTCCCGCCCATATTAATATTTTTGGATATCAATATGCCTATTATGGATGGATTTGAATTTCTTGAAGAATATTCTAAATTAAGGGATGAAAACAAATTATTTAATCCAACCGTTCTTACCATGTTCTCCTCATCTACAAATCAAAAAGATCGAGAAAGAGCCTTTACCTACAAATTCGTAAAGGAATACATTGTAAAATTCCCTGCAAGTGCAGAAGAGCTAAAAGAAACTGTTTCAAGTTTAACTGGCACATGACCCCCCTCTAAGAGGGTTTTGATATTGAAAAAAATCAGCAATGTTATAGCTGCTCTCGCCATCGTCATCGGTGTCTATTACGGAAACTTCACCGTTCAAAAACCGCCGGCGACGTCCTCTTTATCTCGCCCACCCTCTTCATCTACTGAACACGTTGTATGGCAGGAAACCTACGCATGGGGTCAGTTGCATGAGAACGGCGGAGCAATAATGTACCAGTGAGCCGTTGATATATTTTTTGTTGTGGCGGAGTAAAAGTGTCCCACTCACGTTAAGCTTTCTATCCTGT
>Ga0233439_10000768_pt1 | contig 44530 bp, 37 predicted proteins | sample SI_123_September_6_FD_182713 | JGI IMG/M metagenome (GOLD analysis project Ga0233439, IMG submission 182713) | Seawater microbial communities from Saanich Inlet, British Columbia, Canada - SI_123_September2016_100_MG | ecosystem: Environmental > Aquatic > Marine > Inlet | place: Canada: British... | reverse complement strand
AAACTGCATGGCGCCTGGGTTCAGAACATCGCCAATAACGGTAACGAAATTCGGTCGCTTGGGCATGTAAATGCGATCACCGGGTTCCAGCACAGAATCCAGTTCAGGGCGCACTTGCAATACAGTCGGGTCGGTTTCCGTCACCACACGGCCTAAAGATTCAACCTCTCCCAGCTGCTTCGCGAAGCCTTGCAAGGCCAGGACGGAAGTCGGATTGACGTTACGTTGCACAGCGACGACGGCGAGGGCGGAATTCAACTCCCGCGCAGCCCGTTGCAGGCCAATGCGTTGGGCCGCGCGGACCCGTTTCCGGGTAAAGACACCACCATAAGGATAAGCCTGCTGTGTCAGGCCACCGGCGCGGGAAATGACTTCGGAGAGGCGTTCCCCCCGGCGAATTTCATACAAGCCGGGGCGGGCAAATTCGCCGACCAATAGGACTGGTCCGGTATCGCGATCTGTTGCGACAGCGTTGAAACGCACCACATCTCCAGGGCCGATCATCACCTTGTCCGCACCAACTTTGGCCAGATTGACGAGGCCACGGTTTGCATTCGACGTGCCTTGCAGGGAGTCTGGCGTATAGCGGGAAATTTCCACCCGCGTCAGATCAACCTCCCGGCTGAGGCCACCTGCTACTGCGATTAGATCAGTCAAAGTGACCTGACCGACGATGGGATAGGCACCTGGATTGCGGACCTCGCCATTGATTGCAACTGCATGCTCCAATGCCAAAGGCAATAGGCTGGCGTAGTCGTCGTATATTTCAGGGCAATCCTGCCGGTTGATCAAATCCATGCCTGCGGTATCGATGGTTCGAACAGCATTGGCAAAACGATTAGCAGAATTTACCGATACGATGGCTAAAAGTTGCCGCATACCGGCGCAGGCGTCACGCAATTTTTCTTCTAAGCTGTTACCTGGATTTGCAGCCGCACTTTGAACGACCTCTGATTGCGTTTGAGGAGCGCTGTTACCCGTAAGAGTGTTCTTAATCGATGCGAGAGGGTCCGTTGCCGCTGCTTGTATACCCTGGTCACTACTTTTGCCATTGGCATTGTCTCCTGAGCCGCCGGAATTTCGACGTAATAGCTCTGCTTCTATGCGTCGGCTTACAACAGCTTGTACGTTGGCGGATGACAGATATCTAATGTCGTTGCCACCCAGGACAATCAGCCGATCATTATCGCGAAGTGCGAAGTCCTCACGGCCATTCAGAATATTGCCCAAATTAAGTGGAAATAGCCGCCGCGCGCGGGTCCGGGGATCTGTCGTCTCCAATGCACCGAACAACAAGTAGGGATTCGCCTTGAGCGATGTCGCAGATCCAAGCAGTTTTGCCACACTGTTGGTCGCAACGAGCGCTCGGCGGCCCTGAACCTGGACATGCCCCGTAACGCTAACCGCGCCCATCTGAATATTTTCGCTTCGGCTAACCCGAATTATGTCGCCGTCCTGAACCTTGGCCGCCAGGTTCTTGTGCTCGGTAAGTTGCTGAAGACCCGATTCTTGAAAGCTTAATTGATGAAAGACATTGCCCCGTGGTCGGATGCTGCCGCCGGACATTTGCAAGGCTTCAGCGACGGTAATGCTACGCTGCCCTTCCGGCATCTCGTAAATGGCCGGACGTTTGATGTCGCCGGCTAATGCGAATGTAGGGCCAAGGGGGGGGACAATAATGCGATCCCCGTCCCGCAATGTTATGTCTCGCGCGGCTATGCCCGAATATAATAGATCATAGGCGTCGATCCAAAACACTTCGTCGCCGCGCTGAACATGTATCCGACGGACGCTGCCGGTCTTCTTGATACCTTTACCCAGACGAAGAGCGTCGACGACCGTGGAAAGGGAAGTTAATTGTTTTCGCCCAGGTTGGTGCACTTCGCCCAAAACCAGTACTCTAATGAGGCGCAAGGCCCCAAGGGACACATAGACCTCAGTGCCCAAATGCTTGGCCGCAGTGCGCGCTGCGATCTCTCGCCGGACCTCGCCGTAAGTATGCCCAGAGGCGAAAATTGGTTTAAAATTGGGTAATAGTATACGGCCTTTGCGGTCAACCCGTACCCTCAAGCTTTGATTTAGACCACCAACAAATGTAATGACCAATTCATCGTCGATCCCCAATACATAATCAAAGAAAATTGTACCCGTATCCAGGGCGGGTAGATCAATCTGACCATCGAAATTGTCGTATCCGAATTGCAGCAACAATTCAGAGGCGCGCTGACAGTAATCTCTTTCCAAGAGTGAAAAATTTCGAATTAAAGAGACCGCTGCCATTTGCTCATTGGTTAACTCGTCTCGACAAAATCGTTCTGCAATTATTTGTTCTTCCTTATTTAAATTTCCTTGCTGCATAAGGCGTTGTGCTTCAATTGCTGCCCCGGATGCTATGCCTTTCTGCAGATAGGAAGTCGCTCGCGCGCCCTGCTCTCTTGATGGTTCTAGTTGTGACGGAACGCGCCCTTCCAATACATCAATTGCGCCGGAATTTTGGAGCGTTTGCAATTGGCCCAGTAAGCCGCCAAGCGCGCCGCCGTTACTTCCACCAAAACCGCCGCTTTGAGAGTGCCCTTCAATGGGGCTCAGAAAAATTGCAGCAGCGAATAAAATGCCCCAAATGGGGCGGACGTGTGCGACGAATATATTTTGGCCATGGCTTCGCTTTTTGCTTTCAATCTGGTGCCTCAGCTTCGTTAAGCTGCCATGACTGGAAATCATTTCACGTCCTCGTCCATTTCCGCTCGCCGCAAAATATTCTCTGAAATAGAGAATAGATCTTTACGAGGGACAAATCAAAAATTTTGTCAAATGCCGGAATACGATTGGTGCCCAATTATGTGGGTGCAACGGCTCCAGCAGCATAATTCAGCTTGTTGCCATCTATAAATACCATAGGCATCTGTGGCTGCAAAGGTCACTTTAGGCAATCCTGTAAATTTGTTGTACAACTTGTATCCAAGCGTCATTTTGGCTTCCGTAAAAGCTGATTTCTGGAGTGCGACTGCCTCGATATTCGAAAATGAGAATTGGCCACGTAATTGATCTCCGCTATGCCGTCCCCATTGACCCCCTAATTCAACCCTAACTACCTGATGCCGCAAGAATTGACTATTCGCCGGCCAGCCTGTCTATTACATTTGCTGCATCACCAGAATTTAAGATCGTAATCTTGATGCTATTTAATCGGCTTATCGCGTTTCAACAGGCGATTTGGACGTGGAACGATTCATGAAAAAAAAGCCGATCCTACTTTTTGTTGCGAACGAGGTTTATTTTTTTATCTCCCACCGTTTACCTATTGCCCAAGAAGCGCAAAGCAGGGGTTATGATGTGCATTTGGCGGCGCCTGGGGATCATGTTTGGGCACCTGCGGGTTTTTCGACGACAGAGCTTGAGCGATTACGGATAACGTTTCACGAGGTTCCCATGTCCCGTCGTGGGACCCATCCTTTGCAAGAGTTGAAAACCTTTTTTACTCTGTTGCGGATTTATCGCGACTTGCAGCCGGATATCGTTCACCACTTGACCATAAAGCCAAACTTGTACGGCGGGCTCGCGGCTAGATTGGCGCGCTTGCCAGCCGTTGTTAGTGCTATTACTGGCCTGGGACAGATGTTTGTGGCGAGTGGGGTACGATTGCGCCTTCTTCAGCCATTCGTACTGAGAGTCATGCGTTTAGCCCTTGGGCATCGAAATGCGCGAGTGATTATTCAAAACATTAGTGACCGAGATTTTTTAGTCAAAAATAGCGTAGTTAAAACTGCAAATACCGTTCTGATTCAAGGTTCAGGTGTCGATCTTAGCCAATTCAAACCTGTTCCGGAACCAGACTGTGATCCGATTGTGATCCTACCATCACGTTTGATTTGGGAAAAAGGTATCCAAGAATTTGTTGATGCCGCCAGGATACTACGAGAGACGGGGGTGGCGGCACGGTTTGCTTTGGTGGGCAATACGCATTCTTCCAATCCTCGTGCGGTGCCGGAGGCGATTTTGCAAGCCTGGGACGAAGAGGGCGTGGTCGAATGGTGGGGCCGGCGGGAGGATATGCCACAGGTTATGGCGGAAAGCCACATTGTCTGTCTGCCTTCAAAATATGGTGAAGGAGTGCCAAAGGTACTTCTCGAAGCTGCTGCTGCTGGCCGGCCAGTGGTTGCGACTGACACACCAGGGTGTAGAGAGGTTATTGAGGACGGCGTGCAGGGTTTGTTGATCCCAGTGGCCGATAGTGAAGCGCTGGCGACCGCATTACGGCGGCTGATACTGGATCAGAATGAACGCGTTGCTATGGGAGCTGCGGGCAGGAACAGGGCAGTCCGGGATTTGGATATAGCTGAAGTTGTTGCTTGTACATTGAGTATCTACGCCGAGCTTCGAGCTTCTAGCCGTAGCGTTAGATGAGTATCGATCCGGTGAATTCTGGGCTGATTGCGGGAACTCCAATTGCGTTATCTGGCTTGACGATGCGCGAGGGAACTTGGGGGACTGGTGCACCGCCCGTCCCGCAGCACCGGAAACCTGCCCACATTGGTTGCGTAATCAAGGGGGGTGCAGTGTCAACAGAGTATGGAATGGTCATTTATGGGGAAGGTTTGCGCGGTTGTGCTATCATATCTGCCATTTGTCAGGAAATTTATATTGTCGAGGTGCCGTAGTTAATGTCGTTGCGCTTGTTTGCCTATAAAGTCCACCAGAAATCACGCGCTCATTCGAAAGAAGTGCAAAGATTTTTAGTCGTCGGCACCAGCAATTTTGTCTTTAGTTACACGATCTATCTGATCGCCAATATCTTTCTTTCTTATTCTCTAGCATTCACCATTTCATTCGCTGCTGGGATACTATTCTCGGCTTATTGGAATTCGCGGATATCGTTTTCGACGCCCTTGACATCTAGGCGTCTCGCCATTTTTGCGGTTGTATGTGTGATAAATTACCTGGTTGGCTTGCTGATCCTCAATTTTCTTGTCGAGACAATTGGAGTCTATGAATCCCTTGCCCCGATTTTGGTTATTATTGCGATGATCCCCCTCAGTTTTATTGGCACACGGCTTGCCTTGGTCGGTTCGCTGACAATGGATGCCCAGGGTTTGGATAAAACGGGCGTTAGAGATGACGACGACGAGGTCAGTAGAACCGAGAGAATGCGACCGAAGTAAAGTGTTACCCTCGCTTCCTCTTGAGCTGCAATACATCTAATGCGAATTTCGAAAATATAATTTGTACGCTTAACATGATCAAAAGCGTGGCCGGGATGATGCTCCTGATAACGTTGGTCGGCAACTCACCATATCCGACAGTCCGCCATTCCATTAATGCCCAGTATATAATCCCTAAACCGGCAATTATGCCGATAAGTCCGAGTAAAATGCCGAATTCAAGGCTAATATTGTAGACGAAGGCGACAACGCGCGACCGCTTTGGCGTCAAACCTTCAAGCTCAGTAAAAGCCTTTGTGAAGACACCGAAGCCCACTAATTGAAAGCCGATGAGCGTTAGGGCCGCGCCCACCATTTGTGAATTCATGCTGAAGGCTAGCGAGCCAATATGCACCGGCGAAATCATGATTGTCGCAACGGAGGTGAGCCCAATGGCGAACATTGCCAGGCCTGGATAAATGAAAAGCCACAGGGGGCTAAAGAGCAACATGAAGCGTAGATGACGCCAGCCATCCCGCCAGCTGCGTAGATGCGGACTACGCGTGCGTCCATCGCAATGCAAAGTTATGGGAACTTCGGCGTTCTTAACATTCAACAACGCCGACTTGATTACCATTTCGCTGGCGAATTCCATCCCCGTCGTATGTAAATCAAGGCGATCAAATAAGTCCCTGCGAAAGCCCCGCATACCGCAATTGTTGTCATGATACCGGGTTTTGAAAAATAACCGGCTGATGGCCGTAAGGACCGGCGTGCCAACGTGCTGGTGCATCCACGGCATGGCACCGGGAATAATCCGACCGCCGCCGCTCGGCAATCGGCAACCCATGACGAATTCATGACCTTGGCGCAACGGTTCTACGAATACTCCCAGTTCGCCAAAGTCATAAGAATCGTCAGCATCCCCCATGATGATAAATTTGCCCTTGGCTTGCGCTATGCCGCCCGCAATCGCGGCACCATAACCTTTTTCCGGCACGATGACGACGCGGGCGCCAGCCGCTTCTGCAAGCTCCATCGATTTGTCGGTACTGCCATTATCCGCAACAATGATCTCACCCACGATATCGAGGCGCTCGAATTCTGCTTGCGCTTTGGTGATGCACGTCACAACCGTTTCGGCCTCGTTCAAACATGGCATTACGATTGTAACCTCGATGGCAGTATCACTCATGGATCCCATTTTCTTCGTTACTCATAATTGGTTGTGGCTGGATCCCAGCGTTGGGGCGATTATATTTCGGCCAAGGTTCAAAAGTGGCAGGAATAAAGATTGCTCGCGCCGCATCTCTGACTAGCAAGCTGCTGATCGAGAATGAGCTTGACTTGTTCTATGTGCCATCGGAAATAAGTGCCAGCTAAATGATGCCCGCGACAATCGATAATTTTATCGTTTTCATTCGGCAGATAAGACACTGACGGTGGCAACCTTGGACTATGAACAGGAACTGCAAAATTTCTAAGTCATTTTGCTCCAATAATGGGTGTTTTTCCAGGGAATTTCTGAATGAATGATGGATTGGACGATGTTCGTGCCGAGACTTTAACGCATTGCAATGATAGCATTGATCTTGCACGCAGGGCGCGTTTGCACGTGCTGCAAATGGTTCATCACGCCAACGCATCGCATGTAGGTACTTGTTTCTCGATCGCTGATATTTTGGCGGTGCTCTATTCGGGAATATTGCGCGTGGATCCCAGCCAACCGCAGCACCCGGATCGTGACCGGTTCATTTTGTCAAAAGGCCATGCAGCGGCAGTATTATATTCAATTTTGGCCGAAAGCGGTTATTTTCCACATACATTTCTGGGCAAGTTTTGTGATGACCATAGCCCGCTTGCCGGGCATGCCACCCACAAAGATGTACCCGGTGTTGAGGTTTCGACCGGCGCGCTGGGGCATGGCTTATCTTTGGGTTGCGGCATGGCCCTTGCTGGGCGATGCGCGGCGACGCCTTTTAGCGTTTATGTGGCATTGAGTGATGGAGAACTTAATGAAGGCGCCATCTGGGAAGCCGCGATGTTTGCGGGACATCATGGATTGTCCAATTTGACAGCGATTGTTGATGCCAACGGATTGCAGGGTTTCGGCACTGTTCGTGAGGTACTCAATCTGGAACCTTTGGCTGACAAGTGGGCCGCATCCGGCTGGTCGGTGGCGGAGGTCGATGGACACGATCACCCTGGCCTTCGCCATGCAATGACGCAGGCGGCGGCACGGCAAAAGACGCCAACCGTCATTATTGCCCGTACCGTCAAGGGGAAGGGGGTGTCATTTATGGAGAATAAACTTGAATGGCACTATCGCTCTCCCAATGACGAACAGTTGGCTCAAGCCAGCGCGGAGTTGGAAGGCGCGTCATGAGAAACGCGTTGATAGACCTCTTATGTGAGTTAGCGGACAATGATCCGGATATTTGGTTGCTAACGGCGGATCTTGGGTACTCGGTGTTAGAACGTTTCGCGGAGCGCTTTCCCGAACGTTATATCAACGTCGGCGTGGCAGAGCAGAATATGGTGGGCATTGCGGCGGGGTTGGCATTGAGCGGCAAGCGGGTGGTCATCTATTCGATCGTCAATTTCGTGACCATGCGCTGCCTGGAACAAATCCGCAATGATATCTGCGCCCATGGTGCCAACGTTGTGATCGTCGGGGTTGGCGCGGGTTATTCCTATGGTGCCCAGGGCTACACCCATCATGGTCTCGAAGATATTTCTGTGATGCGGGCATTGCCCGGCCTCGACGTTACCGCACCGGGCAATTGTTTAGAGGCTGAAGCGGTGCTGCGCGTAGCCATGCAGCATGATGGCCCTACCTACATACGCCTGGAAAAGGATGCGGGCGCATCGGCCTCCCTGCCTTTAAAGGACATTGAGCGCGGCCGGATGGCCTGCTACCGCGAAGGTGGGCATGCCGCGATTGTTGCCACTGGCGGGATGCTCGGTGAAGCACTGGGCGCGGCGGAGCTGTTAGAAAGAGATGGTTTGTCAGTCGCGGTATGGAGCTGTCCATGGATTACCCCACTGGATACCGCAACTCTCGACCTCCTGACACAGCGCCATGATGTTATTTTGACAGCCGAAGAGGGGGTCATAAATGGCGGACTGGGAAGCGCAACGGCGTTGGCGTTGGCGAATGTCGCGGCCAAATCGCGGTTGCTTGTTGCTGGCGTCGGGGAGGTGTTGTCGGTCCCAACTTTGAGCCAGACGAGCGCACGGAACTACCATGCTTTGGATGCAGCTGGACTGGCTGCGCGCCTTTTAAGCGTTTGCAGCGGCCATGAAGTCAGCGATTTGCTCGGCTAGCAAATGTTCCACACTGTCGCCTGAATAATGGGCACGATACCACCTGATTGTCTCTGTAATGGCCGCCTCGTAGCCATAGACAGGACGCCAACCCAAATCGTTTCGAATGGCGCTGCAATCTAGAGCAAGATACGACGCCTCAATGGGGGCATCGCTTTCCAGGTGATGGGTATCGATCCACTTCCCCTGTCCCCAGGCTGAAATGGACAGATCCGCGATGTCGCCGACGCAAAGTAGTTTTTCGGCATTGGGACCAATGTTGTAGCTTGCCGCTACGCCTTCTGGTTCAGCTATCAGCGCTTGCCCCACGTTCAAATAGCCATAAAGACAATCGATGACATGTTGCCAGGGGCGCACCATCAGAGGATTTCGGACCGCTACGTCCTGTCCCGCGGACAAAGCGCGGACGATATCCGGAAGAAGACGGTCCTCGTTCCAATCACCGCCTCCGATCACGTTGCCCGCTCTCACGGTGACTGTTGGGGGAAGGTCGGAAAAGACCCGGTATGCGGCTACGGCCATTTCAGCGGCGGCTTTGCTGGCGCTATAGGGATCATCTCCGCCTAAGGCAGCTGTTTCTTTAAAAGCCTGCCCGCCACTTGAATTGCGATAGACCTTATCGCTGGTGGCAAGCACAATTGCCTTTATCTTGGGGTGCGCCCTGGCACATTCGAGCAGGTTCGCCGTGCCTTGTGCGTTGGTTTCGAAGGTTGCCAATGGTTCCCTGTAGGCTCGTCGAACCAGAGCCTGACCGGCGAGATGAAAGACAATATCGGGTTGCGCCTTGGTTAAAGCCTGTGCCAAGGCAGCGCGATCACGAATATCGCCACGAATATCGCTGCAATGGTTCGTCAAGCCAAGGATGCCAAAGAGGTCGGGCGCGCTTATCGGCTGGGTCAGTGAAAACCCGCAGACCTCCGCCCCAAGCTGAAGCAGCCAGCTGGTCAACCAGGAGCCTTTGAAGCCAGTATGTCCGGTGACGAAAACGCGTTTTCCGGCATATGTGGCACTTAGCGGTGTGCTCATAGGGATCTTACCAAATTTTCCAAGGAGCCTCGTCGTTCGCCCAAAGATTATTCAGGTTCTCAAAATCCATATGATTGTCCATAGGCATCCAAAAGCCGTGGTGGCGATATACAGCCATGCCACCTTCCCGCGCAACATTGCGCAGGGCCTGGCTTTCCAGAATGCAGTTTTCGCCTTCATCCAGATAACGCGGGATGAAATCCTTGTTCATGACCATGAATCCGCCGGATATATAGCCTTCGCTCGCCTGGGGCTTCTCAGCAAAATCAAGAATGTGGTTATCTTCAATTTCGATATGACCAAAGCGCGTTGGTGGATGAACGCCGGTAACAGTGACGCTGGCATTCATCTCACGGTGGCGCGTCAGAGAGGCGGCAATGTCGATGTCACCAACACCGTCACCGTAGGTGAACAGAAACTCGTCATTATCAATATATTTGGCAACCCGCGCCAGCCGCCCGCCTGTTCCGGTCTCTGGACCTGTTTCGGCTAAAGTGATAGTCCAGCCGGGATCGGGCAATCCGCGATCATGATATGTAATTTCGGGCAAGCTGGAGCCGTTTGAAAAGTCGAGCGTGACATCGCTGGTGCGCGAACGGTAGTTATGAAAATAATCGCGAATTTCGTCGCCTTTATAACCCAGACATAGAATGAATTTTCTAAACCCCTGTTGGGCGTAAATCATCATGATGTGCCACAAGATTGGATGATCGCCTATGCGCAAGAGCGGTTTGGGCAACAATTCGGATACCTGGCGGATACGTACGCCCTTGCCGCCGCAAAGGATAACGACGGGAATATCCGATCGTTCTTGCATATTGGTCATGCTATGAATTTCCGCTATCCGTTTTGAAATTTATCCGCTCGGCCTCAATAACAAGTGGCCTTTGGCGCACTTGGGCATGAATGCTAAGGATGTATTCCCCCAGCACGCCTAGAAAGAACAGTTGTATGCCGCCAAAGAAAAATAGACCAACAATCAGTGTCGCGATCCCCGGCTGGGCAAATTCTCGGAACCAGATTAAAGTCACAAGAAAGCTGATAATAGAATAGGCTAGGGCGAGCGTCGCAATTATAATACCAGCCGCCAAAATCAGCCGCATTGGCACCACCGAGAACGAGGTAAGACCGTTCAGGGCGATATCGACCAAACGATAAAAGTTCATGCTGCTACGACCGGATTTACGTTCTGCAACCGTGTATTCAATGCCAATACCAGGAAAGCCGCAACTTGCGATCATGCCACGTAAATAGGGACGGCGATCGTCAAATTCGCGCAATACTTCCACAACTTCGCGGTCAATTAGTTGAAATTCGCCGACGTCGCGAGGAATAGGGAATTCCGCCATGCGGTTCACCGCGCGGTAAAAAATTTTTCGACAAGCCTTCAGTGCGAAGCTTTCGCGGCGGCCGCGGCGAACCCCGTAGACGATCTTGGTGCCCTTTCGCCATTCGAGGACGAATTTCGGAATCATTTCGACCGGGTCCTGAAGGTCCGCAGGTAACAATACGACGACAGCATTACCGCGCGCGGCCCGAAGGGCATTGAGCATGCTTCGTTCAGCCCCAAAATTGCGCCGATTTACAATGGCCCGGACATTGCTGTCCCCGGCGCAAATCTCCCGCAAAATCTCGACTGTCCGATCATTGGAGGCATTGTCGCTAAAAATATGCTCGAGCGCGCAATCAGGCAGCTCGGCTTGAAAGATGTCACGCACGGCGGCATGGCAACGCGCGACATTTGCTTCTTCGTTAAAGGTTGGCGTGATGACGGTAATAAGCTGTTTCATCATGAAAATAGGTTGCTATCCAGTGTCTCGCCCAAGGCTACCACGATCCCTTGGAAGCCATATTCATTTTGCAAGGTATTAAGTATTTCGGCCCGATGCGCCAAAGCTGTCAGCACTATAACATCGGGTGGAAATTGGCGCAGATGTTCAGGCGGTTGCACCTGATGATGGCTGGCTGGCATAAACAGACCCTGCTTGCGTGGATCGGCATCGACGACGTAATCAATGCCCTCGAGGTCAGCCGCAGCCAGTGCGGCCACGCCCTTGCCACCGCTGCCCCACACCGCCAATTTTTTGCCGCCGGCGATGCAATCCACGTCCAAAGCCCTTAACCTGGCTATCAGAGCCTCCATGCCCGCAGTCATGGCAGCAAAAACCGGGGGCTGTTCAGTGGGTTCAATGATTGGATTGTCAGGTGGCGGCGCGATTTTTCTGGCATGCGCGGTAACGAATTCCCCGGCCATGGTCGGGGCAACCGAAACCACATCAAAACCATAGGCAAAAAGTGCCGCTGATAATGTGGCTGCATTGAAGTAGTTCACGTGATCGGGGAAGAAATCATAAAAGCGTGATTGGCTCATCGCCAGTGCTAGGTTAGGCACTTCGACAAGCAGCACGCCACCGGGAGTGAGGCAATTGTTAAGACCGCGTAAGAAGCCGTCAACATCAAAAATATGTTCCAAAACCTGTCGCGTTACCACGGCATCGTAAGGTGCGCCTGGCGGCAGGCTGTCAGGCCCCAAATACATATCGAGCACATAGTGCCCACGGGCCTGGGCCGCATCACGAAATGGCTTCGAAGGTTCGATGCCCGTGACTTCTATCCCGGCGCTCGAAAACTTATCAAGAAACGCGCCATCGCCGCAGCCAACCTCTAGCAATTTTTTCCCATTCAAATCAAAATGCGCAAGAAAATCCATCGAAAGTGTTGCAAGATAATGGTGGTAGTTAGGTGAAAAGCTACAACCCATTTCATAGTCAGCGTAGAATTCATCGCCGAGATAGCTGGTAAGTTGAACGAAGCCACAAAACGGGCATACGGCAATGTCAAGCGGACATGCTTGATCGCCGACGAGCTGGTCCCTGCGCAGCAATCGTTCAACGGTGCGTGGTGCACGCGGCAGGTGCAGGCAGGTCGAGACGTTTTCGTTTCGACAGAGGCGGCATGGGATATTGGGCTTGTGGGTCATCCACAGGGCTTTCTGTCTAACAGCGCACGACATTCGTCGACGACCGCATCAATTGCGCTGAAATTGGGTTCGAAGCCGAGCTCATGGGCGGCGTGATCGGTGGAATAGTACTGTGGCCGGGTATTTGTAGCGGTTTGGCTCAAAACATCAGAAATGTGATATTTGAGGCCAAATTCATCGCCTAAACGATCCAACAGCGCGAATTTTCCTGTCGGCGCGCGGCTATATGCGTCCAGTGCGGTATTTATTGGACGGGCTTGGGCGCTGCAAACAATCAACTGAAGCAAATCTTTCGGATGGATATAGTCACGTATTAAATCCGCCCCCCCCGTTTCAAGTGTTGTCTTCTCTCGCAGGCAGTACACGATATCTGACATCAGGTAACTTCCGACCGGTGGTTGAAACCGGCTGAAGTATCCGTAAAGTCGGATGTCGACAATATTTAATACTGGGTTCAAACGATGCTTTATTTCAGAATTTAGTTTGGCGACGCTATAGCCTATGGAGGCCGACCTCGTGGCCGGATCGATGCTGGCCAGCTGGCCGCGTGCGATGGGGTTCGCCAGATGCGTGCCAAAAACGGAACCGGATGAAAAAGCAACATAGAGGCATTGTGGTGCAGCGGCGAGGCTGGACAAAATTGAACTGTCAAAGCGTTCCGTCAAAGACATCAACGCACTACCCGCTTGCGCAATTTGGCCCGCATCGCCCAGGCCAACGCAATTAAGGACAATATCGAATTCTAGACCTGGAAAAGCATCGTTCTGCACAATGCATAGTGTTTCCGGCCGTTGAAAATCTGCAAACAAAGTCTCAAGGTGCGCCGGATCGCGCGAGAAGGCAGAGAGCTGCCAATCGGTCTCTTTGTTGATGAGTTGCGAGAGACTGCGGCCAAGATGACCGCCCGCTCCGAGTACGGCGACCTCCAGCTTCTTAGTAATCATGTGATGCCTTTCAAACGCCGGCGGTATTGGCCAAGGTGCCAAAGGAGCCAGCCCAAACCGATGCCTCCTGCCACGTCGGACCAAGCCAATGCCGGAGTAAGATAACGAGTTTCGAGCAGTAGCGTCTGGGAAAACGCGATGCTTCTGGTTGCGACGAAAAGCAGGCAGATCCAGATAATCAGGCGGTAGGGTCGAAATGACTCGCGAAAGGAAAGACAAAGAACGAACAAGGCGAGCACGATAGAGGCCAGCCGCCACCCCGCCGTAAGTCCCTTTGACAATGTCGCGGCAGGATATTTTACCGCCGCTTCAATGCCGCCGAATAGAAAACCCGACCGCCCTATGATTTGTCTGATATCAGCGCGTTCGACACTGCCCAGCATCCCGGGCCAGCCCATGGAGGCGGCGGGGTTTACCCACATTATCGCCATGCGTCGTAACGGCAGGAAACCGTAATGCCAAAGTGGATTGGCGTGAATGCGTTCGGATGCCAACGCGGCGAATGCATCATCGATCTGTCCGGGGACTGGCTCACCACGCTTAATCTGTCGCAAATGAGTGAGCAAAAAGGCGACCCGTTTTCGTTCCTCATCGTCTGCGTAGGCTTCATCGGGAGGGGCGATATTGGCATAAGTTTCTGTCGCCAACGGCCATACACTGATCCCAAGTTGATATTGATGCGAAAGCCATGTGCCAATCCAGGCGAGGGCGCCTTGTGGCAGTTGATGGCCTTGCGGCGAAAGACCGAATGGCGGCGTTGCGGGTAGCCCTTGAATGACACTGCGGGTTGTCCATACCCCGAACGGCACCGCGACTATCAGGGCAATCGCAATACCTTTTCTTAGGGCGCCCCATGCGCCATGCAAGGCCAACGCACAAAGGGCTATGGGAAGTGCGATAAGGACGAAATCATAACGTATGAAAAACCCGATCAAACTGGCGATGGCAATAGGCCAAGTGCGAAATCTGTTCTCGGCGAGCGAGCGGACGATCTCGGCTAGAATCCACAAGGCGACTGCACTTGAAAGCGCTTCCGTCATTAGAGCCCGTGACCAACCGGCCAGAGATGGCGAGAAAGCCAGCATCAAGCCAACACACCAGATACTTACAGGGGGTGCACCATAAAAGCCTAATGCCCAGCAAAAATAGCAAATCGACAGGGTGAAAAGGACGGATTGAAATAACAAAGGCGCCGTCACGCTGTCCCCAAAGGCAAACCAGGACAGGGCAATAAATGTCGGATAGCCGGGAAGTTGATTGCCGCCCCAATGTGGCGTGCAGGATGCCGCTGCCCAGTGATCCATGGAAACACAAAAGTTGTGCAGGATATTGCCTGCGACGTTAGCATAGACTTCTGCATCCCCCACTGCCCAAGGGCCGGCAAGAACAGCCGCCAATCTGACACTGAAGGCGACCAAAGCAATTGCAATAAGTGCACGCCAAAGCTGTTGGCCCGAACATTGCTCGGGCAGGAAAACACTGGGTATGATTGGGGGGGCGTGCATTTGCGAATATTGCGTTGCCGATATAAGGATAGCAAGGGTAATTCCGTTTGGAACCGGTGAGGAAAAACATATCTTGGTAGAAAATAAAAGCTCAAAAATCAATCGATTATAAAGGCGTAAGATTGGCCACACGAAGCGCGTTTGCGACGATAGTAAGAGTAGGGTTTTGTGGGGCTAAACTGGGGAATACCGCCCCGTCAACGACAGATATACGTTGATGATCAGCTAATCGTCCGAGTTGGTCGGTTTGTAATGCCTCGGGGCGCTCTTTCATCGGTAGGGTCCCGGCGAGATGTCCGGAAAAGCCGAAAGGCGTGGATTTGAAACTCGGACCTATAGGGCGCAACTGGGTTAAGTCACCTGCCGCCTGTAACCTTCTTACAGCTTCTTTTAGCTCTCCGGAATTGATCGGCGCTTGCGCACCTTGGATATCGAGTTGCCAAAATGGCTGCTCACCCCGATGAGCACTTATCATGACTTGTCGTGATTGCGCAGCCGATAGATAGGCAAAGCCGACCGCCAATCTTGGCCACATGAGTTTCCATAGGCCGCTTCGATGCAAAAAACTAAAGAAGCGGTCCGCGGTCATCGCGCCAAAAATATAGGGACTAAAACTGTAGAACTGGAAATGGATACCATCGCCATTACGGGCGTCCGGGCGTAAAGCCAAGGCCATCTCGCTTAACGAAAATGGCGCTATTGCGGGATGTTCCATTCCCCTCGTTTGACCGATCCGATTGAGGAACACGGCCATATCGTTGTCCAGCAGCGGCGCGGCCCGATTGGGCAAATTCAGGGACTGAGCAGCGATGCGAAATGAACCGAGCGTGCCGGCAGCTAGGAATACCCGATCGAATGCCCTTTCAGATGGATAGCTGCCGCTCGGGCCCAGCATCTTCAATTGTACCCCTTGCGGGCCTTCATGGAATGTTAGACAGATTGTGTTGCTACAATAATCGCCCCTTGGGTGATCGCGAATTAGCTCAATCCAAGGCCGACTGGAGGCAATTAGATCGTGGGGGCAACCGAATAGACACAGACCACAATGGGTGCAGTCGGAAAACCCGACGGCAAGGCGTGAATAGCCTCCATCCAGACCGGAAGCCTGCAAGGCGTGGCGGCTTTCCTGCCATAGAGGAGCCAGTGCGGATAGGGATGTCGATGGGCGCGGGCCCGTCTGCTGACCAAAGAGCGGATAACTATTCGTCAAACCGTCATCGTTGGCATTAACACCGAGGAGATCAGCAGCCTTATGATAGTAAGGTGATAGGTCTTCGGGGTTTAGGGGCCAATTCTTAAAATCAGCCACTCGCATAGGATAGCAGGCGGCCCCCCAAACATTGGATAGCCCGCCCGGTGCCGCGGAAACGGGCGGATCAGCGCCATCAATGGTCATGACCTGCTGTTGGTGACGGAATACGAAATCGGAACCCAAGATGCGTTTTTGCGTCCTGCTGGGATCAATATCGCCACCAATCAGGCTGGCAAGCCCCGGCCTTCTCCTGGGCTTCTGACGGCCTGCGTTGGCGCCACTCAAACGATTGAGAACCACCGGATCAATAGACCTAGCCGCGTTTGCCGCGACGATTCTATTTCCTTGAAGTTCCTCGGTAACGGCGGCGTTGTCATCACCACAATCAAACAAGGTGACCCGGGCACCGCGTTGCAACAAAGATAACGCCGCCGCACAGCCTGCGGGCCCGGATCCAATAACGGCGATATGCAAGGGCCTTAGACGCCAAAATAGGCGCGGATGCAGGCGACGGTTTTTTCAACCTCATCCGCGCCGTAGGAAGGGTAAGTCGGCAGCAACACAACGCTGGCCGCGGTACGTCGCGCATTTGGGCAGTCACGGGCAAATTCCTTAAAACAGGCTAAATCGGCGCAGTTTTTCAGGTGTTGAGCGCCAATGTCCCGGCCCCTTTGCATCAAATAGCGCAATAAATCATCCCGATTCGGTGCCAGTATTGGAAAATAGCTATAAGTATGCCCGTGATTAGTGCGATATGGTGGCAGCCCGAGCTCGTCTATATCCGACAACCCCCCACGATACAACGCGGCGTGGGCAATGCGCTTTTCAATCTGTTTTGTGAGACCGTCTAATTGCTTTAACACCAACCGGGCCTGTAACGGTGTCATCCTGCGAAAATAAGAATCGGCCAAATGTCTCTTTTGCTCCGGGGCAGCATCAATCGTAACTTGTTGGTTTAACAATGCGATGTTCTTGAGATAGCCGAATTGAAATATTCGGTAGGTAATTGTTCTAAAAATTGGTGGCCATGTGGCCACGTCCGTGATTAGGCCGCCGATGACTTTCCGCAGATAGTATGGAGTTTCCTGCCAGGGAAACAGATCGCGCTGTCTTCGAATGCTTTCCGCGATGTTGTTGTCATCGCAGATCAAAAGTCCGCCAAAAAAGCTGTTTATATTCTTGTACATGCCGAAACTGAAAATACCGGCATCACCAATTGTGCCCACTGGACGGTTGTTGTCCTTCGCCCCGAGCGCCTGCGCCGCATCTTCAATCAAGGCCAAGCCGCGGTCCCTGCATAGAGCTTCGATCGGTGCCATGTCACAGGCTAAACCATGCAAATGGGTCACCATGACAGCGCCTGTGTTTTCATCTACCAGGGGTGATATTGTTTCAATACCAATATTGCACGTGTTGCCAACGAGGTCGGCGAAAACAGGTATGGCACCAGCCGCGATGACCATGTTGATGACATCGGAAATCGTATAGGGCGATAGAATTACTGATTTTCCCGGCTTGACGTAAGCTTTGATCGCCATGTGAATGGCGACCCGGGCCTTGGGCATACATAAGGCGTTCGGCACGTCGTAGCGGGCCTCAAAAGTCCGTTCCAATCGCGCGCAGTCCTGACCCCAATGCAAGCGGCCCAATAACAGGTTCTTGACCACTTCAACGTATTGTCCGGTACTGGAATACAGCCGAAACCGCGGCATCGGTCCGATGCTTCTTGGGTTCATTATTTAGCCTCTTTAAGCAGACTATGAACAAATGCCGGCAGCGGCAAGCCGCGCGCCATAAATGTTCTCGCGACATTCTGAACGCCAATGGCAGACAGCAGAAAAAGCGCGGGATAAACCGGACCCCGATAGCGCCAGTTGTAATCCAACAATGTGACGGCATGGAAGACAGCAAAAGAGAGTACACAAGCCGTTGCCATCAACGCAATCCAACCTGATATCTGCATTCTATCAGCGCGTGTCGCGGCACAGGCTGTGTACAAACCAACCACGGCAAAACCATAAAGCGCCGGGAAAAATGTAATGTTCAATACCTTATGGCCAAAGCTAAAGTCGTCAGCGAGAAACCAAAAGAAATAGCAGACACGCAAAATCGAAACCTTGAGAAATGAAAATATATCGTCGCCGCCAGTAACGTAGGTTTCGGGTCGGACCCATACCACATGGCCCTGGAAAATTTCATTATGATAAATGGCGAGGGGTTTCGCCAGAACACCAAACGGCAACAGGTCGGGATCATGGATCAGAACTGTGCCAACGATTAGCGCCAAGACGAACATACCAATCACACATTGAAACGCTGTGCTAAGTGGGATGCCACGCCGCCAAAATAGATAAATCGTAATGGTCGTGAGAAGCCACCATGAAAACACGATCCCAATCGGTCTAAAAAAAAAGCTAAGGACGGAAATCAACAGCAACATAAGAAAATATCTTGAGGAATTTGTATCGAAATTGGGATCAAATACCCTGATATTCATTGTAAGAATAAGCGCTGACAACGAAATAAACAGGCTGTCGGGTTGCGTCATTGAAAACCACTGAATGTATTCCCAACACGTCATGAATTGAATGAGTATCAGAATTCCAGGCAGAATTCCGATGCTGGAGTTTGATGTGGTTTTGAATAGATGCAGAAAAATGTACGAAGATACTGTGCAGTTAATGAATATCAAAAAATACACTGGCTGATCTGGGGAAATCAACAAGGTCAATACTAGTATAATATAGTATAAAATATAATTAACTTCGGACTGGGTCATTTCATGAAAGTCTTTGATATCCTGATTAGTGCGGAAAAACTCAAATAGATCAAATTTTGTCGAAAGCAAATACTTCGACAAATCATAATCGCGTTCTCCGTCGGACGTTATTAATGGTCCATAGCCAAACCCAACAGCCAAGAAAACAGCGCATAAAAAGATGAATATGCCTGCCGATATTCGCGGATTGCTAGTCATCAAAGTTCCTGGAGTAGGAGATGAATTCAGTGGACCCGCCTTTCCCGACCTTGGTCTTCTGAAAGCCCAGGGCGGTGTAAAATAACTTTGCACCGTCGCTATTGTCAGCGAGAGATTTCACGTAAATTTTTCGATAATTTCGCGCTTTGGCGATGTCGATGGCAGATTGAACGAGGCGGCGTCCAATGCCTTTGCCTTGCTGACTGGGCGCAACGAACAAATAGGCTATTTCCGGCTCCGGCTCGTGGGATCCGTAAATAATTGCCTCTATGAACTGCTGGCGAAATTTGGCTATTGTTAGAAATCGAACCGCAAATGCAGGCGCAAATGCCAAGATGGTGTTGAATACTATACGGCGGCTCAATGTTTCGGGTGCAAAAGATAAAAGCAGGCCGCCCACGAGTTCGTTCTGTTGCATTTCGCTGAGGATAATTTCATCACGGCTGCCTTCCACGGATTGATAAAACCGTACCAAATAACGCATGCCCAATTGTGCGGGTAGTGAGGCTGGCAATGTTGCCAAATGCAATTGCGCCAATTTGTTCGCGTGAGACGGCAAGATTTTTTTCCTAGTCGGCATGATGTCTCGATGACGTAATTAAATGCGCTGCAGGCCATAGTCAGATTAAAGAGCAGATTGTGGAGCCAATCCATGATTTTAGCATCAATGCTATAGCGCGAACCTGCGACGATATCCATGCCAATCACGGACAGTCATAGTTGGTGGCACGCAATTTTCCTCCAAACCGTGGCCAAGTTGATTGTCACCGCAATTTGGTATTATGCCGTATCTGAATGACAATTCAGCTTCGAATGAATTGAATACTGTGGCCACTGAATTGCCATCGAAAGATTATTGTGCTTGTTTTAGTGAGGTTGGATCGCGCGTTATGAGGACGGCTGCCGATCTCAATTATTCGGAGACATGTCGACGATGGCCAAATGACGTATAAATGGTTTTTTGCGCCGCTGTTGGCTTTCTTCGTTTTCAGCATTTGGGGGCAGTCTGCGGAAATTCCATCAGCATTTTCAATCGGCGGTGACGCGCAGTTACATCGCTTGTCGACATTGCCTGTTAGTGCAGTTTTGCAGGTCAAGTTTTCGCAGGAAAATGTACAATATCCGATGGATATCGCGCTTTTCGGCAACAGCATATCTCTGCCAGTCGTCCCCAGCGAGCTTTTGATGTCGGGGCAAAATGCATTCAATTTCGCAGTGCCGGGCACATCGTTCCAATCGTCAGTCACTCTGTTACAAAGCCTGTTGGAAGAGGGCCGTCAGATAAAGCTGGCGATCATTCAAGTCGATAATTTCGAAGCGATAAATGTCGAACAATCGCCGTGGCCTCGTGGCCCAGTACGAATGGGCCTGCTAATTTCCCGAATAGCTTCAGGGCTAACGGAGCCGCGGATTGGACCGGATGAATTGTTGCGAATGGTTTGGCGATCTATAAAAAGTGAGGCAATTATATTTGCCGGATTTTTCAACATTCAGAAAATCTGGGCCTATTTAGCTTACCGTTTTCCGAACTGGCTACCCTCTATCCCAACGTCCACTTTACCCTATTCGGTTGACGGAAGTTTGCCGCGTCTTGAAATAACGGTTCCCCGGACTCATGAATTGTTGAGCTCCCATGGTGCTATGTTGCCAGGCTATTTTGCCAAGGATCTGGGACGCGTGGCGCAGCTGTCGACAATGGTTGATCGTATCGTGCTGGTCGAAATGCCCCTGGAGCCGACCAGTGCGGCCTACTACGTATACAATCCGACGCTGCAAGGCGCGCAATTTCGTGGGATGTTTTCACGTATTTGTAATCAACTGGACCTAGAGTGTCATGTCGCCCCGATAAGTGGCGACCCTGGCCAGCCGAATTTCTGGGCCGATGAGACCCATCCGTCTGCGCAGTGGTTGGCGGCATATCTGCGGCAGATAATTCTAAGCGAAGCTTCGCGCAAGCGGGCGTTACAGCCTTGATATTTAACGAATTCAGATTTTTGTTTGTATTTTTGCCGATTATCTTGGTCGGCTGCTATTGGATTGTTCCGGCACGCTATCGCCGAGAGTTATTATTGGCCGCGAGTTTGGTTTTCTATGGCCTTTCCGGTCTTGAGCATGTTACGGCCTTAATTGCCGGGTTGATCTGGGTTTACGTTTGGACATCAAATAATAAATTCGAGGAAAGCAATTTCCGCTTGGCGAGTGCTATAATTGGTCCGTTGGCGGCCCTGTTCTACTACAAGTACATGTCGTTCGCTGTCGAAACCATACAGCAAATTTCTGGTGAAGAGTTTACCTCCAGGTTTTCAATATTTGAGAACGTATTGCTTCCGGCGGGCATATCATTTTTTACATTTCAAATGATTGCATTTGCGATTGACCGTTATCGTGGTGACTTGCCCGCCAATCCACCATTTCGGACATTCGCCCTCTATATTTGTTTTTTTCCGCAACTAGTTGCCGGACCAATTCTTCGCTTTTCGGCAGTTAGTGCTGCAATCGGCGGCCTAGAAAAATTCTGTCCAAAACGGGCTGATTTCGATGCCGCGCTCGGTTATATCGTATTTGGTCTTGCGGCAAAGGTATTGCTCGCTGATGGACTGGCCGATGCCTTGGGGCCGTTTTCCGCTCAACCGGAAAACCTATCGCGAGATGGGGCCTTGTTTGTGATTTTCGCATATAGCTTTCAAATCTATTTTGATTTTTACGGATACTCCCTCGTTGCAATCGGACTTGGCCGACTGTTTGGGTTTGAGTTTCCAGACAATTTTCTTCGCCCCTATGAGGCGCGAAACCCTCGTGATTTTTGGCGCCGGTGGCATGTATCATTGTCATACTGGATCCGTGACTATCTGTACCTCTCGTTGGGTGGAAACAGGTCATACATTCGCAATATTATCATTGTATTTGCGGTTTGCGGCTTGTGGCACGGCGCCGGTTGGAATTTCGTTGTTTGGGGGCTTTATCATGCCGGACTTGTAGCAGGGTACGCTAGTATTGCCCGTTGGTGGGACAAAATGCCGGCCTTTCAACAGCGGTTCCTGAATTTTGTGCTTATTTCTATTGGGTGGTTGCTATTTCAGTACAACTTTACCGACGCCTTTGCCTTACTCGAAAGCCTAGCAAGGCCTGCCACTATGACATCTGCCGGCCCAATGCTTTGGGATTGGGGTGTATTTGTGTTGGCCGGGGTTATTTGTTTCGCTCTAAATATTGAAAAGACCATCACTTGGTCGGCAGGTCTCCGAAACGGATCCGTATATTATAGCGGTACGTTGGGTTTGGTATTTGTTGTCACACTAGCATTTCTTGAAAGCTCACAAACTTTCATCTATTTCCGTTTTTAGAAGTGCCACTGCCATCGATCCCAATGACAACAAACATGAAATCTCGTAAATTTCGATCAACTATCCAGCCGAGTTGTATTATGATAAGCCGGAGTTGGTTGGTGTATCTTTGCGCATTGATTAGTCTCAACTTCTCAGTGCTGGTAAAGCATGGTTCGGGGTTGAGCGGAGTGATCTTAATCCATCAATCAAAATAGGATTTCATTAATCCCAGGCAGTGGGATCGGAATATAGGGGCTGAAAATTTCGAAAAATATAGAGCTCGATGAAGATTTGCCGGCACCGGATCTTCAATCGATAGACGCCGCGCAGATGGACTATGTGCTGGATTTGCGTACCGTACTAAAAGCGGTTTTGAAATGGTCATGGATCGCTGTAATATTTACCTTGATCGGTGTTGTGTATGGGACGTTGGAGACTGCGAAGTTTGTACCAGAATATACCGCGAAAATCGTAATAGCACCGCAATCTCCTAAAGGTAATACGGCTGGCAGTTTGCAGCCTGCCCGCGGGAATGGATTGACAACAACCCTGTTGACGGCACTCGGTAACCCCGGCGCAGGGCCTGGAGGGATGTTCGAACGGTTGCGGTTTGCCTTTAAATCCCAACAATTGGCACGGCGATTGGATGAACAATACAGCTTGAGCCAGGAAATATTTGCCGGCCGCTGGGATGTTGAAAAAGGTGTCTGGAAAACGGCCGTTAGTGTCGAGCCTACGTTTTTCGAACAACTCGACATTTACCTTCATCAGGACCAGGCGAATATACTGGGAACAGAAGCACTGGCGATGGCCGTCGGAGGGATGGTCAAATTTGAACCGATTAAGAAGACACAGTTTTGGGAAATTAGCGTCAGCCACACTGATCGTGATACTGCGCTCCGTCGGTTGAAGATAATTTTCAGCGCTGCCGATCAATTGCTACGTCAGCAGGACCGCGAAAAAATGCTGGAACAAATTGCATTTTTGCGAACGCGGACAGAAAAGTCCGATCTAGCGGGTTTTCGTGCCGCAATATTCGGTGCTCTTATTCAGCAGGAGAAAAACTTACATATGATTGATTCTGATCTGATTTATTCCGCTGATATCGTCGAACCGGCATTTGCCAGTGAAATGAAATCAAAACCGAATCTTATGAAAACCATTTTGGTCCCCGCTGTCGGTGGGGGTTTTGTTGGCCTGGTGCTTGTTCTATTGGTCAGCGTGTTTCTTCGGGAATAGTAATGTCTAGAGAGGCTTGCCGATTAGCATCATGCTCCTGTGAGCGGTACGATTTTGGGTTCCGGAAAAAGGGCGGTTGATACCTGCTTTGAATGCCCAGCCGTCGAAAAGCCCTGATTTGCAAAGCAAAAAATTCGGAATCCCGCTTCTATCTTGGGGCGCGGTTTATGGACTGTTCTGGTGTTATCGTAGTTTTTTCTCCGTTGTCGGAGAAGTCGTCATCATGCGATTGACGCCAATCTCTGATACGCGCACATATCAATCCTCTGATCTTATTTCATCTTTCGTTGATATTGGGAGTACTGGTTATGGTGGCACCTTAGGGTTTCAAGCATTGGCGACTGGATTGACGCAATTAATTGGCGGCGTGTTCGGTGCTATATTTTTTCACAATGCCATTTTATCGAATATCGGTTTTCAGACCATTGGGTTCATTGGATTAGTTGCCATGTTGCGGGCACTTGAACCAAAAGAACGCGCACTTTTTTTGCCTCTATTAATGCTGCCTTCAGTGACGGTCTGGACCTCTATTGCGTCAAAAGAAGCGCTCTTGACGTTCATGTTGGGCATTATTTGCGCTCACATTATAAATATCTATAAAAATAAAGACAAAATTCGGTGGTATCATTGGTTTTCTCTTTTGCTATTGTACGCGTTTAAGCCACATTTTTTGATATCCGTAATGTATGTTCTGCTTATTACTTATACGGCGAAATATTTCCGGCAAAAGGCAACGGTGGCGATTGTCGCACTGATCAGTAGTTTAATGATGCTGTATTTTTTCCGGGATGAATATAGCGAATTGGCCAATTGGACAAATACGGTTCTTGCAGCAATGGGTGGGGAAAGTGGCCGCCCGGCACTGCTTGTTGAAGAGTATGATGTTTTCTATAAAGCACCATATGGCATGTTCATATCGTTCTTCGGCCCAACATTGGGCGAAGTAGATAAGGTTCTACAAGTATTTACCTTTATTGAAAGTTCGGCAATTATCGCGGTGTTTCTTGGGCTCATTATTCGCGGATTGTGGTTTTTGCCAATTTACAGCGTGATAGTTAGTTTCGGCGTCATATTTTGGATTATTTTCCTCAACTATCCTCTTGGTGCGACGAATGCCGGAACAGCAATTCGATACCGTAGTGGATATATACTGCTGATTTTTCTTGCGTTCATCTTCCTTGGCTCGCGATCACACTATGTCGATTGGACCCAGGGCCTAAAACAGCGGCTGTCGCCATTGCGACAGGCTTTGTTTAGAATGGGCTTACTCAAGATACCCTAACTTAGAATTAGGGGAGCATAGGGTCTGTTGAAAAAGTCGTTTATTGGTTTGCTTTCAGGCGGTCGTGGCGGTTTGTTGTTTTGCAGGTTTTATTTTCAGGAAAAACAGTTGTTGGTGCCTCGTGGCTTGGAACATTCCGCATTGGGGCCTTTTTAGGGTCTGGAGAGCATATCTCGGCCAAACAAAGGCGCGCGCCAGCCGTTTCAGGTTGATCACGGTGGCGGTCAGCCAGGCCTGGATCTGCATGTTCCATAAACCCCGGCGCATGGCGCGGCGCAGGCCGTGTCGGGCCTTGGCTTCGCCATGCACCCCTTCGACCAGGCCGCGATGGCGGTTACGCGCGGCGATATCGGGCCACAGAGCGCGGCCATGGCGACGACGCGCGCGCAGGAGTGCGCCGTGGCCATCCTTGATAATCACGGCGGTAGTGTCAAGAATGCTGCGCACTTTTCATTTTCAGGCGGTGGCTGGTCTGGCTTCGGTGTCGATTTGTTTTAGTAGGTCCATGTTCATATAACGTCTGCTGCTCCATTTGGTGCCGGCGATATGCCTCAACCTGGCCGCGGCCAGGTTGAGGCAACTTTGCGCGTCGGGAAAAGCACCCACAACGCGGGTCCGTCGTCGGATCTCCCGCATCAGGCGCTCAAGGGGATTGTTGGTTCTGAGCTTGATCCAATGCTGGTCGGGAAAGGCATAGTAGGCGAAGGTCTCGGCGATGCTGTCGGTGACCAGCTCGGCAGCCTTGCCAAGCCGTAAACTTTTCAACTTGGCGATCACTTCACCGGCCTTGGCATCCGCCGCCGCCCGGTCCTCGCTGGCATGGATCGCCTTCAACATATGCGCCACGTCCCGCACCTTCGTCGAGGGCACATGACTGAAGACATTGCGGTAGAAATGCACGGTGCAGCGTTGCCAGCGGGCATCGGGATAGAAATCGCCGACGCTCTCGACGAGGCCGAGGCAGGCATCCGAGATGATCAGCTGGACGCCTTTCAGGCCGCGCTGCTTGCGATGTTTGAGAAATGATGACCAGCCGGCCTTATCCTCCTTGGCCCCCTCGACGATGCCCAGGATCTCCCGGAAACCATCGCCGTTAACGCCAAAGGCCACGAGCAGCGAGACATTGCGAACTTCGCCGGCCCAGCTGCGCTTCATGACAATGCCGTCCAGATAGACGTAGGGGTGTTCGCCCATAATCGGCTGGTTCCGCCAAACTTCAATCTTGGCATAAATCTTCTTATTGAGGTTCGACACCGTGCCGGCAGAAACCCGCGTACCCCATAAGGCTTCCGTGATATCCTCGACCCGACGTACCGAAACACCGGCCAGATACATCTCCATCAAGGCTTCCTCGACCGAGGCCTCCCGTCGGCGGTAACGTTCGATAATCGCCGTCTCGAAAGCCTGCTTGCGCAGCTTCGGAACCTTCAAGTTCACTTCACCGGCCAAGGTATGCAGCTTGCGTTCCCGGTGGCCGGCCCGGTAGTCCCGGCGCCCTTCCGAGCGTTCATAGCGACCGGCACCAGCCAGGCTCTCCGCCTCGGCATCCAGCAGGGCGTTCAGGGTCTCTTCGACCGTCGAGCGCACCACACGGCCAAGGTGATCCTGGATGCGGTCATCATCAATCTGAATAACGTTGCTCAATTCCGTCGTCTTGCTATCATCGTCCATGGTGGTTCCTTTGGTTTTGTCAGGGGTTGAGTCGCATCAAACCAATCCTAACCAGAGCCGGAACCACCGCCTCAAAATATTTGCGCAACTTTCTTTACGTTATCTGGCTCACCGATGTGCTGAGCAATATAGCAGACCATCCGATCAATCGGGTGGACGAACTACTACTTTGGAATTGGCGTCATGAGAGAGACCGGATGATTGCGGGGGAGAAAACAGCAGCATGACCATCATCGCCCGGCTGAACGTCACGCTCGAATATATGGAACCGGCGGTCAAACGTCGTCTGGAGGCCCCGTTCGATCTTCGCCTGGACCGCTTGCATCAGACCCTGCAGGCTGCGTTCGGCTGGACCGACAGCCATTTATGGGAAATCAGCGCCCGTGACATCCGTTGGGGGATCCCCGATCCCGACTGGGGTGACGGCCCGTTGAACGCGCGCAAAGCAACACTGTTCGATGTGATCGAAGACACCGGCGCCAAGACGCTACGCTACCTCTACGACTTTGGCGATGGCTGGGAACACGTAATCAAGGTCACCACCATCACCGACGGCGATCCGGAAACAAACTACCCGGTCCTGCTCGACGGCAAAGGCCGATGCCCGCCGGAAGATGTCGACGGCCCCTGGGGTTATGGTGACTTCCTCGAAGCCATCGAAGACCCCAAACATGAAAACCACGAACATTGGCTCGAATGGGGCCCGCCAGACTTCGACCCCAACGACGCCCAGCTCGACCAGCTCAAAGCCAACGTCGCAAAACTCGCAAAGAGATGGAAACCAAGGCGTAAAAAGGCGAAATCCAGCTGAAACAGACCTTCACCGGACGCTTACGCGAAAGCGACTCCAGTTAATTCAGAATTGATCCAACGCATCTTCACAACAAGGCCAGCCGAATAGTTGAATTGAAAGAAAGTGCCGTGGCATTCGAGTGGCAATGAACTGATTGTTCGAGCTATTTTAAGTCAACTCCAAATATCTATTTTGCCGAAATAGCTTGGAAAAACTCTTGGTAACGCTCGACGCAATGGGCCAGTGAGAAGTCGCTTCTAATCCGTTCAATGGCCGCACGACCCAATTCGGCGCGGCCTGCAACGCCCTTCTCGATCAATTCGCGCCACCCCACCGCTAAAGCATGATGATCGCCAGCCGGTACAATGCGGCCGGTATCACCTACGATCTGGGCCGCATCCCCAACATCTGTAACAACACAAGGCACACCACAAGCCATTGCTTCCCCGACAATGTTGGGAAAGCCCTCTCCCAACGAACAGCACGTGGCGATATCTAGGCCTGACGTTAGTTTGGGAACATCTTCGCGGCGGCCAAGTAAATGAATTCGTGTGCGAAGGCCCAGTCGATCAATCAGCTGGTTTAGAGCTCTGTTATCATCATCGATGCCATCCCCCACGAGTACAAAATGGATCGCTGGGTGTGTGGTCAATAGATTAGCTGCGGCATGCAGAAAGGCCTTGTGGTCCTTTATCGGGTCATATCGTGCAACAAGACCAATGAGGACCGTGTCGTCAGACAGGCCAAGTTCGTGTCGCAGCCCGCTATGACCGCTTTCCGTCGGCTTAAAGACCGCCGTATCGAAGCCATTTTGCAGCACCACCCAACGTTTAGGATGATAACCAAACGCCTGATGATCGCGTTGGCCTGTATGGGAATTGGTAATGACGGTATCTGGGTATTTTGACAGCCGAGCAAGTAAATACAAAAGCAATCCATTAATGCCGCGTCGGTACTCTTTGCCCATATCTGAGCAACGGATGTTCCAAGCAATAGTTGGAATACGGGCTATCCGACCGATAATTAGGCCGATGAGGTCGGAATGGTACAACCAGGTTTGCAATACCCCTGGCCGCTCGGTTCGCAAAAGACTATAGAGTCGCCACAATGCCAACGGCGTTGGAAGGGAGCGGGGCATATGAATGGCATGAACCTTGATGCCCCGTTCGCTAATCGCCGTCCCTATTGGTCCCAGAGTCGTCAAAGACACGACGACATTTTCAAATCGATCACGGTCCATAGCCTCCGTCAAACGCAATAAACTGACTTCAGCCCCGCCGGTATCCAGGCCGGTGATCAGATGTAAAATTTTGATGCGATCAGTCGCCATCTGTTCACTCCCAAAAATGCTCAGCACTAGGCCATTGCGAAACGCGTAAAACCGATTTCCATTATTTTATCAGCGCCCAGGCTCACAGTCATCAAGTGCTAAAGACAAAGGAAGCGGTATTTTGATTAATCTGGATGATTGGAAAGCATATAATCTTGCCCTGCTTGAATTTTTTGGAAAAGGAGCAGTTTGCGCTATCGCTTGATTTGTCATGAAAATGGAATTGAAGAAAATTTCATCTAAAGCTTCAACGATAAGTACCCGAAACTTGAACTAAACACATGTGCTTAGGCAATACAGGCGTTCTTCCTTGTCCAGATAGCGAAAATAGCCTAACTTCGGCTCCAGATGTAGATGCTATTACGTGTTCCACAAGCGCGAAAATAAGTAGGTTTGACTTGCGGCATGAAGTCAAAAACATTATTTTTACGCTGCTCTGATCTGGAGAAAATCCGTTGGAATCCAAAAATTCCTCGATGACCTATCTCTGAAACGAGCTCCCCTCCTTTATCTTTTACCAGGGTATTGAAACAGAATGCTTGAGCTTGTAAGGCGGTTGCGACATGGTCCGCTGCGCCATTGGTCTCCGCTTTGGATCTTTCTTGGTAGAATTTATCGTTGGTTTATCGGTTTTACTGGTGCCGGATCTGGCGTGAGTATGCGCATCGGGCCATATGGGCCGTTTAAGTTTGACCCGCATTTTACATTTTCCGATTTTTCGAACTTTGGCCAAGGCAAAAATGGCGGGCTCACGCGCTGCGTGGAGTTGTCGACGGATGCTCAATGTGTCCTCGACATTGGGGCCCATATCGGGCTCGTATCAATGTCTGTGAGCGGTGTTTTAGCGCCAAGTGGACGGGTTTACTCGTTTGAGCCCGGTGATGAAAACCGAAAGTTTCTGCAGACCCACGTAGATTTAAATCACATCGGTAATATCGATGTTCTGGGGCTTGTAGTGAGTGATGAAAATCTTGATGAGATCGAATTCTTCGTACAGACGGGCGACTCGCCTATGAACTCTTTAGCCGTCAGGGGCGATGGGGGCAGCTATAAATCCACAATGAAACAACAAATCAATCTCGACGGTTTTTGCAGCGAGAGGGGCTTGTCACCGGATGTCATAAAAATCGATGTCGAGGGGGCGGAGATCAAAGTGTTGCAGGGTGCGAAAGAAACAATTGGAAAGCACCAACCGGCCCTGGTCTTGAGCGTTCATAGGGAAGAAATTCGGGAATTGGGTGGCTCTCTGGAAGAGTTAATGGCCTTAATTCGAGGCTTAGGTTACGAAGTGTTTGATTGTGATAACAACAGGGTTCTCGAAATCGATACGAATGAATATATTTTGGTGCCCAGGCCAGCAAACTAAGAGGCCAACTCGAAACTAGTTGAGTGATTTCAGCAAGTTATGATTCTCTCCGTTGTGTCAAAGCAATGGAGGGGCACAACATGTGGACTGAAATCACTCGGGTCGATTATGAGCGCCGTGGCGGACGCTATGCAAGCGATATGACGGACCGTGAATGGGCGCTGCTGGCGCCTTTCATGCCTCCGCGCAAGAGGAACGGTCGACCACGGACAACGGAGATGCGCGATGTCATGGATGCGATCCTGTATATGGCTTCGACGGGCTGCCAATGGGCGATGTTGCCGAACGATTTCCCGCCGCCCTCGACTGTGCAACGCTATTTCTATGATTGGCGGGACAACGGATTGCTCCGCACGATGAACCACCATCTTGTCATGGAGGCCCGTGAGTTCGAGGGCCGGGAGGCCAGTCCGTCCGCCGGCGTGATCGACAGCCAGAGCGTGAAAACCACGGAAAGCGGTGGTATTCGCGGCTATGACGCGGGTAAGAAGATCAAGGGGCGCAAACGTCATATCGTCACCGACACTCTTGGCTTGCTGATTGGCTTGCTGGTTCATGGCGCCGACATCCAGGACCGGGACGGTGCGCCGGCGGTCCTCAAATCCATTCGCCACAGCTTCCCCTGGCTGCGCCATGTTTTCGCCGACGGGGCCTATGGCAGGCCCAAATTACGTGGCACCCTGGAGAAGATCGGCGATTGGACGATGGAGATCATCAAACGTTCCGATGCCGCCAAGGGCTTCGAAGTCTTGCCACGACGATGGGTCGTTGAACGCACCTTCGCCTGGCTGGGGCGCTGCCGCAGATTGGCCAAGGATTGGGAAAAATCAATCGCATCCGCCGAGGCATGGCTCCTCATCGCTCACATCAGGCTCGTCACACGGCACCTCGCAAGATATTGTTATCAAACATAGAGTTTCGAGTCAGACTCTAAGATCCGTATCGCGAAGATAGCGGTGCATGTCGGCCGCTAAAAGCCACACTCACCTACGCAACGTCATGAAGAATCAAGGCACCGCAGCTTTGGATTGACAGGGCCTTAGCGTCAATCCAGTTCAAAGGCGTTCTTGTAGTCCAATTTCAGCGCCGGGTCTTGATCGGTCTTTAACAACACGCAGTTGCCGATCGCCAGAACGTCCAATTCCGAGCCCATAAAGCAACGGAAGGCATCTTCGGGTGTGCAGACGATGGGTTCGCCGCGGACATTGAAGCTGGTATTGACGAGCACGGGACAGCCTGTACGCGATTTGAAGGCGCTGATCAATGCGTGATAACGTGGATTAGTCTCTGCGTGCACCGTTTGGATCCGCGCCGAGTAATCAACATGGGTAACGGCTGGAATATCAGAGCGCGCAATATTCAGCTTGTCGATGCCGAACAGCGCGTCTTCCTCTGGCGACATTGCCTTCTGGCGTTCCGTTTTCACATCGGCAACCATGAGCATGTAGGGACTGTCGATATCAAGTTCGAACCAGTCGGCAACATCTTCGCGCAGTACCGAGGGCGCAAATGGGCGAAAGCTCTCCCTGTACTTTACCTTCAAGTTGAGGTTTTTTTGCATCGCGGGCGAGCGCGGGTCGCCCAGGATTGAACGCCCCCCCAAGGAGCGGGGCCCAAATTCCATCCGCCCTTGAAACCAGCCAATCGCATTTTCGCTGGCTAGCGCGTCGGCAACGGTTGAGATGAGCGTTTCATAATCGAGGACACTGTAATTTGCGCCGATGACAGAGAGCCGGGATTCGATATCGTCTTGGCTATAGTCAGGCCCAAGATAGCTGCCGGCCATGGAATCCGCCCCGCCATTTAAGATGCGGGGCTTATCCTGGAAGCGGTGGTAGGCGAGATAGGCTGCACCAAGGGCACCGCCGGCGTCGCCTGCGGCGGGCTGTATCCAGATATTCTCAAACGCGCCGTCGCGCAGTAGCTTGCCATTGGCCACACAATTGAGCGCCACGCCGCCGGCGAGGCAGAGATTTTTCGAACCTGTCTCGACAGCTAATGATCGAGACAGGCGAAGCATAACCTCTTCCGTTACCGATTGGATGGACGCGGCGAGATCCATGTGTTTCTGCGTCAATAATTCATCGGCACCCCGGGCTGGTCCTTCGAACAAGGCGTCGAAGCGGGCATTCGTCATGCGCAATCCCGTGCAATAGTCAAAATAATCAAGATTGAGGCGAAATGAGCCATCAGCTTTGACGTCAATTAGATTGTCGAGGATACGGTCACGGTAGATCGGTTCGCCATAGGGCGCTAAACCCATGACCTTATATTCGCCCGAGTTGACGCGAAAACCTGTGTAGTATGTCAACGCTGAGTACAACAACCCAAGGGAATGGGGCCAATGGATTTCCCGGGTCATGTTCAAATCGCTGCCATGACCTATGGCCATTGATGCTGTCGCCCATTCGCCGACCCCATCCATGGTCAAAACCACGGCCTCGTCAAAAGGCGAGGGGAAATAGGCGCTCGCCGCGTGGCTTTGATGATGCTCTGAAAAGAGAAGCCTCTGTTCCCAATCGAAATCGGGCGCGGCCTCCTTCAATTTATCCGTGAGCATGGACTTCTGGAACAACTTTTCCTTAATCCATACGGGAATGGCCTTTGAAAAAGAAGAAAATCCGCGCGGCGCGAAGGCTACGTATGTTTCCAACAGGCGCTCGAATTTCAGAAAAGGCTTGTCGTAGAATGCGACGTAATCAACATCACCCAATGAGATTCCACCGGCGTTTAGGCAATAATCGATGGCTTGCGCGGGATAGTTCGAATCATGTTTGATACGTGTGAAACGCTCTTCTTGTGCAGCGGCGACTATGCGACCGTCCGCGATCAGAGTTGCGGCACTGTCGTGATAGAAAGCGGAAATTCCAAGTATGCGCATTGCCGGATCAGAAAATAGTGTAGATGAAAGGGGCCACGGCACTGCCCTGGGTAAGAACGATCAGCCCGCCAAACAACAGCATCATGATCATGATAGGCAGCAGCCAGAATTTTTTGCGGTTCCGCATGAAGGCCCATAGTTCCAATAAAAACGACATTACGCCCCGCTAAAATTGCTGTTTCATAGTCTCTGGCGCCGGTCCGGGAGGTTCCCGGTCGATCCAGTAACTGGTTGCTGCATGATCCAGGCCAATATTCAATGGCCGTTTGCCGAACGCGCGCATCAAAAGGCCAATTGGCGTGACGACCAAAAAGAATAGCAACGCCATCACCAGCGGACTGACGATACAATGCAGCAACGTGCCGAATTTGGTCCAAAGCCGATTTAGCGGCGCCATGGTCTCTGGGTGAATGAGGGAAAGCGCCAGGAAAACGGCTGCTATAACCATTGACCAAATTCGAATGGCATCGCCACCAATAAGCGGGGCCAAGCCGATCACGGTAAAAACAACCGTGAAGACAAAGCCGAATGCGCGATCCGTAGAGGACTTGACCGCATCTCGCTGTTCAAATTGTTCGTGAGTTTGTGGATCAGACATAGTTCAATCGATTAATAATCATGGCATCTCAAAATAACGACGATTGTAGCATGGTTTCAGCCCTACAAAATCGGAATACTCCAAAGGCGCTCAAACGTTCGCGGCTTGGGGCAGACATGGCCATTGAAACTTGTGTCAGCCTTCATCGCTATTCACCCGTTGTCTGCATAGCCATAGCCATGGCCATGGCGAGGGCTTCAGCAACGGCATGATGGCCTTCAACGGTCAGGTGTAAATTGGAGGGGAAATACATCAGGGGTCGGTTTTGTGCGGTTATTTGCATGTGTGGTGTTAGGTCCACAAAGTCGATGTCTAAATCTTTGCAAACGTCCCTGAACCAGTCACGTTGCGTTCGGCTAAAACCGGCAAGTAGGCCTTTTAGTGCTGGGTCGTCAAATTTCACCGCTGAAGAATAGGCTGTGTAGGCGGACGGCGTATAGGCAAGGATGGGGCGGAAATTGTCTGCATCAGCCATGGTGCGGAAGCGTACCATCGCGTCCCGGAAGGCTTCAAACAGCGTCGGCACCCGTGCCGCTAAGCGCGCATGGTGGATTTCATCGGTGTCGCTGTTGGTTCTGTTGAATACGACTTCATCTTTGCCAAGCTGCACGCGGTAGGTAAAGTTTTCTGGCAATTTGTTTTTCGGCAATATCTGCAAGGTTAACCCTACAAACAAATCAATGGCATAGCTGCGGCCAAGAATGCCGTCACGAATTTCCCGCAAAGCACGCCGGCCGACACGAACGGGAAGCTCTGCGTTAAATTCCAAACCGCGCGATTTCGGCAGCGCACTGGGAAAACGTCCCGGCTCACGTGTCTTGTAATATACGAGGGCATCTCGTAAATCGTTACCCTCGTATATGTTCATTATAACAGTCGCCGGTTTTAGGGGGCTTCCAAACGTCCGATATATTTGCGTGTATTCGTAGGGTCCAATGCCGCTTCGCCCCAAATTGCGGCCTGAAGATTGCGTTTTTTCCTTCAATACGGCGGTCCAGGTATCTTGCGGGCTTACTGCGGTGCACCAGGTGAACGAATCACCTATAGTGACGATTTTGACGTTGGCATCATGGGCATCCCTTGCGCCGGGGTCCGTCGGATTGCAGAATCCTGCCCCATCCATCTTGTAATTCTCGACGGCACCGTAGGTCAGATCAACGTCGTCGGATCGACGTTGAAATTCCGCGCCAGGTTGCCACACCGATAAGTTCGGTCCGCCATCGTCGCGGATGATGGCAAGCTCTATTTCGGTCGTCGGCAGGTTAAGCCGGGCAGCAATCGCCCGGCGCTCCGGCGGCGGAAAATCCGCCAGCGCCGAGATCGGGATAAGGGCTGGAAATAAACGCAGTCCTACCTCAAACCCGCCAATGGTAATGGCGGCAATGAATAAATAGGGAAGCACCTGGACCAGCCCGGCGAGCGCCCATCGTGGGCGGAAAAAACCTTGGTTAGACACTATTATTGGCTAACTGATGATCTGTGGATAAGTTTCAGGTCTGCGGAAGCATTGACGCCAGATAGCTTGCCGTGAGTTCCTGTCACATGGCATTTAAGGATCACCTTCCTGAATGAACAGCACCTACCTACCGATTTATCGAAGGTAAAAACATGCGCACACTCATACCATAAATCTGGCGGAAATTAAAGGAGAGAATGCCCAAAAATTGCCATTTCAGAGTATGCAGGCGGGGTCATGCTTGCCGGTTATTGGTGCTGGTGTGCCGCGCTTACGGGGGGGAGGGCCTGGTAAATGAACTTCGCCGGCATGATCCTGGAGGAGGTAATCAGGCACGCGGAAAACCAGTCCATAAAGAGGCGGACGATTGACATCCAAACCCGTTGACACGTAGACATTTCAATGGTCCCCTGCCGCACAATGTGGTGGGCCACAATTCACTCATTCTTGTTTCGTGAACGAATACTTTAACCAAAAGGCATAACTGCTTTTGACTATGTCCAACTTAGGGTCGTCTCTCGGGAAGGTGCCGTGGACGGTCAGTAAATCAGTTGTCCTGGCTTGCTTCGTTGCGCTATTTGCCCGCCTGGCCGTGTTTTTCTATATGATCGCTTACCCGGTGACGAACGAATCTGGCGATCTTGTTTCACCTATGATCTTCCAACGCGGCGCTGATCATAGATTTTATCTTGATTCGCTGGCGATCTATCAGGGTTCATTTTCTGACTTCATCGCACAAATTATCAAGACCTTCGACGCCCCGTTCTCCAACCTTTATAAGTTTGTGACCTCGGGGCCCATCCTCCCGATGTTGTTTGTCATATTCCGTTATTCTTCCGAAAATACCTTGCCGCTTTCGATTGCTACCCTGACCGTGGGAACGGTTACGGCGTGGCTATGGATCGTCTGGTTAGACCGGCTTCAGGTGCGCCTGCGTTGGCTTCTCGCTTTTGCGATATTGCCAAGTCCGATCTGGTATCAGATCAACAACTCTTTAGATACTTATCACGCACTATTTGTGGCGCTGTTCGTCCTAGTGTTCTTAGACGGAGAGGCGAACCGAACCCGGGTTGCGATAGGGCTCGGTGCGGGCACAATGGCAACTCTGGCGAAACCAAACGGTCTTCCGCTCATTATCTTCATGTTTATCGATATTATTCTGCATCATTCGACGACACGAAAATGGTTAAAAGTGGCGTTCATGACAGGTGCGGCTGCCATTATGGCGATATTTTTTCTGTTTTATATGACCTATCTGATCTCTTTCCTTGAGAGTTCAAGCCATTTTAGTTTCTTCGGTGTCCCCTATGCCCGCTATATCACTGGTATGTACGAGTCATTGCCGGTTTTCCTAGATCTGCCCTTATCATGGTTTTCCCTAATCGCGGCTAAGATGCTCTATCTGGTCGGGTTGCGGCCAAGTTATGGCGTTACACCGATTGATATTGTTCTGATACGATCGGCGCCAGGTTTGATCCTGTTGCCGGGCTTGCTTTGGCTGTTGTTCAAAAGGCCGCGCCGCATAGCCCTTTTCATCCTATTATTCCTGATACCGCCGTTTTTGGGCGCGACACAGGAGAGATACCTGCTGCCGGTCATGCCAATTGTATTCTATTACAGTGTGGTCGCTTTCGGCGCATTGCAGCAGGCCGTACTTGGACGACGCGATTATGCGGATCGCATCCCCGTGGCAATCGATACGGCTACGTCTAAGCGCGTGACAGACGGGGATGGATCGGGACGGACGGTTGATTAGACATATCGAACGCCAAAAAATTCAAAAATAACTGGGTCCCCACGATAATCGGAAGGCCTGCAAGCATGACCGTACCAGGTGATGCCAAAACAGACTCGGCGGACGCCGCATGCCAACTGGCGACGCCGAACGTGAGGCCGAATATCAGGCTGGATAGGCCAAGAACCATGTTCAAGGTTGCAATATTAAAATCACGCAAAAAATAATTGTAGCCGATCCGTTTCAGAAAATTCCTGGCGTGCAAGAATGGAAATGTCAGTAAGCTATGGGTCTCATTTAGACCGCTTTTTTCCCGGCCGTATTTCGCCGGCATGGGAATATCGGTGACAACAGCGCGCAGCGTATTAAGCCGAAACAGCATATCGGTTTCGAAAAAATAACGTTCGCTCAATTTCTCCAATGGCAGTACGGCAAGGACGTTACTGTGGATCGCTGTGAAGCCATTAGCGGGGTCAAACAGCTCCCAATACCCAGATGACATCTTGGCAAGAAATGACATGCCCGCATTGCCGATGATACGTGACAAGGGCATCGTTGCCGTACTTTCAAGGCTATAAAATCTGTTGCCTTTAGTGTAGTCGGCCTGGCCGGCAGCGATCAATGCGATCAAGCGTGGAATTTGATGGGCATCCATTTGACCGTCACCGTCAATCTTGGCGACAATCTGTGCGCCTTTGCGTAATGCCTCGCGGTAACCCGTTACAACGGCTGCACCCACACCTTTGTTGATGCCGTGTCTGATGACGTGCACACGCGGGTCTGACGAATATTTTTCATCAATTACATCACCGCTGTTTTCGGGGCAGGCATCGTCAATACATATGATATGGGCGATATCCGGGGTGATTGATGCGATGACATCGCAAATAGAACCCGCCACCCGGTGACACGGAATTACCACTGCAATATCCAGTTTATCAGAGCCGATCATCAATCCCCCAATGGTCGCTTACGCTGTCCGAAGCGTTCATGTCTTCCATTGCACCCATCGTCCCTATGGGTCTGAGGATAACATTGAATCCCGAAACAGTCAGGTCGATATCAGTTCGATACAAAAATTCTCGCGACAATTTCCAGCGCGGCAAAGGCGGCTTTTCCCAGCGGTCAACGTGGCCAACATCAATTTCAAAGCCCGCTGAATTGAACTCTGCGAGAATATCTTCATAGCCCAACCGGTTTGTGTAAAAGCCCGATTCAGTGAAAAATGCGCTTTCCCAGACTCTATTTGAGAATCTGAGGTTATTCAAATTTGCGCTTAAATGGTCGCGCAGGTCGATGCGGTGTGAACAGGCGCCTGTGGGCTTTAGAATCCGTCGCAATTCTTTCATGGTGTCACTGAATTCATGTTTGCGTACATGTTCCAGCACCGCTTGCGACCAGATAAAATCGACCGAACTGTCCGGAATTGTCCGAAGCCCCTCCAAGCCATTGGTCAGATAGTGCGCTTCACATAGGCTCAACATTCCCTCGGTACTTGTGATGCCCTTAAGGTCTGGTGCTGACACGCCCCGGCTCTGCAAACTTGTGGCAATGGTTTTGTAAATTTCCATATCCTTGCGCGCGAAATCTCCCGCATCGACTAGCCAGCAAGCGGCACCTCCCATGCCGTTGATGACCAAGGCCGAGGCCAGGCTATCGCCGGGCCCAAGCTCAAGCGCGGCAAATCCTTCCCCCGATCCGGGCTTTCCCGCAGCTTCATAATGCTGGTCAAAATTGCGAAAAACGTAATCCGGATCATCCATTGCGCCATGCCGGAATAACGACAGGCGCTGCCAGAAACTATAGCCAAACGGCAATCGCGACAGAATTATCTTCGCCAGTATCTTAAGCCACCATGGCAAAACGCCTAATCCAATCGTTCATGCAAATGCCGGCCAATTAGCCACCAAGTGCGTAGTTGAAAAATTTGCCTCCGCCACAGACCATAGATCATGTGCGCGCCAAACCGCCGCCGATACGTTTCCGGTGTGTCATAGCGCGGCGCATTTATCTCAGCACCCATTTCAAATACGAAAGTAGCGCCGGCACAGATCGAGATATTCTATCGCAGGCACGACGAAAAAGGCCTCCCCATAGACCTTTTCTCTGCCCGGAATAAACCGGCATGTCATCGCATTCATGCCACGGATATAGTGTGCCCAGTCCCGATTGCCCGGTACGCTTTTCCACATGCGCATCAGTCGTTCTTTTTCGTTCATCTCGCCGGTGATATTTATCACAACATTTGGGATGACGGTCGAATAAATCTGATAACTCCAAATTTCCGGTCTGAGGCCGGTTTCCCGCAGCGACCGGGCAAGTAGTTGATTTACATTTCGATGGTCTGCGTTGTCATCGAGGAGAAAGGTCGTAAAAATTAAGTCGGGCTGAGTAGCCAATAAAACCTCTGACAACTGCCTGTTGAGGTCCTCATCACCCGCGATAGCACCGACGGTTCCCTGCAAAAAGAACGGCGTCGAACCAAGTTCGGTGGAGATCTCCATCGCTTCTGATGCGATTTTTTCCTTTGTGCCATCTGTCTCGTCGGTACTTGTTACGTAGACAATTGTAATTTCGCTCGAACGCCCGGCGAGTTGCAGCAGGACGCCACCGGCACCAAAAATATCATCGTCGAGATGCGGTGCGACAACAAGCACCCGTTTTGCGACCGGACAATCCATGACAATTGGTTGCAAGATATCGGTAAAGCATTTGGTTTCCAAAATTTGCGAGGAAACACTGCCGTCAAACAAACCGGAATATGACTTAAGGACAAATTTGTAATTTGCTTTGCTGGGATTGCTGAGCAGCAACGCGCGAATTTTTCCTTTCAGCTTAGCTATCATCAACATTTCCTAGAGCAGTTTGTTATCGCCAAAAGTATATACGGCGTCATCTACGGAGGCGGGCGGCGGTGAGATCCAAAATTGGTTGTATGCCTTTTCATCTTCCATAATGACCATTGCTCTAAACGCTTGTATCGCGGCGGGTATGACCACCTTGCTTCGGACAATCGCGGCCTCATCGCCGGCGCAGGCAAACAATGCGGCATTTAGTATTTCCTCAAAAGAGGCGGAAATATCCGTTGGACCAACAATCAGTTCGCAGAGCGTCGCCGCGCCGTCATGTCCACGATGGGCAATTGTAATTGCCTGTACACGGCCTTCGCTTCGCAATTCATACCAGTGAAATTGTCGCTGCGGATGGTCCAAATATCGCCATTTCAGATAGGCAATGTCACGCACAACGCCGGTTTTCTGAACCGCCTGAAACGCACTGAGCAGTTCGCTATAATCTGTCGTGCCCGGTGCCAGAACGTTAGAAGCCTCGCATGGTTGCATTCTCAGCGGGCCTTGGGCTGTGACCGGTTTGCCCGCCCTGGTAAGGAGGGCGTCTACAATCGGCATACAGCCCAATGCTTGAATGATTGGGAGAAGGAACCGTAAATGCGGCAGGCGCAGGGAGAGAAATTTTGCAGAAGATACGGTCGCGGTAAAGGTCAATCCGGTATTGGGCACGGCTTTTGATCCCAGCGCATGCCACAGGGCGGCGGCATCGCGGCTATGGTGCAGGCCAACGATTTTCCAATTTTCCGGGGCGCTCTCAAAAAAGCGAAGAAGATGCTTACACAACATGATCCCGGCCATGCCGCGATGGTCTGGGTGGACGACGAGATCGCTCAGCACTATGGCGGGCGAAATGCCCCCATCGCTCTTAAACATTCGCTGTGAGTAGCCGACAAAACCGACAAGCTCCTCAGCCTTGAACATGACGTGGCCAAGGGGAGGGGTCATTCCCGTATTCACTTTCGAGCCTTCAAGCAACCATGGTTGCGTTGCGATCCAGGACTGTTTCATTTGACGGCTGGTCAAACCTGCTTCCACGGTCAGATCAAAAACCCGGTCTAGGTCATCGCTGTTCAGCTCTTCAATTCTATACGACATGATCTGTCACAATGGTCTGGCTAACCCAAGGGGCTGAGCTGATAGGCAAACGCGGTCAGTCTTTAGGGACCGCCAGCTCCATAATCAAGGAGCCGCGCAGCAGTGGAAAGAGGCGCAGGAGGCCGCGATAAAATATCCGCCGCCGGGGTACATTCGGTTTGTGCAGACAGAGTTCGAAATTCATCACCTTCATGCCGGCAGCATTCGCAACTTTTGCCAGGGTGTAGGGTGTGAACCAAAAGCGGTGATCGGTATTGATCCTTTCGCTATGCCTTAACGCATTCAAAAAATTGTCGAGGTGGATGGCGTTTGGCACAGTCAGTAAGAAACGGTCGACGCAGTTGCCGTATTTCGCGGCAATATTTTCGAGAAACAAGACCGGATTATCAATATGCTCCAGCATTTCGCCAAGCACCATATAATCCCATTTTGCACCAACCACTTCGGGTAGCGGGTCATCGTCAATAAGGTTGCAGATCACCACGTTGTCAAAACCAAGGGTCCGGACCAGCACCGCGCCTTCTTCATTAATGTCGATGCCGAGGCAGGTCTGGCTTGCCTCGGTCAAGCGTTTGTGCAGCCAGGTATTGTTTTCAATACGCTGTCTAATAAGCGGAACATGGTCGAGGCAACCGACATGGATCACACGTTTCCCCCGGACCATATCCTCTAGATATTGGACCCGCTCGTTGAGCCCCTGACTGTTGGCTGCGACTGTCATGTCGAGGCTGGCCGAGAACGACTCGCCCGAAAGATACGGCAGGTATTCTGGTTTCATCCGCATAATTTGTCTGCATTTCTTGAATTTATATTCTTCAGCCTGCATTGCCGTGAAGTGAATTCGGATAGCGTATCGTTGTGATCGCCGGAGGGGGCAGCCGCATCAAAGGGTTGGTCATTTATTCGAGGCATAGGGTCTAAATCTCTCCGCCCGTCAGTTTCAAAACCTGACCTGTCATGAAAGCGCTTTGCTCCGACAACAAGAAATCGACGGTGCCGCAAAGATCCTCCGGGCTGCACAATCGAGCCAAAGGAATACGGGCCTGCTCCAATTGTTGTTGTCGCTGGCCCATCTGCCTGTTAATTCCTACGGGTAACAGACTTGGTGCCACCACATTTGCGAGAATTTTCTTGGCGGCCAATTCGGGTGCAACAAGGCGAATGGTATTTTCCAATGCCGCCTTGCCAAGGGAGTAGGCGGCAACGGCTGGATTGGGATGGTGAGAACCAAGTGTTGATCCGATAGCAATCAGACGCCCACCGGACTTGGGTGCAAATTCCGTCAAGGCGCGAGCCAGTTCGAGGGTAGTATTGATACCAAATCGAACTTGCCGGTCCAAAATATCTTCGGTGCTATTTATCAGACCACCACGTGGCATCCCCGGCCAGGCCGCATGCACGACGGCATAGAGCGAGCGGCCGGCCAAGGTATCTGCCAGTTCAGCCCGCCATTGGCCAATTTCAAGGTCTGCCACAATGGTACTGTCTGCGGTCTCTTCGCTTACCGTGCCTTGGCCATCCGCCCGTCGAATGAGCGAAATAATCTGAAAATTCCCCTTTAGCGAATCGCACAAATATTGCCCGATGCCGCCGGAGGCACCGGTGACCAGAATGACCTTCCCGGTCGTCTCACCCCCGACTTGGGCCGCAACAGGCTCCGATTGTGTCCTGCTTTGCGTTTCCGCGCGAGGATCGGATAAACCGAACCTGATCAGGAACTCGGAAACCCGGCAATCATCCTTTAATGTAGTGACTGTGACGATCAGCCTGCCGCTTTGGGTCTCTGCATTCCAAGCTGCCACACGCCCGGAAACCCGAACCCGGGCAGGAAAATACAATGGTTCGAGAAACTTGCATTCAACCGTGGTCAGTAAGGAATACTGTCCGGGTAAATACATCCCCGCCATGGCCGAGGCTAAGCCAAATTGATAGGCACCATGGGCTATGCGCGCGCTAAAATTTGTCGTCGCTGCGAAAGCCGCATCAACATGTAACGGATTATGATCACCTGACAAATTAGCGAATTGAAGGATATGTTCTTCTTCCACGTCAGTCTCATACGACGCCTCAAGACCGGCACGAATGTCCCTTGCCAAGTGTATTCTGGCGCTAGGCGAGGCCAAGTTTTTCCCCTATCAGGTCTTTGATTACGAGAAATGATATAAACAGTTCCAGGTCGTCTGTGGAAATTGCGATGGCGAATTCTTCCTCGATCAATGACATCAAGGTAACGGTCGCAAGGGAATCCCATTCCGGCATGGAAGCAATGGCAGCGGTGGGAATATCTTCACGCGCCACATCAGGGAAAACCGCTTCAAAGCAACCCAGCAACCGTGATTCCATTTGTGACATTTCTAGGTGTACCCAATTTTGTGATAGAGGTTCGGGCAAGCGTCTTCAAACACCTGCTTTTTTAAGGATATACAGGACTTGGTTTCCGCTTCCAACAACGTACCGAGAAACGCGGTGATAGGTTCGTTTCGCGCAGTCTGTACAAAATTCAGGGCAATTTTCTCTGCTTTGAATTTTTCGAACACAATTGCCAGGTGTTGATATTCGATCCGCCGCGAAAACGCCCGGCAACTCATGACCCAAGACAGGATGCGCGCCCCGTCGTCTTCATTTTTGCCGGCCATGACAGCAATGGTGCCGAGGGGGCCAAATTTGTCTTCATACGCCAGTGACAGCAAGAAAGTGTCTGCCTCCGCCATCAACCCGTCCCATTCACCAGGCTGATACCGAGCGCCGTTCAAGTTAAACTGATTGGTCTTATTCACCAGTTCAAAGGCGCGGCCATCGGAGCCTTGTTTGCCAAAATTTGCCGTTATTTGGGGGGCGTTCTCCAAAAGAAATGCCTCATGATCCTCATCGTCGGATACGCTCGACTTTTCAACGAATGCCACATTGGCCCGAATGCTTTGCAGCCTGATCAAATCTTCGTCTCTTGGCTTTCTGTCTTCAAAAAGATGTCTCAGTTCGCTAAGAAAAGCCGGCAACTTATCGTCATCGTCGGTGGGATAAAGCATTGGCGTAATATCCGCGAACCGGGATTGGACTTCGTTGAGTTCCATTGGATTGTCATCCACGAAGACGACGCTGTCGGGTAGGATATTCCATGTCGCCAACACATCGCCAACGGCCAGTGATTTACGCTGCCAGGATGCTTTAATCGGGAAAATCTGGTTTCGGTCTAGAATAAGATCTGAACGCGAAAGCGCCTGTTCAACATTTGCCGGCTCATTTTTGCTGGCGATCGCGATTAGAACACCCTGCTGCGCCAATAACGACAGCAGCTGCTGGTAATGGCCATGCCCCTGTGCATCTGTTTCCAACGACCAGCCCACGCCGGCATCGCCAACTTCGCCAAGAATACCACGCCATAGGGTGCCATCTAAATCCGTGATAATTCCCTTCTTCCATGGCTGCGGAAACAGCAATCCAATAATGCGCTCGGACAGCTGCGAGGCCCAGTTCGTGGTAAATGGAAACCCTGCCCGCAGCAGCATGCGCAAGCTAAATGCCGGATCGCCTTGATCCATAGGACTTTGATCAAGAATGCGGACGTTTGGATGACCGCTCAGTTCATTGATCAATCCTGCCAATTGAAAACGCAGGCTGGCTTCAAACGAGCCGAGTCGATCTTTACCCGACAGATATTGCGCTGGTAGGGGATAATGCGGCGGCACAACGGCAACGACCGTCTTGTCAGCCACGGTACGAATAAGGCGCGCCAAGCGGCCAATCTGCCCTGATACGGAGA
>Ga0233439_10000766_pt1 | contig 44664 bp, 41 predicted proteins | sample SI_123_September_6_FD_182713 | JGI IMG/M metagenome (GOLD analysis project Ga0233439, IMG submission 182713) | Seawater microbial communities from Saanich Inlet, British Columbia, Canada - SI_123_September2016_100_MG | ecosystem: Environmental > Aquatic > Marine > Inlet | place: Canada: British... | reverse complement strand
GGCCCGCCCGATACTTTCGGGTTGATTGCTTGAGCCTGTTGGCAACAGCAGGCCTAGATTAATGGTCACCACTTCATGTTTCATGAAGTACAAAACCCGGCTTATGGTTTACTTCGGCAACTCGGCCAGCGTGATAGGGCATGGTTTACCCTTATGGGAGCACCATGCCGAATATGGCGTTGATGACCATCACTGTTGCTACCGACAGGGTGAGCGACATCAGATGATAGGAAACGGGCTTAGTCGGTTTCGCTTTTGGATAAATGGTTTGCACGGCATTCCTCCATGAATGAAATATCTTAACTTCCTCGTTGTTTTATCGGCTGTTAGCCTGATTTCCTTTATGCCTGCCGGCATTTTTTTTCATTAATCCCCCCATTTCACCCCTGTTACCAGAGTTTTGCAGAGTTTTTTTTGCCAGGAGGTATCTTTTGGCATTTAATGGAAAAATGCCTTGATTTCAAGGGTTAATAGGCCGTAAACGGTATATGGGGTCAGCGTGATACCCCTTCGGGGCACGTGTGGTAATCCCAAACATAAATTTCATGCCCGGAACGGGTAAAGGCAAATAATAAGCATAACGCGCGACCCAATGGGTACCCCTTTTTTAGACTCCCAGACGTACTATAAAAGTCAAAAGACTATGCTAAATCCTGACACTACCATAACGCCTCGATGGATGACTTTTGTTGTTCTGTGGCTATGTCTTGTGGTTTCTCCTGCCTTGGCGGAAATGACCCCTGCGCAGGTCGAGTTGCCAGCGGAGACTCTTGATTATTATTCTACGGATTTATCTTTCAGCGGAGGGGAGTTTGACTTTGCGAGTGAAGGCGAAGAGCTGCGCCTGGCCAGAAAAAAAAGTCAGTCTTCAACCCATAGGAAAAAAAAGGACCGGTCGAGTCAGCGCGAAAAAATCAAATTGAATGCCAAATATTTTAAAGGTCTTTTCTCCGATACCGGATATGCTCTGACATCTCCCTGGCGTTGGAATAGCTCTGACTGGGCCACCGCTTCACTCGTAGCAGGTACAACGGGTGTTTTTTTAATGCTGGATGATGAAATTAAAAGCGAGTTTCAAGATAGTCGAAGCTCTACCACTGATGACCTGTCAGAATTTTTTGAACCGTTTGGCAACGGAGCTTACAGCTTCCCTGCTCTGGTCGGGTTTTATCTTTATGGTCGGTTTGGGGAGAATGAGAAAATGGAACGCACCGCTTTGCTGGCCGCTGAAAGTTTTCTTGTTACCGGATTGTTCACCACGGTTATAAAGACGAGTACAGGGCGGCATCGTCCTTCCAAGAAGAATAATTCCAGTACCTTTGATGGCCCCAGTACGAGTAATAAATCATTTCCTTCCGGTCATACCTCAACTATCTTTGCCATTGCTACGGTGGTGGCCAATGAGTATGAAGAGGTTCCTCTGGTGGCTCCTCTTTCTTATAGCATTGCCACGTTGGCGGGTCTTTCTCGAATTAACGATAATCAGCATTGGGCCTCTGATGTTTTTTTCGGTGCGGCGCTGGGCTATTTCACCTCGAAAACCATCCTCAGGCTCCATAGCAACAAAAAGGGCCGGCACTTTACCATTTATCCTCGGGCTAGCTATAGAAGTGGTGGTCTGGTCCTGTCATCCAGGTTTTAAAAAGGCCTGGTTACTGGGGAATCAGTTTGAACAGAGTTATCCTCTGGTCTTGCTTCAGGAATTGATGCCGGGACTTGAGAAACCCGTTGAGTTCAGGATCACTTTCCTCAAGATTTCCTCCAACCATAACGTATAATCTTGCTCCTTTGTTGACATATTCGGTAAGCGTTGCAGGCTTTAGCTTTTGATCGAGGGTGACCCCCCATCCTTTCCGCTGGCCATAATAAAATATGTGTGGTGACTCGTGGGCCTGATTGGCGATGATCAGGTCGTCAGGCTCGGAGTTTGTTTTAATGTCCTCGCCGATTTTTATATAGGCATCACTGTAGTTCAATCTTTTATTGAGTTTGTAGATGGAATGAATGGGGACAAAAGTAATCATGATTAAAACGAGCCAGACCTTTTTGTTCCAGGTGCCTGTGGCATTCTGCCGAAAAAAGTCCGCAATAAATTTTCCCGCAAATAAACAACCAACTGGGATTATGGGGACCTGATAGTATTCGTGGATAAAATTGTATTTTGCGGCAATCACAAAATAGGCGCAGACGGAAAAAAACCAGGTGTGAAGAACATAGCGTTCTTTATTTTGGCTGGTTGCCATCATTCCCAATACTAAAAATGGGAAAACGGTGAAGGCAAACATTTTTTCCACAAGCCGGGTCCAGAACATCAGTTTCCAGTAGCGCAGAGTGAAGAGTACTTCCACGTCTCTCAGCATATCCAACCAGACATTGTCACCTCCGTAAGTTTCAAATTGGAGGCTGGCGACATAGCTGTACCAGAGAGCGGGAGGGATGAGGATAACTGCTACAAATAAATACAATCGTGGCTGATAGAAAATTTTTCCGTGAAACTTGTTCCAGGCCAGGAACAGGAGAGGTCCTCCCATATAAAGAGTGGGAAGTTTAACCAGAAAGGCCAGGGTGGCGAAAAGCGATGCGAAAATAAAATCGCTCCATTTCCCGGTGTCAAGCCAGCAGGCAAACATATACACCGTCGAAATGGAGAAAAAAAGCATGGCCGACTCGGGCATGAAAGTGCGGGAATAATAAACACTGAAAGGGAGAACGGCAAAAAATCCACAGGCCACGATGGCTGAAGTTTCATCGAAATAGCGTTTGCCTAAAAGATACAGGAACCAGAGAGAGCCCATGCTGAAAGCGATGGCTACCACCCGCCCGAAAATTTCGTAAAAACCAAAAACTTTATAAAGAAGAGCAACGAGGTAGGTATAAAGAGGGAATTCGAAATGGTAAATCGAATTTATCATGTTGGGGCGGGGGTTAAAAAGATTCATCCCATCTGCGTAAAAATTATAGGCCATCGTGGCAGTCAGGGTCTGCCGCCAGCCGTGAAAATCCAGTAGAGGATTGGTTACACCCCATAAACGAAAAACCAGCGCTATAAAAAATATCCCCCATAAGATCTTGGAGGAATTGAAGGAATTAGCTTGAGAATCTGAGGTGTTGGAAAACATCCGGGATAGTGAAGTTTTTGAATTTTCTATGGCTTGAAAAAAGTCACTGGCTTTCGGCCCAGGCGGCCAATTTCTCGCGAAATATTTTCGCATTATGCCTGACATCCACTGGAAAGTCTGAATAAAAAAGTATTTTCTTTATGGATCGGGTATGCGGGTATGCGGCCCCGAGTTTTAACAATTCCTTGATGAAGGTTTTCCGGTCTTTAGCGACTCTACCCTTGTTTTCTGTTTCTACAATTATGACGGGCTCTCGGTCATTTCCCGAACCTCTACCGACCAGCGCAGAACGCTTAACATCAGGGTGCTGGTTGAAGATGGCTTCAGAAGGAATGGTGAACAGCGTTTCCAAACCGGTTATGACACGGTGGCTTTTTCTGCCGCAAAACCAAAGCCGGTTTTGCTCATCCCATTTGCCAACATCTCCCATCCTGTGCCAGAAGGTTTTACCGTCCGGGATTTTTGCAAGGTGTGTGACGTCCTCCCGATTGAAATAGGCTTTAGTAACCCAGGGAGCCTTCACGATAATTTCTCCTGTTTGGCCCTTGGGGATTTCCAGGCTCGCTTCCCATTTTGGAATAGGCTCATCTGAAATTCGGATGATTTTTATTTCAGCTCCGGGAACCGGTTTGCCCACGCAGGTTCCTTCCCCTTTCTGTGATTGTGCCCAGGTGTCACTCACGATTTCCTGTCTCTCTATAGACGTGACAGGGAGAGCTTCGGTGGCTCCGTAGGGAGTGAGGACTTTGCACTCCGGTTCTAAAATAGACTCAAAACGTTTGAGCAAGGTTCCAGGAACCGGAGCACCCGCAATCAGGATGCGCCGGAGAGAAGGAAGTCTTAGCTTGTTTTTTTCGCAGTAGCGGCTGACGGTGTCCCAAAGAGCCGGGGAACCAAAACTGCTGGATATGTGATAGCTCTGGATCGGGTGGATAATATTTTCAGGATTCACTTTTGCCGGACAGGTGGGGTCCATATCCGGAATCACACTGGTCATTCCCATCCCTGCACTGAACAAACCAAATAGGGGGAAGGTAGGTAAATCTTTTTCTCCAGGAAGAATGCCGAAGTGCTCGCGCAGAACTCGAATTTGCTGGCCGAACATGGCGTGGGTATAAAGAACCCCTTTTGCAGGACCCGTACTGCCGCTGGTGAATAAAACAGCCGCCGTCTGCTCTTCAGGGGTCTCTTCAACCTGATAACCGGGTTGCCCACTTCTTATTACCTGATCCAAAGTGGGTCCTCGCCAGAACCATTTTCTTCCAACCGTTACTGAGAGTCTGACCGACTTGAACGGAGCCGGGATCAGGGCTTTCACGGCATGGGCCAGAGGAATGGCGATGATTCCCTGTGGCTCGGACTGTTTAATACAATGTAAAACATTTTTTTTCCCCAGTCCTGGGTCAATCAAGACGGGAACCGCTCCGGCTTTAAACAATCCGAATGTCAGCGTTACAAAATCCACTCCATAAGGAACCATCACGAGTACCCGGTCACCTTTTTTCAGGCCATGGTGGAGAAGGCCGGAGGCAATCAAACTACTCTCTTCTTCTAACTGCTTGAAGGTGACTTGAGTTCCGCTGCGAATTTCAATGATCGCGGGTTGGTCCGGCATTTCTTTTGCCCAATGCGCCAGGCTCGCGGAGATATTGTAGGGCTTCATGGCAGGCTAGGTTAAATCGAGAGTTGCCTTGACCAGGGGCAGGGTCACTTTTTTCTTCTGGATATAAGATTCCCGGTTAATGGAGGAAACCGCATTTTGAATGGAAATAAAATCTCGGGAAATACGGGACAGCAAAAAATGGATGATGGGTTCTGGCATAGTCAGGTTGATATCTTTTGCGAGCTTCGAGATGATTTTGGCAGTTGTGGAATCGTCAATCGGTTTGATCTCGGCAACCATTCCCCACTGAAACCGGGAAGTCAGGTAGCTTTCCATGGCAGAGTTTCTGTCAGGAGGGAGGCCTGCGGTGAATGCAAGTTTTCCACCCTTTTCCATCAGCTCATTATAAATATGATAAAGCTTTTCCTGGGCCTTTGGGGACTGGGAAAGACTTTCTATATTATCCATGAGAAAAAAATCAACATCCAAAAGTTGCTCCAGGGTTTGCTGGGTTTCGGGGGATGGGTCACCCCCTAGTTTGTCAACAAAGTCATGTCCTTGAATGCAGATTGCACGCAACCCTTTTTCTGCTGCGCGATTTCCAATAGACAGGAGCAAATGGGTTTTGCCCAGGTTTTTCTGGCCGAAAAGATACAGGGCTTGGTAGGGAGCCGGGTTCTCGGAACAGAATTCCTTCGCTGTTTCAAAAGCAATCCGTGACCCTTCTGAAACAACAAAGTTGGAAAAATTATATTCCGGATGGGAAGGAAAATTTAACAGTAATTGTTGACCGGGTTTGTCGTTCATGGATCCCCGGACTATTTAGGTCCCGCTTGAATTTCGATATAAGCTTTTCCCAGTGTGGAATGTATCATCATCGCGCAAACCCAGCCTTCTTTTTCGTAATTCAGAGTTGTGGTCTCATGTTTGATGGCATTAACAAGGCTCCAGCCTTTGTTGACCATTTCGTTTTGATAAAAGCTGACGACTTCACCCAACTCGCTCCATCCTGAATAGAAAAACCGGCCTACTTTGACGGTCCCGCTCCCTGATTCATAGACAAAGGATTTGGAGTGATCCCGTTCAAATCCATTGGGAATGGGAATGTCCGAAAAGGGATAGACCAGTTCAGGGGGTGGAGGGGGTGGAGGGGGTGTCTCGGCTATCATTTCTTCCCACGTCGCGCACCCGGCTGTGAATAACCAGGCCCCAAATAACGAAAACAGGAATAGTCGTTTAATCATTTGTACCTCCTCCTAAATAGACCACCAGCAAGCCTGTCATCATGAGAAAAAAACCGATCACCCTCAAGGTGCTCTGGGGTATTTCCGGGACTTTTCGCGCAAAGGACTTGACCTGTTCCGGAAAACAAAAATAAGGGATTCCTTCAAAGACCATCATCAAACCTACGGCGGACAGGAACAGGTTCATAACTTGGACCAATTGGTAACAGGGGAAATCATTAATTTTGACCGGTTATTTCGGTCGGTCGGATTGAGGGACAGGTCAGTGCGAGAACCCATAGCCGATTATCTTTTATCTCACAAACTGAGTCAATACATAAGTTCGAGGAAGAAGGCCGTGGAAAAGCAGACAGGGCAGGTTTCCCGAGGGGGGTTTTGAGGTTGTAAATAAAGGAAAAAGCATTATATAATTACTGGGAATCCGTTAATAGAGGCCTGCAAAAATTAATTTAAATTAATTTTTTGTTAACCGAAAATTAATCGCCAAAGTATTAAGCTCTATATTGCTTCTTTATTTAAGGGCCTGGGTTGTTTTCTGGAGGCTCCTTTTTCCATTTGAGAAATTTACTTTTGATTGTTTGTCCAACGAGGATTAAAAAACATGTTTAGATCTTTTGTCTGCCGCGTCCGTAAAACTGCACTGATTTTTGTATTTCTGCTTTCTTTTGGATTGGTTGTTTCTCCCGGGACTCTTTTTGCGTTAAGCAGTCATACTCAGCCACTTGCTAGTAATATATTTGTTGAAATCGCAAAAAAGCAAAACCCCGCTGTGGTTAACGTGAGCACCAAGGCTAAAGCAGAGGCCGCACCTAAGAATTTTCGTGTTCCTCGGCCCAACCCTGGACAGAACCGGTCTCCCGATCCTTTTCGTGATTTTTATGATCGGTTCTTTGGCGAGCGTCCAGACCAAAAACCAAAACGTGGTATGGGTTCCGGATTCGTGATTGATAAGGACGGTCATATCCTGACAAACTATCATGTGGTAGAAGGGGCAGATGAAATTATCGTGACTCTTGATGACAATGGAACTGAAAAAGAATACACCGCTACCCTGGTGGGTTCGGACCCCAAAACCGATATTGCCTTGGTTAAAATCAAGCGCGAGTCCGGGGACAATAAGGACTTCCCTTTTTTGAGGTTGGGTAGTTCCGAAAACCTGGAGGTAGGGGAATGGGTGGTGGCTATTGGTAATCCTTTTGGTCTCAGCCATACTGTTACGGTGGGTGTGGTGAGTGCGTTGGGCCGGAGTATTGGTGCGGGCCCTTATGATGAATTCATTCAGACGGATGCTTCGATCAACCCCGGTAACAGCGGTGGGCCGCTTATCAATATCGAAGGGGACGTGATTGGGATCAACACGGCTATCATTTCAGGCAATACCGGCGGGAATGTAGGAATCGGGTTTGCGATTCCCATTAACATCGCCAAGGGAATATTAAAGGACCTGAAAGAAAGAGGAACGGTTACCCGTGGATGGTTGGGAGTCATGATTCAAAAAATCACTCCCGAGCTGGCAAAATCGTTTGGACTCAACCAAAGTGAGGGAGCTCTTGTTGGCGATGTGATTCCCGATGGTCCAGCCGCCAAGGGAGGGATAAAACGTGGAGATGTTATTGTCCAGTTTGACGGTCAGCAGGTCAAGGATATGGAAGATCTTCCCAAAATTGTTGCCGCAACACGCCCGAACTCCGTGGTAGATGTCGAGGTGATTCGCGAAGGTTCTCAAATGACACTCCGCGTTAGCATAGAATTATTGGAAGATTCGAAGGCTACGGTAGTGGCCGCCAAGGCCGATCCTTTGGGTCTTCAGGCTCAGGATATTACCGAGGAGTTGGCGCAAAGCCTGAAACTGGAAGGCTCGGAAGGGGTGCTGGTTTCGGATGTGACGGCTGGAAACGCTGCCGCAGAAGCGGGTATCCGCCGGGGTGATGTTATTTCGGAAATGAACCGTTCCACTGTCAAAGACATGGGAGACTACCAGAATATCCTGGCCTCGGTGCAAAAGGGCTCGTCTGTCCTGTTTCTGATCAAACGGGGAGGAAGCACCATATACATTGCTGTTAAAGTTGAGTAGGGCGGAGCTTCTACTGGCGTGATATTTAACCTTTACTCTTTCAGCGTGCGTATTTGGTGGTTCTGGGTTTTTTTTGTATTTGCCGGGCAATCCCTGGCTTTTGCCGAAGAACATTATGAGCGCAGGACCCCTCTTGTCCGGGCTGTAGAGAAAGTCAGCCCGGCTGTTGTGAATATTTACACGACAGAAATTTCCCGTTCAGCGCGGAATCCCTTCAGAAATTTTAACAACAACCTGTTTGACCAGTTCTTCAAAGATTTCCTTCCTCCCACCAGAAGCCAGAAGCGCAGTCTGGGTTCAGGCGTTCTCATCAATGCTGACGGATTTATTCTCACCAACGAACATGTTGTTGCTAAAGCCGCGAAGATCCATGTTGTCTTGAGTGACAAGCAGGAGTTTGATGCCAGCGTCATCGGCGCGGATACCAAGTCTGATTTGGCAATCATCAAGATCGAATCAGATACGCCTCTGCCTTTTGTTGAAATGGGGAGGTCCGATGATTTAATGATTGGCGAACAGGTTCTGGCCATTGGTAATCCTTTTGGCCTACAACAAACTGTTACGACCGGAATCATCAGTGCCTTGAACCGCAACCTTCGAGCTGGAAAAAACAAGGTGTACAGCGACTTCATTCAAGTCGATGCCTCGATCAATCCGGGAAACAGCGGAGGACCTTTACTGAATATCAATGGTTCTCTGATAGGAATCAATACGGCTATATACCAAAAAGCCGAGGGCATTGGTTTTGCCATTCCCATCGACCATGCGAAACGGATTGTCCTTGAGCTGGTCAATTATGGAAAAGTCCGGCGCGGCTGGTTGGGAGTTTCCGTGCAGGAGTTGGATGCCCAGCTTTTGCGCCATTTCAAGTTGGACCGGCAAAGAGGGGTTCTCGTTGTTGGTGTCGCCGAAAAAAGTTCGGCCGGAAAAGCGGGTTTGAAACGCGGGGATATCATCATTGGGATTGATGATCATAAGGTGGGGAACAAGTCGGACTTTAGGGGCCGCATGGCTTCTTATACCGTGGGCAGTTCTATCCGGTTTTCCCTTTTGCGAGATGGGAAAAAGATGGGGCTAAGAGTCCGTGTTGCATCCATCCCCAAAAGCTATATCAAGGAATTCACTCGAAACTGGCTTGGGCTACACATTCAGGAGAACAGCGAGCGTTTTGCTCGAGGTAACAGGCTGGTGACTTCCAAGGGAATGGTCGTTGTGGAGGTGATTCCCAACAGTGTGGCCGGAAGAATCGGTATTAGCCCCGGTGATATTATTCGGCAAATGAACCAGAAGCGTGTGGACAATGAAGAGGACTATAATAAGGCTGTTGCGGATATGAATAACCCGGACCGTATTTTACTGCTGGTTCAGCGTGGACGGCAGGGGTATTATGTGACGCTGGAACCTTAAAAAAACCTCTTTTTTTTATGACAGCAAAACAGGAAATCGAGACGCTCAAACAGTCGCTCCACAAGTACGATCACCTCTACTACGTTAAAAACTCCCCCATCATTTCTGATCAGGAATACGATGCGCTTCTGCGTCGGTTGGAAGAACTGGAAGCCGCCCACCCGGAATGTGTCACTCCTGATTCGCCTACACAAAGAGTGGGCGGCAAAGTGGATGAGCGCTTTAAAGCGGTTGTGCATCCGGCTCCCATGCTCAGCCTCGACAATACCTACAATGTGGATGAGGTACGGGCGTTTCACCAGAGAGTGTTACGCGGCCTTCCGGATATTCCCGAAGATGATATCGAATATGTGGTGGAGTTGAAGTTCGATGGGCTGGCAGTGGCGCTCACCTACGAGGATGGTTTACTGGTGAGTGGGGCTACCCGTGGCGATGGCCTGCAGGGAGAAGACATCACGGCAAACTTAAGAACCCTGCGTTCAGTTCCTTTGAAAATAGATACGGAGCCTTTCAAGCGTATAGAAGTACGCGGTGAGGTTTTTATGCCGAAGAAAGAGTTTGAACGCATCAACGCTCAGCGCAAAGCGCAAGGGGAAACGCCCTTCGCCAACCCCAGAAATGCCGCCGCCGGAACCTTGCGCCTGCTCGACCCTGCCATCACGGCAGAACGCAGGCTCGACATATTTATTTATGGCGTGGGTTTTCTCTCGGCCAATCCTTTCCAGACCCATCATGAATTGCAGGAAAAACTATCTGAGTTAAGGTTTCCAGTTAACGAACACAACCGGTTATGTAAGAACTTTGAATTGGCACTCGCCTTGATCGAGGAGTTTCGCGATAAACGAGAAGCACTCGATTACGAAGTGGATGGTTTGGTCATTCAATTAAACTCACTGGCTTACCGCAAGAAGCTGGGAGCAACTTCCAAATTTCCCCGCTGGGCGGTGGCCTATAAGTATGAAGCGGAACAGGCGGTAAGCGAAATTATGGATATTGTATGCCAGGTGGGCAGAACAGGTTCTATCACTCCTGTTGCCGAGTTGCGGCCCGTGTTTGTTTCGGGATCCACAGTAAGCCGTGCGACTCTCCATAATGAAGATGAAATCAAGCGCAAAGACATCCGCGTTGGCGATCAGGTAGTGATTGAAAAAGCCGGTGAAATTATTCCCCAGGTGGTCCGGGTAATCGAACCCTCCGGAGAGAGAGGGGCACCTTTTAAAATGCCCACGGCCTGCCCCGAATGCCAGGCTCCCATTTATCGTGCGGAGAGCGAAGCGGTCTGGCGGTGCGTGAACAGTGCTTGCCCTGCACAGTTAAAAGAGAGGCTCAGGTATTTTGCTTCCCGCAAGGCGATGGATATTGACCATCTTGGTCCGGCGGTGATTGAACAACTGGTTGACTCGGGACAGGTCAAAAACTTTTCCGACCTTTATACTTTGAAAAAGGATGAAGTGGCTTCTCTGGAGCGTCTGGCGGATAAGTCGGCGCAGAACCTGATCGAAGAGATTGCAAAGAGCAAGTTCGCTGGATTTTCCCGTCTCCTGCATGGCTTAGGTGTGCGCCATGTGGGGCAACGTACGGCGATCGTTCTGGCCCGGAGGTTTCGGTCTCTTGATAAGTTGCAGGAGACCTCTTACGACGAGTTGGAAAAGATTGATGAAATAGGGCCTGTCATTGCTGAAAGCCTGAGAGCATTTCTGGATCGGGATACCAACCGGGAGGAAATGGAGCGGTTACGGCAACTCGGTATCCTTATGGAAGAACAGGGAGATGTCCCGGACAGCGAGGGTTTGCTCGAAGGCAAGCAATTTGTTCTTACGGGAACCTTGTCACAATTCACCCGTGAGGAAGCCAAAGAGAAAATACAATCCCTTGGCGGGAGAGTCACTTCCACAGTTACCCAAAAAACCGATTATCTGGTAGCGGGAGCCTCAGCCGGATCGAAACTGGAAAAAGCCCGCAAGCTCGGTATCCAGATATTGGATGAAGAAGCGCTACAGAAATTACTGGTGGCTTGATAACTATCGCTATTTCCCTCCCACGGGAGTGGGCTCAACGAGTTCTTGCGAGTTGGGGTCGTCGGCGTGGTGGGCGTCTTGCGCCTTGGGGCCTTCTGTTATCCGTTTTTGCTTTGGGAGGGCCGCGTCGTTTTTTGCGGGGAGGGGTGCCTTCTTTTTCCTCCAGAAATAGTTCTTCTTCAGGCCAGGCTACGGGAATTTTGTTTTTCAGGTACTCCTCGACCCGGTCCAAATGCTGGGCGAAGTCTTCACAGCAAAGGGTGATGGCAGTACCTTTATTTCCGGCCCGTGCCGTCCTGCCAATACGATGGACATAGTCTTCCGCGTCTTGCGGTAAATCATAATTGATGACATGCGTGATATCGTCGATATGCAATCCGCGCGATGCTACATCGGTGGCGATGAGGATATCCAGTTCGCCCTCTTGAAACCTTTCCAATACCTTGATCCGGGCTCTCTGGTGAAGGTCACCGCTGATTTGTCCGGCGTTGAATCCGTTATGGTTTAATTTCCACTCAAGTTGTTCGCATTCAATTTTAGTGTTGGAAAAAATCAGGACTTTTTCTCCTGCCTCCTGTTTCATCAAACCCAGGAGCAGGTTGAACTTTTCATGTTGTCCAACGTGATAGAGAATCTGGGTGATTGCGTCCACCACTGCTTTTTCCGGCTCAATTGCTACCCGGACCGGATTGTTCATATGCTCGTAGCACAATTCCATAACCCGGTGGTTGAGGGTCGCTGAAAACAGCATGGACTGGCGTTTGTCGTAGGGAGGACAGGCGCGGAATAAATAACGCAGGTCGGCAATAAAACCCATATCAAACATGCGATCGGCTTCATCCACAACCAGAACTTCCACACTTTTCAAACTGAAGAATTTCTGTTTATAGAAATCGATCAACCGGCCTGGTGTGGCAATGAGGATATCCACTCCTGCCTTGATCTGGTTTCTTTGTTTATCATAATCCACCCCCCCGATGACGCAAACCGTGCGGAATTGACAATGCTTGCCCAGAAGCAGGGCATCTTTTTCGATTTGTCTAGCCAACTCGCGGGTAGGGGCGATGATCAATGCCCGGGGTCCAGCCTTTCCTTTAGGTGCAGGCGGGGTATTATTTTCCAGCAGTCGGGTGAACAGGGTGATTAAAAACGCCGCAGTTTTTCCCGTTCCGGTCTGAGCTTGCCCGGCCAGATCCTTGCGCTCAAGGGTGATCGGCAGAGACTTGCTCTGGATGGGTGTGCAGGTTTCAAATTTTGCGTCGCGAATGCCGTGTAATACCTGTTCCGGTAAGGGCAGGGATTCAAAAGTCAAAAGTTCCAAAAGATGCTCCAGGCGGGCGCTTCTCACATCGGTGTGTGAAAGCCTTTATTTTCAAGTGGTTAAAAAACATTAATGATGGTCGGGGTCATTATGAGGGGCCTGTCCATGATTTGCAACTCAAATTTCATTTTACTTGACTTTGCAAGGGGCAAAATGGTTAAATCACGTTCAATTTTTATTCCGGTAGCAACCCCGATAGTAAGCCCGCCTGGTCTTGATCTCAAAGAAGTTTCCCTTTGATTTTCAATGGTTTTTACTGCTAAAGGGGCTAAACCGGAAACTTGGCATGAGGAGATTTTGTGATTCAACATGATGTAGTGATTGTGGGTGCTGGTCTTGCCGGGATGCGTTGCGCTCTGGAAGCGAGTAAAGAGCTGGATGTCGGCCTATTGACCAAAGTGTATCCTTCCCGGTCCCATTCTGGTGCAGCTCAGGGCGGTATTGCCGCCGCGTTAGGGAGCTCGGAGCCGGATAGTTGGGAAGAGCATATGTACGACACCATCAAAGGGGGAGACTTTCTCAACGATCAGGATGCGGTGGAAGAGTATGTTAAAGCCGCTCCCAGAATCATCTATGAGCTGGAACATATGGGTTGTATTTTCAGTCGCACGGCGGATGGGAAAATCGCCCAGCGCAGTTTCGGTGGACATTCCAAACCACGTGCCTGTTTTTCCGCCGACCGCACTGGTCATGCCATCCTGCATGCCCTCCATGAACAACTCATGAAGAATGAGGAAAAAGTAAAGATTTATAACGAGTGGTATATGCACGCTCTGATTGTTGATGGTGACCGTTGCAACGGTGTGGTGGTGAGTAACATCCAGACCGGGGAAGTGGAAGTGATGCATGCCAAGGCTGTGGTTTTTGCTACCGGTGGTTATGGTCGCATATTTAAAATCACTTCCAACGCGTTTGCCAGTACTGCCGATGGAGTTATGGCGGCACTTGATGTGGGGATTCCCATGGAAGACCCGGAATTTGTCCAGTTTCACCCTTCGGGTTTGTATCGCCAGGGAATTTTATTTTCCGAAGCGGCGCGAGGAGAAGGAGCTTATCTCCTCAACGGAAAAGGCGAACGTTTCATGGAAACGTATGCCCCATCCCGAATGGAGCTGGCCCCCCGGGATATTGTCGCCCGGGCCGAGCAGAGCGAAATGGATGCCGGGCGCGGTATTGATGGAAAAGACATGATCCATTTGGACCTGCGCCATCTGGGTAAGGACCGAATTATGGAACGCCTGCCACAAATCCGGCAACTGGGCATCGACTTTTTAGGCATAGACTGCATTACAGATTGTTTGCCCATTCAACCGACTGCGCATTATTCGATGGGCGGTATCCCGACTGATAAATATTCCAACGTAATTCTTGATGAAGAGGGCACCCGTATGAAAGGGTTTTTCGCCGCTGGCGAATGTGCCTGTGTCTCCGTTCATGGTGGAAACCGGCTGGGAACAAATTCCCTTCTGGACGCTGTGGTGTTTGGAGAACGTGCGGGCAAATCTGTTCTCGAATATGCTGTGGGCATTGACTACGGCAACATTAATGAAGCGCAGGAGAAAACCCGGGTCCTGGAAAAATTTGAGGATGTTTTTCAGAGAGATGGCTCAGAAAGCTATAACGACATCCGTGACGAAATGAAAGAGATTATGATGAGCCATTGCGGCGTTTTCCGTGACGAGGAAAGACTCAATGTTTGCATTGAAACCTTGAAAGGACTGCAGGAAAGATTCAAAAAAGGTAAAGTGACCGACAAGGGCAAGCTTTTTAATACGGAAATTTATGAAATTCTGGAATTGGGGAATATGCTGAGCGTTGCCCAACTGATTGCCACCGCCGCTCTCAGAAGGAAGGAGAGCCGGGGCGGGCATTTTCGTACAGATTTTCCGAAACGCGACGACGAAAACTTTCTCCATCATTCCATGGTCTACGGCACTCCAGACGGGCTGGTAATCAAACCTAAATCAGTCGTGATCACCAAACATCAACCTGCAGAAAGAACTTATTAATGGCGACTTTCAGGATCAAGCGTTTCAATCCGGAAAAACAAGCGGAACCTTATTACGAGGAATTCCAATTGGAGGTTCCAGCAGGGGCCACGCTTCTGGACTGCATGAATCTGATCAAATGGACTCTGGATGGAAGCTTCTCTTACCGGATGTCCTGCCGCAGTGCCATATGTGGTTCCTGCGCGGTTAAGGCAAATGGTCATGCTCTGCTGGCTTGCCAACGTCAGGCCGAGCACATTGTAGATAATGACGAAACCATCACGCTGGAACCTTTAGGCAATATGAAACCGGTGAAAGACCTGGTGGTCGACTTCACTCCATTTTGGGACAAAATCAACAAGGTCAAACCTTACCTGCAACCGAAAGAAGCACCGCCGGAAAAAGAACGGCGCCAATCCCAGGAAGAGTTCCTGCTGATTGATGATTCGAGCACCTGTATCATGTGTGGTGCCTGCTACTCCGACTGCAATACCCTCGAAGTGGATGACAACTTCCTCGGCCCTGCGGCTTTAGCCAAGGCCCAGAGGTTTGTCAGCGATTCTCGCGATTCCAAAACTCTCGAACGGGTCAAGATGCTCAGCGAACCGGGTGGTATATGGGATTGCACACATTGCGCGGAATGTGTCGAGCGTTGCCCGAAACCGGCCCGTCCGTTTGATCGCATCAAGGAAATTATGACCGTGGCACTGGACAAGGGCGTGCACAACAATACCGGAGCCCGGCATGCGCTGTCTTTTTTTAATTCCGTTAAAAGAAGCGGTAACCTGAATGAAAATAGAATTCCCGTTGAGTCGATGGGGTTTTTCAATATCCCCGGGTTACTCAGCCTGCTCCCTGTAGGAATCAGAATGTTTCTCAAGGGCAAGGTTCCCCCGGTCATTCATCATTCTATTGAAGAGGTGGATGACGTTAAACGAATTTTCAAGGAGTTGGATCAATGAAGTTTGCCCTGTTCACCGGATGCGTTGCCAAAGGGGCGACTCGGGAACTGATGGTTTCCACCACCAAAGCCGCCGAAGGTCTTGGTTTTGATTTCGTAGAAATGAAAGCCGCATCCTGCTGTGGTGCCGGTGTGGTTTCCGAAAAAAGTCCTCTACTCGCCGATGCGCTCAACGCACGGTCGTTTTCCATCGCTGAAAAACAGGGACTCGACATCGTTACCATCTGCTCCACCTGCCAGGGCACTTTGAAAAAAACTGAAGCGCACCTCAATGAGGATGCCGAATATAAAAAGAAAGTTAACGATGTCCTCGAAGAAGGCGGACACCAGTATAACGGCAAGACACGCATCAAACATTTCGCCAACATCCTCGCGACAGAAGAGGGCATGGCAAGGTTGAAGGAGCGTGTCAAACGGCCTCTGACCGGACTGAAAGTGGCCGCGTTTTATGGCTGTTATGTTCTTCGTCCTTCAGAAAATTCGGACTTCGACAATCCGGATAACCCCACAGGCATGGAAGATATTTTTGCGGCACTGGGTGCCACACCGGTGTATTACCCGAGTCGCGTCAAATGTTGTGGTTTTCCCATTGTCATGATGAATAAAGATGCTTCTCTAGGTATGTCGGGCAACGCCCTGCAAGATGCGATCGATCACGGTGCGGATGTCGTGGCAACCGGGTGCCCTCTTTGTCACCTGAGTCTGGACTCCTATCAACCCGAAATCGAACTTCTGCAAAAGAACAACAACTCCATCCCTGTCTTACATCTTCCGCAACTCGTTGCCCTGGCACTGGGTTATTCCCCGGAGGAACTCGGCATGGATAAACACATCGTCTCTACTCTCAAAATCAACGAAATAATTTCCGCGCACTAGCCCCGACGAGCCGCTGGTGAGCACTGGCTTGTCATGCTGAGGCTCTCGAAGCATCTCGGGTTTGCCGTCGCTGCGAGGAGTTTTTGCGATGAAGGCGTAATATTAGACCTAAGTACTCGTGCTCCGTAGGGGTAAACCCAGGCGGAGAACCCCCGCAGGCAATCCAATTTTTAATCCCATAAAGATCTTGAGCGTCGCTTCGCCGCTTTTCGCTTTTTTTTAGCTTCTTTGATCTTGAGCTTTTTCTTGACGGAGGGCTTTTCGTAAAATCGCCTGCGCTTGAGTTCTCTGAAGAACCCTTCTTTGCTAAGTTGGCGTTTTAATCCTTTCAACGCTCGTTCAACCTGATTCTGGTAGACGGTTATAGTAGTGATTGGACCTCCCGCTTATAGTTTATTGTGTTTCAGACTTTGCCTGATCTTTAGCAGATTTTGACCAGGACCTTCTACCTTTTTTGTTTTTCAGGAACAGGGCAGGGGTATCCAACTGCTTTTTCGAGCGGATGTGCAATGCTTTGATTGAGATCACTTTTTTCAACTTCCCGGAATTGTCGTACACCTTGACTTCATGCATCAAATTACCTCGTTTTAACTTGTTTGCCTCAGATATTAATAGCGAAAAAAGCCACCCCAAAAGGAGTGGCGAAATTTAAAAATCCCTTACAGCATTTGGTTGCTTTGCCCTCAATGAGCAATTGGAGAGGGTACTATCAGGGTACGTATGGGTGGGCGGTATAGCAAGGAGATTCAAATTAATTAATTTTAATTTTCCTCAGGGGCTAAACATGGGCGGCATGCAGGTCTTTTATGAGTGGCCCAGCTTCTTACTGCCAGATTTCATTTGGTTCTCAAGTTGGCGAAATAAGCGGACCAAAGCTTTTGCACCATTTTGAATTCATCGGAGATCAAAGGATCCTCCTCCATCTTTTTCCTGTGGCTGTCATAGATCCTGATGAAATTGTCAATGCCTGTCTGGACTTCGGCAAGATGGTCATTCATGGTGTTCAGGCGAGAAACCAGCAGTTTATTGAGCAGGATATGAAACTTGCTAACAATGGCAGGATTCAAAACCTTGAGCTTGTCGGCATCCAGTTTTAATACGACAACCTCCCCTTTTGCGATGACATTGGTCAACCGGGTTGAATTGGTGACTAAAGGACTTTCTCCAAAAATGGTTCCGGGTTCCAGTTTGTTCAATTCAATATCGGGAGCCTGGTTTTTGGTAATCCCAACCTCGCCTTCAATTAGAATAAAAAGGGCCGAACCCCTTTCGCCCTGCTTAATGATAAATTCCCCATCGTGGTAATTCAGCAGATTTCCATCCATATCAAAAAGTTCCTGAGTTTCCTCTTCGGTGAAATCATCAAAAATGGGAAAATTTGGAATTGCTTTTTTTGTATGCATGGTGGTGGTTTCCAATTTAAAAAAACACAAGCCAGAGTTTCAAGTATAAGAGCCACGATTTCAATAAGGATCAAACAAATTGGGTGATCTGTAAATCCCTCATTCAGGGGGGCGGTGGCTAACTCAGGGGTTATCAACGTGTTTCACTGAAAAAAAACTGGCTGGAGGATGAGAGGCTTTGACAACTCGCGCTGAAAACCTTTCTTAGCTCTTTTAAAACAGGGGATAAAAAACATCTTCTTCCTGCCTCTGGTCGGGTTAATAGTGTTTCGTTAATGTTTTGAGAGGTGATGGTTTGCAGACTTTTTTTAAAGGCAGGGGATAGTTCTTCTGGCAGGGCTTGCTACGTTCTATGTGGTTCTTTTCATACCAACACCGGAAGGATTGACCGCAGAGGGTCAGCACATGCTGGTGGTCACCATGCTACTTTAGGTTTTATTAACAAGGGTAAGGGGTTTTTCATGTTCCTCTTTAGAGATTTCCGGCAATTGAGCTGTTTCGAACCAGAATTTACTCAAGGCGCTCAAATTATTGGCAAACTGGTTTCGATCTGGTAATTTTTGAATAAATGCATTTACCCCAAGCTTGTAGGACTGGCAAACATCCACCTGTGCTTTTGAAGAACTCATTATAATGATTGGAATGTGGCAAAGCACCTTACTTGACCTGACCTCATGCAACACCTCGAATCCATTTTTTCTTGGCATATTGAGGTCCAGGAAAATCATATTCGGTAAAAAAGAATCCTCTCTTGTTCCATTCCATTTCTGTTTAAGCAAAAAACTCATGCATTCTTCACCATCCTCCATCCAGCGGACCTCATAGTCGGTGCCTAAAGCTTCAAACGATTCCATGAAAATCTGGAAATCCTCCTCATCGTCCTCAACAACTAAAATGTAAGGCCGCATCTCAATCTCCTCCAATTTTTTCGTTGCCTTCAAATCAGTAAAGAGTTTCCTAAAACCTCCTGAGAGGGTGTTACTCCAATAGTCATGTTTTTTTACAGTCGAAAGCCTGACTATCTTTGCCGCTATCACAACAAGGGGAGTAACCGCCCATATTTAAGACCTTTATAACTGCAACCCTCATAATCCAAAGTTCCGGTGACGCAAATAAAGCAAGTATTTTAATAAGACAAGAACTTTATTTGTGATGGAACTGTCACAACTTCGTCATCAAGCCGATATATAGATACATTACTGTAGTAAAAAGTGATTCGTACTTGTTGATAGCTAGGCATAGTTAGCTGAATAAACATAGATTTTAGCTATGCCAAAGTAATTTGTCAATAAATTTATACTTTCAACATATTACCTCCTTTCACATTGCCTTGTTTTTTCTATTCTAGTCTCCTCGGGAGGATAATAATTGAGCTAATATGGCTAAAAAAAACTCGGCTATCGAAAAATTAATTGGTTCTCGGATTACTGAAATTAGGATATCCAAAGAACTCACTCAATCCCAGCTTGCAGAAGGGGTAAATGTCAGCAATGAAACAATATCGCGGTTAGAGCGAGGTGTTTCCATACCCTCGTTGAAAACGCTGGAAAAAATGGCCGAGTATTTGAAGGTGCCTTTAATGGCCTTTTTTTTATTTGAGAATAAGCCTTCTCAAAACCCTGCTTTCGAAAGGGAGCTTGGAAAACTTATTGCCCTCATGCGAAAGAGAAACTATAAGGAGCTTGCTATTGTGCATGCAATCTTAAAGGTTGTATTTAGAATGGTAAAAATTTAAGTTGCCTGGTTTCTATGTCTATAGGAACCCAGTAGTTGATTAGGGCATGAAGACAATGGTCGAATCATAAAGGGCAATAAAAAAACATCTCCTTCCTGCCTCTGGTCGGGTTAAAATCTTTCCGTTATTATTTTATGCGGAGGCGAGTTGGCGACTTCATTCAAAAGGCAGGGGATAGTTCTTCTGGCAGGGCTTGCTACGTTCTGTATGATTCTTTTCATACCAACACCGCAAGGTTTAACGCCTGAGGGACAACGTATGCTGGCTGTTACCGCTCTCATGGCCATCTGGTGGATTGGCGAAGGGACTTCCCTGGCTGTCACCGCCTTGTTGCCTTTGGTGTTGTTCCCCCTATTGGGCATTCTGCCCAGCAAACTCGTTGCGCCCAATTATGGCAACCACCTGATCTTTTTATTTCTCGGTGGATTCATGATCGCTCTGACCATGGAGAAATGGAATTTTCACAAGCGGCTGGCGTTGTGGATTATTCTGGCAATTGGCACTCAGCCTCAGCGTATTGTTTTGGGATTCATGACTGCCACCGCGTTTATGTCGATGTGGATTTCCAACACCGCCTCGACCATGATGATGCTACCGGTTGCCATGGCGGTAGTGCGGCAAATTGCCCTTGATGCGTCTTTGAACGGAGAAAAAAATGATGCCACCCGCCAGACTATAGAGAATGGATTAGGGCTTGTTCTCATGCTGGCTTTGGCCTATTCCGCCAGTATCGGCGGGGTGGGGACTCTTATTGGAACTGCACCCAATATTGTTTTTGCCGGGTTTTATAAAAAATTGTTTCCGGAGAATGCGGAAATCACTTTTTTTCAGTGGATGGTGCTGGCGATTCCGGTGGTGATAGTTTTTATTCCGCTGGTGTGGGCCTATTTATGTCGCTTTGTATCTCCTATTCGGCTGGGAAGCATTTCCGGCGGAAGTCATGAAATCATCCAACAGGAACTCGATGATTTAGGTTCTGTCAACCGTGCTGAAAAAATCGTAGCGACGGTGTTCTGTCTCACGGCTTTTTTATGGATTTTTCGTAAATCCATTTCATTTGGGGAGTTTGTAATCCCGGGTTGGTCGGGACTGTTCGGACACCCAAAATTCCTGCACGATTCCACCGTGGCTATGGCAATGGGTGTTTTGCTCATGCTTATTCCGGTTAATGGAGTAAAAGGGCTGGTTGTAAATGGAAAGAGGGAATGGTTTACCCTGGACTGGAATACGGTGCAGTCAAAAATTCCCTGGGGAATTCTACTTTTGTTCGGTGGTGGGTTTGCATTAGCCAGCGGTTTTGGCGCAACCGGACTCGATAAATGGATAGGCGATAAACTCACCGGTGTTGCGGGTTGGCCGTTGTGGATGGTGGTGTTCACCATTTGTATTTCCGTGACTTTTTTGACTGAGTTGACGTCTAACACTGCCACCACAACCATGATCCTTCCTATTCTCGGCATGGCGGCGGTTGCGGCGACAGTACACCCCCTGTTTTTTATGGTGCCGGCAACGTTGTCCGCATCCTTTGCGTTCATGTTGCCGGTGGCGACTCCGCCGAATGCCATTGTGTTCGGCAGTGGCTGGGTGAGCGTCCCGCAAATGTCTCGTGCCGGTTTCGTGCTCAACCTTGTTGGCGCAGGAATTGTGACCTCTGCAGTTCTGCTTCTGGTAAGCTCTCTATTCCTTTGAATTATTTAGGCTCTAAACCCATTTAAATAAAGAGTTTTTAGGCTGTTGCTTTAGGGCGGGCAAACTGCTATTTAATGGTGTCATGGAGCCCACCAATTTCGTACATCTTCACCTTCATACTTCCTATAGTTTGCAGGATTCTTCGATCCGGCATTCTGCCCTGTTTAAAAAGGCGCAGGAGTTTGGCATGCCTGCGGTCGCAATGACCGACCATGGCAATATGTTCGGGGCGGTGGAATTTTATAACGCGGCGCGAAAACATGGCATCAAGCCGATTCTCGGATGCGAAGTGTATGTCGCGCCTGAAAGCCGCCACGAAAAAACCTCCAAGGACAATCTCCGGGATGCGTCTTACCACCTCATCCTTCTTTCTGAAAGTGAGAAGGGCTATAAAAATCTCTTAAAGCTGGTGACCAAGGGGTACCTGGAAGGATTCTATTACAAGCCGCGCATCGACAAGGAACTCCTGGCAGAATACTCGGAAGGCTTGATCGCCTTGAGTTCCTGCGTTCGTGGAGAAGTCGCTCATAACGTGAACCGGGAAAATGTTCCGCGTGCGATCAAGGTTGCAAGCCAGTATGCGGAGATCATGGGCGAGGGCAACTTTTTTCTCGAACTGCAAAACCATCAACTGGAAAATCAGGACCGGATCAACAAGGAAATCATCGGCATCGGTAAGAAGCTGGGGCTCCCGGTGGTGGCAACGAATAACTGTCACTATATAGATAAGGAAGACTTCCGGGCGCATGAAATTTTGCTGTGTCTGCAGACAGGGAAAACCATCAGCGATCCCTATCGCATGCAGTACCCCAAGGATGAATTCTATCTCAAATCGCCGCAGGAGATGATCGCCCTGTTCAAGGAGACTCCTGAGGCGATTGAGAACACTTTGAAAATTGCTGAGCGTTGTGAACTGGAGCTGGAGTTTGGCAAGCTCAACTTACCGGAATACCCCATCCCGGAATCTTATACCCTCGAGACCTATCTTGCTGAACGCTCGCGTGAGGGTTTGGAAAAAAGGTTTGCCGAGTTGGAGAAGCGAAAGATTAAATTTGACCGGGAAACTTATGTGAAGAGGTTGGACCGGGAGTTGGGCATCATCGATAAGATGGGCTATCCTGGTTATTTTCTCATTGTGTGGGATTTTATCCACTACGCCAAGCAAAACGGTATTCCGGTCGGACCCGGTCGTGGTTCTGCCGCAGGCAGTGTCGTGGCTTATGCTCTCGAAATCACTGATATCGATCCTTTGCAATACGATTTGCTGTTCGAGCGGTTCCTCAACCCTGAACGGGTGAGCATGCCGGATATTGATATCGACTTCTGCATGGATGGACGCGATGAGGTGATCAAATATGTCACCGAGAAATATGGTGGCAACCAGAACGTAACCCAGATCATCACCTTCGGCAGTATGAACGCAAAGGGGGTCATCCGCGATGTCGGGCGGGTCTTGGATATGCCCTATGGCGAAGTCGATAAGCTTGCAAAACTGGTTCCCAATAAGTTGAACGTCACTCTCACGGAGGCGTTCAAGGAAGAGAAGCAATTTGACAAGTTGCGAAAGGAAAATACGCAAGTCGCTGAACTGCTGGATATCGCTAAAAACCTGGAAGGCTTACAGCGCCATTGCTCGACTCACGCCGCGGGAGTGGTCATTTCATCCAAAGCTCTGACGGAGTTTTGTCCGCTCTATAAAGGCGGTAACGATGATGTGGTGACTCAGTATGCTATGGGCAGTGTGGAAATGCTGGGCCTGCTGAAGATGGATTTTCTCGGGTTGAGAACCCTGACGGTGATCGATAATGCCTTGAAGATGATTAAGCAGTCTCAAAATATCGAACTGGATATTGGTGCTATTCCCCTGGATGATCCTGCTACCTTTAAGCTCCTTTGCGATGCAAAAACGCTGGGAGTTTTTCAGCTGGAAAGTTCGGGCATGCGCGATCTGCTTAAAAAATTAAAGCCGGACGATTTTGAAGACATCATCGCTCTTTTGGCTATGTACCGGCCGGGGCCTTTGGAAAGCGGCATGGTCGATGATTACGTCAAACGCAAGCACGGAACGATGGAAGAAAAATATGACCTGCCGCAGTTGGAGGATATCCTCAAGGAAACGCATGGGGTCATTCTTTATCAGGAACAAGTAATGAAGATCGCCAGTGTGCTGGCCGGGTTCACCATGGGTGATGCGGACCTGCTACGCAGGGCTATGGGTAAGAAGAAAGCGGAAGAGATGGCCGCTCAGCGCGAAAAGTTTATGAAAGGGTCGCAGGAAAAAAAGTTCGATGGAAAAAAATCTGAAAAGATTTTTGACCTGATGGAAAAATTTGCCGGATATGGATTCAATAAATCGCACAGCGCGGCATATGCGCAGATTTCTTATCAGACTGCGTATCTGAAAGCGCATTACCCCTTGGAATTTTTTGGCGCCTTGATCACCAGTGATATGGATAACACGGATAAGGTCATACGCTATATCCATGATTGCCGTGAAATGAAGATCACCGTGCAACCCCCGGATGTGAACCTGAGTCAGCGAAGCTTCTCGGTATGCGACAATAAACTGGTCTTCGGTTTGGGGGCTATTAAAAATGTCGGGGGCAAAGCCATCGACAATATTATAGAGGCCAGACAAGGACTAGGTCGGTTCACGGCAATGGAACACCTATGCGAAAATGTGGATATGCAGTTGGTCAACAAGCGGGTTTTTGAAGGTTTGATTAAAAGTGGTGCCTGCGATTCCCTGGAACAAAGCCGGGCCGGAATGATGAGCGAACTTCAAGCCTGTATGGAGCGGGGGCAGGGCAAGCAAAGAGACCAGCAGTTGGGGCAGTCCAGCATGTTTGATTCGTTCGATGTTGAGGAAGAGAAACAACCTGTCGGCAATGTGGAAGAATGGACTGACGCGGACCGGCTTAAGCTGGAAAGGGAAAGCATCGGATTTTATATCACCGGTCATCCTCTGGATGACTTTACCCGAGAGTTGTCCTGGTTCACCGATGCGACTTCAGCTTCTATCGCGGAAGCGGGGAACGGGAAATCCGTCAGCCTGGCAGGAATCCCGATCAAGCATTTACCGAAGACGACCCGTAAGGGCGACAAGATGGGTATCATCACCCTTGAAGATTTGCAGGGGTCGGTTGAGGTGATCCTCTGGCCCGAAATTTACAGTCAGGTTCTGGATCTTTTGTTGGCAGAAGAGCCACTTCTTGTAAAAGGGGAGGTGGACTCTGAAGGCAATATGCCAAAAGTTATTGCGAAATCGGTCTTTCCGCTTGCTCAGGCCAAACAGCATTTTCACGGTCGGGTCTTGATCCATTTCAGGACACCGGGACTGGAGCGCGAAACCCTGGAGGCGGTGAAGGAGATTCTCGCTTCCCACAAGGGCACCAACGATACCCGCCTGCATTTTGTTTTCCCCGATGACAAGGAACGTGTGGTTACTGTGGCAGAGGAACTGCGTATTCAACCGTCCGATGATGTGATCGAACAGATTCACGCGCTCCTGGGAGAGGATGCCATTTTATTTGAATAGCCGGAATGCGTCGTAAAAGTTTTATCTTCTGGGAGTTGGCTCGGGGTTTGTGCGATAATGCCTCTTCATTTTAAATTATGATTTTAATAGCACAGGAAATATGGAAGCTACAGAATTCTCGTTGAAATATTTTACAAATGTCCTGCCCAACGGCTTGACGGTGGTGACGGTGGAAATGCCGCATATTCACACCATGGAAGTGTCGATGTTCGTCCGGGCCGGGTTGCGATTTGAAAATGAGGCGAACAACGGAATCTCCCATTTTCTGGAACATATGCTCTTCCGGGGAAACCGGAAGTACCCCGACTCGATTGCCCTGAATATGGAATTCGAAAATATTGGCCGAGACCTTCGTGCCTCCACTCTTGGGGAATACACGCAGTACGGGTTCAGTCCACATATCTCGCAATTGGAAAAAGGAATGGAAATTTTTTCGGAGTTCTTTCACTCCCCGACATTTCCGGAGATTGAGATTGAGCGTGGAATCATTCTTGAGGAGTACTATGAGGACCTCAACGAAGAGGGCGTGAATGTAGATATCAATAATCATGCGTGCAAACTGCTTTATCCCGGAACACCAATGTCCTGGCCTACCATTGGGACGGAAGAGACGATTAAATCAATTACTGTGGAAATGTTGAGGGGCTACTACAATACCCATTATGTTCCCGGCAACATGGTTCTGTCGATGGCGGGACCCATTGAGCATGATCGTAATCTGCAATTGTCAGAAAAATACTTTTCTGCTTTCTCTAATGGCGTGGCACCGATTTCAAAAAACCATTTTGTCGGAAGCATTTCCGATGAGCAGTCCCAACCCCAGTTTCTTTTTCAGCAGGATTCCGACAGCCAGGTCGAACTGCAAATTTGTTTTCGATCCTGTTCCTACAATCATGAGGATTTTCTGACTCAGGGGCTGGTCAGTCGGGTCTTTGATGATGGTTTTACCTCCCGGTTGCAGAGGGTGCTCAGGGAGGAACGGGGTCTGGTTTATTCGGTGGAATGCCGGGCAACCAGTATGTCGGATATCGGTACGATGGATTTTGATGTGACGGCACGACCGGAAAAGCTCATTGAGGTTACAAAAGTTCTCCTCCATGAGATCAAAAAGTTTGCCAGCCTGGGGCCTACGGATGATGAAGTTGCGCATGTGAAAAAACGTTATATGTTTGATCTGGATTCAGAGTTGGACGATCCATACAAACAGGTGATACGTTATGCCTTTCCCTACCTTTATTCAGAAGAAATGTCTCTGGAAGAAGAACGAAACCGGGTGCTGGCGATCTCGAAAGAAAAAATCACTGAGGCTGCGCGCCGGACCTTTGTTCCGGAAAAACTGAGCCTGATTCTGGTCGGCCCTTATACCCCCGAATTGAAAAAAGAACTCGAAACCCTGATCGAAAACTACTAATGCAAATTTCCACCTATAGGGCGTTGGTTGCGCTCTCTGTTCTGTTCCTCTCTGCCTGTGGCGCGAATGTTGAGGACTGCTTGCAGGATGAAAGTTGTGGTCCTGTTATACAGGTGGCCAGTCACACCGGAACCCTTCCGGTGGATCCTTATGACCCTTTTTGGGATGAAGGACCTGTTGCCGTCAAGGTGGAACTCGGACCGCAGATGATCACAAATCCGAAATGGCCGAATCCTTCAACCAAAGAAGTTACAGTGCGTGCCGCAAAAAATAATTCAGGCTTGGCCATCATGCTGGAATGGGAGGATGCGACCCGGTCCAGCAACTTCGATCACTCGGCGTTATATGTTGACCGGGCGGCGGTGATGTTTCCAGTTACTGCCAGTAAGGAGGCCCCGTTGATCACCATGGGTGAGGCAGGAAAGCCTGTCAATATCTGGCAATGGAAGGCGATAGGTGGAGAAAGGGGGCAACCGGGAGTGCGAGACAATCCCAACTCCGATCTTGCTTACCAGACCATTGAGGATTTAAACGCGGAAGGTTTCAGTACCCTGACCGACCAACTTCAGCAGGATGTGCAGGGTGTAGCTAAATGGAAAAATAATAAGTGGCGTCTGGTTTTCAATCGATCCTTGACTAATGCCAATTCCGATGATGTGCAGTTCAAGCAATCGGTTTTAATGGCCATCGCGATTTGGAATGGATCTAATAAGGAACTGAACGGCCAAAAAGGAATCGCCGGCTGGCTTCTTTTGAGACTGGGTTAGCCCGTCAACGGTTTGCTACTTCTTTCCCGTATTCTTTTTCAAGGTTGGTTTGAAATTTCTTCCAGGGGGCTTGCAGGGCGGGGATAAGTTTTTCTTTCAACTCGGCCGGGACGTAGTTGATTTTTTCCACCGGCCAGTCTTCCACAGCTTTTATGTTCAGCCCTTCTTTTCCGTAAGGAATTTTCAGGGCTTCTTCAAACCCGTAAACCAAAGCGTTTGAATAAACTTTGTGGAACTGCTCTTCGATGGCTTCTTCCGAATGCATTCCTTCCATAAACTGACTGAATAAATCTTTGATAATGGGCTCGGCATGTTCAACGAAATCCGGAGTCAATGCGGCGTACAGGGTGAAGTAGGTAATAAGAACATCCTGTAATAGAAATTTAAGTTCCGAGCTGTCTTTTTTAGGTGGAATGGTATTGATATTTAAAAGTTCCTTGAGGACTTTAATATTGCGGATCATGTCGTAGATGATCGACTCCTCCCAGGTTGCCTCATTCCATACAAAAAAAGCGCGCACGAAGCTGGCTTTCCCTGTGGTGTCCCACATTTGTAGGGCGGTGGTGGGCCGCTCGTTGTTGGAGTAGGGGATGACCTCTCCCCAGCGCGGGTCTACCAGATTTAAGCCATAACGTTTAAAAGTAGTGCAAAACGTTTGCTGGTAGATCTCCATCAAACACTCAAAGTTTTCTACTTTGTTGAGAGGGCTGTTCTGCGGCAGGTTGACGATGGAGTACAGGCGAGCAACCTGGGTCTTGGCCTGTCCATCGTCCAGGCCGACCATATAGGAGCCGCCCCACATCCCGGCGGTAATGGGGATGCTGATCTTGTGCTGTTGCTTCATCTGTTGGGAAACGGATTCTCCAATGACCTTGAAAAGGTTGTGGAGATAATAAAGGTTTACCCGATTGTCTTTGGGGTAAAGATGCCCCGGTAGAATTTTATATTGCATAAACTATAAATACTAAGGATTGAACCAAAAAGAAAAAGCAATCCCCTCAATCCCCCTTATCAGGGGGAAGCACAGTTCCCCCCTGTCAAGGGGGCTAGGGGGGTTAATCTGTGACCGCACCTTTGCTGGCTGAGCCGACAAGTTTGGCGTATTTAGCCAGTACTCCCGTTTTATATTTTATTTCCGGGGCGACGAATTTCTTTCTTCTTTCTTCAAGTTCTTCGTCGGACAACTGTACGTTCAACTGGTTTTTCTCTATATCAATGCTGATGGTATCGCCGTCTTTGATGAGACCGATTGTTCCACCCAGTTGTGCTTCCGGCGCGATATGGCCGATGACGATTCCATAGGTTCCTCCGGAAAACCGGCCATCGGTGATGAGAGCGACTTTATCCCCCAGGCCCTTGCCGACAATGGCGGCGGTGGGCGCCAGCATTTCCCGCATACCCGGTCCTCCTCTTGGGCCTTCAAAACGAATGACCACGACATCGCCTGCCTGAATGCGGTCATCGAGAACGGCATCCAGACATTCCTCTTCCGAGTTGAAGACACGTGCAGGGCCTGTGATGTTCCGGGTTTTGACGCCGGAAACTTTTGCGACAGCTCCCTCTTCGCAAAGGTTGCCCTTCAGAATGACCAAATGGCCTTCCGTAGCTTTGGCTCGATCCAGTGGCAGGATGACATCCTGATCCTTTCGTGGTTGGTCGGGAACGTCCGCCAGGTTTTCGGCGATGGTTTTCCCGGTTGCGGTCATGCAGTCTCCATGCAGGAGTCCGGCGTTCAACAGCATCTTCATCACTTGTGGAATGCCTCCGGCATGGTGCAAATCGATGGCAACATATTTTCCCGACGGTTTCAAATCACAAAACAGGGGAACCTTTTTTCGGATATCCTCAAAATCATCCATGGTCAACGGCACTCCGGTGGAGTGGGCGATGGCAAGGAGATGCAAGACGGCATTGGTGGAGCCGCCAACGGCCATAATGACCGCGATGGCGTTTTCGAAGGCCTTGCGTGTCATGATGTCCCGGGGAAGGATATTTTTCTCGATCATATTTAAAAGGGTTTTCGCGCTTTGCCCGGTGCTGACTTCTTTGTCCTTGTCTTCATTGGCCATGGTGGAACTGTAAGGCAGACTCATGCCCATTGCTTCAAAGGCGGAAGACATTGTGTTGGCGGTGAACATCCCGCCGCAGGAACCTAAACCCGGACAGGCGTTTTTTTCAATTGCAGTGAGCTCGTTTTTATCAATGGTGCCTGCTCCAAACTGTCCAACCGCTTCAAAAACACTGACAACGGTCAGGTCCTTACCATCCAGATGGCCGGGTTTGATGGTGCCGCCATAAACAAAGAGTCCGGGAATATTCAAGCGGGCCATGGCAATCATGGCTCCCGGCATATTTTTATCGCACCCGCCGATACAAATAACGGCATCCATGCTGGCGCCTCGGCAAACGGTTTCTATGGAGTCGGCGATCACTTCCCGGCTTACTAGGGAACATTTCATACCTTCGGTTCCCATGGAGATGCCGTCACTGATCGTGATGGTTCCGAACATCTGCGGCATGCCGCCGCTTTCACGGATTTCGGTCGAAGCGATGTCGGCGAGTTTGCCGAGTCCTGCGTTGCAGGGGGTGATCTCGCTTTGCCCGTTGGCGATACCTATGATGGGTTTATCGAAATCTTCATCGGTGAATCCGACCGCCCTGAGCATGGCGCGGTTGGGGGAGCGCCGGTCTCCCTTGGTGATAGCCTGGCTTTTACTGTTGAGAGGTTGAGATTTTTGCGTCATTGTTCTTTCCTGATGGTGTTTTCTTAAGTTAAGAGGCTTTACAGCTTCTTTTTATTCAAACTGAGACTGGGTCTTGCCGGAAAACAGAATTACGCTTCCGGCTCTGATATGGCATTGACGGTGGGGCGGCGAAAATAGCCGTCTCCATTTTGAGAATGCGCAATGGCGTAGTATACAGGATGTTTGGTCTCTTTTAAAAGGGCCTGGGACCCGGATATCTCAATTTCATGGTCGAAAGGAATAATCGGTGTCTGGCGGTCCTGCTTCCAAGTTTTGGCAGGGGACTTTGCGGACAAAATAGCAGGAAGCCGGAACGATCTTTGGGAATACAGATAGTCCAGCTTCAGCAAATCCTGCTCCATTCGTGTGGGAGTCGGGTAAAACGTTTCCTGAAAAATACGATAATACTCATCCAGAGAAACAGGGTTCATCAACAATGCATTGGAATCATGATATTCCAGCAGGCGGTTGAACAGTGCTACCGGGTTCATTTTTTCAAGAAGGGCGTTGATGGAAAAGCGGAACCGCTTGGAATTGTAGTAGCGATCAAAAATATCGACGAATTGTTTTAAATAGAGAATTTCCTCGGCCGATAAATCCTGATGCGAGATCAGTTCATAGGGAGGGGTGGACTGATAACGGTACTGGTGTTTTTCGACAAGGTTGTTGATAGGGGCTCCGGGAAGAAACTTGAGAAAACCCAACTGCAATTCATGAGGCCTGAGCGCCATGACCTGAGAGAAAGATTCTTTGATATGTTCCAGGGTTTCACCGGGCAGGCCGAAAATCAGGTCGCAATGAAAATGAATCCGGTCCTGCTCTACCAGCTGTCGGATAGTTGCAAAAAGTTTCTGGTTGTTCTGTTTTCTTTGAATGGTTTCTTGAACGGATTCAGTGGTTGTTTGAATGCCAATCTCAAATTGAAACATTCCCGGGGGTACCGTTTCCAGGAAGTCTAGAATTTCCGGGGTTAAAATATCTCCCACCACCTCAAAATGAAATTCGTTGCCCTCGAACTGGGCCAGCCACTGCATCAGCTTTTTCATGCGTTCCGGTTTGAGGTTGAAAGTGCGGTCGACGAATTTAATTTTTTCAATACCGGCGGTGATGAGTTCTTTAATCTGCTTGTGGATGGTGTCTTCATCGAAGTAGCGAACCGTTTTATCCAATGCGGATAAACAGAACGAGCAAAGGTAAGGGCACCCTCGGGATGTTTCAAAATAAACGATGCGGTTTTTAAGTTGAGGGAAGTCTTCTTTCAGGTACGCGGGAGTGAGTTCAGGCAGATCGGTTCCGTAAGTTCGCCAGCGTTCAAGTATTTCATCGGATGGGGTTTCATTTTTGCGGGCCAAGTCGAGAAACTCCAGCCATTTTTTTTCTCCTTCGCCGGAAATAACTGGATAGGTGAAGGAACCCTCTTTTTCAAACGATACTTCCGGGCCGCCCACTACGATTTTAAGCTCTGGCATTTGTTTCTGCAGGCGTTCGATCAACTCCAGGCTCTGGCTCCGGTTCCAGATATAAATGCCGATTCCCAGAATTTCAGGCTGGAGTTTTTGTATCTCTGCGGCAATTTTCCAGACCGGCTGGTTGATGACAAACTCTCGAATCCATACGTTTTGATAACCAGCGTTTCGGCTGGTATTTCTCAGATACCTCAAAGCTAAAGAGGAATGAATGAATTTCGCGTTAAGCGTAATGAGTCCGATAGAGCGTTGCATCTATACCCCGGTTTTTGATGATTGAGAGTTATTTTCGCCAAAAAACGGATGAATAGATAGCTTAAATTCTTTTAAGAACTCTTTTACGGAATTCACAATCCAACCCTCCCCCAACCCCTCCCTATGAAGGGAGGGGAAGATCATATAGAGCCGAGACAACTTTTTGCTAGCAGATAAATATATTGCTAGTTGACTCCAGCGTCACGCTGGCTGGCAGGTTTTGCAGAAGAAAGTGGATCGGTTGGAATGGATCATGCGGGATATGGGGGTTTTGCATTTTTGGCAAGGCTCGCCCTCTTTACCGTAGACAGATAATTGTATGGCATAGTATCCGGCACCGCCGCTGGGATTGAAGAAATCGCGCAGGGTGGTTCCTCCAGCGGAGATACTTTTTTCCAGAGTGGAGCGCACGCAAGAAAGGAGGCGGTCCCATTCAGCAAGAGTGACCCCTCCTGCTTTTCGTTTAGGGTTGATGCTTGCCTGGAAGAGGGATTCGCAGGCGTAGATATTTCCGATTCCCGCGATGCGTTTTGCATCCATGATGAACGTCTTGATGGGGGACCGGCATTTTTTAGCCAGGCTTTTCATGGCCTTTGCGTTGGCATCCGGCGAAAACGGGTCCGGCCCCATTTTGTCCAGTAATGGATGTCTCCCGCTTTTTGGGACCCAGAGTATGCATCCGAAACGCCTTGGGTCGACAAAGTGGAGACAGGTTTTGGAATCAAACCGGAAAGTAGCGTGTGTATGTTTTTCCTGAGGGGTCATGGACTCCTGCAGGGAAACATGTCCGCTCATACCCAGGTGCAAGAGCATGGCCCCATTGGGAACCTGAAAAAGCAGGTATTTGCCGTTGCGTTGGATTTCGGAAACTACTTGATTGGCGAATTGCTTACGCAAAGTTGCCTGGGGAATGGGAAAGCGGATGTCTTTTCGGTAGAACTTGAGTGTCGTGCAGGTTTTGTCGACGACTAAAGGAAGAAGAGCCCGGCGCAGGGTTTCGACTTCAGGCAGTTCAGGCATGAATGTCCCCGCCATGATGGGGCAGGGCGTTATTTTTCCTCTTCAACACTGTCTTTCTTTTTTTTCTTAACGGGCTTTTTTGCGGTCACTACTTTAGCGGACTGAAGAATGCGCCCATTCAAGGTATAGCCTTTAGAGTATTCCTGAATCACAGTGTTTTCATCATGGTCTGCCGATTCCTGCTGGGTCATGACTTCATGCAGGTTCGGATCAAAAGGTTTTCCGAGGGCTTCAATCGCTTCCACTTTGTGGTTTTTGAGGAACGTGGCGAACTGTTTCTGGATCATTTCAACGCCTTCTTTGAAAGTTTCCAGAGAAGTATTGGCGGCATCCAGGGCTCTATTCAGGTTGTCATTGACCTGTATCAGTTCTTTCAGGAGCCGTTGGTTGGCAAATTGAACGGCATCATCCTTGTCTTTGACCAGTCTTTTGCGAAAATTTTCAAGATCGGCTTTTTCTCTGAGGAAGTCGCTTTTTTGTTCGGCGAGCTCCTGATCCTTTTTCTCCAATTGCTGCTGAAGTTCTTCGAGAGGGTCGAGTTCTTTTTCCTCTTCGACAACGGCATCTTCTTCCAGGTCCTGAATTTCCTGTTCTTCTTCCTGCTCTTTTTCAACAGGTTCTTCTGTTGCTTTTTCTTTGGATGTCACCTTTTCAAACTCCCTGATTTTCAGAAATTAATTTGGAAACTATTTTAGCGGTATGGTTCACGATGGAAATGATGCGTTTATAATCCATTCTTTTAGACCCGAAAACAGCCAGTGTGCCAACATTTTCATTTCCCAGTTGATAATTTTGTGCGATCAGACTGCAGTTCCCCATTTCTTCCTGGAGGTTTTCCTCGCCGATCAATATGGTCATTCCATCATGGTGCAGGCAAAGGTCGAGCAGGTTGATCAATTTGGTTTTCTCTTCGAGAGTAAACAGAAGAGCTTTGATCTTGCTGATATCTGCTGTGAACTCAGGCTGGTCGAGCAAATTCAAGGCACCTTCTACAATCAGTTCGCTACTTTCCTTTTCCTCCACAAACAGAGCGGCGGAAAGGGCGTGGGCCTTACTTGCAAGCTGGTTGTAATGTTCTTTTTCGAGTCGTAACCGTTTCAGCAATTCCCGCAGGATATTTTTGATGGGTTTTCCGCTGAACTCACTGTTGAGATAATTTGAAATTGAGGTCAGTTGATCCTGGGTCATGTCCGCATCGATGGGAAGCACTTTGTTTTGCAGGATGCCTTGCTCGGAGAAGAAGACTGCCAGCGCCGCCTCGGGAGCCACTTTGGTAAACTCAATATGTTTGAAACAGGCACTTGAAAAACTGGGAAGCATGACCAGCCCTGTTTGCTGGGAAACCGTGGAAAGATTTTCGCAGGCCTGCTCAAGCAGCCCCTGAAGATTCTTTTTCTCATGGGGGTATTCAAGCTCTGGGGCTTCCGACAGCACCTCGGCTTTCATCAAAAAACTTTGCGGACGCAAAAGGTGGTCCACATAAAACCGGTAGCCTTTATCGGTAGGAATGCGGCCTGCCGATTTATGTGGTTGATTCAGAAACCCCTTTTCCTCCAAATCCGCCATTACATTTCTGAGTGTGGCGGAGCTGAGGTGTTCGGGGTGACTCTTGGCTACTGTGCGTGAACCCACGGGTTCTGCGGTCTCGATATATTTATCGATGACTGCCAGGAGAACCGCTTTGCTTCTTTCATCTAGTAATGAAGTACTCATTGTCTCAGGTGATGTTGGTTAGTTTTCGGAATTTTGTTCATACTGACAAATCATTACCCAGATCTTTGGTTTTTTCCACGATCTGGGTTCCAATTCCTTCTGCGGTAAAAATTTCAAGTAACAGGGCGTGCCGGATACGGCCATCAATGATATGAGTCTTGTGCACTCCGGATTTGAGGGCATCCAGGCAACAATTAACTTTGGGTAGCATTCCATCGCGAATGACTTTGCTTCGTATCAAGTCGGAAGCCTGCTTTCGGGTCAAGCCGGACTGTAGTTTTCCGGCTTTATTTTTAACGCCTTCGGTATCGGTCATCAAAACCAGTTTTTCAGCTTTCAAGGCAGACGCGATTTTCTCCGCCACAAAGTCGGCATTGATATTGAGAGTCTCCCCTTTTTCACCTTTACCAATCGGGGCAATAACGGGAATAAATTCGTTCTGATCCAGAGTCTCCAGAATGCGCGGGTTCACTTTAGTGATTTCGCCCACCAACCCCAGGTCAATAATTTCCGGTCGGTCCATTTCCGGTGACTGTTTCACCTTTTTATGCCGTTTTGCGAAAATCATGTCCCCGTCTTTGCCGGTGATGCCCACTGCATTGCCGCCTTGCTGGTTGATCAGGGAAACGATTTCCTTATTCACTTTTCCACCAAGAACCATTTCTACCACATCAATCGTTTCTTTGCTGGTCACGCGTTGCCCTTCAATAAACCGGGATTTAATTCCCAGAGCCTTGAGGGTTTTGTCGATCTGCGGACCGCCTCCGTGGACCACAACTGGATTGATACCGATGTATTTCATCATGACAATATCGAGGGCAAAGTTTTCCTTGAGGTCGTCCGAAACCATGGCACTGCCACCGTACTTGATGACAATGGTTTTGCCGTAGAAGCTCTTGATATAAGGAAGAGCTTCCAACAGAATTTCTGCTTTTTGAATGAGTTTTTTCATGGGTGAACTATAGAATGTAACGGCTCAGGTCTTCATCCTGAATAATGTCTTTCAGTTTATCGCGAATATATTCGGCATCGATAGTGATATCTGTATCTTCCAGATCCGGCGCATCAAAAGAGATATCTTCAAGAAACTTTTCCATGATGGTTTGCAGTCGTCGGGCACCAATATTTTCCATGCGTTGGTTGACCAGGGCGGACATTTCAGCGATTTCATCAATGGCATCCTCCCGAAAAGTCAGGCTAACCTGTTCTGTTTTCAGCAAGGCGGTGTACTGTTTGACCAAGGCGTTATCGGGCTCTGTGAGAATACGGACGAAATCATTTTTGGTCAGGGAATCCAGTTCAACACGGATGGGGAAACGGCCCTGAAATTCGGGGATCAGGTCAGACGGTTTGGCTGAATGAAAGGCTCCTGCCGCAATAAAAAGGATGTGGTCGGTTTTCACGATGCCATACTTGGTGTTGACCGATGAGCCTTCAACAATAGGCAGAAGGTCTCGTTGCACCCCTTCGCGGGAAACATCGGGCCCACTGGTTCCGCCTGCCTGGCGGCCGATGATTTTGTCTACTTCATCAATGAAAATGATACCGTTTTGTTCGACACGCTTCAGGGTCTCTTCCATTATTCGGTCCTGATCGAGCAACTTGTCCGCTTCTTCCTGACAAAGAACCTTGAAGGCATCCGGGACTTTCAGTTTTTTGCTCTTGGTTTTTTGTGGCATGAAGGAACCGAGCATATCTTTGATGTTGTTGCCCATCTCTTCCATTCCTGCTCCGCCGGAGCTCAGGTCAACGATTGAGGGCATTTTTTCCTGTACCTGGATTTCCACTTCGCGTTCGTCGAGCTTGCCTTCCTTCAGCATCTGGGAAAACTTTTCGCGCGTCTGCTGGTAATGCAATTTGCCATTTGTGTCCAAATTCGAGTCGGGCTGCATACCCGGAGGGGGGGGAAGAAGTAAGTCCAGAAGTTTTTCTTTGGCCTGTTCACGGGCCTGTACGCGAACGCTGGCCTCCATTTCTTCTTTAACCATGTTTTTTGACAACTCCACCAGATCGCGGATCATGGATTCCACATCGCGCCCGACATAACCCACTTCCGTGTATTTTGAAGCCTCAACTTTGATGAAAGGGGACTTGGAAAGTTTAGCCAGCCGACGGGCGATTTCTGTCTTACCGACTCCGGTCGGGCCAATCATGAGAATATTTTTAGGTCCCACTTCATCGCGAAGTGAGTCTGGAAGTTGTTGTCGACGCCAGCGATTGCGCAGGGCAATGCCCACCGCCCGCTTGGCTTTGGTTTGCCCAACGATAAATTTGTCCAGCTCCGCTACAATTTGCTTGGGAGTCAAGGACGCCATGAAAGCATCCGTGGAACCCGGGGTGTCGAGCTGGGTTAATACTGATTCGTTCATGAACTACAATTCCTCAATCGTTACATTAGAGTTGGTATAAATACAGATCGATTCGGTGATCTTCATGGCTTCTTCCACGATTTCCCGTGCCGAAAGATTGCTGTGCTGGACCAGCGCTTTGGCGGCGGCGGAAGCGAACATGCCTCCGGAACCGATAGCCAGAATGCCGTCATCGGGTTCGATGACATCTCCTGTGCCGGAAAGCAGGAGGGAGTGCTCCTTGTCGACCACAATCAGCATGGCCTCCAGCCGCCGTAACATTTTATCGGTGCGCCAGTCTTTAGCCAGTTCAACCGCCGAGCGGGGCAGGTTGCCCTGGAATTTTTCAAGCTTTTCTTCAAAGCGGGCAAACAGAGAAAACGCGTCTGCCGTGGAGCCAGCGAATCCCCCGACCACCTTGTCGTGGTGCATGCGCCGGACCTTGCTGGCGGAATGTTTCATAACTGTGTTGCCCAGAGTGACTTGCCCGTCACCGCCTATGACTACCTGGCCCTTGTGTCGGACAGCGAGTATTGTGGTTGCTTGCATCATATTGAGTATTGTACTGGAACAGAATAAAAAGGGAAGCCTGATTAATATTATTTTATTGCGGGTTTTTCTTTGGCGCGAGGGTGTGCCTTGTCATACGTTTCGGATAATTTATCGAGTGTCAGGTGTGTGTATTTCTGCGTGGTCGAAAGGCTGGAATGCCCCAGTAGTTCTTGAATAGAGCGCAAATCCGCTCCGCCCTCCAAGAGATGGGTGGCAAAGGAATGCCGGATCGAATGCGGAGAAACCCCGCCCGGGAAATTCCCCCGCTTGATATATTTTTCCACAACTTTGCGCACTCCCCGGGTGGAGATTCCAGTCCCGCGATGATTCAGGAACAGTTGGTCCGTGTCAGAGCCCACCCCCCGGACTTTATCCATCCTGATATTAAGATACATTTTCAAGGCCTCGACACAATGGCGGCCCACAGGCAGAAGACGCTCCTTTCCGCCTTTTCCCAGCACTTTGACCATGCGGGAATCCAGGCTGATGTCCTCCTGGGTCAGCGCAACCAGTTCACTGATACGCAGTCCACAGCTGTAAAACAGTTCCAGCAGAGCCCGGTCGCGGACGGGCAGGAACCCCTCACCCTGAGGCAGTTCCAAAAGACGAAACATTTCATCAACGGAAAAATATGCAGGAAGTTTGTTCTGCGTCCGAGGCGCGGGAGCAGTTTTGGCAACATTGGTTTTTAGAAACCCTTCCCGACACAGGAAGCGAAAAAATGAGCTCAATGTTGAAAGCTTGCGCCGCATGGAGGCACTCGAAAAATTCTTCTCATAGAGATAGCCCATGAATGAGCGCACCGCCAGCCGATCTATTTTCTCCAGTTGAATGGATTCGCCGGCATGACCGGAATGGGTCAAAAAATCCTGGAACTGGGCGATATCATTGAGATAACTGTCCAGCGTATGTTGAGAAGCATTTTTCTCAACGAGCAGGTAATTTTTGAACTCCTGTAAGGCTTTTTCCATGCAATAACCCTTTATTTATCAATGATATCAAGATACCTGACCGTGAGGGGGAAGTCAAGATGCTCTGAAAGCCCTGTTCAATCAAAATAGAAATATCAGGTTTTGATTGTTGTTTGGAATATTTGATACATTATTGGGATTGAAGCATCTAATTAAACAGGTTTTGAAATTTCCAGGAAGGATAACAATGACAGATTCAACGAACCCGGAATTTGACAGAGAACAGGCCGGTGAAGGATTTCGCAAGGTGTCCGAAATTCGCCAGAAGCTGGACATTCTCGCAGAACATGTGGAGTCCCGAAAAGAGGCATTGGAAGAAGAAATTCAGGAACACTTGCACGAGTCTCTTGCCAATGCACGGGACTCAATAGAACGGATCGAAGAAAACATTGCGCCGAAAGTGGAAAAAGCCATCCGCACGAAGATGGAAGAAATTGACCGCAAGTTGGTGCGTATGAATGAAGATGGACTTGAAGCGGTACGGAAAGAACTGGTGAAAGCCACCCCGGAGCTCACAAAAAAAATACTGGAAGATCTCGATAAGCTGGTAGCGGAAAATACCCGCTTTGTGAAAATGGAAATTTTGCAAGAGGTCAAGGAAGAACTCAATAAATCGATTCAGTCGGCAATTGTGCCCATCAACGATAAGCTGGAAAAGGTCGCATCGAAAACCTTGGTGATTTCTGTCCTGTCGGGGGTGGCTTTATTGGGGATGATTTGGCTTGCTATCAAGTAACCAGCCAGAACAGGAAAAAGAAAAGCAAGCTGGAAAGAATCACCTGCCAGACGAAGCTAAATTCCGGCCCGGTAAAGAGGATCAATACGGAACTGGCGCAGAGGATGACAAATGCCAGAATGTGCCGGGTGCGTTTTTTTAGGATCGGTTCCGGTTCCATAAACTTTTAACCGTCTTTTTCCTGCAGAAGCAGTTTCTTGATATCTTCAAGAGCCATAATTTCTTCCGCTTCCAATAACAGGTCATCAACTGAAAACTCGCTTTCCGTATCCTCTCTTTCCGGGGAGTCAGAGCGAACGCCGAGGCTGGGCGAAGAGTCAAGGTAGTTTTTGATATCTTCCTGGCTGAATGTGCAGAGGATGGCCTTGGCAAAAGTAACCAGAATCGACTCCAGATATTTGACCTGTTCCAAAGGTGTGCTGTAATGTTCCTGAACCGTCAGGGCATAGCTCATCTTCAGCGTGCGCCCCCCTTGGTTCAGAGGGTGCTCTTCCGACATGTCATCGTTGGGATATAGGAATTGAAGCTTTTGCCGGGCTTTTCTGAGCAAGCTGAAATTTAACCCGAACTTTTCTCCTATTAGAAAAGAAAGGCCCGCATGGGTCCCCTCATGCTCGGCAAGCCGTAATGCTTCCTCGCAATATTCCTGTACCTGTTCGATTTTCATGTGCTTATTATTCTTGTAATAAGACCAGAAGTAAACCTTTTAATCCCACTAGCGGGTTTTTCCCCCTGAGCTATTTTATTGTCTACCGATTATACAATTTGGTGCAAAGGTAAGCAAAGAGCGGGTCGGGCTTGGTGGATACGTTGGTGACAACCTTGACTCCCACGTGTGTATTTTGCACTCAATAAAGTAGTTGGGGCTATTATTTTTCAGGAAATGAGAGCGAATTCGGGAGTGGTATCACAGATTACTTTTAGTAAATCTTGTCGAGTGATAATTCCAACAAGTTTCCCATTATTTGTAATGGGTAGGCGAAGAATCTGGTTATCAACAAATGCTTTTATTCCTGAAAACACCAGGGAATCCTGATTCGCTGTGATGACGTTTGTGGTCATGAACTCTTGTGCCAAAGTAGATTTTAGATTTTTCCCCTGTATAAATAATTGCAAGATATCTCTTTCCGATACAATACCGATGACGGTTTTGTTTTCAACAATGGGCATGCCGGAAAAAGAATTGCTGCTCAGCTTTTCTGAAATTTCGTGAGCAGATGTGTCTGGGCTGGCGCAGACAACTGGCCGAGTCATTACGTCTGCGAACGTCATGGTTTTAAATTTTTTATTCATGAAATACCTCTTGAGTGATTTCTGGCATTAAGAGGTTAATAAAATCTGTCATGCCAATACTAAAGGTATAGCGATATGTTAACAAATTTTTACACTCCAAATCAATTGAAAAGTTATCTGACGCCTTTTTGTTGATTATAGTATATATTTCAATATGTTATGGTTGTGTGGGCAGGGCAGCCGAGGAGTGCGTTACCAAACACATTTAATTGGTATGGGGAAAATAGGTCGCTCAAGGACGATTTCTGCTGTGAGAAGACAGTTCTGGCCCATTCCACAAACTCGACCATTTCATCATGGGAAACATCCCAGGCTTCCGATTTTGCCCAGGCTGCTATTTTGTGATTTACTAGCGATACAATTTAGCGCAAAGGTAAGCAAAGAGCCGGGTCGCTGAATGAAGGAAGGGTTCATTTCCCCTGACTGGCCGCACGTGGATAAAGTGCATGCCTGCGTCGATTGCTCCCCCATCGGTTACATAATTATCTCCAATCATGCACACTCTGGTCGGGTCCTGCATCTGCAGGAAGTCGGTCATGGCGATCTGGAATCCACGCGGGTCAGGCTTGGCGGGTACGTTGCTGACAACTTTTACCCCCATTTCCTGGAACGGTTGAAACCGATCTTCCCAGGCATTGGTATAAATGGCTATTTTTAATCCTTTGTCCAGCATGGCGCGAACATGGTCTATCACCGGAGGATTATATTCTCTGGCATGATGAGGGCCAAGGGTGCCATCGGCATCAAGAAGGATCCCCTCAACGCCTTTTGCAAGGAGTTGGTTAATGGGAACTTCCTCAAACCGTTTTACCTGTATGAATGTGTTCAGCCGGGAAGGGCAAAAGGGCAGAGCAATGAACCGGGAGGCTTTGGCCCAAGTGAGGCCTTCCCTTGAATGGTTACTCAAGAACCGATTCTGCAGCGAGAACACCGATCTGGGCCCAATCTACCAGTTCGTCCATTTCTTCCCTGGACATTTTCAGGGCTTCCAGATAACTCTCATCGGCGGCCTGATGTAGTCCGGTTTCAAAAGGATGGTCCAAACCATATTTGTTCGCGATCCTGTTTGCAGTGCTGATGACGCGAGCCAGGTTCGGCGTTTGATCTTTTTCCAGGCCGGGGCCGCCATGAGCCTGTGTGGCTTCAACGATTTTCGGCGAAACCGGCCACCATTCTTTCAGATAAGCCGCGCCTACTTCTGAATGGCTCATACCAAAAAAGTTTTTTTCCAGCACTTCCAAAGGATGGTCGGGATCATTAAAACCGGTGGTTGACAGAAACTGATCGAATTGTTCAGGAACAAGATAACCATAAACCAGTAAACCGATATCATGAACCAGGCCCGCCAAATAGCAGGAGTCCAGCTCTTCTTTATCCGTTAAGACTTTACTTCCTAGTTCACGGGACAGGATGGCAACGGCCAGGCCGTGTTTCCAATACCGGGTTTGTCCAAATGTTTGCGGGACCTTAATGCATCCGGGAAGTTCCACCGTATAGCATAGTTCCAGCACTGCCCCGACTCCCAGTCGGACAACGGCATCCTCAATATTTTGTGCCAAATCACGTCCTCCACCAAACAGGACGCTGTTGGCCATGGTAATTACTCTTGAAGATAAAACAGGATCAGACGAAATAAGCCGCCGAACATCCTCTACATTACAATCGGGATCGTTCATCAGCTTCTGTAATGCGATGAGCACATCGGGAAGAGGAGGCAGGTACCCGCTCACCTTTAGTTTTTCGAGAATAAGTTCTCTCATGGTAAGTCGCTCGAAAAATATAATATTTTGCAACGAAGCAAGGCATTAAAGCTACGGTGCCAAGGTAATTCTTTTTTTAGAGTAAAGCTATTGTTAAATTCGGTTCGCAGATTTAGTGGAGCGAACCGGGCCAGTATTAGTTGGCCCGGTTCTTCTGTCAGTTAATGGTCGCCATCATAATCTTTATCACTATCATCATGCTCTATCTGGAAGTTTCCTAACTCAACCATTGCCTGCCGGTCTGTAGGCAGGTGCGCATTGGCGGCTCCATACTGGTACACCAGTTCTCCGCCAGTGTGGCCTGTATTGACCAGTGGGATAAGAGCGACCAGGCTCAACACCGCCAGCCCCAAACGCAGGGAGTGCGAGTTTTTCTTCACCATTCCGGCAAGTGAAACCAGGAACAAAGTGCCTGCCACCCAGGGGATCATTTCCCCGGCTTCTTCATGCTCTTCAATCACCCTTTCGGAGACGATTTCTTCCACCTTATCTTCGTCTTTTTCTCCGAGTTCCACTGCAACGATGGCCGAGGCTCCATAAGCCAAGGCCATAACGGTCACAAGTACCCAGACTTTTTGTTGCAGAAATTCCTTTTTGATGGCCCACCAAAGCATTAACGCTAAAAAAGGAAGCAAGGAACCCAGAACGATAGGAAAATGAACCACAACGGGATGCAACGGTAAATCAAACATGATAACCTCCTGAGAAAAGTGTCATAAACCTCTTTGCAACTAATTTTCGTCAGGAAGCAGGAAATATCCATCCGCACTATGGGGTATAAAATTTATGAATAAATTCAATCGCTTACAGGAGGCATAGGGCAAATGGTGGATGTTCGTGAAGCCAATCCCATAGTTCTGCTGTTGTCGGGAACCTTTGTGGTGCTGGTCGGACTTGACCTCATCAGCGATTATTTGGAGGGAGGTACCGGCACGCACCTGGTTTTAGAAGGACTCTTGCTTGCCCTCAGCGGCGCGGTGTTTGGTGGAGGAATCAGGCAATTGGTTCAGGCCCGGCAGAAAATCGAATCGCTAAAAAGCGATGTGGAAAAACTGAATGAAGAAAAAGAAAAGTGGAAGAGCGAGACGCATCAACTGCTGGCAGGTTTATCGGTCAAGATCGAAAATCAGTTTGCGTATTGGAAATTGACCCCGGCTGAAACGGAGGTGGGATTCCTTCTGCTCAAAGGTTTTTCGCTGAAAGAGGTTGCTGATATGCGCAAGACAAAACTGAAAACCGTGCAACAGCAGTCGCAATCAATTTATCAGAAAACCGGCCTGGCCAGCCGCTCTGAACTGGCGGCATTTTTCCTCGAAGACCTGCTCCCCCCGGCGTGACCACTAGGCGTGTGGCGGTGATATTCTTCCATAGCTTTCCTGCCCCGAAGGGGTAAAGTTTGCCATCGCTTTATAAGGCGAGCAATCGTGTTCTCGGCTTGTGATACTCTTCCTTCGCCTTCATGCCCCAGAGGGGTACAACGAGTCATTGCTCCATTCTCTCCCACGAGAGTGAGCACCCTGTTAGTGGTAGCGTAACGCTGGATTGAGGGGACAATAGTTTGTTCAGCCGAGTTAACCTGCTACTCGCTCATCAACCCTATTGCTAATTTCCCCCGGGCGTGGCCCGGCTGGCATATTTATAGCCACAGTCTTTTTGGTTGGAAATTGCAACCATGCCATCGTGCCTGTTTTCCAAGGCTTTGGTTTCGGCTATATCTGCCATATGGGAATCAGACACCATCAATATGGTATTCAATATTAGAAGAGGAGGGAAAGCGAATCGGGCTGCCCCAAGAGCCAGATCTCTCAGGTTCTTCAAGGTGTGATCGGTTTCTTCCAAAGTTTTTATTTTTACCTGAGCTTGTTTCAGCTCTTTTTCAAGCGCCACACAGGAGGCCTGGTTATCTTCAGACTGGGCAACATAAACTTTTCCTGCGGCGCAACCTGAAAACAGAAAACATGAAACACCAAAAGCAAACAAACGCAACCAGCTCTTCATCCGCTACTCCAAATTAACTGATGTCGACAAATTTTTTTTAAAGAAGTTGCCCTGAGGAGCAAACCATTAAACTTTAGGACTGTGATTTAGGGCCCAAAAAACAAAGAGGAGTGAAAATAACGGGGGGTAATAAGGGGTATTTAAATAACTGATCCTGCTAACAGATATAACTCATTTTCCCCGAATTAGGAACTAAATTCTATGAAAATGGAGAAAAATCCCTCTTTAACCCCGGCGTTTTAAACTTTTTTGTTAAGTTTTGTCGAATATTCTCCGTATTTCATGCTAGACTGATCAAGTAAAACAGGGTTGTTTGTTTGCAGTGTAGGTTGATTCCTTCTATTTTCTAGCCTAGAGCAAAGGTGTAAAAACAATTTAGTTTAGTAGACTAAAGGAAGTTTAGTTTTTTCTCGAAGTGGTTTTCTGAAAGTCCTTGCATCAATCCAACCCAATTAAAAAAAACAGGGAGAACATTAATCCAGGTTTTCTGGAAGTGAGTTCCCCAAGATTGCAGGAGAGTATTTATTATGGCAGAAGGAAAAGTAAAATGGTTTAACGAAGGCAAGGGTTATGGATTCATTGAGTCCGAGAGCGGCAAAGATCTTTTTGTTCATTTCTCAGAGATTCAAGGAGAAGGTTTTAAGACTCTTACAG
>Ga0233439_10000760_pt1 | contig 45068 bp, 47 predicted proteins | sample SI_123_September_6_FD_182713 | JGI IMG/M metagenome (GOLD analysis project Ga0233439, IMG submission 182713) | Seawater microbial communities from Saanich Inlet, British Columbia, Canada - SI_123_September2016_100_MG | ecosystem: Environmental > Aquatic > Marine > Inlet | place: Canada: British... | reverse complement strand
GAACGGTGCGTGGATATCGCCATCTCAAAGAACTCAGAGAGGCAATGAAGAACTTGAATTTTAAAGAAAATATTATTAAAGTGGCGTAAGGCATTGTTCAATTTCAACTGACAATGGGACTACGCCAGGATAAGCCGAAATGCATCTTTGCCTTTATGCTTCGCGTTTTCAGTGAACACCTTATTTTTTTCGTAACCTGCACTTTTAAACTTGCTCTCAATTACATTTGCTTCCCATTTATCAGGACGGTTGGCACGGTTTCGAACATAATTTTTGGGCGCAGTCAGTTTTATATAAGCCTGGCCGCCAATATTTTTGTTAAACCCGTCTCCCATCTGTTTAGCAAAAATTGCAGGGAGAAATCCTTTCAACCCTTTTCCCTTTTCATTAATCAAGGGCTGAGCATTATTCATTACTGATTTTATTGAGTCGATAAGTGCGGCTTGAGTTTTTCCTTTTAACGTTCCTGCATCAGCCATTTTAAAATCATTCCCCGTGGCCTTTTTGTAGTTTTCTTTTGTTTTAGCAATTACGGCATCTCCCGAAAGACCTTTATCGCCTTTAGTCGCATCGTTGATCAGCTTTTGACTTTTTGCAATTACCCCACGGGCAGCACGATAGATTGTTGTGACTTCTGTACCAATTCCCGCTTTTTCAGCATCTGATAATGCATGGGCCTGATTGGTAAAACTAATTGAGGAAACTAGAAATATTCCCAAACCCAAAATTATGGAACCTCTGAAATGGTTTAAATTTTTCATTTAACCTTTACCTCCAGCGAAGTTTTTAAATAGTTTTAAACAACTTTCCCTAAAACTTGATGCAAAAGCGGTAAAAAATTTGAATATTAAAACCAACGGTTAACTTTTTGTAGGATAACTCCTATATTATATAAACATCAAAAGTAAATACAGTAAAAAAATAATTACAAAAACACATTTAGTATCAAAATATATTAATAAGTGTAGTGAAATCAGTTATTTAAATTGAGAAAAAAATACTTACTTATTAAAAGATGCTATAGGGAAAATTAAGGTCTTGTTAAGATTTTTAGGAGTTGGATTCCTAAAGTCTACTAAGGAGTGCATAGCAAAAAAAGCCCCCTGCTCAAAAGAACAGGGGGCTTTAAATAATTTTATTTATATTTTAAATCTATCTACAAGGCCCTGAAGATCGGAAGCGAGCTTTGAAAGCTCGTTCGCAGCATCCCGTGTTTGGCTGGAACCTTGCGTTGTTTCTTCCGCTGCTGCGGAGACACCCGAGATGTTTTGCGCGATTTCAGAGACCCCTCTTGCGGCGTCTGAAACATTACGTGTCATCTCACTGGTTGTTGCACTTTGCTCTTCCACAGCACTGGCAATGGTGTTTGAAATATCATTTATTTTATTAATGATTTCACTAATTTCACCAATGGCATTGACCGCATTTCCCGTATCAGACTGAATTGTCTGCACCTTACTGCTGATTTCTTCGGTTGCTTTTGCCGTCTGATTCGCCAGTTCTTTAACTTCATTCGCCACAACCGCAAAGCCTTTTCCCGCTTCTCCTGCCCGCGCCGCTTCAATAGTTGCGTTCAAAGCCAACAGGTTGGTTTGTTCTGCAATGGAGGTAATGACTTTAACCACTTCACCGATTTCCTTGGAACTTTCACCTAAGGTGCTAATGGTTTCATTGGTTCGTTTTGCAACCTCTACTGCTTCCGTCGAGATTTTTGCCGCTTGTGAAGAGTTCTCAGAAATTTCCCGGATACTGGCTCCCATCTCTTCGGACCCTGTAGCCACTGTCTGCACATTCGTTCCTACTTCATCACTTGCAGTAGCAACCACGCCTGCCTGTGCAGAAGTCTCTTCAGCGTTGGCCGACATGGTTGTGCTGGTGGCCGTGAGTTCTTCAGCAGCAGCACTGACCGACTCCGCATTCTGGCCAATTTCACCAATGTCTTTACGCAAGTTTGTGATGAATTTTTTCAGGCTTTCACCCATTTGACCAATTGCATCCGACCCTGAAACCGGGATCTCCTTGGTCAAGTCACCCTCTGCCGCAGAATTTACCACCTCAAGCATGGAATTAACTTTATCCTGCAATACCTGAGCTTCCTGTTGTTCCTTTTCAGCGATCTCTTTATTTCTTGCAGCTTTTTCTTCAACAGATTTTCTTTCCAGCTCTGCCTGCTCAAGCCGGAGAGCCTCTTGCTCAACTGCAGCCTGCTCTTTTTCCTCTTCAGCCTTAATTTTTTCAGTGATAAGCTCCCAAGTGAGCATCGGCCCTAGATAATTCTGATGCTGATCCATAACCGCACTAACTACAAGTGAAGCCGTCTCCGAGCCCAACTGAATAGTGGTTTTAAGAGGCAGATTTCTCGGGTCAGAAACTATTTTTCTTTGATGTTGTGGGTTCTTATGAAAAACATCCATGGATTTGCCCAAGATACTGTCTGTGCCAATAGAAACCTGGCCTTCTAACCTCTTGAGTAAATTTTCTGATTCTGGATTCAGGTATTGGATAATCCCATCACTACCCGCAAAGATAGTTGCCGTGGGAGTATTTTCTACCATGGAGACAATTTTAGCCGCTTCGGTTTCTGTTTTCTTTTGAGCCTTAAGGAAAAACGAAATACCCATTACCATTAAAACAACCAGAATTACTACAAAAACGGATATACCAATTACCTTGTTTAACATTGATCCATTGCTGGCTAATTGAGAACCTATTGGAGAAATAACTTCAAGAACTCCGCGGACATCATTGAGCTTCCAATCATTTTTGGGGGTATCCGCTCGAGAGTTGTGACAGTTCACGCAAGCCTGAGCAACCATTTTATCAGCGACGGCCACTCTCACCACATCCATCCCATCCAACTTTTCCTGTTTAACAAAAACGGAATTGGGATCATTATTAAAAAACGCCATAGCCTCTTGGCCAAACGAGTCAATGGTTCTGCCTTTTCGGTTTGGGAAGGGAAAAGGGCTGTAAAGTTTTAGCTTTACGTTTTCGCCACTCTTTTTACTAAGTAGTTCACTCATATCGTGAATTAAAGTAGCGGGAAGAGGAATTCCATCTTTCATGGTTTTGTGGTCATAAGAAATTTTTAATCCGGTATCATTCCCCTTAACCTTTTTGACAACGCTCTTCACATAATACCCACGGAGGGTTTTATATTGGTCGATGATTGAAACGGCATTGAGCTTACTCGCTTCCACCGTGTTTTCTAAACTCGCTCGGGATATATAAACAATTAAGAAAATAATACTGACAGCGAGAATACCCACAATGGAGAACATGATTCTCCCCAAGTTTTGTTTTAAAAATTCCTCATTCATGATATTCCCCTCTAGATATTATTTTAAAAATTGATTCAAAATTTTATTCAAGCCTTAAGTATTTTAAAAAGCATTATTTGGTCCTCAGAAAACCTTCTATTCCTATACCTTTCAAGCAACAGTTAAGTAATAAACTCGGTATTCAGATGAAACTGTAAACTCCAAAAATAACGGCTTTGCAACGCTTTATGTGAGATGTGGGGTTATTGTAATTTTAATAGACAAAAAGTCAAGAAAATTCAGTCCTTTATGGCTAACGAGGATAAAGGCAATAAAACCTTCATTAAAGATCAAAAAAAAACATACCTATCCAATTCTAAAAATTCTTCAAAATCGGATCCAAGATATAAATAACGAGTTTACCTCCCCAAGATGGGGAGGAAAGCTTATGGCCAAATATTAAAACCTGAACTGTCCAACCAGTTTTTTCAAGTCTTCAGCCATTTGGGATAATTGCTGTGCTGCATCCTGTGTCTGACTGACACCCTGCGAAGTATTTTCTGCGGCCTGCGCAACCCCGGAAATGTTGTGATTGATCTCAGAGCTACCTTTTGCAGCTTCTCCAACATTTCTTCCAATTTCAGCCGTGGTCGCAGTTTGTTCTTCTACCGCACTGGCAATGGTATTCGAGATATCATTAATCTGGTTAATGACCTGACTGATTTCAGCAATTGCATCAACCGCTCCTTTAGTGTCTGATTGAATTGCCTGAATTTTTCCGCTAATTTCTTCAGTCGCTTTACCCGTCTGGTTTGCCAGTTCTTTTACTTCGTTGGCTACTACTGCGAAACCTTTACCGGCCTCCCCTGCTCTGGCCGCCTCAATGGTCGCATTCAATGCCAACAAGTTGGTCTGCTCAGCAATGGAGTTGATTACTTTGACAACCTCGCCAATTTCAGCACTGCTGGTTCCAAGCTTGCCTACAGTTTCATTGGTTTTCTCTGCAACCGTAACTGCCGATGCGGCTACCTTGGCAGCCTCCTGCGCATTATGAGAAATCTCACGAATGCTGGCATTCATTTCTTCGGAACCGGTCGCAACGGTTTGAACATTGCGACTGATTTCTTCTGAGGCTGCCGAAACAACATTGGCCTGGGCCGAGGTTTCTTCAGCATTTCCAGCCATCTGTTGACTCACTGAGGACAGGTTGTTAGAAGCATCTCCCAACGATTGTGCCGTTTCAGAAATATTAGCCATACTTTTTCTCAAGTCTTCAAAAAATGCATCAAGACCTTCACCCATTCTGCCAATGGCGTCTTCACCACTTACAGCAATGGATTTAGTAAGGTCACCTTGAGCGGCAGCACTCACTACATCGAGGATGTCGTCAACCTTTGTCTGTAGCTCTTCGCCTTTCTTTCTATCTGCCTCTGCCATTTCCTGCGCTTTACGTTCGTGGGCGATTTTTTCCGTCACCACTTCTAAAGTAATCATAGGCCCCAGAAACTTTCCTTCACGATCCATAATGGCAGCAACCTGCATGTCTAATGTTTCAGGCCCCATTGCCACCAGCTCTCTGTAGGGTAGTTTATTGGCGTTGGTAGCAATGGAACGAAATGCAGTAGAATCTTTACCCAAAAAGGCAAGGGACTGGCCAATCATGTCTGCTGTCTTTGCTGGAAAATACTCGTCCAACCGGATGAATAATTGCTTTGCTGCAGGGTTGAGGTATTGCAGGTTTAGATCAGAATCTGCATACATAATACTGCCAGGATTATTTTCAACCAAAGCCGCAACCTTCACCATTTCAGCGTCAGATTTTTGTTTTTCCTCTGCCTGGTGCATCATTCTTTCCAGTGAGCTTTCAAACTCACCTTTTAATCCAAACTCCGATTCCTTATTTTTTCCGCTCAATATATCTTCTGAATATTTGATGAAATCCTGCAATCCTTTAACAAGAGTGTTACACGACTCGCTCAATACACCGACCTCATCCTTCGAAGTGACTGGCAACTCTTTTTGCTGCAAGTCTCCCTGAGCGGTATGGCTCAATACCGCCGAAGTCTGTTGAATAGGCCTGATGACCACTCGCGTCAAAAATAAAGCAATTCCAATTTGAATGAACAAAGCCATAAAACCAGAAATCGTGTTTGCCATGTTCAAGTTAGACTGATTGGTCAAATACATTTTGTTTCTATAGTGTTGAACCAATTGATTACTCACTGCTCTCAGTTTATTGGATTCGCTAATAATATTAGTTTGGGCTTTACGATAAGCATCGGAGTTAACCTCAGAACGAATCAGGTCCTGCACATACTGAGTAAACTTTTTAAATTCAACTTCAACATGGGAGATGGTCTCCTGAATTTCAGCATCAGCAATGCCTTCCAGACTTGCCACTTTTGTCATTTTCAAGTCAGCAGGATAATTGCCACCTGCTTTGGCTGCTTGCAAAGTCTGGGAAAATATTTTTTTCGCAGTATCATATTCACTCAAAGAAGCATTCAACTCTGCGTTGCCCACCATCACGTCATTCGAAAAAACTGTTTTATAATGACGGATTCCCAACATATCCCCTACTTTGAACTCTTCACCCATTCTTTGCGTATGGCAATTGGCGCAGGCAGCAACCGTAGCTTTATCCGCTGTGTACAAATGGACCAGCAGTTTCCCGTTTTCTGCTTGAGTTTTGATAAATACCTGGTTCGGTTTGTTTTTCAAAAATATATTCGCTTCCCGATCTATATCGGTTTTCAAACCCTTGGCAGGATTAACTGGTTTTTCCGCAATGATATCCACCGCAAGGCTATTGCCCTCTTTATATTTTTCATTCACCTTTCTGGCAAACGTAGCAGGAAAGGGAACAGCAGGATGTGGCTCCCCTTCAGGATCCATACTAATTGGAAGTTTTATACCTTTAGCTATTTTTATAACGGACTTGGTATAAGTGCCACGCATAATGGTTATATAGGAATCCAGCGATCGAATTTCTTTCTCAATGGTCTTCAAACGGCCCTTTGCCATGGCATAACCAAAGGCAGCCTTACCCATAGCCTGAGTCAACATCCTCTGGCGACCCAAAGCATCCATAACTATCGCATCATTAGCAATTTTCGAGGAATAATGGTCTATGACTGCGCCGGCAATAACTACAAGCAAGGACAAAATTGCAATTGCGCCATACACTTTTTGTTGAATCGATAAGGTTTTCATTTCGAAAAGAAGCCTTCCCTGGGAATCCGAAAATAATTAATCGGACGGTATTATAAATTAATGAATCATGCTTTTTACCATCTGCCATGTAAACCTGTCAACCGCTTTCAATTGAATAACTTGTCACAGTTTGATCAACACATTAACGCGTATTCGGAGAACCATAATTAATCCCAAAACCGATCTAATATCACGGATTTTTACCTCATAAAAAATTAACAAATTGCATTTGAGTTCGGATAATTTGGTAGTATTAATGATTCAGGTTTCACTTTGGGTTGAATCTGCCCTTCTATAATTTAAGGAGCTATTTGTGAGGAAATTCTGGAGGGTATTCGGGTGGGTATTTCTGGGGATCTTTATTCAATTCAAGTTCAATGCTTTATATGGAATTGTTTTCCTGGAAAACCTGAACTTCCACGATCGAAGCTATTGGGTAGAAATGAAAATCACACCTACCGATGAAAGCTTGCGAGTCTTAAAGGTGAAAACCACCGTTCACCACTCTCTCGGCGCAGACTATTTTGCCAACATCTATATCCCTATTCAATATAAGGTGTTGAATCAAGAACCATACGCCGGTGTTGAGGCCATAGAGGGTTACCAAGCTTATGAAATGAATATGAAACGAAAATACCGGGATGTGCTAGCCGAAACAAGTTTCATTCTCATTCCCCAGACAAAAGAAATTCCCTCAAAAGCTATAAAAGTACATTTTGAGAACCTAAAACAACGTTTGCATTCGGATGCTACTTACCAAATCTCCACCAATAATAAAATTACCATAATAGATGGCCCGGAGAAAGCAGAAGCAATTTACCCTCAAAAACTGGGCATGTGATACGCAACAAATGGCTCGAATAAAAGAATTCAAAGACTATTATAAAATTTTAGATGTCCCTGAATCAGCGAAACAGGATGAGATAAAGAAATCCTTTAGAAAGTTGGCTCTCGAGCTACACCCTGACCACAACCCGAACGATCCTAAAGCCGAAGACAAGTTTAAGGAAGTCACCGAGGCTTATGGAGTGCTGAGCGACTCCAAAAAAAAGCAAGAATACGATAGATACCGCACCGATCACCTTGCGGGCCGCAGTTCTTCCCGATTTCATTATTCTCAGGAAGATATTTTCTCAAGCATGTTTCAAGGACAAAATGCCCGTGACATTTTTGAGGAGTTGAATCGAGAATTCAATCGATCAGGTTTTAGATCGGGGAACAACTTTATTCAAAATATGTTTTTTGGTGGAGCGGTTGGTGGCATAGGACGCATTCTAAGAATGATACCGGGGCCCATTGGACGTATTGGCATGGGAATCAGGATAGCTCAAGTGGTCGGGACCTCGCTTTACGCTCTTCACAAAATGAAAAAAGCCAAGGAAGCAGCTGACCCAGAAAGAAAACCACAAGTTAAAAATCCTGTATTAAACAATCTCAAAAGTATGTTTGTAAAACCTCCACCTAACGAGAGCTCACCCCTGGATATAGACTTCCTGATTTCAATCCCTCCTTTTGACGCATTAAATGGAGCGCGAAAAAAAATATCTTTTCAAGCAAATGGAATCACCGAGCAATTGATGGTTCGAATACCACCCAAGTTTCCTTCAGGAGGCAAGTTGCGCATACGCAATAAAGGCCACACTCAAAACGAAAAACGTGGAGATTTAATATTATCCATAAACGTAGACCCTAATATTGCCTCTTCTAATTAACGTATGAACAAATCTCAAATTCTAGACTACTGGTTTTCTTTTTTCCGGGACCTATTGCTGGGCACATTAAAAAAACTATTCTTTTTTGGTTTTACCGGTTTGGGATTAGGAATTTTAACTGCTATCGCCTTCGATTCGAAAGTGCTGGATGCAGCTGACTGGAGTGGTTGGCTCGAAACATCTATTCTTTTTTTGGCCGCCCTATGGTATCTGGCTTTTGGAGTTTTTCATGGCTGGGTTGCGTGTGTCCTGCAAGTTATGATTCAAAAATTAAGAGAAGCTTTGGAGGGATTGCAGCAATTATTAGATTGGTTGACCCGAGAGGTCATAAACAGAATCCCAAAATTCCAGAAAAACATTCCCAAGTCGGAGTTAGAAAAAAAATATGACCAGGTCGGCGGCGAACTACTCGTCAAATTAAAACAAAAAGGCGGGATAACGGGTTTCTTTTCTGGGATTCTATTTGGCGTTATCTTGAAAGTTCTAAAATTCTTCTTTCTTGACCAGGTTGTCGAAGAACTTCAAAACAAAGACAAAGAAGAAATCACATCAGCGGATATTGAACATGCCGTTCGTCGCGTGGGAACAGAGGTGATGATCTCTCCGCTTACCGACAATTTATTTTTGATACATATCGTAAACATTGTTTTTGGCCTGTTTATATTTGGGCTACCATTCAGTCTTCTTTGGTTTTTATAATACAAGAAAGCATTTGAGCCTGACCATGATGCAGCCAGGCTCAAATATTTAAATCAACGTTTATCTATCTAGCGTTTCAGGTTTAAACTACTTTCTAAACTTAGAGAATACGAAATCCGACTTTTCCTGAGCGGTGTGGCAGGCATAGCAACTTTTACCACCATCATTTACCAAGCGTTTTATTTTACTATCACCGGCAAAACCCTCAAACCCCCATCCACCAGTGGCTTTGAAAGCCTTTTCATCTTTAATCATTACGCCAACAAGTTTCCTTTTGCCTTCCTGAATTGTTTTATTATTTTCCTCATAATTTAGTAAATCGAAAACTAAAATAGAACCAGAGGGAAATTCTCCACCCTCAAAACCCTTCACGGCTTTATCGTTACCATAAACATGATGCAATCCCTGAAATGGATTTTCCAGAGGGTGCCCAGGTTCGATGATCATTGATTTGACATGAGTCCAACTACGATAATTCTCGGGGTACTTCACTTTAGACCCACCAGCACATGCCTGTGTTGCCACAGACAAAAGAATCACCAAAACCATTACAAGCAAATTCTTCTTCATTTTCTCCAATTCTCCCTAGATAAAATTAGTATCGATTCAAAACTATTCTAATGCTAGAGAAAAAATAAAAATTTGTCAATTTATTTTCGATTCGATACAATCATTCTTATGAGCACTCTATTATTACAGGAATATATAGAAAGATTATCCCGCTTGATTCAAACAGAATCTCGTTCAAACGGTCTTCCCCATAACCTTCAACCCATACAATTGAACGCGCTCCATTTTTTAACGCGTGCGAATCGCTACTCTAATACTCCGCAGGGTGTAACGGAATATTTTGGGTTTACAAAAGGAACAGTTTCACAAACCCTAACCACACTTGAAAGTAAAGGTTTCATAAAAAAGAGTCCTGACAAATTGGATGGTAGAAAAGTCCATTTAAAAGTAACCAGGATGGGAGAAACTTTATTGAAGAAGACGATGCCCTCACCTATAATGAATGATGCATGGCAAGAACTTGCCAAGGTTCCACAAAGTCAACTGATCGACCATCTAATGCAACTTTTACTGGGAATACAGAAGAAAAACGGTATGAAACCTTTTGGAATTTGCAAAACTTGCCATCACTTCCAAAAGAAAGGAAAAGAAAAGTTTTTTTGCGGATTAACTCAAGAGAGTCTAAGCAAAAATGACTCTGAAATGCTTTGCCGAGAATATCAACACACAATATTTGAATCCAATACTCGTTCTTGACATCCTATTGAACCAGCAGCTATTATTCTTTTAATTGATTTCATATAGCACCCATCGATGAAAACCAGATTAAAAACACAATTTCTAGCATTACTGATTGTTCTAAGCCTTGGCGGTTTAACAAGCTTGGAACCTGTTCTGCATAATCACGATCTGGATATTCACGAAGAACACGAAGATTGCTTCAGTTGTGGCTGGACGAAGATCAGCATCGATGAAACAACGTCACAAGTAGTAACCATTCAGTCCACTTATAAAGAATCTAATTACCAAGCCCCTGCAAGCAATCCAACACAATCTCTTGGTTCATCATCCCTAAGCCGCGCTCCCCCTTTTATTTCCTGACCCAAGCATCCCCATTTATTTTTTTTATTTAGCAGTTGCACTCCGTCTGCCATAGGTCTGCGTTATTTTAGACTCTTGCGTCTGAGTTGCCTGCATATTGCAAATATGAAACTTTCTTTACAAAAATACCGTACTACGGTCTTTTGGAAGACCATTTTACTCATTATTATTCTAGGGTTTTTGTCAGGATTTTCACCAATCCTGCACAATCATGATCTGGATGAGGAACACCCGGATTGCGCCTCCTGCACGTGGACTAATTCCAGCAAATGCGAACCCGTTGCAGAATTTTCCAATAATTCGTTTCTGTCTTGCCAGAAATTATTTCATAGTATTGCCTCATTAATTTCTATCCACGTCAACCTATCTAACCGTTGTAGGGCTCCTCCTTCTTTTCGCTCATAAATTTATCAAAAACTTTTTTTCAACATCCAGGGTGATCCATCTAAAGGATTGCTCCTGAGCGGAGGTTGTATCAAATGAAAGTATTTACTATTTTATTACTTATATTTTTTTGTGGCTCATCGAATGTCTGGTCATCAAGTAAATATGAAAAACTTGAAGAGAGAATTCGCGTATTAGAAAAAAGAAAAACTGACAGCAAACCAAACATTTCAAGCACGGCAACAGGACTATCTAATCGATTTAATCCGGCTTTGAGTGTGAATGGACTGTTCCTTGGGACCTATAACGATGAAGGAAATTACGATTCCAGCAAAGAAGTGCGTACTGGCGTAAAAATCCAAGAACTGGAAATTCGTATGGCTGCTTATGTAGACACCTTTCTTAGAGCCGATATCACATTAGCCTTTGAAGGAACTTCAAATTTTGAGGTGGAAGAAGCAATTGCCGAAGCCTTATTGTCAAAAAATCTTTCATTCCGTGCGGGAAAATTTCTCACTCCTTTCGGAAAACACAATCAACTTCATACCCACGCCTATCCTTTTATTGACCTTCCAGTAGTTAGCGAGGAAATATTAGGTGAAGAGGGACTTAATGAAATAGGGGTCGGGGCTAGCTATTTTTTACCAACAAACTGGTTTTCAGAGATCACTTTCCAGGTTCTTGAAGGCGCAAACACAAATCAGTTTAATGGACCGGCCGGATCAGATTTTGCCTACCTGATTAGACAAAACAACCTCTGGGATTTGAATGAAGAAACTACTATGGAACTAGGCGCCTCTTATGTAACAGGTAAAAATAGCTTAAGTCCCCCTAGTTCATTTGATAATAAAACTCAGCTTTTGGGTGCAGATTTAACCTTTAAATGGAAACCTACCGGCAGGGAGGCCTATAAAACCTGGATTTGGCAAACAGAGTTTATTGGTTCTTTTCGTGAGCAAACACAGGAAGGTTGGTACACATCACTTCAGCATCAATTTGCAAAGACGTGGTGGGTGCAAGGTCGCTATAGTGGATACACCATTCCAAATGGCATCAATAAAGAAGACAAAAACCAATGGAGTGCCTTATTAGCCTGGGTTCCCAGTGAATTTTCAGCTGTACGTTTGCAATACAACCACCTAAACCAAGCTACCGCAGATGAGAATCAGGTTTTATTGCAATTGAATTTCACTTTGGGGTCACACCCAGCCCACAAATATTAATCGCACTTAAATTGACAGGCTTTAACTATGAAAACATACAAACTCAATATCATCTTCTTTGTTTATTTCGTATCCCTGACTTCGGTTCCTTTTTCATGGGCTGGATTGAATATTATAACCACCACTCAGGACCTGGCTTCGATCGCCGAAGAATTGGGTGGTTCTTTGGTTAAAGTAAATTCGCTCATAAAAGGCAACCAAGATCCGCATTACATCCAGCCCAAACCCAGTTATATGGTAAAAATGAATCGCGCCGATCTTTTGATTTATCAGGGACTGGAATTGGAGATTGGCTGGCTTCCTGTGTTAATTGAAGGTTCTAGAAACCCTGAAATTCGCCTTGGGCAACGGGGACATCTTGATGCTTCTGAAAATATTTCTCGACTCGAAGTTACTGTAGGTGATGTGAATCGGTCTATGGGCGACATCCATCCTTTTGGAAATCCGCACTACAATCTAGACCCTGAAAATGGTTTCATTATTGCCAAATCTATTTTCGACAAACTGGTAGAACTTGACCCAGAGAACAAATTAAAATACGAATCGAATTTGAGTCAATTCAATCAAAAGTTGAAGGCAAAGATCAATCAGTGGGAAAAGCAAATGGAACCTTTTCGGGGAACAAAGATCATCACCTATCACAAAGTTTGGATCTATTTCGCGCAAAAGTTTGGTTTGGTTATTCCCAGCACTATTGAGGTTAAGCCTGGCGTTCCCCCAACCACCAAACATCTGGCGTACCTGACTGGTTTGATGAAACGTGAAAAAATTAAAATGATCATCCAATCAAACTATTACGAGTCAAAATTTGCACATATGATAGCGGATAAAACTGGAGCAACGGTTCAAACTCTACCCGCCTTCGTGGGCGGTGTTCCAGAAGCGCAAGACTATTTCTCGCTTTTTGATAAGATCAATGAAGTTTTTATCCACAATCTTAAATCAGGTTCATGAGGTAAAATGTCAGACTTTCTAACATTCATGGCAGCCCCTGCGGTTGCCTGCCTTATTTTTTCTGGGGTCTTCACCTACTTTGGTTGCCATGTACTAAAAAGGGAGATTATTTTTGTTGATATCGCTCTGGCACAACTTGCGGCATTGGGCATATTGATTTTCGAAAGCATCGATCATCAACACAGTGAATGGGAAATTTGGCTTTACTCATCAACCGCTGTACTAGCGGGAGCCATATTTTTTGCCTATACCCGAAGGTTTATCCATCGGATTCCACAGGAAGCGGTTATAGGAATTGTTTATGTGGTCGGCGCTTCTGTTGCTTTACTGATTGCCAGCAAATCTGCACATGGGGCAGAGCATCTTCGAAATACCCTGAACGGTTCTATTTTATGGGTAACTTGGCCCAAAATAGTGACCTTTTTAGGTATGGTTGCATTGATCGCTATTCCTCATTGGGTTTACCAAGATCGGTTTTGGAAAGTTTCGGATCAATATCGACAAATAGAATCGAAAGATTCTCAATTCATTTTATGGGATTTTCTATTTTATCTTTCCCTCGGTTTAATCATCGTTATTTCGGTAAAAACTGCAGGAATATTTTTAATATTCACGTTCCTTATCGTTCCAGCTGTAGTCGGAGCTTTATTTTCTACGCAATTTAAATCTCAATTTTTAGTAGGTAGTATAGTCAGCACCGCTACCAGCTTGATTGGCCTTGTTTTATCTTTCAATCTGGACCTGCCTACCGGCGCAACTCTGGTTTGTTGCTTTGGCTTAGTATTCATCTTTGCCATTATTGTGGGGAATACTCAGAAATAACGAAACAGAATTAAGAGTTTTTCACCCAAATGCTTTATACTGATTAATTCGTACTCAATTTTCTATCTCAACTTCATTGTTTTTAAATAGATGCATCGGTTAAACAAATATATTTTAGTAGCAATTTTATCCTTGGCATTTTCATATCTTCCAAGTATTTCTTTGGCTAAACCCCTACCGGTTTTTGTGAGCATTGCGCCGCAAAAATATTTTGTCGAGCGCATCGGTGGCAGCGAGGTAGATGTCGAGGTGATGGTAAAAACAGGGGAAAGCCCTTCTACGTTCAATCCTAACCCAAAAAAAATGAGCCGACTAACTAACGCCAAACTTTATTTCAGCATTGGCGTCCCATTCGAAAAGGTTTGGATATCTCGAATAAAAGCCATTCAACCGGATTTAAAATTTATTCCGTTAAACAAGAACCTGCCGACTCATTTGGAGTCTGAGCATTCGCATTCGGGTAATCATTCACATGAAGAAGGTGATCCGCATATTTGGACGAGCCCTCCCCTTGCAAAAAAAATGGCGGCCGAAATTGAAACAGCCTTATCGACAGAAATGCCTGACAAAGCAGATTTTTTCAAAACAAACTTTCAAGCTCTTGCCAACGACCTTGATGTGCTAGATCAAGAAATTCGCCTCATTTTAGAAGCAGGAAAAAGTTATAGCTTTATGGTGTTTCATCCTGCATGGTCTTATTTCGCCGAAACTTACGGTCTGGAACAAATTTCTATTGAGCACGAGGGAAAAGAGCCAGGGCCGCGAGCCTTGCAGGAAATAATCAGTAGAGGCAAAGATCTAAATATAAAAGTCATTTTTGTGCAAAAACAATTCGGCCTTTCGATGGCACAAAAAGTCGCTAAAATGATAGGAGCTACTGTTCGGGAAATGGATCCTCTTTCCGAGGATTACCTCGAAAATATGCGGCAAACTGCCAAAGCAATTTCTGGAGCGAATAATTGAAAGAAGACTCTGTAATAAAAATTCGCGACGTTCATTTTAGCTATGGTGGACCACCAATACTTGAAAACATTGAATTAGATATTCAAGCAAAAGAATTTGTCGGCATGGTTGGCCCTAATGGTAGCGGTAAAACCACTCTTCTTAGAATTATACTTGGTCTAATAAATCCTGATCGAGGCAGTGTAGAAGTTTTAGGAAAACCGGCACACCAGGGGGTTAAAGAAATTGGATACATGCCACAGTTGACTCCCTTCTCCCGAGATTTCCCCATCAGTGTTGAGGAAACGGTGCTTATGGGACGACTCGGAAAAACTTCCAGCATAGGTCTTTTCAGTAAAGAGGACAAACGACTTGCAGCAGAGTCTATGGAAGCTGTTGAAGTTCTCGATTTAAGTAAACGTCCCATTGGCTCACTCTCAGGTGGGCAATTGCAACGCGTGTTGATTGCCCGCGCCCTTACCTGCAATCCCGAGATCATGATACTCGACGAACCCACTGCTAATGTTGATATGAAAGTAGAAAAAGATATCTTCGACCTACTAAAAAAACTCAACGAAAAAATCACCATCATCGTTGTAACTCATGATATCGGTTTCATATCGCAATACATCACCAAAGTGGCATGTATAAACCGGACTTTGATCTGCCATCCCACTTCTGAACTTACGGGCGAAACTATCGAAAAGCTCTACGGCACCCATGTCCACATGGTGCATCATCACCATGAAGGGGAGGATCACCATTGAGTAGTTTTCTGGAAGCTGTTTCTACACAACCCTTCATGCAAAACGCAATCGTGGGCGGAATTCTTGCCAGCGTTGCCTGCGGTGCCGTTGGTTCTTATGTCGTGGTTAAACGGATTGGTTACCTCGCAGGGGGCATCGCCCATGCTGTATTAGGCGGAATGGGCATTGCCTATTATCTTGGCAGGTCACCTATTGAAGGCGCTTTAGTTTCGGCATTGGTTTTTGCGTTCATCCTCGGCTGGGTCAGCCTCCGTATGAAACAACAGGAGGATACAATTATCGGCGCGTTGTGGGCCGGTGGTATGGCTGTGGGTATTTTGTTCATCTCACAAACCCCTGGATACAACGTCGATCTGATGAGTTTTCTATTTGGAAATATTCTGATGATCGCCTCAGAAGATCTTTATTGGATTGCCGGACTCGACATTTTCATCCTATTAATTGTATTTCTTTTTTATAAGCAGTTTATTTCCGTTTCATTTGATGAAGAATTCGCACGCCTTCGAGGCATTCCTGTTGAACGGTTTTACCTGCTTTTCCTTTCACTTGTTGCATTGACCGTTGTCATTTTGATCCAGATTGTCGGTCTGATTCTTGTCATAGCACTATTAACTCTTCCCGCCGCCATCGCGGGGCTATACGTTCGCTCATTAAGCCTGATGATGCTTCTCGCAACTTTATTCGGAATGGTTTTCACCACGGGGGGATTGGCATTGTCTTACCAACCCGATCTGCCACCGGGGCCCACAATTATTTTACTCGCGGGGGCTTTTTATCTGTTGTCGCTTGTACTGAATCTAGTCAAAAAAAAAAATATAACCGTCACTGATTGCTGCTCCGGTCTAGAAAAAGAATTACACAAAGTTCAGGATGACAAACGTAACATTCTGGTCTGGGTCCTGATCATTAACGGATCGATGTTTTTTATAGAAGGGATTTATGGTTGGCTTGCACAGTCGAGCGCATTGATGGCCGACGCGTTGGATATGCTTGGCGACGCAGCTATTTTTGGGTTTTCCCTTTATGTGATTCGACTGGGCGCCCTATGGCAAAGCCGCGCCGGATATATTAAAGGAGTCATTATGGCTCTCTTTTCGATCAGCGTTTTAGCAGGCGCCGTATACAGATCGTTTAATCCCGTCGTACCCGAAGCCACAACAATGGGTATCATTGGTTTCATGGCACTTGCCGCAAACCTGATTTGCGCAATCATGTTATTGGGATTTAGAGATTCAGATATCAACATGCGCTCCGCGTGGCTCTGCTCGCGTAACGATGTTCTTGCTAATGTAGGAGTACTACTCGCTGCGGCAGGAGTCGCATGGACTCAATCCCCCTGGCCCGACTTGGTTGTCGGTGTAAGCATTTCTGCTTTAATATTGAAATCCGCGATAGAAGTTCTCAAAGACGCAAAACTGGAAATGGTAAAACACCGGACCTAAGGCCCCGCCGGTTAGGCTAAAGCGCCCAGGCGTTCTGTCAGGGAATGTTTCTGGTGGTGGGAGAGATAGAGCAAACCATCGGACAGGGAATAGTTATGTGGAAAGGTCATTACCTCGCGGCCCAGTTTTTCTATCAACTGCTGATAAAGCTCATTAATTTCTTCGGAATTCATTCCTATACTGGTCTCGTAGGTGTAGCCCAAGCTCAAGTCATGCTCCGGTGGAGTATAGAGTTTGGTGATGCCCCACTCTGCAGGATTCTTCTCAATGGGCGCTCCGCGTTCCAAATCAAACTGCGATAGGATCGCAGAAAAACCTGGAGAATCTAATAGGCGTTGGTTATTGAGCACGAAATTGATCGAGTCCATAACCTCAGCTTCAGTTTCGGTTGGGAACCCACAAATTAAATAAAAGTGCATGGCAATACCCAACTTCATACAAGCTTCTGATGTATCATCGACCCAACTCAACTCGACACCTTTTTTCATCGAATCGAGAACACGCTGGTTATAAGACTCCAATCCAAAAATCAATTTTCTACAGCCGGATTTATAAAGCAACTCGATGCGGTCGTCCTTTAACAGGCTTTTCTCGAACTTAAGTTCGCCTGTCCATTGCACATCAACTTTTTGCTCAATTATTTTCGCGGCAAATGTTCTGAGGAAATTAATGGGCAACGCTTCATCGGTGAAAAAGAAGTGATCGCAATTGTATTTTTCTTGAAGAACTTTAAAATCATTGACCACGTTTTCGGCATAGCGCACATGAAAATTCATATGGTCAAAGGGAATGGAACAAAATGCGCATTTCTCCCAATAACAACCCCGCGATCCCATAACGGGTAATACCCGAGTCGGGGAAAGATAAAGGTCCAAAGGCAATCCATCAAAGTCAGGAGTAGGCAATGCGTTGAGCTCTTCTTTAGCAAAGGGACGGTTTACCTTAACCACACCCTCTTCCCTATAAACCAGATTGGGAACTTTGCTTAAATCTCCATCTCCTCTTAAATGCTCGACCAGCCGAAGCAATGGGGTCTCCCCTTCATGCACAATGAAGCTGTCGACAAAGTCAAATAAAGGAGATGCATCTTTTTCTAAACGATCCACCAACTTTGTGAAAACACTGCCACCGATGGTGATATGAATTTCGGGTCGGTTCTTTTTGACGAGATAGGCCAACGTAAGGCCAGATATGATCTGCTCTACCGAGGTGATTGAAATTCCGAGTATGTCGATGTCTTCTTTTAAAATTCCATCCAGATACCACTGCTCGTAGAGATCGTAGAAAAAGTTTTCTTCAGGATGCTTGAAAGACTCAATCACTTCTTTGGAAGAGTATGGAGAAAACCGCATTTGGCTGCCAATGACCGTCAACTGCGACGGATAATAAGGAGCGAGGATGTTGTCGAGCCACACATCCATTATTTTCAGGTTTTCCATGTACTGTTCTATTTCATAAAACTCCGGGCTACGTTGTGAATCCACAGCGGCATCAATTTGATCTTTCAATGCCATGACAATTTCTTCTGCTTCCCGCAACTTCTGAAATTTTTCAGCTTCTGCCTGCGTCAAACGAGGTCGCGAACTCAGTTCGTTCAACTCGCGAATGATTCTTTCGTAGAGGGGCTTTGTCTTTTCCCAGGTACAAAGATCATTGAGCAACTCAATCGCCAGATCTCGTTGAACTACATCGTGAATACCATTCTGGTTCAAGAAAGCTTTCAAACTCGGCAGGCTCAGATAAGGCTGCGAAGGATGCCAGGATGTCGGAAAAACTAAATAGATCATTTTATAAAATTTATTTGTGGGGTTTTGGTGCCATAAAAACCAATATTACCAATTTACCATCCGAATCATTCACCACACCATGGTCTTCTCCCGATGGGGCGAGTGTGATCTGGTTTTCAGACAACTCTTTTTCTTCCGAGCCAACGGTAAACTTGCCTTTGCCCTGCAAAACAAAATAGACCTTATCCGATCCCTCATGGGAATGGACTTTTTGAAACTGGCCCGGTTCAAGGCAGTATATATCACAAAAGAAATTATCCGTATCGAACAGGCCGACTTTTTTCATTTTTTCAGGACTGAAATCAATCGATTCCAGAACATTTATAACTTTCATTTCCATACCACCCAAATTGGTTAAAAAGATTAGATAATCAGGTCCCTTTTGAGCTGCATTTGGCAGCGGTCGAAATCACGAAATTTGACTACGGCTCTTTTCAGACCCAACAAAAAAACATCCAAGTATTCATAGGGTTAGAGATAGTAGCATAGGAAAGCAAGCGAAGCCAAAGAAAATGGATTGTTGAGGATACCTAGCGGGCAATTTTATTGACATCCCCTTACGAATCAACTAATTTGATGTGCATTCCAGTATGGCGGTGCAAGCAATAGACGCATCCTGCCAAACACTTCAAGATCATCAAAATTCGGGATGTAGCGCAGTCTGGTAGCGCACTCGGCTGGGGGTCGAGTGGTCGGAGGTTCAAATCCTCTCATCCCGACCATTTTTTAGGAGCTTGCAGACTTTTCTGCAAGCTCTTTTTTATTTCCTGTCCCCTTTTAGATATAACGGAGGATTTGAATAACTCTCTTGTTTTAGCTTGTTATTCCCACATAGCGTATAGCAATGAAGCCGCTGCTAGCAGCCCTGCAATTATCCTACCCCAAAAGCCCATTGCCCTATTCCTGAAAGATGTTTGTTTGTGTTTTGTGAAGGGATTATCTTACGGTGTCGATGCCGACTTCGAGGTTATCGTCCCATCCATCGGGTAATAATGAGTCGAGGCCTTTGTCTCGTCGGGTTTGAGAAAGGTTTCTCATGTAGTGGGAGTTGCATTCGATACAGAACCAGCCTTCTCCTGAAAAAATCCAGCATTCATCTTCCACCCATTCCTGGGCTTCTTCTTCTGAATCGCACCACCCTCCGTTCTCTGAACAGTTTTCCGCTACCCGTGCATAACAGACCACCGAAAACTCTTTGTTCTTCTCGACGAACACTTTGGACCTCTTTCCAAATAAAAAATTCTTACAATAACATTATATATACACTTCTCTATCGCAATCAAGCCCAGTAACAATATTGCGCCTTCAATGTATATGATGAAATTTTACATTGGCTTGATGTAAAAATATTTATAATTCTTCTGAAAATTATTGATGACATGTTCTCACCAAATCCTTAATATAATTAAATATTATAAATTAAAAGTCAGATTAAAAAATGCCTCAAAAAAATAAAATATTGGTAGTGGATGACGAATCTTCCAATTGTGAAATGCTTAAAGATTTTCTCGCTTCAAGGTTTGAGGGAAAAGTAGAGGTTGAAGTGGCTTATAACGGAAAAGAAGCTGTAGAAAAAATTGAGCAATCCCCTCAGCCGGATTGTGTGCTTTTGGATATACAGATGCCGGTTATGGACGGCCTGCAGGTGCTAAAACTGCTTCAGCCTAAGTACCCTGATATAAAATTCATCATGGTTACTGCTAATGATTCGGTTAGCAAAATGATGGATTCTATGATGAATGACGCTTTTGATTATGTGCCCAAGCCTATAAATTTTGATGTTCTGGAAGAAAAGATTCTGTCTGCTTTGGGACAATAAATGATTTAACTCTCAGCCCTCGAACAGGCAATCGAAAGCCAGCAGGCCAATTTTTGTCTGGTCTATGAACATATCGAGTTGTTCTTGAGATAGCCCAGACTTTTTCATGAATTCTTCGCTGGTGATTTCTTTGTACTTGGTCACTACTGGATGTGAAATTTCATTTTCGTTAGCCAGTTTGTTTGCTGCGCTGAGAACTTCTACCAATGTTATCTTTTTATTTCCATCAGTATAGTCTTCATGATGGGTTGTTACTGAGTCTGTCACGATGGGTGGCAGTTCCCACCATTTTTTTAAAAATAGTGCGCCTAATTCCTGGTGGTTAATCCCGAAGGTTTCCATCTCCAGTGCCTCCAGAGGCTGGCCTGATCCGCTAATATCTTTTTTATGCAAAAAAGCAAAATACTCATCGGGAACGAGGTAATCGAAAACCAGAATTCCGACATCATGCATTAACCCTGCCAGAAAGCTTGCCTCTAGAGAGGCCGGGTCTTCAAGAAGTTCATTTGCCAGCATGCGGGTTAAGTAACCTACTGCTAGTGAGTGCTTCCAGAATTGGGTTTGGTCGAACGATTTGATTTTACTAAAGGACTTGGGAACCTCAACACTATAACAAAGGTCGAGCACCATCTTTATACCCAGCCTTACGATAGCCTCTTCAATATCTTCCGCCTTATCGCGACCGCCACTAAAAAACACGTTATTAGACAGGGTGACCAGCTTCCCTGTAAGCACCATATCTGCTTTAATCAATCGGGAAATATCGTCGACATTGCAATCGGGATCGTTTTTCAATTTTTGCAGTGCCAGTAGAACTTTTGGCAACGGCGGGAGGTCCCCTTTTTGCTGCAACGATTCTAGAATTTTTTCTCTCATCGATTAAACCATCTACAGATTCTTATTATTGAGAACCTCTATGGTATTTCAGGGCTCCGATATTGTCAAATTAAGGTATAGTGATGGAAAAATTGCTAGTGGAGATTTTCATGAAAGTTAAAGAGTTAATGACTAAAAAAGTCATTACAGTATCACCTGAAGACAAGCTGGACCGGGTTTTTATTTTATATAATTTTGAAAACATCCGGCATCTCCCGGTTTTAGAAAAAGGAAAGCTTGTAGGCATTTTGTCTGATCGGGATCTAAAAAAAGTCCTCGGCCCCAAAAAGAAAGTTGTGGAAAACCCAGATGGAACCACCGTCCAGCTTTCTACTCGCAAGGTCCGAAACATTATGCATCGCGGGGTGGTCACCGTAGAACCCGAACAACGGGCTGCCGATGCAGCAGCTATTATGGCAAAGAAAAAGATAGGTGCCTTACCGGTGATCCATAAAAATAAACTGGTCGGGATAATCACCGCAACAGATATATTGCAGGCTTTTGTGAAACTGTTCAACGAGCTGGATAAAATCAACAGATAAGGCAATCTAAAAGGGTATCTTTTCAACCAATTTTTCAACAGCTTGTAATTTATCCATAATACTTCCCCCTTTTGGGTATTTTAAGGTAGTCGTGCTATCCACCTTATCCTTGCAGCATTTATTTTTAATAATAGTGTAAGGATTCAACCGCTTAAACGACAGGCATGCATAACAATTTGGGGGTTTAAAAGATGTTTTTTTGAGGTACTATTGAGGAATGTAAAAGAGGAAGGGTTTTGAATAATAGTTAGGTCTAAATTTTTTATCTAAATATTGAAGGAGTTACTGATGAAAAAATTATCTTTTGTTTTAGCTTTATTGTTTATAGCGTCAATATCATCCATGGCATTTGCGGCAGACCCGGCTTTGAAATTTCCAATGAAAGAAGGCTCTAATGCAGAAGCGCACAAACATAATGAAGAAGGTATTTCCCATTACAATCAAGGGCATTATGATGTGGCGTTGAAACATTTTCAAATGGCTTCCAAAATCGATTCTTCTGTAGGAGAGGCTCACTACAATGAAGCCCTTTGCCTGGATGCTCTGGACCGACATGGAGAAGCAACAAACCATTTCTATGCGGCACGGAAGCATGCTAACGGAAACCCTGCAATTCTTAAATCCGGGATTCTCAATGCTCATGCTCCAATGAAAAGAGAAGGCTCTTAAGGTTTCCAGCTTTTCTGATCTCAAATAATAAAACCCGGATCATCTGATGATGATCCGGGTTTTTTATTTTGAGACGAAAAAAAATAATCTCTAGTAATAACCTTTATTTTCTTCAACACCCATTGTTTTCAATTGCTCTTTGGTCAGGCCTTTGGAACTAGAATCAGATCCAGCACTTGACGTTCCTCCTGCTGGAGCACCTGCACAACCGACTGCAAATAAAAGCAGAACTCCCATAATTAAATTCAACGCTTTCATACCCACCCTCCAAGTTTTAAAGTTTCAGGTTAAAAAATTACTGCCTATATAAAACACATAATAATTCCCATCACGGGGAAACACTGAGAAAATCCAATTGCCATTTTTCGGGTTTGCCATAACATTATCTCTCCAACCACCTATTTTTTCCATCAAATATATCTTAAAAATTGAGTTATCACTCAAAAAACATGGCTCCTTCATCTTGAACAACTATGATATCATTATAGTTCATCTATTATTTGACGGATATGACTTAATGAAAAATTGGTTTATGCTTTCTATGGTGGGGCTCGATCAGCCAAGCATTGTTGCAAAATTAAGTGCAGGACTTTGCAAAAACGGCTGCAATCTAGGTGATTCTACTATGGGTCGCTTAGGGAATTATTTCACCATAATGTTGATGGTCGAACATGAGGGCGACAAAAGTTCTCTTGAGAAAATTGTCAAATCTGTCGGTGAGCCTCTCAACCTGGATTCTCACCTGGTGGAACTCAAGGATGGCAGTGTGCAACACTTTGAACCCGATATCCGAGTCAGCCTTTTTACTGAAGACAGGATCGGTGTATTAGAAGATGCCACGGTGCCTTTAGCAAATGCAGGATTAAACATTCTACATCTGGAATCAAACCTCAGTGAAGACAGTGAATCAGGAACCTATTTTATCCATTTGGAGGGAACCCTCTTGCAGGGGCTAGCCCCTATTTACAAGGCACTGGAAAAACTTGAAGAAGAAAAAGGTATAAAGTCCCATCTCATCCCCGTGAACGCACAGGTTTCCTAAGTCATTCCCTCATTTTTATACTTTCAATTAAAAGCATGGAATTTTGAACTATGGAATTTTTCAAAACTTTTCCATAGTTCTGTTGTTCCATAAATTTTCTTAAAAAGCTTTGGCCGAAAAGCCGGGATGCGCCGAAAAAGAAACCGTAGGCAACCATTTTTAATGGCTGATGAGGTTGCTAGCGGGCTGAGCAGGATAACTTTTAAACCAGGGTGTCTGCACCACCGCCGATAATAAGTTTGCCGTCTTCTTCCAGTTTCTTACAAACGGCAATGATTTTCTGTTGAGCTTTTTCGACTTCACTGATTTTCGTTGGCCCCAATGATTCCAAGTCCTCCTTGAGCATCAGCGCTGCACGCTCAGACATATTGGTGAACAACTTTTCTTTCAGGTCATCGGTAGCAGTTTTCAGTGCAATAAGGAGATCTTCCTGATTGATTTCCTTCATGATCATCTGGATTCCATTGTCATCAATCTTGAGGATGTCTTCAAAGGTAAACCGCAGATTTCTTATTTCATTTGCCAAGTCAGGATCTACTTCATCCATAGAAGTAAGAATGGATGTTTCTGTTGTGCGATCCAGAGAACCCATTACAGCCGCAGCCACTTCTACACCCCCCAATTTATTACCAGAAACAGCACCAGAGGTTATAAACTCCGCCTGAAGGGCTTCATCCAGATCACGGATTACAGCGGGTGCAACTCTTTCAAGAGTGGCAAGTCGATGAACAATTTCCATTCGATTTTCTTCGGGAAGCTCGCGAATGGTTAGACTCGCCACAGGGGGGTCAAGGTGAGCTAGAATAATGGCAGCCGTTTGCGGGTGCTCATTAATGACAAATGAGGATATAATTTTCGGGTCCAGTAAACGAACGGTTTCCAATCCACCGCCCATTTCTTCACCGGGAGTTGTAATATTATTCAAAATTTCGGTTGCCTTGGCAGGGTCCATCGCTTGCATCAATGCAGTTTTTAGAAATTCAACACCACCGACACCCAAGCCACCGCCACCCGACTCCACCAATTCATAAAACTCTTTATTCACGACATCCATGACCTGAGTATCGACATCCCCGAGGGCCGACATATAATTCCCCACACTCTGGATTTCACGTTCATCCAAATTAGCTAAAACCAATGCTGCGGTTTCTTCACCCAGAGTCATTAACAAAATTGCTGCTTTTTCGGGTCCTGTATATTTTCTTGCCATGATGGTTTAATTCGTATCCGTGAATTATTATTACAATATTACTCTCAGCCTTCCGAGTGTCAATATCAATTCTAAATTGCGCTCATCCTGACGCAAAATTGCATCCCTAAATGCCCATAAGGCATCTTGAAAACTTTTAAATAGAACTATTTATGCAGTTTGCCGTTCTCTGGAAAACTGTATAATTGGGAACAGAATAAATGTATGCCTTAAACGACGTATCGTCCAATTGCCTTGAAAACTTAGCGCATGAATTTAAAAATTGCAGATTTTTTTATTGGTAGCCTATCAGGAGCAATAATGGCCTATTGCAGTCATCTCATGGTAAATCCTGATATGAACATGTTTCTCGCAATGATCCTGGGGGGTTTGATTGGAATGATATTAATGACTATCATGATGCTTTTATTAATGCCTTTCTGCGGCGCTTTTGAAGTAATGATCCCCCTTCATATAAATGGAATGCTGATAGGGATGTCGGCAGCAATGCTATCTACCCTCCCCTCCATTTCCACTCATCTCATCACATCCGGGGGAGCTCTGGCAGGTTTGATGGTTTCTGTATCGGTCTACTTTTCAAATAAACATCTGACGCAATCATGAAATCAAAAAAACAATCTTATGATAAAGTCGCACAATCTTTTGATTTCCTAAGGGCTGGTGATATGCGCCGATGGGAAAGCCATCAGAAAACTCTTTTCCAAAACCTGACCGGAAAAGTTCTTTATGTAGGGACAGGAACAGGACTGGAAACCGTGAACTTTCCTGCCGGACTAAACGTAACCGCAATTGACCTCAGTCGTCAGATGCTTGAGAAATCCAGGGAAAGGGTGGCAAATTATTCCGGAAAAATGCATCTTTGCCAAATGGATGCAGAAATCACTGGGTTTCGTGATGACACGTTCGACACGGTATTGACGGTCTGTGTTCTGTGTAGCGTACGACACCCTGTCCCTTGCCTGAAAGAACTCAAGAGGGTTCTCAAGCCCGAAGGAAAACTCGTACTATTTGAACATGTGCTTAGCAAAAACCCGTTTTATGCTATCGCCTTAAAAACCATGTCAAACTTGACCGAACGACTGGAAGGAACTTTCCTCGACCGTGATACCCTGAGCAATGCAGAGAAAGCCGGGTTTAAAATTCTCTCCCATAAAAATGTTTATCTGGATATTGTAAAAGCAGTAACAGCAAGGTCGGCATAAAACTAATCGAAGGGTATGATTTAGATATGATTTTAGGTTTAGACGACATTCCCGGTGGAACAACTTTCGTTTCCTTTTTAATTTGGATGGTCTTAACAGGGCTGTATTATCTGGTTTGCTATCTTGCGGCTTTAAATGTTCTGGATGATCTGACCCGCAACAGCTGGCTCAAAATACCTGCCATGATGTGCGCGGCGATTCCTGCAGCAGGATTAATGGCCGTTTTTCACTACAAACCTTTTATCTTTACTCTTCTAGTTTCCGTTTCTAATTATTTTCGAGTGAAAAAGATGATTCAATCTCCCCATGCCAAATGGGGAGATATGAAAATCAATCCTGCTCTTTTTTATATGGCGAGTTATGGCTACATCGCCCTACTCGCAGCTTTGGCATTTTATTTTCCCACTCTCGATTTCAGTCAATAAGCGATTTGAAATTGATTGAATCCAATATCATTATAGAAATGGCAGCCACATGGGGGTTTTGGCGCGATAGGTTTCATATTCTTCGCCAAACTGCTCTTTAAGAGCTTTTTCTTCAAAATGAATACGGTATTGGAACCCAAACAAGGCGAGTAAAGTCCCGACAATTCCTACAGTCCATGAATGAGTTGTCACAGCATAAGAAAGTATTACAATCATCATGGCAGTGTAGGTAGGGTGACGTATAGTGCCATGCAACTGGTCGGTTTTAAGGGTTTGCTGCTCACGAAAAGCTATATTGAATTTGAAACGGATAATTCCCAGTTGGGCAATGGATAAAATCCGCAAAGTACAGCCAAAGGTAAAAAGTATGACAATCACCGACAACTCCAACGTCCCAACCGGGATCAATGTGTTGCGCGATACAAACGACAAGCCAATCAAGGCAGCAACAATTGGCAAAACGTGACCACAAAGTTGTTTCAGATAGACTTTATTGAATTTGATATCTTCAGGTCGTTCTGTTAGCGTGAAAAAAACCACCTCAATGATTCCAAATATGAGGTTACTGTAAGAAACTATCAAAATACGCTCCGCCGGAGCACCACCCAACCACCAGGGGATCAAAGGTAGTAAATAGGTGATCCCTACAAGAATGATATTGAAATTAAAATTCTTAAACAGACAAAACAGCAAAATCGCTGCATATAAGGCAAAGTTGATCTGGAGAAGTAAAATTGCGCTCACGGAACCCTCTAACAACCATTTAAATACAATTAATTAGTCCAATATACCTGACTCAGAGAAATTGGATAATAATTCGCCGGAATCGGGTATTCTACTGTTTTTCATAGCAGTTTTATTATAAAATAAGAAAAACTGTATACCCCTTTCGCATTTGGATACTGAGAATGCTGAAATTGGCAATATAAATATACTTAAGTTGGGCCGGGCCATATGCGGATGAATATACACCTCCTCCGAATTAGCCATCAATCCCAGTAGTTGCATAATAGAATTGAGGTAAGCAATGGATGCAAAAACACTAAATATTCCTGATGAAGTAAAGCGCGAGATCGAAACTTTTGCCGCTGAGGTCGAACGGCTAAATCGCGGGGAAGTTGGCGATGACGATTTTAAGAGGTTCCGCCTGCAACAAGGAATATACGGACAAAGGCAGGAAGGCGAACAAATGATTCGTACCAAACTGCCCGCCGGAAAAATGACCAGCGATCAATTGCGCTGCATGGCAGACTTTGCTGAAAAATATTCACACGGTATCCTGCACATCACCACCCGACAGGATATTCAAATGCATTACGTCAAAATAAACGATGTACCGCAAGGGCTCGAAGACCTCGCTCAAGCAGGTATCACCAGTCGCGAAGCCTGTGGTAACACGGTAAGAAATGTCACCGCCTGCCATAAAGCGGGAACCTGCGCCAACGAGGTTTTCGATGTCGGCCCTTATGCTTTAGCAGTAGCAAATTATCTTTTGCGCAAAGAGTTGACACAAAACCTGCCACGCAAATTCAAAATCAGTTTCGGCGGTTGTAACGGCTGTGGGCTGGCACCCATTCATGACATTGGCTTGAAAGCTGTGATTAAAAATGGAAATCGTGGTTTTAGCGCATTGATTGGTGGCGGGTTAGGATCGTTTCCTCACGCAGCTTTGCCTTTAACGGAATTCATTTCTGAGGACAACCTTTTGCAGATGTGTGAAGCAATCGTGGCTGTCTTCGATAAATATGGCGACAAGAAAAATCGCAATAAAGCACGGTTGAAATTCGTGGTCGACAAACTCGGCCTTGAAAAAATCAAAGAACTCTACCAGGAAGAATTTGCGGCTCTGGATAGCAAAACATATCCCAAAATTCAAACAGTCGCGGAAGAGCCTCTGGCTTCCCCTGAATATCAATCGGTGGACTGCGATGCCGACCCGGAATTCCAGCTTTGGAAAAGCCGCAATCTTGAAGTTCAAAAGCAGGAAGGCTTTCATAATATCCAGGTCAAACTTATTCTCGGCGATTTCACCATCCCCCAGGCCAGAGGTTTGGCGGATATAGCAGAAAAATTTGCTGGCAGCAAGCTGGTTGCTACTGTCAATCAAAACCTGATGATTCCCTGGGTCAAAGAAGATGCTTTTGGCAATCTGTTTTCTGAACTGAAAAAAATAGGCCTCCACAAAGCGGGAACGGAAGAGATACGAGACATTACTTGTTGCCCGGGTTCAGAAACATGCAACCTCGGTATCACCGCATCGCGTGGATTGGTGGACAGTTTAAATAAAGAAATGGAAAACGATTTAGAGATATCCAAAGATATGGATCATATTTCCGTCAAGGCAAGCGGTTGCCCCAATTCTTGTGGGCAACACCATATCGCCTCGATCGGATTCCACGGCGGTGCCAAAAAATTAAACGGTATTCTGACCCCGCATTACGAGGTATTGCTGGGCGGCAGGATCAATGAAGACAAAGTCGTGTTTGGAACTTCTGTCATAAAAATACCGGCCAAAAATGCGCCGGAGGCGATGAAAAGCTCCATCAATGATTACAAAAAGAACAAGCAAGAAGGCGAAACTTTCGGTGAATATTTCGACCGACTCGGTAAGAGCTATTTTCGCGAGTTACTAGATCCGCTGAAGAACCTTCCAGATATTGAGCAGTCCCCAGAGTCCTACATCGATTACGGCTCTACCGAAAAATTCAGTCTTGAAGATCGAGGTCAAGGTGAATGTGCAGGTGCAGTTACAGATATGATCACCGACCGTATCTCGGAAGCGGAGCGTGCGCTTTTCCAAGGCAAGCTTGCTCTTGAAAAAAATTCACTCAAAGAGGCAGGCGAACATGCACAGCGGAGTGTTATCGCATCGGCCCGTGCGTTACTAGTAACGGAAGGGATGGACTTTAACGATGACTGGGAATGCTTAAAAAAATTCCAATCTTTAGTCATCGACATGGAAATCGTTTCGCCTCAATTTGCGCAATTGATAGACAACTTCGAGAAAATTACTGATGCCCCCGATGAAAAGACAGCGCAAGGGTGGTTGACGGAAGCGGGTATATTGTTAAAGGAATGTAAAGCCGTTCAGGAAAAAATGGCGTCGGATAAATCTCTCAGGATAAGAGTAGGTGACGGCGATTCCAAAAAGAATGGTTCTGCAAAAACTTCAACAAGCATAGATCTTCTAGGCGTCAAATGTCCGTTCAATTACGTGAAAACAAAAATCAAACTGGAAACCATGGCGTCAGGAAGCATATTAGAAGTATTGCTGGATGATGGAGAACCTTCCGAAAACGTACCAAAGAGTATTAAGAACGATGGCCATAAGGTAATCTCTCTTATTGAAGAACAAGGTCACTACAAACTGACCATCGAAAAGGCTTAAGAATTAATGCTCATTAGTATGACCGGGTTTGGCCGGGCTGAATGCCAGAATGAAGACTATACCTATCAGGCAGAAGTTCGGTCCGTCAACAACCGCTTTATCGAAATCAATACGCGCCTTCCAAAAGCCTATGCGGACTTGGAACAACCTTTAAAGAAACTCATTAAGTCTTACTGTTCCCGGGGCTCCCTCAGCTTAACCATAAGCATTGCCAATTCAAATGAAAATTCAGGGGAATGGGAAGTCAAGCCAAACCTGCAACTGGCCACACAGTATGTAGATGCCTTAAACCAAATACGAGATACCCTGGGACTAGTCGGTGAAATAGATCTTAAATCTTTGACTGGCTTACGCGATATTATTAAAATCGAACCTTTAGCAATTGACCCTGCTAAAAATGAACTGATACTCAATATAGCAACAGAAGCCTTAGTCTCCCTCCAGAAGATGAAAGCAGAGGAGGGAGCAAATTTACAAAAAGATCTGGCGCAACGCATTGATGCCATAGAAGGCCACGCTGCAGAAATTGAATCAAGACATCCCTTAGTCATAGTGGAGTATCAAGATAAACTAAAAGAAAGAATAAAATCCCTGAGTGAAGGACTTGACCTTGATGAAGCTCGTCTGGCTCAAGAGGCAGCACTATTAGCTGATCGGTGCGATATAACCGAAGAAATAATCCGTTTGCGAAGTCACTTGAATCAATTTAGAAGTTTTTTCAATACCAAAGAACCTATTGGTCGTAAACTTGAATTTATTACTCAGGAAATCAATAGAGAAGTCAATACCACAGGGTCGAAGTCCAGTGATATTACGATTTCCAACCGGGTCATAGAAATGAAAAGTGAGCTTGAGAAAATCCGCGAGCAAGTACAAAACATTGAGTAAATTTTTTTCCCAGAAACCGGTGATATAAACAAGCACGGGAATTGAAAGCAAATGAAAAATGAAGGCCTGCCTATAATAATTTCTGCTCCTTCTGGAACAGGAAAGACAACGACCTGCAAAGTGTTAATAAAAAGGTTGCCGAACCTTAAAATTGCCACTTCACATACCACCAGAAAAATTCGTGAAGGTGAAGTCGAGGGCGTTGACTACTTCTTCGTATCAAAGGAAACATTCGAGACTAAAAAACACAACAATGAGTTTCTAGAATGGGCGCAGGTTCATACCGAATTCTATGGAACATCTTTAGAGTCTATAGCGAAACATCAACAAAAAGGTTTTGATATTCTTTTAGAACTCGATGTTCAAGGGGTAGCTTCCCTACGCAAAATGGATTTTAAAGGAGTTTTCATCCTGATCCTCCCTCCTTCAATAGAGGAAATGGCCAATCGACTCAGGAAAAGAGGAACGGAACCAGAGGAAAGCATACAAAGACGCCTCAAGACGGGAAAACAGGAAATCAAAAGTTATCAGACGTACGATTACGTAATAACTAATAATGAAGTAGAAGAAACTGTAGAATCCATTCTAGCAATAGTCCGCGCTGAAAAATCCCGGGTTTCTCGCTATATTCCAACATCCGACGATATCAAAGAACTACTGGGTTGAAAAAATAATGTCTCAAATCAACCTCATGAATCTAGTTTGCGATAATGTAAAAAATCTTAAAGCCTATCAGGTGGAGACCTTAGAGGACGGTATTAAACTTCACGCAAACGAAAACCCTTACCCGCCTTCTGCAGAACTTATTAAAAAAACACTGGAGCGTTTTGAAAAACTGGACTTAAACCGCTACCCCGATCCTGATTGCAAACAATTGAAAGAAGCGATTTCAACTCGCATTGGGGTACCGACAAACCAACTTGTCATTGGGAACGGGTCGGATGAATTGATTCAAAGTTTAATGCAGGTTTTTTGCGATGAAGGGGACACAATCGCCTTTCCCGACCCCACCTTTGCTATGTACGCTATCACTGCAAAGGGGATGGGGCTGAAGGTCAAAACTTTCCCTCTCAATAAAAATTGGGATTTTGAAGCTGAGCCATTGATTGAAAAATTAACCGCAAGCCATGCCCGTATTGTATTTATAAGTTATCCAAATAATCCGACAGGAAATTGTTTTTCTCAAACTGAAATTCAAAAACTTATAGAGAATTTTGAAGGGATTGTGGTATTGGATGAAGCTTATTATGATTTTTCAGGATTATCATTCCTTGACCAAATGGAAAAGCACAATAATCTGGTTATTTTAAGAAGTCTTTCCAAGATAGGTTTGGCGGGACTAAGAGTGGGCTATGGAATTTATCCTCATATCATCGCAGCTGAAATCAACAAAGTCCGTTTGCCTTACAATTCAAATTCCGTTTCGCAAATAATGGCAACGGAACTACTGAACAACTTTGATCCAGTTCAAAAACAAATCAACTCCATAAAAGAGGAAAGAGCACGATTGATGGGTCGATTAGAAGGTATTGACTCCATTACAGCCTTTCCATCTGACGCAAACTTCATACTGTTTCAGGCTTCCGAAAATGGAGAAAATGTTTTCAAGAATCTAATGAAAAACGGTATTTTGATTAGGAATCTGGGCGGACACCCTATGCTAAAAAACTGCCTGCGTGTTACAATAGGGACGCAAGCTGAAAACGACCAATTTTTGGATCGGTTGATACAAGCGGCAAATTAATTAACAACCGATTAAATAAATATGCGTAATGTCCTTATCTCAGGTTTCTGGGGTTTATTAGCACTCATCTGGATTATAGTTGGACTGCTGTATTTTCAAGCTTCCCGCCCAATGAGTGAGAACACCCAATCGCAGGTTTTTGAAGTCGTACCTGGTATGACTTTAAAACAGGTCTCTAAAGAACTTTCCCGAAAAAATCTCATTCGCAGTGCCAGCGCCTTTCAGGCCGTTGCCCTGATCCAAGATAAACAAAAACAAATAATGGTTGGGGAATATAATATTTCTCAATCCATGCTTCCTATTGAAATTTTGAAACGGATCACGTCTGGTAAAACCGTTTTATACCCTGTCACCATTCCTGAAGGATACCGCATCACAGAAATTGCTGACCTGCTAGAAGAGCGTGGCCTTGTTAATAAAGAAACATTTTTGCGAGAAACAAAAAAAGTAGATTTGCTTAAAGAAATTCCCACAGATTCTTTGGAGGGTTACCTCTTCCCGGAAACTTATCATTTCGGAAAATTCACACCAGAAATAACAATTGTAAAAAAAATGGTGGAAACTTTTAAGGAACGTGCATTGAAGCAAGAACTTCTAAAACGTGCCAGAGAATTAGGGTTTTCTTACCACGAAGTGATTACACTCGCTTCCCTGATAGAAAAGGAAACGGGAAAAGATTCTGAACGTAAACAAATCTCATCAGTATTTCACAACCGGCTGAAAAAAAATATGCGGCTACAAACGGATCCAACAGTAATCTATGCGATCAAAAATTTTGATGGAAATATTCGAAAAGGTGACCTTAAAATCGACTCGCCCTATAACACTTATCGATATAAAGGACTTCCTCCAGGGCCCATAGCAAGCCCAGGTCTTAAATCAATTATTGCCGCTCTTCACCCTGCTGAAACCTCGAACTTATACTTCGTTTCACGCCAGGATGGCAGCCATCAGTTTTCAGCGACCCTCAACGAACATAATCGGGCCGTACAAAAATACCAGCTACGAAGAGTTGGCCGTTAGCAGAAAACAGATTTTAAGCTGAGTCTCCCTCTTTTTTATTCTTACGCTGGGTAGCATCATCCTGCATGGTTTTCATCAGCAAATGCGAATGCTCTTCCGTCAGATCATTGAAATTTTTCGCTAAAATAATATTAGCACCGTTAAGCAAATTAGCGACTTCCTCCCAATCCATTTCCTTACAATTCGGTTCCATGGCTTTCTTCCTTCCAACTCTATACGCAGCTCAGACAGCAACTCAAGCTCCCCTGAGACAAAGGATAAAGTTAGTTGATAGTTTAATGGTAATACTGTATTATAAAATAATTAAACATAAGTCAACTATAATATTTAAAAAATGTTAAATAAATTAAACAAAAGACTAATTTATGCAAGAAAATCAAAGAGTTTGAAGCAAAATGAATTAGCCAATATTTTAAAAGTTTCTTTGCCAACCATGAATCATTATGAGAGTGGTAAACGCGCTCCAAACTCTGAACTGCTATCTAAAATAGCAACAGTATTAGAGTGTGATCCGGGTTGGTTACTTACAGGGGAAGGCGAAGCCGAGAAAACAAATGCCACGTCAAAAGACGCTGTCCCTATTCCTTCAGGATCACTGAATGGTTTCGTTCTGGTACCTCGATACAATATTGAGGCTTCTGCAGGCGGTGGGTCTATCATCCATTCAGAACAGGTTGTAGATCATCTTGCCTTTAAAGCGGACTGGGTAAGTAAAGAATTAGGGGCCACCCCAAAAGACCTATTGCTCATCCATTCTATTGGCGATTCCATGGAACCTACCCTGCGTTCAGGAGACTTACTGTTGGTAGATAGAAACAAAGCAAAAATTAAAGGGGATGGGATTTATCTCATCAATTTTGAAGAAGGATTGATGGTAAAACGATTGGAATGGATGATGGATGGCACCGTTGTTATTCGTGGAGACAATACCAGTGTTTCCAGAGAACAAAAACTCACCGCCATTGAAATGGAAAAGCTTCATTTGCTTGGCCGCGTGGTCTGGGTTGGTAGCAAAATATAAACGGGTTCAAGTAAGAAAAAGAATAGGCACCTCCCCTACCCTACAACCGAACAAGCCTTGTTTGATTAATCTTGAAAAGAACGATAAACTAAAATCTAATCATTTAAACTCGTTACTTCGCATACGATTCAATACACCCTGCGAGACCGAGTCAGGAGGCAAACATGAATATGGAAGATCATCAACAACCTCGGTTCAACCATGAAGAATGGATGGGGCGTTTTTTTCAATTTATTGAAACAGTAAAGTTGTTTTCCATTGAATTTGCACAAGCACTAAAAAACTTGTTCCAAAAAGGCCTGCTTGAAGCCTGGAAGGATTTTCGATCTATCGCCTCCAAGCTTTCTCCAGTAGATTTCTTTTTTGCAGGAACCATGTTATCCATTGGAGCATTTGGGACCATGATTGTTCTTTCTGGAATCGGTTTATTGAGTTATCAATCTTTTTTATGGCTGCAAAGCGGGGTGTGGACAGAATATCCGATGCTGACTGTTTTCAACTTTATTTTTGAAAATACGCCTCTCCACCAATGGATCATTAACCCTGAGTCATGGGTTGGAATGCAAAAGTTGTTTTTATGGTTTTTGGAAACCATTCCTGTATCACTTGCATTGATGGTACCCGGGATTTCATTGGCAATCACAGCAATGAGCATATTTATTGCGGCCATGTTATTTCGATTCTACCAATTAAAGAAAATGCAATGACCGAAGATTCTCAATCCTTAAAAGAAAAATTGGAGTCTTCCAAAAAGTATCTCCAGAATGCGGATTTCAAAGGCGCCGATCTTGCCGGTGCCGAACTGAAAGGTGCCCTGCTGGGAGGGGCTGACCTGCGTGGTGCCAACATGAAAAAAATTTTCCTGGGCGATGCAGAGCTTTCCAAAGCCAACTTGGCAGAAGCTAACCTGGAAGAAGCCAATTTAAACTGCGCGGACTTGAACAAAGCAAATTTAAAGGGCGCCAACATGCGTGCACTTTATGCTCGATCAGCAGATTTGAGAGGTGCAAATTTGAGCAATGCTGATCTCACTAAATCCAACTTGCGCCAATGTTCTCTGTTTAAATCCTGGATAAGGAACTCAGATCTTAGTGGCGCGAATTTGCAGAACATTAAAGGTGCACAATCACAAATGCAGGGTTCAAAATTTTGCGGCGCAAAGTTAGAAGGCGCAGACCTTTCGGGAGCCAAATTGGACGAGGCTGATATGGAGGGAGCGGGATTGCAAGTCGCAAATCTCAGCAGAGCCGTTCTCAAAAATACGAATCTAAAAGGAGCAGATTTGAAAGGAGCTAACTTAAGATATGTAGTTGGACTGACAAACAGTCAGGTGGAGTCAGCCCTCATTGACAAAACAACTCTTTTACCTCAATACCTGAAAATAGAATGGAAATCGGAAACCGAGTTTGAGTGCCATGTCTCAAAGGAAAAAAGAATCTATTAAAAGTCACTTTTCGTTCCTCCTGTCAATTTCCCCCAGTAGTTCCCCTACCGTTCGCACATTTATAAGATCGCGATAGCTTGATACCATCCCAATTATATTAATGCTTAGGGGAAATGGCTCATCCCGGTCACGCAATATTATTGTTCCCGTAATATCTTGTTCATTAAATTCCACCAGGTTTTCTGCTAACAAAGGCAAAGAAACCTGCTCAACCTCTATCGAAAAAGAATATTGTTTTTCAAGATACTCTTTTAGTTCGTCAACCTCTGGTTGTGATAAAAGGTAATTTGCACGTCGTTCAATCCATAGCTTGGCTTTACCTGTTTCAGGCAAATTATGGTAATCCTCGATCAAGCTTTCAAAGGGGAGCAAGGGTTCATCCCTCAAATAGCAAACCCAGTCTACCTTTACAAAGTTTTCAGGGTTTTGCCCCGATAAAAGGCGAGAAGAGTCTATTAGAGAAAATGCACGAAACAATTTCAACGGCTTTCCCCTCCCTTCTTCAATTGAGTATTTTTCACTATTCTTTCCAAAGTAGACTATTTAATTTTCCTCATCAATTATAAGGAGTATGATTGTGGGTGCACAATTTAAATTTATAAAATAAGGAATCTCCTCAAAATAATGTCTACCGAAAGAAAGATAATCAAGTTTGGCGCATCAACCGGTTTTACCGTTGTATTGGAATTTGGAAACGAAGCCGAAATGACGGAATACAGTAATAAAATTAAGAACGCCGGCTTAAAATGTGAAATCATCGCCAGTTTTAATGTGAATTTTGACGAAGCAGATTTAATGATGGATATGAGAAGCCCCGAATGCAGAGCTCAGTTCGACATCGAAGACTGGATCTAGCCACCAGCGTGACCCTGGACCCTATAGATCAGAACGTTTTAGAATAAACGGTGATCATTACGCTTCTAGGGAGAACGAATAGCCTCTTCTCTCTTTTGAGCCTGCAGGAACTCGAGACGCTCAGCCAATGTTTGAGGTTTTTCTTTTCGATTTTGCAAGAATCGAGTAAACCAATCCAGCCCCTCCCCTAGTTTCGGGTCCATTTTAATTGCCCTGTCATAATCCTCGATGGCTTTCTCATAAAAACCCATTCGGTCTTCCAGGATCGCTCGATTTGCAAAGGATACGGCTGAATCAGGATCGAGCATTAAAACTTCATTAAATGCTTCAAGCGCTTTCTGGTCTTTCCCCAACTGCATGAGGGTTCTCGCCCTTCCCCTTTTGGCATGGATGAAATCAGGGTATTCAAATACTGCCTTCTCATAGTAACCCAGTGCTTCCTGAAACTTTCCATCCGTATAGAGGCCTACTGCTTTTGCAAATGAAGGTCGACTCTCTGTGGAAGTAGAACTTTTGAGGATAGCCCAACTAAAGGAAAGGAAAATCAGGCCAATGCCCAGAAATCGGATAACGCGGTAAACCTTATCGATTTCCATGATTGGCAAATTTACTCGGAATATTTCCAATGAGCTAGCCGAACACCCTCTTGACTCAACCGCCGGGTAATTCGCTGTATAGAAGCCTCATTTAAATTTTCTTTCTTGAAAACAGCATTTACAAAATCGGAGACAATATCAGGTTGATCGTCTCCAAAAGAAGGCACCTGTTTTCCAACAAAATCATAGGTAGACTCGTCAGAAGTATAAAACCTGAAAAAGGTGGTGAGATACAAAATCATACTATTTCGCGAAACATGGCTTGGTTTGCGCTTTCCATTCAGGCCATTAACAGAAAATTGCATTCCGGCAATCCTCCTGCGGGAATCCAGCGAATCCTTTTCAACCTCATATTTGAAAGCCTTAAAACAGGTGGAGAGAACCGTACTTTCCAGATTCCCATAGGGAAATTCATTTTTCCCCTGGGTAAGATTTTTCATCTTATCCATGGCCTTTTTTCCCTTAGGAGAATAACAAAACTGGGCCCGCCATACCTTAAATTCTCTTACCGTTTTTATCATAGGATTAGATCCCATAAAAATTCATCCTCAATTGTTGAAATTAAAAAAAAGAATTAATCCTTATTATGAATAGCTGGGTCGGGGTGTAAGTTTTGTTCTGCAACATAGGTCTGATGACCTTTTTGGTGCACAAGCACATGGTACCAAGGCTCATCTTTTGGAGGTCGGCTTTTTGCTACCGCTTCATACCATTCGTCGGTGGACTTAAACTCCAAATCCACGCCAAGGATGATGCCACGATAATCAAAAAGTTTATGCTGAATCAATTGACCAATACAATATTTTGCTTTTGCTGATTCGCTCATCTTCTATCGTCATTAAGGGGAATTACAAACCCAAATACGCAGTTCAGGCTAATTAGATTCCCAAGTTTAAAAATTTCATCAATACGATAAATTTATACCTCAATTTTTTTCATAAAGCAAAATCCTATCCTAAAACAGACCTAATTTTTCTTCCTTTTCATTGTGGCAAAAGAAAATATAAGGATTAAATTATTAGAAGTGGTTTTAAAGAACTATTTCGGGGGTTTCGCCGTGTTGGATTTCTTTAACACTCTTACTTCTAGTGAAATAAAAGAGCTGCGGCACTCCGCACCCAAAATAGCCGAAGAAATTCAGAACCTGGCCAATCAGCAAATTACGTGGGCTGAAAAATTACAAGCTGCAGAATTTGCCCGTATGGTAAAGGACCCTTATAGCAGGGCGGTATTTATGACCCTCACCGACCAGGTGTTCAGACTGAGTCACGACACAGCAGTACTTCAAAAATTTATCCAAATTTTAAAACAACATGGCGTTCCGGGTTTTTTTGGGATTTTTGATCAGGCCATGCTGCAGATATTGAAAATATTTGGCCCCCTTATTCCCAATTTTCTTTCCCCACCTATAGTCTGGAGCATCCTCAAGGTAATGCGTTACAAAACCAGGAATGTCATCCTAAACGAGGAAAAAGAAAATTTACAACGCTACTTCCTGAACTGCAAAAAAGAAAATCTGAGAATAAATATAAATCATCTGGGCGACATGGTTCTAGGTGAAAAAGAAGCCGCAAAACATCTCGATGACTATATAAAAGGTCTGCGCAATCCACATGTTTCCTGCATATCAGTAAAAATTTCTACCCTTTACTCACAAACCAGTAATGTCGCTCACGACCATACCGTTTTCATCGTAACTGAGAAGTTGAACAAGCTCCTTGCTATTGCACACGCAGAGGAAAAAATAACAAATATTCCAAAACTCGTTTATCTGGACATGGAGGAGTATAAGGATCTCGCTCTTACCGTTGATGTTTTCAAATATTTCCTGCAAAACCCGAAATCAAACCATTTAACTCTAGGGATCGCGCTTCAAGCCTATATCCCAGATTCATTCACTTACCAACAGGAGCTGACACGACGGGCAAAAACAAGGTTGGCTCGAGGGGGTGTCCCTGTGCGCATTCGAATTGTAAAGGGAGCCAATATGGAAATGGAGAGATGCATTGCGTCATCGAACCAATGGACTCAGGCCCCTTACTCAACCAAACTGGAAACAGATGCCAACTTTAAAAGAATGGTGTCCTATGCATTTAACGAAGAGAATTTAAAAGCAGTAAAAATTGGTATCGGAAGTCATAATATTTTTGAAATTGCCTTCGCCAAATCTCTGCAATCCATTAGAAACCTCGATCCTGAAAATTTTGAATATGAAATGCTAGAGGGAATTGCAAATCATACCCGCCGAAGTGTTCAAAAACTTCTCGGCCCGGTTCTGATCTATTCTCCTCTCGCTGGGAATGAAGAGTTTTTAAACGCTATTGCCTATCTGGTCCGGCGTTTAATGGAAAACACCGAAGCAGAGAATTTTTTGAGTCACTCATTTAATCTCACAGTAGGAAGCGCAGCCTGGAATGAAGAGAAATTTAAATTTTTATCAGCACTCGACCATGTCCAACAATTAGAGATCCCTTCGCCTAGACACAAACAAAGCCGGGGAAACAAGATGTCATTCAATCCTGTTAAACCCGGGAGCGTTGAAAATTTTATTCCAGATAGTCCAACGAATTTTTCATTGCCTGCAAATCAGGACTGGTTGGAAAATCAAATTGTAATATCAAAAAGTAATGAAGAGCCCTTGATTTTATTGAAAATCGCAGGAAAGTGTATTTCCGAGGAAAGGCATTTATTACCCTGCAAAAACATTTTCCAACCCGATCAGGGGGTTGCTCATTTTGTTGCCGCAAATTCTGAAGATATAAATCAAGCCATTCTATTCCTTTCCAAAAGCGAACAGACACAATGGGACATAGATGGTAGTTTCCGCCAAAAAACATTACAAAAAGTTTCTATAGAATTACAAAATCATCGCGCTGAATTAATTTGCACTGCGATGAAAACAATTGGCAAGGGGGTTGCCGACCTAGATGCAGAAGTATCGGAAGCCATAGACTTTATAAATTACTACCCTCAAGCTATGACCTATTTCCAGAAGAATTATCCCCATATTGTTTTTGAAAAGAAGGGTTTGGTATTGATACTCTCGCCTTGGAATTTTCCTATCGCCATTCCTGCAGGGGGAATCACAGCGGCACTGGCAACTGGAAATCGCGTCCTCATCAAGCCATCCCCCTATTCCTTATTGGCCACCTGGAAACTTGTGAAGTTATTTTGGAAAGCAGGAGTTCCATCTTCTGCACTACAATTCATTCCCTGCAAAGACGAAGATGCCCCACTTCTAACCCAGAACCCAAAGATTGACCAGGTTATTTTCACGGGAAGCGCAGGCACGGCCGATAAAATTTTATCTAAAAGGCCAAACCTGGAATTGTCCGGGGAAACCAGCGGAAAAAACTTTTTCATAGTTACCGATGCCGCTGACAAAGAGCTCGCGATCAAGCAACTTATTGATTCCGCTTTTGGATACAACGGACAAAAATGTTCAGCCGCATCCATCGCTATCCTTACACACGACGTATACAACGATCCCAAATTCAAACGCCAACTTAAAGATGCTGTAGAGAGCCTCCCCGTTGGGGCGCATCCATCCCAATTGAACAATATAATCACCCCTCTCATCACTCACCCAAAAAAGGAATTGCTAAGAGCTTTAACCCAATTGGAACCCCAGGAACAATGGCTCGTCCAACCCAAGGAACCCCAAATGAAAAACTTGTGGGGTCCTGCTGTGAAATGGAATGTTCAACCGGGTAGTTTCACCCATTTAACAGAGTTTTTTGGTCCTGTTTTAGGAGTCATGAAAGCCCAAGATTTAAAACAAGCCTGCACCTTGGCCAACCAGACTGAATATGGGTTAACCGCCGGGTTACAAAGTCTGGATGATGATGAGATCCAATTCTTTCTTGAAAATATGAAAGCGGGTAATCTGTATGTGAACAATAAAACAACAGGGGCCATTGTCGGCCGACAACCTTTTGGTGGAATTAAAAATTCACGCCGAGGAGCAGGTGGGAAAGCTGGGGGTATTAATTACATCCTCCAATTTACGAAATTCAAGGACAAAGGGGAGCCTATCCAAATATCCGAACTCTCATCCTCACCAATAGGCTCATTGATAAACTTCTGGGAAAAAATTGAATGGCATAATGAGAACGCTGAGTATTCAAATGAAATACAAAGGGCTCTCAAGGGGGCAACAAGCTGCCAACATCAATATACCAATTACTTCTCAAAAGCACAGAAACTCTCAGAAACCCAGCAGGTCATAGGACAGGAAAATATTTTCCGATACCGCAAGGTGGGAAAATATACCATCCGTGTTCACCAAGAAGACTCCATATCGGATATGCTTTTACGATTGATTGCCGGAGTTATTGCAGGAAATAATGTTTCAGTCAGTCTTCCCTACTCCATGTGTGAAACAAAAATATCGAGATCCTTAGAATCCCATTATCTGCAATTAATCCGCAAGTCATTCTCAATAAGCTTTGAATCAGATCAAGAGCTAGGAAACAAAATTCTGGGAAATTATATGGACCGCTTGGCCTACACTCATTCAGAAAGGGTTCCAACGGAAATCTTTAAGGCGGCAATATCTGTTAACCTGCCGATCATCCATCACAAGCCTGTATTGGAAGGAAGGTTTTTAATGCTCGAACAGTTCAATGAGCAATGCATCAGCCACACCTATCATCGATATGGCAATTCAGGACTGAAACAATTTGAAGGCAGGAATCTATAGAAAGTAAGTCTTAAAAGGTCAGCTTGTGAGTTCACACTCATAGGTATCTTCGGATTTCCAAATGACTTTAATATAATCTGGAACCCGTGTCTCACTATCAATTAAAGCGGACTGAAGTTCCTTTGCGGAAATATTTTTGACAGAACTCAAGTCAACCCCCTGAAATTTGGTTTCGATAAGTTCCGCACCCGAAAAATCACAGTCAATAAAACGCGCGCTCCTGAAATCTGCATCGCCCAATTTCGCATTCACAAAGCAACTAGATTTCAAAAGGGCATGTTTGAAGTTAGCTTCACTCAAGTTAGCATTGGTAAAGTCAACATCCGTGCAATCCGTTTCCTTCATTTCAGTTCCAGAAGCATCAGCACCTCGCAGGTTTGCTCCCATCAATTTCCCCTTTGAAAGGTTTGCCCCCCTACTATAATAACCTTCCCGTTGATACCTTCCGGTGAGCTTCGCTTCGCTAAAATCTGCTCCCGCCAGGTTGGCTCCCAGAAGGTTGGCTTCAACCAGTTTGGCTCGAATCAAATCGGCTTTTTCCAAATTGGTATCTGCGAGATTCGCACCTGTTAAGTCAGCATCATTGAGATTAGCTTCTTTAAGATTAGTCTTGGTCAAGTTTGCCTTTAGAAAGTTGGTTCCTGAAAGATTGGCACCTGAGAAATCTGCGCGCATGGCTTTCGCTGAAAACAAATTAGCCCCAACCAAGGTCACCCCTTTTAAATCTGCGCTTATAAGATTGGCAGAAATCATATTTGCTTTGCTTAAATCCAATCCAGAAAGATCCAGGCCCTTGAGTTCGGCACCTTCAAGATTGTTTTTTGAGTTAGTGACTTTATCTCTATCCCAGGTTGTCATTTAGTCCCTGTCGTTAAATTTTTATACTTTTCTGTTTGGCATTGTAATATGGGTTATTAATCTATTCAGGTCGAGCACCAAAGTCAAATGGTAATCGAATAAACACAATGTTTTGCTGGCTTTAAGCTAAACTGTAATCCCAAATATTAATTGGAGCCCGCAGTGATCAAGTCCAATCTGGCAAGCCAAAAGGGATTTACGATTATCGAACTATTGATCGTGACTGCAATTATTGGAGTGCTGGCATCCATCACACACTCTTATTACGCGCAATATAAACAACGCGCCTACGATGTTCATGCCAAGTCCAACCTGAAAAGTCTTTGGCTGACCTGCAATCTTTACTGGCAGGATACCCCAGAAGGCACCTGCAATATTGCCGCAGTCTCCAACACCACTTACGGATTTTCCACTGGCGTTAATGTGACACTGACCGGACAGGGAACGGAGACCGGATTCAGCGGAACCGCAAGCCACAACCAAAGCGATACTACATTTAGCATTAACTCATCTGGAAATTTTTCGTAACAACCCACCTGTTTATTAACTGCCTTCACATGAACTGGGTGGTGGAGGTTCGACGAAAAAATTCGAACCCAAACCTGGAAATTTTGCCCGGAGACAAATCACTCGCCCTCTGCGGAAGAGTGGTGCCCCCGAGGCGATTCGAACGCCTGACCTACGGATTAGGAATCAGGTTAACCTAACAAAGCGCAACTGAACACAACAAACAACAATAAAAGATTCAATGTCTTACCACCCTACCCTTGTTGCCCAACACTGTACAAAACTGCCATTATTTGCTGGCAAGTGGCCTATTTTTGGCCCACAGAAACTCCCTCTATCCAAGGAAAATATCAATTAATGGCAAGCTAATTCGTAATCAGTAGGTCGGCCGTTCAATTCCGCTACTGGCTCCACCTTTAAAAACCTTTTTTTAATAATTTATTTTTTTGCTGTTGATACTCTTCATCCGTAAGAATGCCTTCTTTATGCAATTGAGTTAGCTCTCTAAGTTTTTTAGTAAAATCTTCTTCACTTACATCAATTATAGCGGTTGGGCTGGGAGCGTTTGAGACCTTTTTATATGCTGTGGCACGGATAGAATATACATTATCAAAACATCCCCCTCTTAAGTGAGGTTCGGTTAAAGTGACTATCTGGGCATAATCTCCGCCCATCACATAAGTTTTATTTCTTAGATTTGTTGTTGCCCTTTCGTAAGTTCCCCTGTAACCAAAGTGACCACAGTCAGCCCCATCAGTTCCTGATACTGGGCCGATTCCTTTATAGTTGTCGCCAGGGTCGGACTTGCCAACCATAACTTTTTCAGCCCCGTTGTCCAACACAACAAACGGGGCAGTCGCACAGCCCGAGATTACAAGAACAAAAATTCCCACTACACCGATATTTTTCATTAGTGACCTCCTATTCTTGGAAACACTATAACATTTCTCCATCCACTCCCTTGCCAGTTTCTGGGCTTCGTATAGCTAACGCCCTTTTCTTTTATCATCCTCTTCTTTCCGCTTCTTTAAAACTTCATCAATCTGCTGGATTCTTTTCTCAAGGACAAAATTACGCAACCCTAATGCATAAGCCATGATTATAATAAATATCAGAATCCACAAGCCCCAAATGCTGATTTCGGGTGGATCAATCCTTAAGGCACCCAGCATCTGGAGAAAGAAACCAAGGACTAAAAGAATCAAACCAGCAACGGTATCAATTTGACTCTTCGCAATTGCCCGTAACATGTAAGGGTTAGAACCCCAAAACGTGCCAGCTTCCTCGGTAATATCCTCAGCAGATTTCCAAAATATCCCAAAGGCTAACAAGATAACCCCTACCACATCGTAGGACAGGCCAATTATGGTTAAATTAGAAATCCAGTCAGGCATCACCTCTATTCCCCTCCAACTCCATCTTATAAAACATCCCCGCCTCT
>Ga0233439_10000759_pt1 | contig 45075 bp, 41 predicted proteins | sample SI_123_September_6_FD_182713 | JGI IMG/M metagenome (GOLD analysis project Ga0233439, IMG submission 182713) | Seawater microbial communities from Saanich Inlet, British Columbia, Canada - SI_123_September2016_100_MG | ecosystem: Environmental > Aquatic > Marine > Inlet | place: Canada: British... | reverse complement strand
ATACAGGATAGAAAGCTTAACGTGAGTGGGACACTTTTACTCCGCCACAACAAAAAATATATCAACGGCTCACTGGTACATTATTGCTCCGCCGTTCTCATTTAATCTTAAATCTTTTGAAATTTCAATCCATTCAGCCAAAATTGCGGAGTAATATACAAAAGAAACAAATTCAAAATAATTGAGGATTTTTTGAAATGACACAAGAAACATTAGTTGTGGAGGGAATGACCTGTCAACACTGTGTTCAGACAATTACTGAAGCCTTAAATAACATTAAGGGGACCAACACAGTGGTTGTGGAGCTTGATAAAAAAGAAGTGAATATTGATTTTAACGTAGAGGAAACAAACTTGAAGGAAATAACCGATAAAATTATCGAGGTGGGATTTGAATTAGCCGAAAGTTAATTAGGACTCTTTTCAGCTTCAATTTTTAAAGCATCGTTCATTGTTTTTAACATGGGCAGGATTCCTTCCCTTAATTTACCCCAAAACAGAGGCACAAAAATTCCACTGAAAGCTTCAGTGTGAATCAACCGCGTGCCAGAATCCGTTTCTACAAGTTCAAATATTTTATCGTTGGTAAATAAAAATCCGGCCATCATCGTGGCACGCCAACGAAAAAATTTTGGTTTTTCAAAGTCAGTTATGGTTGGGGTATATTTAGGGCCATCTTTGCCATCCTCACAACGCATAGTAATGCTCAGCTTGGAACCAAGAGAGGTATTGCCGCTTGCCGTATCAACTAGAGGGTTCCATTTTCCCCATCTTTCCAGATCAGTTAGGATGCTCCATATTTTATTAGTGGAAGCTGCAATTTCTATTTCCGTTCGTAGTTCTCGCATCGTTTTTTTAATTAATTAGCCAGAACATATTAGGAAACTAATTTTCCAATTGTAATGGTTAGAGTTTTTTCTTTTCCATCTCTAAAAATTTTTACTAATACAACACGGCCCACCTCTGTTTCTGCCACGGTTTTTTGTAGATATTTTGAGCCGGGAATGGACTTACCATCATACTGAAGAATGATATCGCCACGTATAATTCCGCCTTCGCCAGCCGGGGTTTCCAAATCCACACTATTTACAAGCACTCCGTCGGTACTTTTAAAATCCAATGAACTCGCAATCTCTGGAGAAAGATCCTGAATTCCAACGCCCAACCAACCTCTCGACACAGTCCCACTCTGAACGAGTTGATTTGCTATTTGCAGTGCTGTTTCAACTGGGATTGCAAACCCGACACCGGAGCCAATGGCGGCAACACCGGTATTGACTCCAATAATGCTTCCATCCAAATTAATCAATGGACCTCCACTGTTACCGGGATTAATGGATGCATCGGTTTGAATGAAACTTTCGAAATGGGTAATTCCTAAATCTGTTCTTCCTTTACCGCTAATTATTCCAACAGTGACCGTACCTTCAAGTCCATAGGGGTTACCAATGGCCATTACCCACTCTCCGACTTGCAGGTTCTCAGACTGTCCAAATTTAGGCTCCGGTAAACTCCGTAATGTTGAAATTTTCAGAACAGCTAAATCAGTGAAGGAATCATAGCCAAGAATTTTTCCGAAATATTCCCTGCCGTTAGAAAGTTTAACTAGAACCCTATCTAGTTTCTCGACGACATGATAGTTGGTAAGAATATAGCCGTCTGAGTCCAATACAATTCCCGAGCCTACACTTTCGACGACATATTTACGCCCTCGAATATTATTCGAAAGCCAGGTTTTAGCTCGTAAAAACCATGAGAAACTGGGGTCGATTTCATACCACGAGGATTTCTCAGTAATTTCTTTAACCTTATTGATGCTAACTACAGAAGGTTTTATCGCTTTGGCGTTTCGAACAAAGGCTTTCTGTAAATTTAGAAGTCCTTGATAGTCATTGCCCAGTTCCACTTTGCTTGATATGGATTTAACAAGGGGAGGGGGGGTATAAGAAAAATAGTCTTTGGAATTAATAAATATTAAAGCCAAAATGAATAGAGTCCAACCGGCAAACTTTAGACTGAGGTTGGAATTGTTATCAGACATTTTTTGTACCGCTATAAAGGGTAACTATTCCGAAAGTCAGCTCTTTCAACATTACATTTTCAAATCCAGAATCTTCAAGCATTTTGCTGAATGCTTTTCCTTGCGGAAAATTTGCAACGGACGCTGGCAGATAAGTGTAGGCACTTTTATGTCCTGACACAATGCGTCCAGTGAACGGTAATATTTTTTCAAAATATAAACGATAGAGCCATTGCAGTACTCCATTCTTTGGGAAAGAAAATTCCAAAACAACTATTTTGCCATGGGGTTTAAGGACTCGATACATTTCTTGAAGCCCCTTTTTAGCATCAGCAAAATTTCGTACTCCAAATGCAGTAATAGCCCCGTCAAAAGTCTGATCTTTTAATGGGATATTTTCTGCTGAACCTGGAATTAGCTTTATGTCTTGGCTCAAATCTTCAGAAGAGATTTTCTTGTTGCCCAGATTCAGCATCGACAAACTAAAATCCATTCCAATAATTTTAAAGGGAGAGGGGTTTCTCCTGGCAATCTCCAAAGCGATATCGGCAGTTCCTGTAGCCACATCCAAATAAGTCTTATTACCAACAGACTCAAGCTCATTAACCGCTAGTTTTCTCCAATACCGGTCATAACCAACACTTAAAAGACGATTGAGGAAATCATATCGAGGTGCCACAGCATTGAACATGGCCTGAATTTGATTTGCACCGCTAATGGACAATTCTGATTTCTCTGCAGCTATCAATATATATCCCAACTCATTGAAATTTAATGTTCCAGTATTGAAAAATTTTAACACCAGTTTATATATGGTACAAGAGAGAAGGGGTAGGATTATTGATTTAATGCCTTAATTTTGATTTGGAGAGCGTCATGAAAACGGTTCTGGTGACCCTTGCACCCGGTTTTGAGGAAATTGAAACCATTACCATTGTGGATATATTAAGAAGGGCCGGCGCCCGAGTTACTATGGCGGCAACGGTTGCGGGTGTGCTTGAAGGATCTCGGGGAATAAAAGTAGAACCCGACGAATTGCTCGATAATGTTATGGAAAAAGACTTTGATTTAATTTGTCTGCCTGGAGGGCAACCCGGAACTGACAACTTGAAAAAAGATTTAAGAGTGGAAAAGCTTTTAAAGAAAATGCATGAAGAGAATAAGTATATTGCAGCGATTTGTGCGGCCCCCACGGTACTGCAAAAAGCTGGAATTTTACAGGACAGATCATTTACCTGTCACCCTTCAGTTCAATCTGAATTCGATTCTATTGAGAGTTTAAAGGATAGGGTGGTGGTAGACCAAAAGATCATTACCAGCCAAAGTCCAGGGACAGCTATGGAATTTGCTCTGAAATTGGTAGAAGTTCTTTTTGGAGCCGAACGCTTGAAAAAGGTAAATGATGGCGTTTTAGCTCTAATTTGAGGTTAATAGAATTATTTTGAACCTTTTCCAGGGTTTTGGCATCAAATTTAGGGAATAATGCATAAACAGTTAATTAAGACAGGAAATAAATGAATATCTCTCAAAGTCAGTTTCTGATCAATAAAAGACGAGTAAAACGCCGAATTAAGAAGAAAAAAGAGTCTGAAGAGCGTTGCTATCACTGTAGTGGAGCTTTTAAAGGATCAGAAGAGCTGGAATGCTGTCTAATGTGTGGAAGGGAAAAAGGCCATATTTGTACCCATTGCCTGCATATTCCCGAAGACAAACAGGTTCAGAAAACGGCCTAGTCTGCTAATCAAGATACAACGTCCCTTTAAAAACCAACCTTGCATTTCCCCCAACACGAATTGAGGGGCTCTGTCCTTCAACATTATCCAATTCTACAAAAATTTGGCCCGGGCGCTTCATTTCGTAACCCTGCTCAATGACGATTGTTTTTTCCTTCGGGTCTTTGTCGTTTAAGTAATAACCCAAAGCACCAGCCACACTTCCCGTTGCAGGATCTTCAGGAATCCCAATAAAAGGAGCAAACCCGCGAGAATGAATGGAGCTCGCCTCTTCACATGTCTGTCGGGTGAAAGGGTAAATCATATCCACACCGACTTCGTCCAGTAGCTCTTTTAATAATGACAAATTCAAAACAATTCGTTGCATGGCCCGAAGAGAATTTATAGGAACCAATAAAGCCGGAAAACCTGTGGATGCAGATTGAACTGGAAGCAGTTCGTCGAGGTTATTTTCAGTGAGTCCCAAAGCCTGAGCAATTCTTTCTTTATTCATAAAAGTCTGAAAAATTTTTCCAGAAGGTTGCGTCATAAATATTTTTCCATCTTCTTCCAGACTGACAGGAATCAATCCTGCCTTAAATTTCAGGCGCAGTTTATTCTGAGACGATGCAAGCATCCCTGAGTCACGTAAAACAAAGGCTGTTCCCAGGGTGGGATGGCCCGCAAAAGGGATTTCTTTTTCGGGAGTGAAAATGCGGACATCGAAATCGGCATCCGGGTGAGAAGAGGGGAATATAAAAGTAGTTTCAGATAAGTTCATCTCTCTGGCGACTTGCTGCAGTTGCGGTTCTTTGAAATCCTCACCGCGCAAAAATACGGCTAATGGATTTCCTCCGAATAGTTCGCCAGAAAAAACGTCTACCTGATAAAAAGGAGTTTCCAAAATATTTAATATCCCGTTTTAAAGATTTTTATCCACCCAGCGCTTGAGCACATAAAGCGCCCAGGGGCGTGACCATGATAATTTTCCTGCCAAAAACTGTTTCCAAATACTTTCTACTGTCGTCTGAGAAATTAAATCTTCCAGGGGTTTTACAGAAGTCAGCAAAACCGACTCCATTTCTGATTTCATTGCGCCGCGCATCCAAGGCTCAAAGGGCAGGGTGAAGCCCATCTTTTTACGATGCACAATGGAGTCGGGTAACGCGGGTTTCAACGAGTCAACGAGTAAAGCCTTGGGCGTACCGGTAAGCTTTTTAAGATGAGCAGGCATGTTGAACATATACTCAACCAGTTTATGGTCCATGAAAGGCACACGTACTTCTAGGGGATGCGCCATACTCATCATGTCGGTATCCCTAAGCAACATATTCTGTAAGTAGTGAGTGGTTTCGAGGTAAGAGATTAAATTGAAATCGCCATTCAGCTTGTCTAAACTTAAAGACTCTTTTGTTGACTCGAAATTTTTCAAGGTTTCTTTTTCTGCAAGGCTCTGATCGTTAAAAAGTTCAAAAACCTGGTCCTGGCAATAAAGAGCACGTATCAAAAAATATTCATGGGCGCCACTCAACTTTCCATTCAACCAATGTTCTAGCTTAATGCCCTGATCAACAGGAAGAGAGCTCTTCAATATTCTTGTGCCCAGGTTCAATAAGAATTTAGGATAAACTTTCAGCCATTTTTTTCTTTCCAAAAGTTTTGGTACCAAACGAAAAGAGGGGTAGCCTCCGAACAATTCATCGCCACCCAATCCGCTCAAAACAACTTTCAACCCCGCTTCATTTGCTGCGCGGGAAATAAGAAAGGTGTTGATCCCATCCATAGTCGGCTGATCCATTGCGTTGATAGCAGCGGGCAGCGATTCTAGTAGTTGTTCTTCATCCAAGGTTAGCAATTGATGGTTGGTTTTAAATAGGCCTGAAATCTCCGCAGAATGTTCAGACTCATCAAATTCTTTTTCTTTGAACCCAATAGTAAGAGTCGTTATCGGATTATCAGAAGTGCCAGTCATGTGAGAAACAATGGCGCTTGAATCAATTCCACCACTGAGAAAAGCACCGATGGGAACATCGCTGACCTGACGATATTTCACAGATTCTTGAAGAATATCCTGAATAGCTTGGCCATCGTTATCAGATGTATTTAAAGCATCCAATGGATGCCAGTAACGCGTTTCCTTAAAATTGCCATCGCGGTCGACTATTAGATAATGTCCCGGCTTGAGTTCCTGAATATTTTCGATCAAAGTTTCCGGGGATTTCAAATGTCCAAAAGATAGATAATGGTACAGTCCGGTCGGGTTGATTGTTTTGTCCGATAATCCTGTTGCAAGTAGAGCGCGAACTTCCGAAGCGAATAAAAACTGCTTTTCGGTGGATAAATAATAGAGCGGCTTGATTCCTAAACGATCACGAGCGAGGATGAGAGATTGGTTTTTTGAATCCCAAACAGCAAAAGCAAACATTCCACGGAGTTTTTCAAGGCAATCCAAACCCCAGTGTTCGTAAGCTTTTAATAAAACTTCGGTGTCCGACTGTGAATTGAATCGAAATTTATCCGATAATTCTTCGCGCAATTCTTTGTAATTATAAATTTCGCTATTTGTGGATAACCAAAGAGATTGATCGGCATTGGGCATCGGTTGATGACCGCCGGGACTGAGATCAATAATGGAAAATCTTTGGTGCCCCAAATGGAGTGTGGGACCGTTTTCGCTGGGAATGAGTTCCTCACCACGATCATCTGGACCACGATGGCGAATGCTGTCGAGCATCAATCTTAAAATCCGCCCTGGATTCTCAGATGGTTGGGTTATATCAAAATCGAGAAGGCCCGCTATGCCACACATAAAATTTAAAGGGGTTTGGTTTTTAGTTTAATTTTCGCACTCAACGCAAGTTCTCATAACATATATTATGTCAACTAAGAAATGGAGGCTGAATTAAGGGGTGAAAATAGCCTCTAGGTTGGCTCTACCCTTTAATTAAGGGATTACTTCTTGCTCAGTGTGTCTTTTACCGCTTTGACAATATGGTTGTGGGACAAACCATATTTTTCATACAACTGAGGCCCTGTGCCGGTTTCTGCAAACTGGTCTTTAACCGCAACCCGTGTAAACGGAACGGCAATTTGGTTATCCAACAGAACTTCTCCGACGGCATCGCCTAAACCACCGATAATATTATGATCTTCAGCAGTTATTAGAGCGCCGTGGCTGCGAACCTGTTCAACAATAATTTCGCGATCGATTGGCTTTAAAGTCGATATATTGACCAATGTCACGTTGATATTCCCTTTTGCCAATTCTTCCATGGCCACAAGGCTTTCCTGAACCATTGTGCCTGTGGCAAAGATAACCAGATCACTGCCTTGTTTGACCACCCTTCCCTTACCGATTTCAAACTTATAGGAAGAATCAAAAATCGCCTTAACTTTTGGCCGTCCCAATCGAAAATATGCAGGGCCTTTGTAGTCCACAAGAGCTTTAGTAGCTTGAACGGTTTCTTCCCAGTCCGCGGGTTGCACAACAATCATATTGGGAATAGCTCGGGTGTAGGCAATATCGACGATCATTTGAGCGCTGGGGCCATCTTCACCCACTGCAAGCCCACAATGAGTACCCACCAGCTTAACATTGGTATTGGAATAAGCGACACTGACCAGAACCTGATCCATTGTACGGCCTAGTAAAAAGCATGCGAAGCTGGTTGCGAATGGAATTTTACCTGTAGTTGCCAGACCGGCAGCGGTACAAACCATATCTGCTTCAGCAATCCCCATATTAAAAAAGCGATCTGGAAATTGTTGTCCAAATTTTTTCGTACGGGTGCTGTCGCTTACCCCTGAATCGAGAACCACTATATCTGTATTGGCCCCAATGTCTACCAGGGTCTGCCCATAGGCATCGCGTGTTGCGGCGTCTTTCATTCTTACTCCAATTCCTTTAAAGCTTTTTCATAATCTTCTTTGGAAGGTGCGACTCCATGCCATGCTGTTTGCCCTTCCATAAAACTAACGCCTTTGCCTTTGATGGTGTCAGCGATGATCACTCTTGGTTTTTCCGGGTGGGCAGGCATTTGTAATACCTTCATTATCTCGGTCATATTATGACCGTCGATTCGTTGAACATCCCATCCAAAAGATTCCCATTTAGCTTCTATGGGTTCAATGTCTTTTAAGTCTTTCGTTATATTGTCTTGAGCGACTTTATTAAAATCTACGATGGCTACCAGATTGTTAGATTTGAATTTCACGGCTGACATGGCAGCTTCCCAAATCTGACCTTCCTGGATCTCACCGTCTCCCAATATGACGTAGGTTTTAGAGTCGAATCCATCAAGTCGGGTTCCCAATGCAATACCGTGAGCAACGCTTAAGCCCTGTCCCAAACTACCTGAGGCAATTTCAATTCCCGGAGTTTTGGGGTGACCATGCCCGGAAAGGAACCGAGCGCTGTTAATTTTCCTGTAATCGGAGAGATCGGACTCAGCAATAAAGCCTGCTCTTGCAAGTACCGAATAATGAATTCCTGAAGCGTGGCCCTTGCTCAACAAAAAACGATCGCGTTTTGGGTCTTTAGGTTTGCTGGAGTCGTAACGTAATATTCCACCAAAGAACAAAGCTGTCATCAAGTCTGTTGCAGACAAGCTTCCACCTGGATGCCCTGACCCTGCTTCGAATATAATTTTTAAGGCAAGCCGCCTTAATTCTAATGCGGTTTTTTCTAGTTCCGCAATATCCATAGTTGTCATATTAAAACCTGAAATATTTCTACAAAAAAAAGGTGATCATGCTTATATCATAACCCTTTTCCATTTGCGAATTGAAAAAGGCTAATGTGGGCTTATTGATCAGGCCGGAATTAAATTTAAGAATTTATGATTGAGATTCCGGGAGGGTAACATAGTCATTGCATAAGGAAAGAAGGTTTTCAAAGTTCACCGGTTTGGTGAAAAATGAATTGGCTCCTGCCTCCAGAACCTCAGCTTCGGAATATCTCAGGTCACCTGAAATGGTAATGATTTTTATCTTTTCAGTTTTGGAATCCGCTCGTAAATTTTTACAGACCTGCAATCCATTGATGCCTGGTAGGGTAATATCGAGAATCATAATAGTGGGCTGAAATTCAGCAGCTTTTTTCCCTGCTTCCCATCCATCGTAGGCGGTTTCAACAATGAAGTCGTTTTTCTGAAATATCTTTTTAAGCAAATCGCAAAATTTTACTTCATCATCGACAACCAACACTTTCCTTGTAGATTTATCCTTTTGTTCTTTTTCAATAATATTTTGGATCATGGCTATGGTGTAGCCTTTTTTCTGTAGTGCGTATACTTGCTTGCACCTTTCCTCAACCCATGCGGGATAGTAACCTACTATTCCCTTACCCCCTGGGTGACCTTCTTTTTGGGGATCTGGAAAAAACCGATATTTTTTTTGCCACAACCATAAAGTTTTTCTGGTTATGGGGACTACTTTTAAAATATCCGCTGCAGTAATTCTTGTCATGGTGGCCTCTAGGCTTCTTTCGATATAATGGTTTCTATAAAATAATTCTTTTTAAATATATACCAAATCTCAATCCAATGCCACAGTAAATGTAAATTGGAGCCTTAAGGGGAAATAAAATTATCGCTTTTATTCAGATATTATTTAATTTAATTAGATTTTATTAATGTGTTTTATTTGTTAATAAAATTAAAATGACAAATTAATCGAAAATATATTATCAGCAAAATATCAAGAAAAAACCAAATTTTTCCGATAAATACCATTAAATCAACACTTTAATTACTTAGGGCCATTGCCTTCAAAAACCCTAAAAACACACGCTTTTATTTTACATATCATTTAATGAGGGCGGCAAATATAATAGGTTGTATACCTTCATTTTTTACAGTTTGGAGTTAAGAGAATAATGAGTTTGATAAGCAAAGTGGTTATTGGCAACATTTTTGCCTTTTTAATATTTCTACAGCCCCTCATGGTTAATGCGGAGGGTGAATCCCCTCTTCCCATTTCCTTAAGCCTTAAAGAAACCATTGAGGATACCTTAAAAAATAATGTCAGCATTGCTGTTCAGAAATACAATTCCAAAATATCCGAGCAATCAATTTATGAAGAGGAAGCAGATTTTGATATGACTCTTGATTTTGATGTGTCTGTTGGGGAGGAAACGGCTCAATCTGCAAGTGCATTTGCCAACCCCGCCAAAAGCAGAAATCAAAACTACGATTGGGATTTTTCCATCGCTCAAAAATTTGTTACTGGTGGCGACTATGAATTGAGTTTCGATAGTAATAGAAACCGAACCAATTCCACGGTGGCAGGTCTCAACCCGCAATATTCTTCTGAGTTAAATTTAACGCTGACTCAGCCTTTGTTAAAAGATTTTGGGATTGATAATAATAAGAGCGAAATTTATATCGCTAAAAATAACCAGAAAATTTCAGATTATGAGTTTATGGATTCTGTCATTGATGTCATTACCGATGCTGAAAACATATACTGGGATCTGGTATTTAGTATTGAAGATTTAAAAGTTAAGAAAAAATCATTAGAACGAGCGCAGGATTTAGAAAAGCAGGTTAAGGCACAAGTTGAAGTGGGAACAATGGCTCCCCTGGAAATACTTCAAGCGCAATCAGAGGTTGCCTCGCGCGACGAACTTCTTTTAAGCGCACAGGATACAATTCTCGACAATGAAGATATTTTAAAAAATATCCTGAATTATTCATTCGATTCAAAACAAGGGCAATCGCGTCTTCGCCCCACTGAAGCCCCTGTATTCGACCCTGGGACTGAAGGGACATTAGAAGAAGCTCTTCAAGAGGCTTTGAGTCAAAGGCCAGATTTACTGGGCAAAAAGAAAGGGCTTGATAATCGAAATATAGAAGTCAAATACAACGAAAATCAAACCTACCCCACACTCGACCTTGTTTCCAGCTTGGGTTTGAACGGGATTAGTGGTGAGGCTGTTAATATAACTTCAGGGTCTTTTCAGGGGACAAGTAAATTCGGAGGTGGGTACGGTAATTCGCTCAGTGATCTGGGATCGGGTAAGTACCATTTGTGGCAGTTTGGTTTGAATTTCAGCTATCCCATTGGAAATCGTGCTGCTAAAAGCAAACTTGTAGCTAAGAAACTCGAGGTTGCCCAATTATTGCTGGATATTAAGGACCTTGAAAAAACCATTGCTGTAGAAGTCCGCGAAGCCTATCGCCAAATTAAAACCGACATTAAAAGAGTTCATGCTACCCGTCTGGCAAGAAAGCTTGCAGAAGAAAAGCTCAGTGCAGAAGAGAAAAAGTTTGAAGTCGGTCTATCAACCAGTTTCAATGTCCTTGAATTTCAAGAAGACCTTGCTGAGCAACAAAGCAATGAGATCAAAGCTGTCATTGACTATAAAAAATCTAAAAACCGTCTACGACAAGTCAAAGCCCAAACCCTTAAGGACAATAACATTGAAGTGTCTGAAAGCGATAAAACATGAAAAAAACCCTGATTCTGATCGGGGTGTTGATTCTCTTTACCGCGCTTTATTTATCCGATAGTGAGTCTGAGGCACCCCCCAAACCTGCATTCAAATTTGCTGAAGTAACGCAGGGGCCAATCTCAATAAAAATTTCCGCCACCGGTGTTGTAGAACCCAACTTTAAGGTCGAAGTAAAATCCAAAGCCAGTGGAGAAGTTTTATCCTTCCCACTGCTTGAAGGTGACAAGATAGACAAAGGCACCTTGCTTCTTCAGTTGGATAAGTCTGACGAAAAAAGAAATGTAGCCAAAGCCAAAGCCGACTTATCCAGTGCTACAGCAAAGCTCAAAAAAGCTGAAACTGCTCTCCTGCTTCAAAAAACAAAGTATGAAACAGATATAAAAACCTCTCAATCTGAAGTGCACACTGCAATTGCTAATCTCAAAGAAAGTGAAGATAAGCTAAAAAGACAAATTGAACTTTTTGAACAAAAGGTAGTGTCGCAAGAATCTTTAGATTCGGCTCAAACCTTGTTCGATATCAATCAGCAAAAATTGATCCAGGGGGAATCGCAATTTCAGAAAGCAAAAGATTCAATACATGACATAGCAATGAAGGGAAACGAAATCGAACTTGTTAATACTGAGGTTCAACTGGCAGAAATCGCATTAGATGAGGTGCAGGAAAGGCTGGAGGAAACAGAAATCTTTGCACCCATAACCGGGGTTATTATTGAAAAATTGGTAGAAGAAGGCCAGATAATAGCATCTGGAATATCTAATGTCAGCGGGGGAACCGCCCTCGCCTCAATTGCTGATATGTCTCGTCTCTTTATAATAGCCGACATAGATGAAACCGATATTGGGTCTGTTAAAGTAGGTCATGAGGTTACCATTACGGCAGATGCTTTTCCTGAGAAAAAGTTTAAAGGCCGTGTAAAACGCATTGCTCCACAAGGTTTAGTTGAAAACAGCATTACCATATTCAAAGTAAAAATCGAGGTTCTTGGTAAGGGGAGAAAAAATTTAAAACCCATGATGTCGGCCAATATAGATATTATGACCAGGCACATTGAAAATACCATTTACACTTCCAGAGCGGGCATTCGTGATGGTGAAGATGGGAAGTTTGCCATGGTTCTAAAAAATGATATCCCTGAAAGAATTGAAGTGAAAACTGGGATAAGAAACCCCATTCACGTACAAATTATTTCAGGGCTGGCATCTGGGGATCAAGTAATTCTCGGTGACTGGGAAAAGGCGTTGGAAGAAGCAAAAAACTCCAGTGGTAAAGGCTCTTCACTCAAAAAGATTTTATGGATGATCCGCTCCAAGTAAATATGAGGTCGCTTTGATTTCCATCGAAAACCTTTCTAAAATTTATGATTCTGGAACATTGTCGGTTACGGCTTTGAAGGAAGTCAGCTTTCAAATCGATAAAGGTGAGTTTGTCGCTATAATGGGACCGTCAGGAAGTGGCAAATCTACCTTGATGAACCTGTTGGGTTGCCTGGATCTACCCACTGCCGGTAAATATGAATTAGAAGGGCTTGATATTGGAAATCTAAAAGCCAATCAATTGGCAGAAGTAAGGAATAGAAGGATAGGATTTGTGTTTCAAAGCTTCAACCTTCTTCCAAGAGCAACAGCTTTAGAAAATACCGAATTGCCCCTACTCTATGGAAGAGTTAAAAACTCCACTGAAATAGCTATGCAGGCCTTGGAAAGAGTTGGGTTGAAACATAGGGCCAAGCACAAACCTACAGAGCTTTCAGGAGGAGAAAAGCAAAGAGTGGCTATAGCAAGAGCTCTTGTTAACCAACCTGCAATTATTCTGGCTGATGAACCCACTGGCAATCTTGATTCAGTAACGGGAGAAGAGATCATGTCCCTTTTTCATGAACTGAATGAACAAAAGGTGACCCTTATTATAGTTACCCATGAAGAAGAAATCGCTCGTCAGGCAAAACGAATTATTAAAATGAAAGATGGAAAAATTACTCAGGACAAGATACTTGAGGAGACTTCATGCTGATTCTTGACTTATTCAAGATGGCGTTAAGAAGCTTGATATCCCATAAACTACGCACATTTTTAACTGCACTGGGAATTATCATAGGCGTGGCTTCTGTTATATCCATGATTTCCATTGGTGAAGGAGCACGACAGCAAACTTTAAGCACCATATCCAAATTTGGAACAAATATTATTACCATCAAACCGGGGCAGAAAAAATCCCGACATGTTTCCACAGGTAAAGTAGATACTCTAATTTTGGAAGATGCGCAGTTTATTGAAAAGCATGTTCCTCTTATAACCGGGGTAGCTGCTCAGGTTTATCGTTCAGCCCAGTTAAAATATGAAAATAAAAACTCAAATACAACGGTTCGCGGTACAGGCAAAAGTTATGTTCGTCTGGCAAATTTTGAAATGGCTAAGGGACGTTATTTTAATCAACAGGAAATTAATGCAGCTAAAAGAATATGCGTTCTCGGAGCTACCGTCGTAAAAAATCTTTTTGAAGAATCCAATCCTTTGGGTAAAACCATCAAAGTTGACGGGAAAAACTTTATGGTCATTGGGGTGACCGAACCCAAGGGAGCTTTAAGCTGGTTTGATCCAGATGATCAGATTTTCATACCCGTTACAACGGCTCAAAAACGTGTTTTTGGAATGAAACACATTCAGTCCATTGATGTGCAAGCGGCAAATATCGAAGATCTTGAAATTATAAAAGAAGACATAGCCCAATTGTTGAGGCTGCAACATAATATTGGCGATGGTAAGGAAAATGACTTCTACGTACAAAATTCGTCGCAGTGGTTAAACAGTTGGGGAGATGCCGCAAAAACTTTTACTTACCTTTTAGGTGGAATTGCAGCCATTTCATTAATGGTGGGTGGAATTGGTATTATGAATATTATGTTGGTTTCAGTTACTGAACGGACCCGGGAAATTGGCATTCGAAAAGCTATTGGCGCTAAGAAAAAGGAAATCCTTGAACAATTTCTTATTGAGTCCGTGCTAATAAGTTTTCTTGGCGGAGGAGTAGGAATCTTATTAGGAATCACCATATCTAAGATGGTATCGAAAATTGGAGGATGGGAAACAATTGTTTCTTCCCAATCCATTATTCTAGCCTTTGGTTTCTCTGTGGGAATCGGAATATTTTTTGGTTTTTATCCTGCTAATAAGGCCGCTAATATGAATCCGATTGAAGCCTTGCGTTACGAATGATCTTTCCTGTAAGAAGGACTCCTTCTTCTTGCCATAACATCAAATATCTTATATTTTAGTTGTCTATTATGGATATCCTTCCAGACAAAAAGAAATTTATCCATCTGTCGGCTTCTTCATCTCGTGTTCCTGTGTGTGGTGAAGAAAGCTTTCCTGCCCTCGACCCATTTCTTTTGTTTCAAGAGCTGTTTAAAAATTCAAAGCGATCATTTTTACTAGAAAGTGGGAAAGGCCCCACAGAGACTGCACGGTTCTCGATTTTTGGTGAATCGAACTCCAAACAGCTGCAATTTTTCAGAAAGAAAGCAATCCTGTATGAAAATGATACGCTGAAGTTTGAGTTTGGCGAAGTTAAAGAAGCTTTTAAATTATTGGACTTTAACAAAGATACGCAATGCGTTGACTACATTCCCCATTTTTGGGGAGGCTGGGTTGGTTTCGTAGGGTATGAGGCAGGCGCCCTATTTGAAAATATTAACCTTCAGACCTCATCTAACAACCTTCCAGATATTAGTTTCATGGAAGTTGAGGAATTGTTTATCTATGATCATAATAGTCATAAACTAAAGTTTATAATCTCTGGCGACAAAAAAACAAAAGATTCAGATTATGAGGAATTTTTTCAGAAGATTAAACAAGTCTGGAAGGAGGTGCAAATAGCTTTAGAAAAAATCAGTTCTGAAAAATCACTTAATGCTAATTATAAAAAGCCTTTTCCTGCTACTTCAATCAAATCCTATTTGAATAAAAATGACTATATGCAAAAAGTCGATAAGGCTAAGGCGTATATTTGTGATGGCGATATATATCAAGCAAATCTTTCACAAAAATTTGAAACTCCGTTTGACCAAGACCCCTTAGATTTATATCAAAAATTAAGGCGGGTTAACCCATCCCCTTTTTCCGGTTTTCTAAAGTTTGACAAGCTTGTACTTGTCAGTTCCTCTCCCGAAAGATTAATAAAAGTTTCAGGGGATACCATTGAATCCAGACCTATCGCTGGAACCCGCCCTCGTAGTAAGATTGCTGAAGAAGACAAAGCTTTGGCTAGAGAGCTTTTACTAAATAACAAAGAACGCGCTGAACATTTGATGCTAGTTGATTTAGAAAGAAATGATCTTGGCCGAATATGTAAAGCGGGTTCGGTAGTGGTCACTGAGTTTATGTTTTTAGAAAAGTATTCCCATGTGAGCCACATTGTATCCAATATTTCTGGGAGTCTATTACCCAATCGCAGTATCTTTGAAATATTAAAAGCTACTTTTCCTGGAGGAACTATCACAGGTTGTCCTAAAATCAGATGTATGGAAATCATCAATGAATTGGAGCCTGTTGAACGGGGTCCCTATTCGGGTTCATTTGGATATATAGGATATGCCCCGTATATGGATTTAAATATAATAATCCGTTCAATAATTATTAATAATGGCAATGCAAGCTTCCATGTAGGAGCGGGTATTGTGGCTGACTCAATCCCAGAAAAAGAATATCAGGAAACACTGGATAAGGCCGCTGCCATGGTAGAAGCTTTATCTGCGGAGTACTAAAGAATGGATGAACCCACCGTATACATAAACGGATTATTTACTCGGCTGAGTAATGCCAAAGTATCCATTCTTGATCGAGGGTTTTGCTATGGAGATGGTTTGTTTGAAACTTTACGTTCAAACAATGGGAAAGTATTTCGCCTTGAACACCATATAAACAGACTGTTTAAATCTTTATCTCAGGTTTTAATAGAACTTCCTATGACACGGTTAGAGCTAATGCGTGTGGTGCAGGAGACAATATCCAGAAATAAATTTAAGAATGCTATTCTTCGACTTGCGGTAACTCGAGGTGATACCCAATCCAACATCCAAATTGATTCCAATGTTCCCCCTACCCTTGTCATTAATATTCGTCCCTTCGTGCCTCTTGCAAAATCGGTTTATAAAAAAGGGATCCGAATTATGCTTTTCCAGGAGAGAGCCAACCGGACAAATGGTTTAGAGAATCGATTAAAGTCGTGCAATTATTTGTCGAACATCCTTATAAAAGAAATATCTGATAGAAAAAATTATATGGAAGGAATCGTAGTTGATCCTGATTTTGGTGTGACCGAGGGGACAACGAGTAATATATTTATTGTAAAACAGGGTATACTCAAGACCCCACCCCTGAGTCCTTATGTTTTGGAGGGCGTAACAAGGCAAGTCGTACTAGAAATCGCAAAAGAACATAAAATACCCTTTCTTGCAGAACAAATCAGCACGGATGACATTTTAAAGGCTGATGAGGTTTTCATAACTAATAGCGGTATTGAAATAGTACCCGTGACTCAAGTTGATTCAGGGGTTATCGGAAATAAGAAGCCGGGGATTTTAACGGAATTTTTTCATGATGAATTTTTAAAATGCGTTGAAGCTGAGAAAAATACATGCTAATTTCTAGCACTTACTAATCGTGTGCAATTAAATTGAGTACTTTTAATGACTGAATCTGATAGATTTCAAGATAGCTCATCTGGAGTTATCTCCGATAATAAATATAAAAAACATTGGCTGCCAAAAGATTCCTTTGGAGATTTGGGGCAATGGAGGAATTATAATGAGGCCATTGGTTATTTGCGCCTGATGAACCAGGTCTATGCAGGTGGATATAGCGATTGGAGGATGCCCACCCGTCAGGAAGTAGAAAATTTATACGACATTACTTATGACCAAATGGATTGGGAGGATGAAATTGTCCATATTTCTACTATTTTTGTAACCAAATGCTCCAATTATTTGTGGACGAGCGAAAAAGACGAGAACCAGAAAGTCTGTAGAATAAATTTGAGAAATAAGGAATTAGAATATATTGATCCCGAAACACGAGATCATCAAGCTGTCAGGTTAGTTCGAGATATTGGATCTACTGATTAATTTCTCGGTCATTCCAAATAGTTTTCCAAAAAGTCAGACGGGTCAGAGAGTTATAATTTCCCTCTTTGTACTGCTCACCTGAAACCGAAGCTTCTTTTGTTCCTTCATGATCAAAGGCTACGATTAAAACATCGGCATGTTTGGTTTTATCAAAGCCATTAAAAAGCGTTCCCTGTAATGTGGTAGGTGTTTTCAGAGGTATAAAGCGGGCGGTTCTTTCTCCAAGCTTTGAATTATGTAAATCAAGGCATAACCCATCATTTTCAAGCCATAAATCTATACTTTGGTCCTCTTTTTTCCCTGTAGTAAAAATTTTATTGTCAACACGTACGGCATGCGCGGTCCCAACCGATCCTTTCAGCCATACTTTTCCGTCATCTTGAATCTTTACCATAATATGGGTTCCTTTGACTTGAAACGAGATTTATACCATAATTTTAATTTTTCAAACCAACCTTACAAAATAATTGACCAAAAATTTTATCAATCGTCTGGATCAAGATCTTAGTAATCTTAAGGAGAGCCATCTCCATAGAGAAGTTAGGTTGTATAAAGATTTTGAATACAATCTAGCATCGAACGATTATTTTCAGTTGCGCTTTCACCCTAAAGTTATAGCTGGTGCAAGAGAAGCCTGCGAAAAATATGGTTCAGGGAGTGGTGCATCCCCTCTTCTATCTGGATTTCTACCCTGTCACAAAGAACTATTGGACGAAATTTTAAACTGGAAACAAAAACCCTTTGGCATGCTATTCAACTCTGGATTCGTTGCCAATCAAGCTATTTTAAAACATTTACCTGGGAAAAAAGATTTTGTCCTGGCAGATCGACTCATTCATCATTCACTGGCTCAAGCACTTTTGCGTTGCCCAGCAAAATTCAAGCGCTACAGTCATTTGGATATGGATGAGTTGGAAAATCTTCTTCAAAAAAACAATGATAACTTCGATACCATTTTTGTAGTAACAGAAAGCGTATTTAGTATGGATGGTGATTATCCTAATCTTAAAAAACTGGTAGCTTTGAAAAACAAATATCCCTTTGTACTGGTATTGGATGAAGCTCACGGCACTGGGGTTTTCGGTGAAAAAGGTGGAGGACTCGCAGAGGAAATGGGTGTTCTTTCCGAAATTGACATTTTGGTAGGGACGTTGGGCAAGTCGTTGGCTAGCATGGGTGCTTATGTATTGGCCAAAAATCAGTCTGTAATAGATTATTTAACTAATGTTTCGGGTGAATACATTTATTCTACCTTTTTATCGCCATCTCAAGTTGGGGCAGCCCTTGAAGCGATAAAATTAATAAAGAGCTATGATGAGCAAAGAAAAAAATTAAGAAGATTGTCAAAAAATTTTAGAAGTAAATTAAAACAACATAACCAAGAATTTGAGTCGCCAATAATCCCAATTCAAATTGGGGATCCCCAGAGAACTCTATATTTGAGGGATCAATTATTAAAAAATAAAATACTTGTCGGAGCGGTCCGACCGCCAACTGTTCCGGCAGAAACTTCTCGATTAAGAATTTCACTACATTCTGATATCGATGAGAAAACTTTAGATGATCTTCTTAATTTATTAAACTCATGGAAAAAAGACTGACGATCACTGCTATTTCGGGTTGGGCAATTCCCGAAACCTGGTTTGAAGAACAAATTAATAATGAGTTTATCAACTCTGACATAAGAGTTGTTTATCCTGAAAACCCAGAAAACAAAGAAGAAGCCAGAAGTATTTTAAATCGATATCCCTCTGAACTTTATATTGGCTATTCGTTGGGGAGTCTATGGCTTCTAAAATATCAGGAATTTTTACCCCAAAACTGTCATAAAGCTATATTGGCTCCAATTTTGGGATTTTTAGATTCAAGCCAATTGGGGGGTAAAACTTCAGAAACTCAATTAAAATATCTGATAAAAATATTAAAGAGCAGCTCAGATGAGACCGAGGTGTTGCGGGATTTTTTCTTCCACGCAAATTTGCCCTACCCTGAAACTAAAATTCATGAAATCCACCAAAGAGAAACGTTAATAAATGGCTTGGAATTTCTTAAAAATTTCTCAGCCACAGGCAAAGAAACTAATGATTTTTTGTCGATTATAGGGGAAAATGATACGTTTATTGATCCAGAATCTTTAAAAGTGCATATTCCACACTTGGAAATTATTAAAGGAGCAGGACATTCACCTACTTTATTGCTAAAACAGCTAGCTAATAATTTTCTTAAATTTAGATAAATGATTCATTCTTCATGAAAATATTCGGAATAAATTTTACAGCGAATCCTACGGATAAAAACCCGATTGCGGTCGCGCTATGTGATTTTAAAAAAAGCCATGGGCTTTCTGTGCACAAGGTCGAATCCCTAACCTCAATTTCTGAATTTGAAGAATTTTTAAAGCAAAAAGGGCCTTGGTTTGCTGGTGTTAATTTTCCTCTGGGACAGCCCAAACAGTTTCTTGACAAAACAGCACTGCCCGCCGGATGGAACACCTACATTAAAGAGATTCAGAAATGGAAACAAACGGGATTTGAAAAAAAGGTCAAACAGTATATTAACAAACTCCCAAAGGGAAACAAATTACCTCTTCGAATAACAGATATATTTGCAGGAACAGAAAGCCCTTTGAGGATCACGGGAAACCATTCAATGCATCGATTTTTTGAAGGTAGTAATTGTGTGCTTAAGTCGGGTGCGTCCATTATTCCATGTTTACCGAAAAAAGATAATAGAATAATTATTGAAACATTACCCGAACTGGTTGCCCAACGATTTAAAGTTCACGACGCCCAAGGAAAAAGAAAAAAATCTGAGGCAGAAAACATTCATAAAGAAGTAATAAAAGGTTTAGAAACACCTGAGTTTGAGCATGATTTTGATTTTAAATTATTTATAGACGACACCCTGAAATTACAATGTATCGAAGATGTCAAAGGGCTTTCCCTTGATGCAATCTTAAGTGCAGTTCAGACAGGCTGGTCGTACAATATGGGAAAACCCAATTATGGAATCCCAGACCTACAGCACCCCAGTATCCAGTCTGAAGGATGGATTATAGATCCTAGTCTAGTTAATGGAATAGCAAAGCCTAAGAACAAATTAGGTAACGAGCTTGCAGAGTTTATCCAAAAAGGTGGGTTGGACTCAAAAAGGTCTTTTAACCTGATGGGTCATATCCAGAGACTATCAAATATTGGTCGAGCATTATCAGGTGAACGTAATTTAAATGCATTACTCGAAATAATTGTAAATGAAGCAAGAGACCTGACCCATGCTGATGGCGGGACCCTTTATATATTAAAAGATGATGTCCTGGATTTTAAAATTGTACAGAACGAATCATTAAATATATTTATGGGTGGCACGACGGGGAAAGACATAACCTTCCCTCCCGTGGCAAAAAATATGTCCAATGTCTCTGCTTACGTGGCCATAAAGAATATTTCAGTAAACATCCCCGATGTTTATAATTATGAGCCTTTCGATTTTACCGGACCTAAAAAGTTTGATGAAAAAACGGGTTATCGGACGAAATCCATGCTCGTTGTCCCCCTTACGAACCATGAGGATGTTGTTATAGGCGTTTTGCAGCTATTAAACGCTCGAGAAATAAAAGATAAAAAAAGGGTCATTGCTTTTTCCCCCGACTACGAAAGTTTGGTCGAATCACTAGCCTCGCAAGCAGCAGTAGCAGTTAGCAACGCCTCCCTTATAAGTGAATTAAAATCAGCCCATCAAACGTTGGTTGTTGCCCGAGATAAATCTGAAGAGGCTAACCGCGCAAAAAGTAATTTTCTGGCTAACATGAGCCATGAGCTCAGAACTCCCATGAACGCCATAATTGGCTACAGTGAAATGTTATTGGAGGATGCAGAAGAAGAGGGGCTAGATGTTTTTCAAGATGATCTGGGGAAAATTCGGTCCTCCGGAAAGCATTTGTTAGGATTGATTAATGAAATCCTCGATTTATCCAAAATTGAAGCTGGGAAAATGGAAATCCTACTCGAAAGCTTTGAAATTTCTAAGTTAGTCAAAGAAGTTGAGGGCACAATTCACCCTCTCGCGGAAAAGGGATCAAATAATCTGGTCATAGATTGTCCTGAGGACGTAGGCTATATGGATGCCGATGAAACCCGAGTCCGCCAAATGTTGCACAACTTATTAAGCAATGCATGTAAATTTACAGATAAAGGTACCATTACATTAAAGGTTTTTCGCGATATAAGAGACGACATTGAGTGGGTAAATTTTGCCATCAGTGATACCGGCATGGGTATTCCAGCAGATTCTATCAGTAAATTATTCCTGGAGTTTTCTCAAGTCGACAATTCATCGACAAGGAAATTTGGAGGTACCGGACTTGGCCTCGCAATTAGCAGGAGATTTTGTTTGATGATGGGAGGAGATATCAGAGTAAGAAGTGTTTTGAATGAAGGTTCAACTTTCACCATTTATCTCCCTGTCAAAGTAATCACCAAAAAAACACTACGACGAAGGCAGAGTGATCGTTAAATATTCATCCATCTTTTTTTATGTGTCTAACAAAAATTCAATCCAAACGAAACATCTCACCATGAACATTTCAAACCTCCTTTGACTTTGGATTCCCAAAATCGGTCATCAGACATAGAAAAAAAAATTGTAGAAAGTTTTTCAAAATATGCCCATTCTTATGACCGCTACGCTCTTTTACAGAGATCCATGGCAGAACGACTGGCCTCTTTTTTACCTCAAAAGCCTCCCGCTCATATTCTTGAGTTAGGTTGTGGAACAGGAGTTTTTACACGGCATCTATTGACCATGCCTTTAAAAAAACTGACCCTAAATGACATATCCCCTGAAATGATTAAAATATTAAAAACCCGTTTATCAACTCCTGATAACACTAAGTTTCTGGTAGGAAATGCAGAAAAAATACCATTGGAAATGGCAGATTTAATCTGCGCCAATGCGGTATTTCAATGGTTCGAAAATCCCTCAAAAACGTTAACTCGTTTAAAAGGTTCATTGAATAAAAAGGGAACTATAATATTTAGTACGTTTGGCCCGGAAACTTTAGTTGAGTTTCGCCAAGCCGCAAATATGGTTAGCCCAACAACTCTTTATTCAATCAAACAATGGAAGACTTTTATAAAGAATACTGGGTTTGTGTTGAGTTCATTCGATATGGAAAAAAGAAAAATTTTCTCTCCAAGCGCTATGAATTTAATAAAGAATCTTCAACAAATTGGGGCAGCACCCATTAAAATGTTTAATGCTGGTGGTTTAAGAAAACTAATCAGAGATTACGATAAACATTTTTCTACGGATCAGGGAGTTTATGCGACCTGGGAGCTCTACTATTTCTCTATTACCTATTGATATAGAGAATTTATATATAACAAAACAAATCCCCGGCTTTTCCATAAAAGATGACAGCAAAAATTCTCAGTAAAAATCTAGCCCTCCTGAAATCGCTTCATCCAAAAGCATATGAAAATATTAATAAAGTAATACCAACTCAAAAATTTAAAATATCCGAATCAAATTCTGGTCTCCCAACGCTTTCCTATAAAAATGATAAAGGAACTCAAATTTATCTGCTCAGCAAATATGAGCCCCTTCTAGAAGCAAATCGCCTAATCAATTCACTAAATCCGCAAGAGCATACAAACTACATTGTTAGCGGTATGGGTTTATGTTATCAAATTATCGAACTGATAAAGCTTGCACCAAAGTCTTCTAGAATTATTGTAATCGAAAGTGACTCGCAACTAGCCAGGCTTGCCTTTGAAACAAACGATTTAAGCCAGATTTTAAATTATCCAGGCATATCATTTGTTTTCCCCAAGACTGTTGAAGATATTCTGTCAAATTTAGAAACAGATAAATTTAATTTTTGTTTAAATGGTTATCAACTGGTCAGACAGAATTCTTTATATGAATTAAACGTAGAGAAAAACAATGAATTACTCGGAGGATTAGAGAAATTTTTTCAAGCCACTACGATCGAACTTAAAACCCAAACAGCAAAGTCTAAAATATTTTATAGTAATATTCGCAGAAACTTTTCCAATCTAATATCCAGTAATGGCATTAACGCCATAAAAAACTCTTTTCCAAATATTCCAGCTATTATTTGTTCAGCAGGTCCCTCACTCGATAAAAACATTCAATATCTAAAAGCTAAAAGAGATAATTTTATTTTAATATCAGCGGCAACGGCACTGAAACCCTTATTAAAAAATGGAGTTGCACCTGACTTCGTGGTCGCTATTGATCCAGATGACTTAACAACTCGTTTTTTCGATTTCCAGGCAGAATTAGACAATACCTGGCTTATTTACGATCCTGTAGTTCCTTCTATTATTCCAGAGTTCTTTAAAGAGAAACGCCTTGCTTATGATTCGTCAGTTAATTTAGCCCAATGGTTAAAGATACATATAGGGGCATATGGCTCTCTAGGTAAAGTGTTTTCCGTAGCACATGCGGGCTTTGAACTTTCCAGTTCAATTGGATGCTCACCCATCTTATTCATTGGGCAAGACCTTTCTTTTACAGGCAACCGTCTGCACTCAAGATACTCATATTATTACCAGGAAAGAGAAAATTTGATGGGGACCATAGAGACGATGAGAAATTTGGATGAGAAAAAATTTCGTCAGTATTCTGGGAATTTATTGGAGGGATTAAATATATTTGGCAGCCAAATAACTACAACGTTAGCTCTAGACACTTATGCGGAAATGTTATCCAGTTCGTTTAAGAATAATCTGAAAGTTTTTAATGCTACGGAAGGAGGTCTAGGAATTAAAGGAACCAAAAATATATCATTACGTGAAGCTATTAATACTTATTGCACGGAAAATATTTCAGCCCTTAAAACGAAAACCCTAAATTCCCTGCCATCCAAATCGCTTGAGATTGAAAAAATTAATAAGGCGGCAAAAATTAAACTTAATTATTTTAGAGATTTTTCCAACCAATTAGATGAACTTGAAACGGAAGTTAAGCAAAGTCATCCCCTATCGGACAGTACCAAAGAACATTTTGTACAAAAAATGAGGACAACCATTCAAGAGCTACTAGACAATGAAGAAGCGACTTTACTTCTCCAGGGCTATGACTATTCGGGGTTCGCTATTTGGAATCAAAAATCAAACGAAATCGTGAAAAAGAAACTGGCTGTTGAAACCAAGAACCTTCTCGAAGAAGAGTTTCAACGAGATCAAAACTTCCTTAATGTTTTAAAAAACTCAGTAAAGTTTCATTTAGATGTTTTTTCCAGTTTGGCAAATGAGGGCAATTAATTTTTTTTAGTCGTCTGAAATGTCAATATGCACAATTGGCCCGCAAAGGTAGAAAACATCATAAAAGCTTAAATTTCAATGAATTACTATTGACATAAATTCCATTTTAACTTATCATTACACCATCTAATAAATTTCAAACAGATGGAGGCACGCATGGAAGCTTTGCATGGCAAAAATATGCCCTCGCCTGAAGATGATTTCTCATCAGCCCAAAAAGATAACTTGGAAGCGTTTGAGAATGATCTTCGGGAGGAAAATTTACGTTTGATGAGAAATCTATGTTTACAAGAAATGATAGGTAAGGCCAAGAGAAATGACCCTGATGTATGGCCTTTCAAATAGTTTAAAAAGCAGTTGTTCGAGACCCCAGAAATTACTCGGACAACAGCTTTTTTATTTCCGTGCCCAGTCCAAACCCTGCCCCAAACCATTTACCACGAAGTATACCCTCTTTATCAATTAATATTGTCGAAGGGGTTCCGCGTAACTGATAATTCTCGAAGGTCTCTGCAGTAAATTTTTTATCTTTATAATAATTGACTACCTGTTCCGTTATTTTATTCTGAGTCACCTCTGGTAATTGAGAGAAATCAGGGAAATCTCTATCAATCATTTTTCTGGCAGCTTCATTGGCTTTATTAGGGTCTGCTGGAGTAATTTTATCCCAGGCAATAGCAAAAGGTATTTTATAAGAGAGGCGATTATTATCAAGCAATCCCTGGCTTCCTAAACCATACAAAGTTTCTCCAACCACTTCCCCATGTTTGACCAACTTTTTCAAGTTCTCCAAATTATTCAATTGATAATCTTCAAAAGCTGTAGCCAAACCCCAAAAAATAACAGGTTCATCACGACACATATTATATGAATCAAGGATTTCAGGAAAACCAGCGCTAAAACACCCCGGGCAGTTAACCTGAAAAACTTTTATAACAATTATTTTACCTCTTTCCATGCTGATATTTGAGGGTTCACCTTGAACCCATTCAGAAACTTCTATATCGGGAGCCATCTCGCTAATTTGAGACATGAGTTGAATCCTCACTAATATTTGTCACCAAACGCTTAATCAAAGTCTTCATTCTCTCAGGCGGATTACTATTTAAAGCTTGATCCAGCAAAAAGAGCGCCCTACTTTTTTCTCCCTGAAGATTATGAATGACTCCAAGCATTACATAGGAGTTAAAGAGTTTATCTCCCATAGGAAAATCATCTAATATTTTTTGAAAATGTTTTTGTGCGTTCGAGAATTTTTTTAATCTGTAAAAAGATGAACCTATTCCAAAATGGATATTATCTTCTAAAAATTTGGGTGGGTTTTTCTTAAAAAGTCTATTAAATAGCTTCAAGCTTGTATCATATTTGCCATCGCTAAACGCCTTCATAGCGGATTTGTAATCATTGCTGGAAAATATAACAGGAGGCTTGACCTTTGAAAGAATTCTTAATGTTTCTTTATGTTCATCGTATTTAACACGAGTATTTTTTAGATCCTCTTTCATTATTTCGTTGCGAGCAATTTCTTTATTTATTCGGCTTGAAAATTCACTGTCAGAGTTACGGATATTTGAATCTGTTTTGCGAATTAAATCATCCATAGTGGACTCTTGGGCCGACAATGAGCCTTGGTTTATAAAAAGTCTCTCTATCTCATTAGTCAGATTATCTAAGTGCTGTTGGTTTTCCCTTCTTTTAGCGAGGGTTTCTTTGTCAGGGGGTTCCCAAACATGCATTTCAGTTGGATTTGCATTCCAATTCGTGGGGGCGGACGGCAAGTAGCCACCGCAAGCCGTGAATAGGCTCGCAAAAATAAAAACAATTAATGTCAGAAAAATATTTTTCATAGGCCTGCAAAGTTATATAATCACATATTACTGACTTAGTTTAGACAAAATCCCCTTAATATTCAACCCTTTACAAATAATGAAAGATTATTACTCCGTTTTAGGTATTAAAAAAGGTTCTTCCGACGATGATATTAAAAAGGCATATCGCAAGCTTGCCATGAAATATCATCCAGACAGAAATGAAGGAGATTCCAAAGCTGAAAGTAAATTTAAAGATATTAGCGAAGCCTATGCTGTTCTAAGTGACCAAAAAAAGCGTCGCGAATACGACCAAGTAGGTTCAGAAGGGTTTCATCAAAAATTTTCACAAGAGGATATTTTCCGAGACTTTGATATCAACGATATCCTCAAAGGGTTTGGATTTGGGTCTGGCTCAGGGAACCCCTATCATGAACAGGGAGGCTTTTCTGGTGGAGGTGGTTTTGGCAACCGCTTTAACCGTCAACCCCAAAGCCCTCCTCTTCCACCTCTTGTAAAAGAACTTTCTATAAGTTTTGAAGAGGCCGCATTAGGCGCGCAAAGAAATATTTCTATTTCACGAAATGGGAAGGTTGAAGAAACCAGTATTAAAATTCCAGCAGGAATCACCGACGCAAAAACCCTGCGATTGAAAGGAAAAGGTCATTTAGGACCCGATGGTAAAACCTTAGGTGATTTACATTTAAAAATTAGAGTACAACAACATCCTCTTTATAGGCGTGAGGATCGAAATATTGTCATCGACTCTGAAATCAAATTGACCGATGCAATTTTAGGTACTACCATTGAAGTCCAAACAATAAATGGGATTAAGGGAGTCAAAATCCCACCGGGGACACAAAACAATGCGAAATTACGTTTAAAAGGGGTCGGCATAAAATCTTCATCAGGAACTCAGGGTGACCAAGTGGTAAATATTAAAATAATGATTCCTAAAAAATTAACAGAAGAGCAAATAAAACACATGCAATTTTTAAGGGATACCGGTATTTAAAGTTTTTTAAATTATATTTATTAAGGGAGTAAATAGTGGCCAATGTATTTTTTAAGACGGATAACGTTACCCATGAAGTGGAAGACGGTACTCCTCTTATAGATTTTTGCGATGAAATTGATGTGTCTCTTTCTTTTGGATGCACAGAAGGGACTTGCGGGGTATGCGAAGTCACGGTCATTGAAGGCAAAGAAAACCTTTCGAGGGTCACAGATGAAGAAAAGGATTATTTATTGGAGGAAGACCTTGAAGACGGTATGCGATTGGGCTGCCAGGTAAAAATACGAAAAGGAGATGTAACACTTAAATGGAAGAAGGTTAAAGGCTAAATTTATAATCCACTGCCTTTAATATCTTCTTCCACTTTTTTCACCATCCATTCTTTAATTTCTTCCGAAAGCTTTTTAGATTCTTCTGTCGGGATATCTGGACAAGCTTGACTGGCCATATCTGCAAAACTCATAGCCTCATCTGAAGGGCCTGATTTTTGATAGATTAAGGACATCTTCCAAAGAGATTTCGCTTCCAAAAAGCGCTCACTATTTTTCTTGCCGATGGATTTAGCATGGCGAAAGCATATCAAGGCTTTTTCATCATTATTCAATTGCCAGTAAGTGTCTCCCAAATTATTAAGTAAGCCGTACTCGATTTTAAAATCAGTTCCTTTGCGAATTTTAGGCCAACCTTTTCATAGCTTTCTACGGCCTTTTCAAACTCTTTTAATTGCTGATAAAAATCTCCTGTTTTCTTTAAAATTACCCCCTGACTTCTTTTATCATCCATTTTTTTTGCCAGCGTTAGAGCACCCTCAAGATTTTCAATGCCCTTTTTAGTTTTGCCCATTAGCATATGTGCATTGGCCATATTTTGCATTATTCCCATTTCTCGTATCGGGTCATTGCATTGCCGCGAAACTGTTTTAGCCTGCTTGAACTGGGTTATTGCTGTGGTGAATTTTTTCATTTTGGTATTTACCAAGCCAATATCATCAAGGTTTTTTGCTACTTGTTTTTTATTATCTTTCTTTTGTGCGATCTCCAACGATTTCTTGAAATTTAATTCAGCTTGTTCCAATTTATTGGATTTATAGTAGGCTTGACCTAGATTATCCAAAGTCTCCATTTCCTTCTTCTTATTTCCTTCAAGCCTTACAAACTCCAATACTTTTTCAAAACATTCGCAGGCTCTTTCATAATCGTCTGTCTCAAGGCTCGCCTTACCCAATAAGTTCATTGCATCTTTTTCATCTTTAGAATGACCTAATTGATTGGCAAGACTCTGAGCATCTTCTAAATATTCAACTGCTCTTTCATAAAGTTCCATATCCACCAGTTGCATACCTAAAGTAAGCAGATTGTTCTTTTCTGATTCTATATTTTCGGATTCGCGAGAGGCTGCCAGGGCTGACTCATTCCATTGAATGCACTCTTCTGGAGGATGCCGCATGGGCATCAAAACCCTGGCCTGAGTACAATAATCCCCACATAGTTTGGCTATGGTTGCGTCTTCTGTACTTTTATTCGCTGACCACGTCTGTCCAGCCTGAATATTAGCCCAATTCAGATCAAACATATTCAATGCGCTCTCGGCAGCTTCTTCATCTTGTTCATAAAGCTCATTAGCTTCAGTCAATACCTCAAAATAATAAAGTGCAAGATTCCGGTGAGTGAGGATTTTTTCAGAGGGTCGCAGTTCTTTTGAGACCAACTGCCGAATGACTTCATGAAAAAAGTATCGCTGATTGAGTGGATCGTATTCGATTAACTTCAAAGCAACCAGCCTTTTCAGGTGTTCGTTTTCCCTATCTCCACAGATATTTTCTTCTGCTTTCTCATCAAAAGAATCTGCAAATAAAGCCAGCTTTCTGAGAACGGTTGCAGTTTCTTTTTTAAGTTCTCTATTAACAATATTAAAAATAGGTTGCACATCTCTGTCAATAATTTCGATCTCTTTTTTCTCTTCCTTAATAAATTCGTCACCTTCGGGTTTCATAAGCCTGCGTTCTTCGCGAAGGGAATTGATAATATTTGTTAATGGAAAATCAGGGTTCTCTTTAATAAATGAACCCACGATAGAAATTGCAAGTGGTGAATTACCACAAAGCTCTGAAATTTCTGCGGAATCTTGTTTCGCGGTTGGGGCAAGATAAAATAATAATAGTTCCCCTTCGTCTTGATGCAATTCTTTAACCTGACGAGAGAAAGAACCTGGGGGTGCGATCTTGGTTTCAGAAGTCACAATCATCATCCCCGACTTAGGCGGCATCAGATGTTTTATCTGACTGAGTTTCTTCACATTTTCCAGAACAATTAGAATTCTTTTGCCTCGAAATGATGCACCATATTGCTCAGAAAGTTCTAAAGGATCGGATGGAATGGCTTCTTGTGGGTTAAAAGCCCGCAATACATATCCCATGGCCTTGCTGACGGGCAAGGGCTTATCACTATCACCTTTCAGATCGATATAGAATTGAGCATCAGGATATTTGGGAGCTAACTGATGGGCTAACTCAAGTGCCAGTGCTGTTTTTCCGATAGCTTTTTTGCCATAGAGACAAATGGGCCCAGCACTATTCCAAGTTTTGCCTGCAACCTCATGAAGACTATCTTTTCTTCCAAAAAAGGCTTCTAATTTTTGTGGCAACTGCTTAGTAGACAGTGCGGGAAAGCTTTTGGAGTTTATCATCGATAGCTGGTTCAAAAGGCTGGACCCTGCGCCTGAAGAACCCGGACTGCTTGTTGGTGACCGTGTGGATGATTCTGAATGGTTTGAGGAGTTGTCTTCGTTAGTTTTATTAGAATTTTTACTGCCGGAACTTGAAAATATAAAGCGAAGCCCGACAAAAATAACAACCAATATAATTATTGTTACAGATACATCCATAGGGGCATCTTATTAAATAAAGGTTTTATAAAAATCCCAAAAACCATCCTCTAAAAAATTACAGAATGGTGCGATTGGTTTTAATTGTTTTGCTATATTATTTGGCACATTATCCCATTTTTCTCTGGAATTTCAATGTTTTCGGTAATTAATTTTCTTTGTAAACCAAAACGGCGGATTTAAGTTTAACTACTTTATGCTTTTTACGGCTCCTGTTTTCTTAAATCTTATAGTTTAATCTTACAAAATTCAGAAAACTTGACTTAACAGAAAACTCTGCTAAAATCCTATTGTTACTAAACTCTTTTAAACAGTTCTGTGAGACTGTAAAGGGATTGAATGAATATACAACTAACACCACTTCTACCTTCTTGCGGGTTTCAATTTACCCAAAGAGGGTTTTTTTTTGACCTACTCCCTCCCTTCCCGAGATCAAGATGAGCACAACTCTATTAAATGAAAATGATATTGCGCGTGCTATAAGCAGAATTTCACACGAAATTTTAGAACGTAATAAAGGGGCTGAAAATATAGCTTTGATTGGCATTCGCACCCGAGGGGTCACTCTTTCCAGCCGTCTTCAAGAAAAAATCAACACCATAGAAAATACTCAGGTAGAAACAGGTGCCTTAGATATAACCTTATACAGAGACGATCTGGGTGCAGGACTCCAAAAACCTGAATTGAAAAAAACGGAAATCACCTTTGCGCTAGAGGGGAAACATGTGATTTTGTGTGATGATGTTTTATTTACTGGAAGAACCATTCGGGCGGCCATCGATGCCCTAATGGATTTTGGAAGGCCTGCTTCCGTTCAATTAGCAGTATTAGTAGATAGAGGCCATCGTGAGCTTCCCATAAGACCTGATTATGTTGGGAAAAATATTCCCACCCCAAAATCCAAACGAATTCAGGTGTATTTGAAAGAAGTGGATGATGAGGATAAAGTCATTATCCAGGAGCCCGCGAAATGACCCAAACTGCTAGCCTTTCTAAACGAAATATTATCTCCATGGATGGTCTTACAGCAGAGGATATAGAGATAATTCTTGATACTGCGGATTCTCTTAAAGAAATATCCACTCGTACAATAAAAAAAGTACCTACCCTTAGAGGGCGCACAATAATTAATTTATTCTTCGAGCCAAGCACCAGAACCCGCACCTCATTTGAAATTGCAGGAAAAAGATTGAGTGCAGATGTTATCAATATTTCAGGAACTGGCAGCAGTACCGCCAAGGGAGAAAGCCTGATAGACACTGCAAGAAATCTCGAAGCAATGAATCCCGATATTCTTGTTGTCAGACACAATTGTTCGGGGGCACCCGCTCTTGTTTCACAATTTGTTAATTGCCCTGTAATTAATGCGGGAGACGGTACTCACGAACACCCAAGCCAGTCCTTACTCGATCTTTTAACGATACGGGAGCATAAAGGTTCTTTAAGCGGTTTAAAAGTTGCCATTGTAGGTGACATTGCCCATAGCCGCGTAGCCAGATCCAATATTCTAGCGATGCAAACAATGGGTATGAAAGTCAAAGTGGTTGCCCCCCCTACCCTTATTCCTATAGAAATTGAAGACCTTGGTGTTGAAGTTTGCTATGACCTGGGACAAGGCATCAAGGATGCCGATGTAATAATGATACTTCGCATTCAACTTGAAAGGCAAAATCAGGGACTTCTTTCAAGCTTAAGAGAATATTCAAATTATTTCTGTCTAACCGAAAAACATCTAGCAAATGCTAAGGAAGACACTTTGATAATCCACCCTGGCCCAGTCAATAGAGGGATAGAAATAGCATTAGATGTAATGGACGGCCCTCGTTCCGTAATTTTGAATCAAGTGACCAATGGAGTCGCAATCAGGATGGCTCTTTTTTACCTGCTGTTAGGAGAGAGCGATGCAGACACTAATTAAAAACGGTCATCTCATTGACCCGGGAAATAAAAAAAATGGTGAATTCGATTTACTAATAAACAAAGGTAAAATTGAAGCAGTTGAAGCTAGAGGAAAAATTAATGAAACATCTGATATAGAAATAATCGATGCAAACGGCGCTATTGTGTCCCCTGGGTTCTGTGATATGCATGTTCATTTCAGAGAACCAGGTCATGAATATAAGGAAACCATAGAAACGGGTAGTCAATCCGCAGCAGCGGGAGGTTTTACTACGGTGGCAGTAATGCCCAATACGGATCCCGTAAATGATAACCGTTCCGTCACTGAGCTTATTATCTCCCAGGCTAAAGAGACATCAATCGTCAATGTGTTGCCCATAGGAGCAATAACCAAAGGATTAAAAGGCGAAACCCTTTCAGACATGGGTGAATTAAAAGCTGCCGGTTGCATAGGCTATTCAGATGATGGCAGGCCCGTAAGCGACAGTGAACTCATGCGGCGTGCCTTAGAGTACAGTAAAATGTTTGACCTTCCATGCATTCAACATAGTGAAGTTCTGGAGCTCACTCGCGGGGGAAGTATGAATGAAGGAATTGTATCCACAGAACTTGGTCTGAAAGGGATGCCGACCGAGGCCGAAGATATTATGGTACACAGAGATATATGCTTATTACCCAAAACCGGTGGCAGACTTCATGTGGCACATATCAGCAGTGGAGGTGCTGTGGATCTGGTCCGTCAAGCCAAAGCAAAAGGGTTACCCGTTACCTGTGAAGTTGCACCTCATCATTTCACGCTGACCCATGATGCGTGCAGAGGGTATGATACAAATGCCAAAATGAGTCCTCCTCTTAGAGCAGAGCGTGATATCGAAATGATAAAAGAAGGGATGAAAGATGGCACAATTGATTTCATAGCAACAGACCATGCACCCCATGATCTGGTCGACAAGCAGATGGAGTTCAGTAAAGCTTGTTTCGGAATTGTTGGCCTCGAAACAGCTCTCCCTTTAACCTTGAAAATGGTAGATGAAAAAGTCATCTCTCTGGAAAAAGCCATTGATATGCTTACTTTTCAACCCAATCGCGTTTTTGGACTTGATAAAGGCACATTAGGAATTGGTAAAGCTGCAGATATAACTCTTTTTGATGAAAAAATGGAGTACTCCATTGATCCCAGTAAATTCAAATCTCGTAGTAAAAATTCCCCTTATAAGGGCTGGAATGTAAGAGGGAAAATTCTTCGAACTCTTGTTAATGGAAAAACAGTTTTTAAGAACAACTGAATTTATCTTCACAGAAAATAATAGATAATATGAAAGCGCTTTTAGCTCTTGCCGATGGAAAAATATACGAAGGCGAACATTTTGGTTCAGAAGGTGAAGTAGAAGCTGAAATAGTTTTTAACACCAGTATGATGGGTTATCAGGAAATTATTACTGATCCTTCCTATTGCGGCCAGATGGTGGTCATGACCTATCCCTTGATTGGCAACTATGGCATAAACCCAGAAGACTTTGAATCCGATCGCCCCTACCTCTCGGGATTTATCGTCAAAGAACTAAGTAGAGTTCAAAGTAACTGGCGATCACGCGGTAACCTTGAAGAATTTTTAAAAGAAACCAATGTTTTTGGAATTCAAGGAATAGACACCCGTGCATTAACACGACGGATCCGCGAAAAAGGTGCACAACAAGCCATTTTATCCACAGACATCTCTAATCCCCAATCCCTTGTCGAAAAGGCCCGTAAATCGCCAGGCTTAATGGGTAGAGATTTGGTAAAAGAGGTGACTTGTGAAAAATCTTATGACTGGGATGAAAGTGAATGGTCCATCCAAAATGGTCAGACTCAATTAGAAGCAATCAAAGATCGTCCTTATAAAGTTATCGTCTATGACTTTGGTGTGAAAAGGAATATTTTACGGAAATTAACTAGCGCTGGATGTAAGGTTAAAGTAGTACCTGCAACTACCCCTGCCGATAAGGTTCTTGCAGAAAATCCCGATGGAATTTTTCTTTCTAATGGACCAGGTGATCCGGCAGCAGTTCCTTATGCAATTGAAAACATTAAAGCTATTTTAGGGGAAATCCCTGTATTTGGAATTTGTCTAGGGCATCAAATTTTAAGTTTGGCGCTTAACGGAAGCACCTACAAACTTAGGTTCGGACACCATGGTGGGAACCAGCCCGTACTGGACGCTAAATCTGGCAGGGTTGAAATCACTTCTCAAAATCATGGGTTTGCGGTCAAACAAAAATCTTTAGGGAATGATGTTAAAGTTACATCAACTAATCTCAATGATGAAACCATTGAAGGAATTCAACATAAAACCTGGCCAGTTTTTTCAGTTCAGTATCATCCGGAAGCATCACCGGGCCCCCATGATTCAGATCATTTATTTGAGAATTTTGTAAATCTTATGAAAGCAGGAAAATAATGCTCCAGGAAATTTTAGAGGAGCTATTCGAGTTTGCCGCAAAATCGATTCCCTCAGAACAAATATTAGAAGCAAAGAAAACTTATCAAAAAGAAACAGGCGAAATTTATGAGGATGACAAGTCCTACAACTCCAGAATGGCTTTGTTTCTTGAATGGTACCTATTCGACAATTTTATAGAGGATGAATCAGAAACCGTCCTTGAGAATTTATTGAATAAAAATTTAGAGGAATGGAACAACGACAAACTTAATACATACAAGAGCATAACTGAAAGCATTCAAGCATTATTTCTTGTTAAAAAAGTCAAGGACGGCAATGTGAAAGTCTTAAACTTGTTTACGGATGAAACTTATCTGGTAAGCGAGAAAGACTCACGATTGATATTCAGAAAAAATGATATTTTTCAGGGGCGTTTAATATATTTCCAACAACAGTTCCAATTCACAGGGAATTTTTGTTTTCATCCTGAAAAAACCCATCGTTATATTAAGCCTGAAATTAAAATTATTTCCAAGACTCAAACCAAAAACACAAAAGATCTCATAAAACTTGATAAGCAGTTAATCAAAGAAAATAAAAAAATAGCAGGGCAAGACACCCAAATAGAAAAAACAAAAGAGAAAATAAAAAACACCGATTCAGAAAACAAAATAGCAAAACTCAATCAATCTCTTGCACAATTGACAAAAGAAAAAGAACAACTGGTTAAGAACATAGAAGAGTTAGAACAAAATATCTTTGTTCTCAAACACGATAAAATCAAAGTTGAAGGTAATAAACAAATCAACAAATTAATAAACAAACTGGCTTATATGAATTTAAAGTGGGAACGTTCCAGACAAATTGAAATCTCTGATATTTATAAAAATTAATGCCTAAACGAACTGATATAAAAAAAATACTTCTTATCGGATCTGGCCCTATTATTATTGGTCAGGCTTGCGAATTTGATTACTCCGGTACGCAGGCATGCAAGTCCTTAAAAGAAGAAGGATATGAAGTTGTCCTCGTGAACAGTAACCCTGCCACAATAATGACAGACCCTGAGTTCGCAGACCGTACTTATATAGAGCCTGTCACACCAGAGGTGGTGGAGAAAATAATCATTCGTGACCGGCCAGATGCCCTGCTTCCAACAATGGGCGGTCAAACTGCATTGAACACAGCGCTCGCTGTAGCCGAAAAAGGAGTGCTGGATAAATATAACGTTAAGTTGATTGGTGCAAACGTAGAATCAATCAAAAAAGCGGAAGATCGAAATTTATTTAAAGAGGCAATGGTTCGCATAGGCCAAAAGGTGCCTCCTAGCGGTCAAGCCGTTACATTGCAAGAAGCTTGGGACATTGTTGAAGAGACTGGTTTCCCAGCAATAATTAGACCCTCTTTCACACTAGGAGGAACCGGTGGCAGCATCGCCTACTCAAAGGATGAGTTTGTTCCACTTGTGGAACATGCCTTAAATTCCAGTCCCATCCATCAAGTTCTTATCGAAAAATCCCTTTTAGGTTGGAAAGAGTATGAGCTTGAAGTTATGCGAGACCATAAGGATAACGTGGTTATCATTTGTTCCATTGAAAACTTCGACCCTATGGGTGTTCATACAGGCGATAGTATTACCGTTGCACCTGCTCAAACTCTGACAGATAAGGAATACCAGATCATGCGTAATGCAGCGATCGATATCATAAGAGAAATCGGAGTTGATACGGGAGGCTCAAACATTCAGTTTGCGACAAACCCTGAAACTGGGGATATGATTGTAATTGAAATGAATCCTCGTGTTTCCCGGAGTTCAGCATTAGCTTCCAAGGCTACAGGTTTTCCCATAGCAAAAATTGCAGCAAAATTAGCTGTTGGATATTCGTTAGATGAAATTAAAAATGATATTACCCGTGTTACCCCAGCATCTTTTGAACCGACTCTTGATTATTGCGTAGTTAAAATTCCCCGTTTTACTTTTGAGAAATTCCAACAAGCTGAGCCGATTCTTACAACACAAATGAAATCTGTGGGTGAAGTAATGTCCATTGGAAGGACATTTAAGGAGGCCTTGCAAAAATCTATCCGATCGATGGAAATTGGAAATTATGGTTTTGAAGAAAAATTTCTCTTTAAACTGAACAATGTGGGTTTATCGGAGCAAATGCAAAGGGAAAAACTTATTGCTGCTTTAACGATTCCTTTTTCAGATCGCTTATGGCATGTGGCTGCGGCATTACGCCGTGGAATTAAAATTGAGGAAATTTACCAAATTACGGGTATTGATCCATGGTTTCTTGACAACATGCTAAGCTTAATTGAATTTGAAGATGAACTAAAAAATATTAATTCACTAGATTTAGTTGAAAAACAAACACTGCTAAAAGCCAAACAATTGGGTTTTGCAGATATCTATCTAGCGGGAATTTTAAATTGCACTGAAAAAGAAATTCGCCAAAAACGGGAGCATTTTAATATATTCCCATCATATAAACGTGTAGATACCTGCGGGGCTGAGTTTGAAGCTTTTACCCCATATTTGTATTCCACCTATGAAGAAGAATGTGAATCCGATCCCACTTCAAAGAAAAAAATTATGATTTTAGGGGGTGGCCCAAACAGGATTGGTCAGGGAATAGAGTTTGATTATTGTTGTGTTCATGCCTCCTTCGCTCTCAAGGAAGATGGTTTTGAAACCATAATGGTTAACTGTAATCCCGAAACCGTTAGCACCGACTATGACACCTCCGACCGGCTTTATTTCGAGCCTGTTACTTTGGAAGACGTCCTCAATATTATCAGGATTGAAAAACCAACAGGGATCATTGTTCAACTAGGCGGACAAACGCCGCTAAAGTTAGCCTTGTCTTTACTTGAAGCAGGTGCACCCATTATCGGAACCAGCCCGGAAGATATTGACAGGGCTGAGAACAGAGAACTCTTTAAGGCAGTTTTAGAAAAACTCGGTCTAAAGCAACCCGTCAATGGGCTCGCTGTATCCTATGGAGAGGCTAAAGATATAGCAGCATCGATTGGATATCCGGTAGTGGTTCGTCCTTCATATGTTTTGGGAGGACGCGCGATGGAAATTGTCTATAACCAAAATCGCCTTGAGTATTATATGCAGCATGCAGTAAAGGCATCTCCTGAACATCCTGTATTAATCGATGATTTTTTAGAGGACGCTATAGAAATTGATGTTGATGCTATATCGGACGGCACTGATGTCGTCATTGGCGGAGTCATGGAGCACATTGAGGAAGCTGGAATCCATTCGGGTGATAGCGCGTGTTCTCTTCCTGCATTTTCACTTTCCTCAGAAACTATCAAAGAAATTAAAATTCAAACCCGGGCTCTGGCTATGGAGCTAAAAGTTATTGGCCTAATCAATATTCAATTTGCGGTACAAAATGGTGAAATATTTATTATCGAGGTGAATCCACGAGCATCTCGAACCATCCCATTTGTTAGCAAATCGATTGGTGTCCCGCTTGCAAAAATAGCTGCACGGGTTATGGCTGGAAAAACTTTAAAAGAAATTGGATTTGTTAAAGAAATCCAACCCGTGCATATCTCGGTAAAAGAGTCCGTTTTTCCTTTTAATAAATTTTCTGATGTAGATATTCTTCTCGGCCCTGAAATGAAGTCTACCGGGGAAGTTATGGGGATTGATAAAAATTTTGGTCGGGCTTTTGCAAAATCTCAACTTGCAACTGGCGTAAAACTTCCTTTGCAGGGAACGGCTTTCATAAGTGTTAAAAATGCAGATAAGCAAAAATCGATTGATATTGCCAAAGGTCTTCAGGAATTGGGTTTTCGAATTTTAGCAACTTCAGGGACTGCAAGCCATCTCAAGGGAAATGGAGTTGCTGTAGAAAACATTAATAAGGTCAAAGAGGGTTCCCCTCATTGTGTTGAGGCTATTGAAACTGGGGAAATTGATTTAGTAATCAATACCACATTTGGAGAGCAGGCTATCGAAGATTCTTTTTCTTTACGGCGGAGTTCTTTGAATCAAAATCTTCCTTACTGCACAACCATTGCCGGAGCCTCTGCCCTTTTGGGTGGACTGAAAGCTCTTAAAAAGGAAGACTTAGGTATCACAGCTATTCAAGAATATAATACGTGATCAACTTAGGGCACTGATTTTATCCCATTAAAATCCCACCAGGGAGTGTGCTCCTGCAAAGAAGATAAATTACCCCCACTCCTTAATGGTTGCTTCGGGAGTTTAAAATTTTTAAAAGAACGAATCAAATTACCTGGCATGAAATCTTTGCCAATAATAGTTACGGCTTTTGAATGGCCAAGCATGCTTTCCATTATTTGAATGACCCCCATCTTCACATAAATATCCCCTAGATCATTTTCCGTTAATGGGTCATTCAACCCCAAACTCATAGAAAATACTCGAAATCTGTCCCCTACCTCAACACCATTTTGTTTGCCAATATTTAATAAGACATCCTCGTTGTTAACGGCTATGATTTCGCCTTCTAGTGGGCTGGATAATATTGTGTCTTTAACGAATGATGTCATTTGATCGGTCAAGAATGATAGAGCCAGTTCCATTGAGCTGGATTCTTTAAGGTTTTCCTTCTCTGTTCTGAGTTGGCTATCTTCTGAAAATGGACGCCTGCCTGAATTTGAATAGGCTCTAAAGTTTTGCTCATAAACTACCCTTCCGGTTTTATTCTGAATCAGTTGAAGATTAAACTCTAGTTCAGCATTTTCAGAAACACGTTCTTTATCCTGATCTATATTTACAGGTTTGCTGTTACCGGGATCAAACTTTATAACCTTCCCTCTAATTATAAAGAGAGTAGCTTGGTTGGCGATAGTCCCTAATCGGATGGGCCAGGGAATCGGGTCATGCATCACAGAATCTTGGGAATCAATTTTATCCATTTTCTTCATCATTCCTTCGGGGGAACTCTGTATGGGAATAAAACTGTCTCCAAAATCATTATTTATGTAATGAATCGCGGGTCCTAGATCCATTTGATATTCGGAGCTAGCTGATGAAATCTCAGGAATTTTAAAAGAAGATTTACTTGGTGAATGGTTACCATAATTTTCAGAAGGGTATTTAGGACTCTCCATATTTAATGATTGATGCTTTAAAACTGGATTATTTAATTTTTCTGTGCCATCCATAGGCATCTCATTTTTCATTTTTTCATGCGAGGGTTCCATCATGATAGCGTTTGCCAATTTTTGGGGCATCATATGAAACAAATCACTAATAATTAATCGGCTCTTGAGATTCTCGGAAAGTATCTTTCCGGGATTATAGGTTTTAATCCAATTTTGTGGATTTTCAAATTCAGCAACCACAATTTTGTGTTTATAAACTGCTAAAGCCTGACCTTCTAAAAAGAGTGAAATGAGAAAAATTAGAAACAATTTAAATGGAATATTATTTATCATGGATTCACAAAATTTATTAAAAGTAGATACTAGCTGTATCGACATAAATGTGAGAATCATCAAGTAAATATAGGCATAAACATCAAAAAACAGTTTCTAATTATTCCCTCAGATCACTTGACCGAACCGTTTTCAACCAGTACAATTCACCGGATGAAAAAAGTGCCTCTAATTACATCCTTATTGTTATTCCTCTTTGTAAACCTATCTGCGGCCGCTGAAAGCGATATGGTCCTTATAAAAGCTGGCTGTTTTATGATGGGAACCAATGCGGATGGCATTTATGAGGATGACGACGATAATTCCCGAGAAAAACCCGCCCACAAGGTTTGTCTGGATAAGTTTTATTTAGATAAATATGAGGTGTCTCAAAAGAAGTGGGACGCCGTAATGAGTTTCAATCGATCCGTTTTTCGGCATCCCGATCAACCTATTACCCACATAGATTGGCGTGAAGCTAGAGGCTATTGTAGAAAAGTCGAAAAGCGCCTGCCTACTGAAGCTGAATGGGAATATGCAGCAAGAGCTGGCAGCCAAAAAAGATTCCCCTGGGGGAATGAAATAGATGATGAACGGATTTGGTATACAGCCAATGCTCCGCGTCAGGTCCCCCAAATTGGCAAAAAACTACCAAATGCATGGGGACTGCACGATATGATGGGGAATGTATGGGAATGGGTAGAGGATTGGTTCTCTCTCGAATATTATAAAAATAGTCCCCAGAAAAATCCAAAAGGTCCTGCCAGGCAAAGTTTTAGGGCTATACGGGGTGGTTCATGGATGATAGATGAAGAATATTTGCGAGTGACCATTCGCCATAGAGGCATGTCTGACCCTACAGAGAACTATTGGGTAGGAGTTCGGTGTGCTAAATCTCCTTAGCGCATTAACGAACAAAATATCTTGGATAGTAAAACTGTAAACAAGTTATACAACAAACTTTCCAAAAATCTGAAAGACCCAAAATCAGAACTGGGTTTCACAAATCATTTTGAGTTACTCATAGCAGTTATACTGAGTGCTCAGTCCACAGATAAAACAGTAAACACAGTCACCGCCAAACTGTTCAATACCTCCCCTACCCCAGAAAAATTTTTATTACTAGGAGAAAAACAACTCCAGAAAATAATTAGACCCGTGGGTTTATCACCTACTAAGGCTAAAAATATTATCGCCACATGCAATATATTACTGGAAAAACACCAAGGCCAAGTTCCGCCAAACAGAGAAAAACTGGAAGAGTTACCAGGAGTTGGCAGGAAAACAGCAAATGTAGTTTTAAATGAAGCTTTTGGCCAGCCAACGATCGCTGTAGATACTCACGTATTCAGAGTTTCAAACCGGACGGGTTTAGCCAGAGGGAAAAACGTCATTGATACAGAAAAAGAATTGCTTCGTGTTACTCCTAAAAAGTGGGCCGGCAATGCACACCATTATCTAATTCTTCATGGTCGTTATGTATGCAGAGCTAAGAAATTTGATTGCAAGCAATGTGTCATTATCAATGAATGCGAATTTTCAGATAAGAATATTTAAAATTGGCTCATCTAAAAAAAATAAATAGCTTTGATTCAATAATCAACCGTCTGGAGAATATTTTCCCCAATCAATCCTGCATCGAAACACTTTATAAATATCAAACATTCGCGGGAGACTACCCTCTGTTAAAAATAGTACTTGGCAAGGGGAATCAAAGGCGGGCGCTTATTTCGGCAGGAATACACGGGGATGAACCAGGCGGAGTAGAAGCAATCTTAAATTTTTTAGCGAATGAAGCTCCTTTTATCAATGAATGGGAAATCACATTCCTACCGTGTATCAATCCCTATGGATATGAATTTGGAATCCGTGAAAACCATGAAGGAAAAGACTTAAACAGACTTTTTAAAGAGGCTGATCCTCCTATAGAGGTTGTTTTTGCAAAATCAGTTTTTGCCAGGGCTTTTGAGCTAACTCTGGAGCTTCATGAAGATGATGGAAGTCACGGTTACTATCTTTATCAAAAAGGAATTAATGCTAAATACGATGGGTTCGGACTAGAAATACTAAATTCCGTGAAAAATATCATGCCTACAAACTTGGATGATGAAATTGATGGCTCAGCAGCGTATCAAGGAGTAATAGGTAAAGATATGGATATTTCTTCTATGGATTGGTGGCCAATGGCACTTTATGGGGTTTCACAAGGAACCCAAATTTCTCTGACTCTTGAAGCCGCTGGTTGTTTCAATATTGAAACGAGGATTAACGCCCATTTGACTGCTATAAAGACAGCCTTGACTACATTCAACAAGTTTTAAAGGGTGTTCAAACCAGAAAGGAATTAACCTGTCTTGGGAGAGATAATAGGAATTACGATAGGCTCACCCACTGCTAATGAATTAATATTCTTCTCGGAATTATAACTACTCAGCAGCCATAGAGGGATTGTATAGATATCATTGCAAATTTCCCATAAGGTTTCACCTTTTTCAACACTTCGAATAGTAAGTTTTCTAATATCATAGTTGTTGAAAAAATCTTCCTGAATGGCCTTGTGGTATTCCTGCCTTTTTTCTTCAAATCTATCAGGATTTGTTTTTTTGAAGCTGACACGAAGCTCGTCGTGAACTGTTATTCCGCCTTTTCCTTTTATCTTATTAATTCTTTGTAACTCACCCACGGACAAAAGAGCCCATTCTGCATAATGGCTGAGAGTTTCATCGAAATCTACCGTTATCGTGCCCAAGCTCTCCTGACCGGCTGTCGAGAAGGCTACAGGCATAAATGCAGGTCTATTTTTGTTTATACTGCCCTTTGAGTTTGTAGCAACTTTTAAAGTTCCCTCAGGTACAGAGCGCTGAATATTAATTTCTTTATTATTTTTTGATGGCGAATTTACTACGGGGGGTTTATCAACCTTTAGCTTGAAATTTTTTATTTTTATTTTTTTCTCAGGTGCTGGGGCCGAAGAACTGCTCTTGGCAACTCTCAATTTCTGACCGGGATATAATGAGTTGGGATCCCTCATTCTGTTTAAACTTGTCAGATGGATCACATCGGTATCAAATCTTTTCGCAATTTTAGACAGGTTGTCATTCTTCCGAACACGATAATAATCACCCTGTAAAGAAAGGCCTTTATCTTCAAGTTTAGCCAGTTGGATTGATGGACCCGCTTGGGGAACTTTGATTCTCTGTCCAGGATAAAGAGAGTTTGGATTTTTTATTTTGTTGATTCTTGCAAGGTATCTAGCATCAGTCCTAAACCGTTTCGCAATCGTCGAAAGATTGTCATTTCGTCTAACTCTGTAAGATACTAAAGAATGGTTTTCCGGGGTATAGCTTGCAAGACGGACGGTGGGCTGTGATGGTTGCCGTGATCGGCCCTTTGGTAATTGCAACACCTGCCCAATATAAATTCTATTTCGCCTGCCAATATTATTATAAGATTTTAAAGAGCGAATACTGGTTCCGAATCTAAGTGCAACGCCAGAAAGTGTATCTCCTCGTCTTACGGTGTACCACTTTGACCGCAGTTGATTAGAGTAAAGCACTCTTCGAGGAATATTATTGTAGTTGGCTTGTAAATTATCAAATTTAGATGCGGGTGCCTGAAAAACATATCCTTTTGGAATTCGCTTTTCACCATTTAACACTGGGCGCCTCAGGGAAGGATTTGCTTCTGCTATTTCCTCTCGGGTCATACCAAAATAATTCATTGCTGTTTTTATATGTATATAGTCCGGCAATTTAATGGATGCTCGGCGGAGGGGGCTTTTAATATTTAGATTTGGGAAATATTTATTTTGGTTTTTAACAACATGAAGTGCTGCAAGAAATTCCGCATAGAAATTTCGCGACGCGAAACCAAAAGTGCGGCTTTTATATTTCTCGACAATTTTAACGATATCGCTACCGTGCTTTTTTTGTGCACGTCTCATACCTTGCAAACCATGATTATAAGCTGTAATAGCCAACGGCCATGCTTTGACAAGCTCAAAATTCTTTTTTAAAAGTTTTGCAGCAGCATAAGTTGCTAGAATGGGATCTCTTCTTTCATCCACATCATAACCAACTCTCATAAACAATCGGCCCGTACCACGAGTGAATTGCCAGATTCCTGCTGCTCCGGCACTTGAATAGGCACCTATTTGAAAAGAAGATTCAACATGAGGTAAGACGCTCAACTCTTCAGGAAGATTATATTTTTTCAAAATCCTGAAAATCTCAGGCATATAAAGACCAGATCGTTCTATGCCCTCCTTGAATCTATCTTTGAGACCCAACTGTGCACGAATCCGGCGAGATGCCTTATGAAAATCTTTTTTAACAAGTTTATAAATGCGTAGATCCTCGCCCTTCAATGACGACTTGTTTTTTGTTTTTGCTATCCGCCTTAAAATTCTTTTATATTTTCCTTTTACTTTATCGAGTTTTCTTTCCTTAGCGCGTCTTGATAAACGTTTCTCGCCGAGATAGACAACTTCGTAGGTAATCCCCAGGTTTCGCATGTCATGAATGACAGCATGTTTCGTGGTGTATTCTGAATATATGTTTTTCCAGAAGTTGACCTGATCCGAAAGGCCGGGAGGCGTGGTGAAATGATATTTACTTAGGCTATGAGTTTCATAGGCAAAACTGGCATGCGCAGAGGACAAGCAAATAGGTGCCAGAAACAAGGCGAAAACTATCCCTAAACTTCTAATCGTCTTGATCAAGTTATGACTTTCTATTAAAAAATTATAAAAAATAATTTTATAGCAGTTCCAATACTACAAATATGCATCCAAAAGTAGATAACATATTGTTTTCTAAGGATATCAGAGGGGCATCCTCAGGTCAAGGTCAATCCAGATGAATTTTGATCGCTAATTCAAGTTCTTTCATTTTTCTTCTATCTAAGCGTTTGTGAACCAGGGTTGAGAACGGCGGAGCAATAATGTACCAGTGAGCCGTTGATATATTTTTTGTTGTGGCGGAGTAAAAGTGTCCCACTCACGTTAAGCTTTCTATCCTGTATGTAATCCATATTCAGGAGGGAGG
>Ga0233439_10000755_pt1 | contig 45352 bp, 41 predicted proteins | sample SI_123_September_6_FD_182713 | JGI IMG/M metagenome (GOLD analysis project Ga0233439, IMG submission 182713) | Seawater microbial communities from Saanich Inlet, British Columbia, Canada - SI_123_September2016_100_MG | ecosystem: Environmental > Aquatic > Marine > Inlet | place: Canada: British... | reverse complement strand
CTCAATGAGGACAATTCGCGACCTTTCTGCCAATCAACCTTTACGATGGCTACGTAGCTCAGCTGGTTAGAGCACAGCATTCATAATGCTGGGGTCGGTGGTTCAAGTCCACCCGTAGCTACCAACTCGTTTTCTTCGCGAAGCGAAGAAAATCGAGGCCGGCAGCGTTTTCGCCAAAGGCGAAAATCGCGAGAGGCAATCCCGTCCTTCTGCTTTGTGCCCAATCCGTGCCCAATTCGCGCCCAATTCGCGCCCAAAAATCAGACCCTCTTAAGTAACTCCCCAGGCTCAATCTCAAAGTAATCACACAAAGCACTGATTGTTTCCGTGTTCGTGTTGTAACCCGGTACGTTTGAAACCCTGGTCAATGTGGGTCATCCAGAAGATACTGAAGCACCTGGGGCTGGATCAGCCAAACAACGACCCCCCCGAGTTTATGGCCAACGCGTTATTACATGGCCTAGAACGCCTGGATATTGCTTTCGACGTTCGTCGTTAGCGACACATGGGTAGCACTTAACAGGCACTGTCTTTGACTTTTTGATCCTGATCGAAGTGTCGGGAAGTTTGTCCCGCCAAAAAAATTCCGCAATTTTTGCGGTGAAAAGGTAGTTTTCCGCGAAAACGCCAGTGGGGTTTATAAAGTAGTCGCAAAAAAATGCTGGTCGGAGAAATAGCATCGATGATTTAATGTTGATCACAATACAAGGGGGCAGAGCTGTCCCTGTTAGTGATGAGGTTTACCGGGCTGTCGAGGAACTCAACGCTGAAATATACATGCTGAAAGAACGCCTGGAGGAGTACGAGGGTCCAGAGGCGTTAGGAAAGCGAGGTATAAACTCCAAGGTTGTGCGTCGATTGACCGCAGTGCTCTACCGGTGCCTCGGCCTTGATCATTTAAGGCTGGCGCTGCTGGAAGAGGGCCCTAGCTTCGATTGGGTTCTGGCAGGGTTGTGGGCGATTGATGCTGCGGAAGTGTCGGATCAGGCTGGCAGCGGCGCCTTAATGGATGACCTGGAGCGCCAACTAGCGTTGCTGGCGGAACAAGTCGATATCGGCTTCGATCAACACAAAGCGTTCGCCTTTGCACTACGCTACCATGAGGCTCGTCTGGCACAGGACAATAAAATCGTTTCCGATAGATATGCCGGGACAAACGACTAAGGGTTGCAAATAAAGGGTTCCCCAGGACCATTACCGAGCTTAGCGGTAAAAAAGTGATAATCGAATGGACATTGGCCCTAATTCAAAAATAATGCGGCATAGCCCTTTTCGAGTTGGGTATCGCCTGCGCCATCGAGGGAATTAGCGGGTACTGTGAGTTTCCGAGTGATTTTCAGGTGCCGTTGCCCTAGCCGGCAGAAACTTCAACGACCTTTTGAAAATAGCTAATTGTGTAAGAGTCTATTCGCCAAATATCGTCGTTACCCTTTAGCAAATCCCAGGTGTACCGCGCGGTACCGGTCACTTGGGTCTCGACCCGGGTTTTTTCAGGAACGTTAAAAGCCGCAATCTCCAGCGGGACATACATCATGTAAGCCTCGGCAACGGCTCGCTCATTGGTTTGCTCATGGATGGTTAGGTTGGTGTCTAGATGCAATGGTTGAGTGCCGGCGTTGACCATCCCCTCACGATATCCGCTCAAGAGGTTCTTAAAGTCGTCACCAACGACAGTGACGGGGGGCGTATCGGAAAGGCAGATGATGCAAGTCGGGTTGTCTGTGAAGAGCGTAAACCAACTCGCTAGTTCATTTCTGTCGAAATGGTTTGAATAGGCATTGCATAAGTTAATAATCGCCAAACGGTCTTTGACATCAAAGTCAGTATTACCGGGATGATTCATTGGATTATTTTGCCCATTTATATTGATTCGTGCCCGAGGTAAGACGTTGTTGTTAAAATTGCAACGCTGCCTGTTGTCTTGTGATTTATCCCCCTAAATCAAATTGATTAAGGTGCTATACGTCGTTCCACAAAAGCCAATAGAAGAACAGGAAAACCCGAAACCAAAGGCCTACTCGAGACCGGGCCGCGTTCGGATGGGCCCAGCGTCTCAAGCGCGTTTTTGGTATTGATGGGGCCGCCGTCGGATAGAGAAGTGTGAAAAGTGTGGCGGGCCTGCGGAACGCCGCCCGGTCGGATCATTGCATCGATTGAAGAGCGAGGCGTCGCACCGTCCTGATGTCATCCAGAAGATATTGAAGCACCTAGGGCTGGATCAGCCGGACTGGGCGTCCCCGACGATACACCTATCCGCTCACCGCCATCAGTGCTGACTGACCATTCAATGACACTATTTTGAATTCAAGAGCATCGACACGCCGGTGACTGTCGCGTTCGGCCGGGGTCTGGATTCGATGCCTGAATCGCCACATTTCTCACCGATCAACGCACGTTTAAATCAGCCCAAATGGAGGGTAGGCAACCCGTAAAGGTGGGAGCACTTTTCTTAAAGTGGAAAAAGGGTGGTTATTCGTCCTAACCCCACTCACTGGACGATAGTCCCAATATGGGACTATAATTGCCAGATGAGAATCATTGCCTTGTCAACACTCAAAGCATTCTGGGCAGAAAATCCTCGATACATGGACGCGAAAGATCCTACGTTGGCCTGGTACCGACATACACTGAAAGCAGATTGGGCAGCCCCCACGGAGGTGAAGCTGGATTTTGGCAATGCAAGCATTCTCAAAGACGGGCGCGTAGTGTTCAACATTGCAGGCAACAAGTACCGGTTGGTGGTGTGGATCAACTATGACTACGCAGTGGTCTATGTCCGTTTTATTGGCACCCACAAACACTACGACGAAATTGATGCACAAACTATTTAGCAAGAGACTCGAACCATGGATATCAAACCGATTAGAACCAAAGCAGACTATCGAGCAGTTCTACGGGACATTGAATCACTGATGGATGCAGAACTCGATTCCCCCGAGGGTGAAAGACTGGATGTGCTCACTACGCTCGTTGAGGCCTACGAAGCCAAGCACTATTCCATGGAATTACCGGACCCCGTCGAAGCGATCAAATTTGAGATGGAACGCCGCGGCCTGACCGTCAAGGATCTTGAGCCGATGATTGGGAAGAGTAATCGTGTGTATGAAATACTGAATCACAAACGCTCGCTCACTCTGAAGATGATCTGGAGGTTACATGAAGAACTGGGTATTCCCGCAGAATCTCTGATTAAGCCACCTCATGCAAAAGCGAGCTGATCATTAAAGGGGAGATTTTTCGTGCCCGTGCCGTGCCCAACTGACCTTAATTGACGTAATGAGCACCAATAATGAAGCAGATGTAATCCTGCTTTGTTAATCCATTAGTTACAGACGAAGTCAGAAGAAGTTAATTGAAGTAAATCATCATTTTTGCATTCATAGTGCTGGGGTCGGTGGCCGATGCGTCGGACCGTCAAGTCCACCCGTAGCTACCAATATATTCAATCACTTACGAAGTTTATCAGTTATAAATGCTGAATAGCCTAGCTGTTTAAGTCCTCAGTAAGTCCACGAATTGCTGTAATCCTCAGATCGAAAGTTTATTCTCGAAGCATCGCAGCTTTCCTCGGAAGTGAAATGACACACGACGGGCAGAAAATAGACTGGAAAAAGATTCTTCTAGAAATGCGAGATAGTTACACCTGTGACGATTCCGTCCATGGAGACAGCGACGCAAGGTACCAATCCGAATCCGAATCGTATTCTCAATATATGGCAGAACATTTCCCGAATTTCGAAGTGGACAGGCGTGAGGACGCGGAGAGACAGGGCAACATTTTTGCGGCTATCAAGATGTATTACAACGTCGCAGCACCTATTCCTCCGGAGCTAATAGCCACCCTCCTCTCTCTTTATGATGACGTCTATCTAGGCAATGAAGGCAGGGTGTCGCTTGAGCAAACCTTCTTTGGACAGCACGGTAAAGCCGTATTCGCCAAGAGCGCGGCTTCCAGGCGAAGAAATGGCCTAGACTGTTGAATTGCATGCAAGATTGACCCGGGTTTTGCACAGGAATTTAACCCGCCTGGATCGTCTCAGGCGCCGAATTGCACTGTGTTTTTTATCTTGGAGGTGGGTCACTCCAATATGCAAATATTAGCGACAATTGGCTCAATATTCGGTGCAATTCAACACACTGAGCACCCATTGCCGGATTGGCCTCTTCGGCAAGACTTCATCAACCAGATATGCTGCGCTGTCGGCCATACGCCTCGCACCACACGAGGGGCAGAACCCACGGCGTTTGCAACTAAAAGCCACAAGCTTCTCATGGTGACATGACTCACATCGAACACGCAGAAAACCGTGCTCAAGACGACCACACTTCAGGTAATCCTCAAACTCCCTGGAAACGTAATCCGGGAGATACCTGCCCTGCTCAGACAGCATGCTCTCAAACTGAGGCCAATGCGACTTAACCAGTTGATAAAGCAGCGTGTTCTCTGGCTGATGGCGCTGGTACTGAAATGGGCCAACGGGCCAGAAGTCGTCCTGGAATGCATTGGATGGCAAGATCGAGAGTCACTATGTGGTTGCGACAAACAGCCTTACCCCTTAACGACCACCGCACTATACGCATTCACCATATAAGTGAGGGAGGCTCTTCTATGAATCTCTGTGCGAATACAGCGAAACCTCATGCGGGAGATTTGCGGGACACCGTCATGCACGGTTGTGCACTGTTGTGCACTGTTGGCAACGGGCGCACCGGTAACTTCTTGACTTAATTAGTATGAATCTTAGATTTTCGTCTTGAAAATTCCCGTGTCGGTGGGCTAGGCGCCCGCGGTCGATTCCACCTCCGGCCACCATTCTTGCTGGGCTATGGCCACCACCCATTTTCAACGCTTCCGTTTGCGGGCTCTACCCACTTAACGGGGGATGGGCATTCCTAGACACGATTGACTAACCCATGCCAGCCACAGTGCGTTAACTCTGAATCAACCGCAATAACGCTGCCCTCGTCTCCCACAACCAGGGATAGTATCGCTGTGTCATAGACACCAGCAGGCGCGTTTCATCCTACTCAACCAGCGGCGAGAACAGCGCCTGCAAATCATCTGATGTAATGTCTAACTCCTCACCACCGTCACTATCGTCATACACGCCATCGGCAAGCAACTGCTTGCGCGCCTGCATCTCAAGAATCTTTTCTTCCAACGTGTTCTCCGTAATGAGCTTGTACACGAACACAGGTTTATGCTGACCAATTCGGTGGGCGCGGTCCGTTGCCTGTCGCTCTACTGCTGGGTTCCACCAGGGATCGTAGTGAATAACCGTATCAGCTTCAGTAAGATTTAATCCCAATCCACCTGCCTTGAGACTAATCAGGAACACATCAGCTTCGCCCTGACGAAATTTTTCAATCGCTGCATCTCGATTTCGGGTCTGCCCGGTTAGCTTGGTGTAATTGATCTGGTTCAGGTTGAGCTCTTCTTCGATAAGACCCAGCATTGTTGTGAACTGAGAGAAGATAAGTATGCGTCGACCCTCCTCCAGCATTTCTGGTAAGAGGCTCATTAATAAATCTGTCTTAGCGGAAGACGTGACAGATGCCGCCTGTTTCAATTTCAACAGCCTGGGGTGGCAGCATGTCTGGCGGAGTTTCAACAAGGCATCCAGAATCGTAATGTGGCTTCTCGCCAACCCCTGCGCTTTGATTGCCTCACGAACCTTTTTCTCCATCGATAATCGAATACTTTCGTAGAGCGCTGCCTGATCACCCTCCAGTGGTATGGATCGAATGATCTCGGTTTTGTCCGGCAATTCCGTTAACACGTCATTTTTTCGACGTCGCAGCATAAACGGTGCAATCCGCTTGGCGAGTCTTTGCTGTCGTTCCACATCGCCATGTTTTTCTATGGGTGTACGGAATTGGCTAGTGAAGGCTTTACTATCACCTAAAAATCCTGGCATCAAAAAATCAAACAACGCCCAGAGTTCACCCAAATGGTTTTCCATCGGTGTACCAGTCAGGCAAAGGCGATGACGAGCTGAAATTTGTCTGACAACCCGCCCCATTTTGGTTTTGGGATTTTTGATTGTTTGTGCTTCATCAAGAATGACGTAGTGAAAATCATAGCCCAATATCGTTGCCTGATCCCTGACCAGCAGCGGGTATGTCGTTAGCACAACATCATAATTTTCGATGTCTGAAAAATGGCGCTGTCGGTTCGGCCCTTGCAGGACAAGAACACTGAGGTTTGGTGTAAATTGATTAGCTTCACGCCGCCAGTTGCTCATTAAACTGGTGGGCGCAATGACTAGGCACGGGCGGTCCAATCGGTTTTCTTGTTTTTCGATCTGCAGATGTACCAGTGTTTGCAGCGTCTTACCCAAGCCCATGTCATCTGCCAATATGCCGTTAAACCCAAAACCTTGAAGAAATTGCAGCCAGTTCACGCCCTGTTTTTGATAGTCGCGCAACTCGGCTTTGACCGAGCGGGGTATCGATACTTTTTTTATACCGCTAAAATCGGCAAGCTGTTGGCCGAGATTGCGCATTACTTCACCGCCGCGCCAATGAATATCTCCACCGAGCGTGGCGTCCAGATCAGCCAACCGCAATGCATCGAAGTGTCCCAAGCGTAGATGGTTGGCATTCTGTAAGACCACCGATGACTCGACGTCGTATAACTCATACAAAATCTTACAAATAGGCGAGACTTTTTCTGCCGGTAACTCTATGTACTGGCCATCGGTGGCTTGCACAATGACGACTGAGGGTAAATCGTTTAGGTCATAGTGATACAACACCTGGGTGATTAACGGCAGCAGGGGTTGTTTCTTACCTCCTATCTCCAGGTCGAAGCGCAATTCGAACCAATTGCTATCAGACGCTATATTTGCTTCCCATGCATCTGGCGAGACGAATGACAAATTGAAATCATCGGCAATCTCAATGATCCAGCCTGAACGCTCGAGAACTGGCACTGCATCGTTAAGAAAAACCCGCCAATGCTCAACGGCATCAATATCTTTTTGGTTCCTTTTAACGCGCCAGTAGCTGCCAGCTTTACCCTCAGCTTCAGTGGCCTCGAAACCAGCGTCTCGTAACAGCTGTAAGTATTCAGTTTCTGTATCAGAGATTCTCTCGATACTAATGATGCCAGTGTCCGAGCTGATGTTGGAAACAGGTGTCTGGGGTAGCGCCGGGATCACATAACCAGCGTAGCTAAACCGCAAGCACATCTCATAGGGTAGACCCTGCATACTGGAAGCTACCTGTTTCTGCATGCGCAAGTGAGGCGTCGGTGGTTCATTTGATATGACCTTCGTGTCAACTTCCACCGGCAATGGAATCGGCAAACCCGGTAGCGACAACACAAGGTTACGGCTAAATTCCAAAGCGTCCGAATTGGACAACCTTGGCGCGGAGAGCATCAACTCCCATTGGCGTTCATTAAAGTCAGCGCCTTCGATCTCGCCCACCGTGCTCATGTGCGTATCCAGGTACAATGGCGGGCTGGTGTTTAAGACCCGGGCGGCGGGCTGGACCTGAATATCCAAATGTTTGTTCTTGTTGCCAACCTCAACCCAGCTGACTTGCAGAGGCCGTGGTTGCCCATCGCGGAGCGGCGGATTGCTAGTCGTTTCCCAAAAACAACGCCCGGAGTTGACCATCTGAGCGATACATTGCCTGCCGATCTCACCGACGAGTTGATATTGAGGTTCGTTGTAGTAGGGTTGTTTGTTGGCCGCTGCGAGAAAACTCATTATTTTCTCATCCGATGCATTTAGGGCCGAACGAGAAATGTCATACATCCCCCAACGGGGTCTGGGCACTTTCTTCCCTTTGGTAAAGCCGCCTTTCTTTTTTTGCTTTGTGAACACGGGTTGTACGGTAAGCGCGTTGGATTGTTCCAGCGGCTGTAACAAATAGGCAATAAACTCTTCAGTTGACGAATTCTGAAGAGGATCTTCTTCGTCAACACCTGCCTCGATAAGCCGATGTAGCCAGTCCATGTTCTTGTCGGTATCAACCTTGGCCATTGGACCGTATTCTTTGAAATAAAAACACGCTGCGGCCACGTGCTTGCAGTTGAACCCGACAGGGCAAGTACACTCCCCGTTGATGTTCGCGCCACTGCGACCAGTGACGTCGATAGCAATTTCCTGTTGGTAGCTGAACGAACGACTCCCCGTAACTTCTGCACGCAAAATCAGCAAATCTTCGTCTATGATTTCTGTGGTGAGCTGCGTCACCTTTCCCCGATAAAAGTAGTCAACACCACGTTGATACCCAGCGGCGCCCACTTCGTCTATTACATCTTGAATCGAGAAATCAATCATATCTGGGTAAATAGTTGCTGAATCGCAATTGTATACGAGGCGTGAGGATCAGGAGAATCAACGTACACCGAACGTACTAAATCTTCCAGGGTTGGGTAAGAATGTTGCTCTCTATAGCAAAGGGGCCCCCTCCAATTTGAGAAACCGCTTGTCACTGTCCAACCACCCTACGAACCATGTCGATCGCGCGAAAACGCGTCATATTCGATCTAAAGATGTTGTATAACATTATAAAGTCCAGCACCGGGTGGATTGGCGTAAAGCTCACTTTGACCTTGCAACTGCAATACTTACCGAACGCCTCGACCATTGCCAAGATGCGTTCCCGCAAGGGCCGCTTGGATCTTGATGCAGATCTGGAGCCGCGACAAAGCCAAATTCAGGTATCGCCAAATTAACTTTCTGATCAGCGAATTTCTATCCAAATCTGCACTTAAACCATCGTTGCAGTTTTCCAAGACGCAAAGGATCGCGATCTAAGGTATCGATATGTTTCAGCCGATACCAAATGGCGAGTTAAATTGAACAAATTGTAGCCAGCCGCATGAACGTCCAGCAATCTTTGAGTTTGTTTCACAGATTTGAATGCCGAGACGTCGGACCGTCAAGTCCACCCGTAGCTACCAACTTCACTGGGGTCCTGCCCGGGGACATCCTTTACAGTTGATACCAGGTACATGGTTTACAGTTCTCCTGTACCAGTTGGTAAGAATGGATTCGTTGTTGGTTCCACACGATCAACTTCATCGTCGTAAAAACCCAGGTCATAATCCATAAAACTAACCAGCCAGGTGCTTTCCGCGACTTCGCGGATACCCGCAATTTCACCAGCAAAGACTTTACTGAGGCCGATCTTACGTCTACCCAGACAGATTCGTCCACACCGCGTCACTCGTACCGTTCTATCGTGGAACGGATATTCAGGTTCATCAGGTATCCGATATTCTTTCGATGAAGGTGTATACACACTACCAGGATATTTACCGCCAAGTGCCTGATGCGGCCTGGCTACGGCGGCTGAACATAGCTTTCAGCAGCTCGGCCTTGCTGCGACCTGAGGGTGTAATTGTACAGCACGTATTTTTACGGGTTTTTATCAGGCCCCGAACTGTATCGACGACAGGTCGCCTGCAGGGACACGGGGATTTTCAATGCTTCAATGGAGCCTCCGATAACATCAATACTTGTCTTAAGCTATTGATAAAATTGGTTATATTGTTCAGTTTCTATAGGCAGGCCACCTAAATGTTCTAAATAGTTATTAAGGGTTCCGGGGAAGATCTCACCGGAATTACGCTTACGTGTGACTAGACTGTTGCGGGTATGCAACTTATTTCTTGCACTATAGTTAATATTTAGCATAATATAAGTTGCTTTACTGCTTAACTATGCAAGATAAAGGTTGCCATTGTGCGTTCGAAAACTTCCCTGACACGGACTGGAAGGCAGATTACCAGACGCTTGGATAAGGCTCTTTCTCATGTGGATGTGCCTGAGAGACCTCTCAAAGGTTGGTTGCGATCTGTAAGAGAAGCCCTTGGGATGACTCAACAACAAGTTGCTCGCCGGTTGGGAGTGACTCGCCAGGCGATTGCATCTGCTGAAGCGGCTGAGCTGGGCGATAGTATTAATATGGGTCGCCTGAGAAACCTGGCTGATGCACTGGATTGTGAGTTGCAATACGTGCTGGTACCCCGGCGTCCATTGGGAGACATGATCAGTGACCAGGCGCGAAAGCGTGCGGAACAAAAGTTAGAACGAATAAACCGTTCTCAGGCACTAGAAGCGTCGGCGGTAAGTACTTCCGAAATGATTGACGATCTAGCTCAAGAGCTCGAGGTGAATAGACCCTCGGAGTTATGGGATGAGTAACGAGATCCCAGATCAGCCTGTGGTGGCAAGATTACGGTGATTCTAGTCATCCTGCTGTGCTACTTGTCATGGGGTTAAATTCAAACAGCAAAGTTTGGCCCGAAAGTGTTATCCAAGGCATTGTCGATGAGGGGTTTTATGTGATTGTCTATGACAATCGTGATATCGGCAAGAGTACTTGGATGACCGAGGAACCCTTACTCGTAAGCTTTGTTAAAGTGCTGCCGACTTTTCTGATAGAAGCATTTGTTGACGGCATCTTTTCTTTTATCTTTGATGAAGACGGTCGCTTTAACATGGCGAACCCAGCCCCAGTGGAATACAACTTGAACGATATGGCTTTAGACGGCCGCGCACTACTGGACTATCTTGACTTGGAAGCGGCCCATGTCGTGGGCGCTTCGATGGGTGGCATGATCGCGCAAGTCATGACCCTTAATTATCCTGAAAGGGTTCTTACCTTGACAGCAATCATGTCAACACCCGGGTTTGACACCCATGATTTGTCGGGGCCGCATCAAAAGTTTAAAGATGCCATGTAGGATAGTAAATTTAAACCGCAGGCAACCGATCTGATTCGATACTCAGAATTAGGTCGTTTGCCTGCTTGTTTGATGAAAGAGTGGCGCCGCATGACGAGTAGTGGTTAAACGCGACCAAATCCGCTTTCACAGCACAAGTGAGAGAGGTATCTCTCTGAATCTATGCGCGAAAACAGCCAATCCTTGTGCGGGAGTTTTGCGGGACACAGTTATGCACGCTTGGCAACGGACGCACCGGTTATTTCAAAACGCCTTTAAGCCACGCTTCAATATCCTTCACTACGAGTGACATTTGGGACTCGCCAAAAACATCGTTCAGACCATGATCAAGACTCTCATATTCTCTGTAAGCTACGTTACTTTTACCGTGGCTTTTCAAATTATTGGCCATATCTGCCGCATGCGATGGTGACACTGATTTGTCTAGGCGTGATTGGATCAACAATAAAGGCGAATCAATTTTTAGAACAACACTTTCCTGATCAATCGATAGAGCGTTGTGCCACCAAGCATACCCGTGATTACTCATATCTAAATCAAACGGCTCGCCAGAAACGATTTGTTCAGCAAACTGTTTAAAACCTTCGACGTCTTCCTCCGTGCTTGCAGACGATTGTTTTTGAGTACGAATGTTATGAATGACATCATCCAAAAACCAACGACCACCGCCATTAAAAGAGATCGAAGCGGATAGGTAATTAACACGCGAAGCAACTAGATTGCTTACTAAGCCACCCTCGCTGCCGCCTAACAACACTATGTGCTTATATTTATGGTGTTGCTTCAAATGGCCTAAAACGCTAACAACATCATTGGCTCGCTGCTCTGGAGTATCGTTGAGTAAGTACTCTTTTGGGCAGTCAGGCCGATCACCATCTGACACATACGGTAACCCTCTATCTAGTCCGTATTTTTCAATAGTTAGCAAATCCGACTTAGGCCAAGATTTGCGAAGTCCGTTTTGAATAGAGACTATCTTGGTAACGCTGTTACAGTCCGATCCATGAATAATGGCCAATAAAACGCCACCTTCTACTGTTTGGGATTTATCCAAGTAGTAAGTGATCAATGACCCATCGTCTCTGGAGATCGAATCGCCGTCTATTTCAAATGCAAAAAGCGGTTGTATAGGAAAACAAAGAAATAGGAAAATAAGGCTCGTTCTTAAAGTCATCAAAATCAATACGCTCTTAGTGTTAGTGACAACTTTAAATGTGCAAATTCGTGGCCCAACAAATTTGCCCAGATATTTACATCTTCACCAACCAGATCAAGCATTCCGAAATTGATACCAATAATATTATCGTTAATCATTGTTTGCCTATATCACGATAGAAGTTTTCATGAGTGCCAATGGCCAGCAAGGTAATCAACTCCGGCTCATAACTGTACGCCAGTAAATACTGTTGGGCCTTCACTTTAAATTTGAGAACTCTGACTCCAGCCAAGTCTCCCTTTTGTGAGGCCCCAGATTCAGGCGACGCTACTAATTTCCTGACAGCCCTGTCCAGGGCTGTTTTCTCAGTCGCATGTAGTTTCTTCGCCTTGCGTCTGAAGCTACCTGTTTGAACGACCTTCATCCAAAATCGTAATCGGTGACATCGCCAACTGAAGCCTCTTCTTGGCTGACAAGAATATCCTTGACCAAACCAAGTGGGAGTTCCGGGTTTTCTTCAGCGATCTTCCCAATCTGCGCCCAGTATTCGATTTGCCGGGGTGTCGATCTATGAAGAGCCTTCCCCGTGGCCGTGGCGGCGGTAATTAGTTCATCAGACAGCTTTATGGATCTAGACATTGCAAGGCCCTTCTTTGGTAAGGTTCTAGCATAACCGGGAAGGTCGCGTTATGCGACCTAAAGGAGTATAAAGACACTCTTTGTTGCTATCCCCATTACTGATGTTCTGTAACAGGCGGGTCGCTTCGCGACCACTGCTGTCGGTGATGATCGTGACTTGTTGCGGATACGACTAGCTATTGATGATTCCTTTGGCGTGCTCATTCTGGTGAGAAGAATGCGCGGGCGGCTGGATATTCAAGGTGCGTCCCACATCTTCTGTGATTTAACGTTGAACGGCCATGCCGAATTTAGCAGGTGATTGCCCACACAATTGCCAGGCGCGTCTCACGGTTCCTGGAGAAAGCAGGTTACCTGGTCCGCGATCGGAAGGCCGCCCCGCGAGTCCGAGTAACTGGATCTGGTGCAGGACGAGGAGGATGCCATGGGTGCGATCGTGGGTGCATCTACCGAAGCGTCGGACCGTACCTATCGCCTGGCATTCGGTCCCAATGCGGGGCTGGGCGCCCCCGACGAAACCGTTGACGTTACAGACAGTTCCTGTCAAAACTGAATCGCGTAAAGACGACGATCTGGTCAGCAAGCAGGCGGGGTTTTCTTTACATGCTGGTATTGCCTGCAAGTCTAATCAGCGTAAGAAGCTTGAGCGTCCGGGCGGCGTTCCGCTGTGCCGGTATATCACTCGGCCAGCGATTGCGGAAAGACGATTGTCCCTGGCCAACAACGGTAATGTCGTCATCGCGTTGAAGACGCCGTACGACGATGGAACTTCACATGTCGTCCGAAGGCGGCCCCACTCCGCCCAATGGAATTCATGGGGCGCCTGGCGGCACTGGTACCCAGACCGCGGGTGAACCTAACTCGCTTTCACGGGGTTTTCTCGCGGGGCGGCCTTCCGTACAACAGCAAACTGCGTGAATACGTCGTTCCACAAAAGCCAATAGAAGAACAGGAAAACCCGAAACCAAAGGCCTACTCGATGACCCACTGTTCTTTTGGGGGCGCAGCGGCTCAAGCGGGTGTTCGCCATAGAGATTGAGGACTGTGAAAAGTGCGGCGGGCCAGTTCGGATAATCGCATCGATTGAAGAGCGAGGCGTCGCACCGTCCTGATGTCATCCAGAAGATACTGAAGCATCTGGGGCTGGATCAGCCAGAGGATCCACAGAACCGCTCACCGCCATCAGTGCTGACTGACCATTCAATGACACTATTTTGAATTCAAGAGCATCGAGACACGCCGGTGACTGTCGCGTTCGGCCGGAGTCTGGATTCGATGCCTGAATCGCCACATTTCTCACCAATCAACGCACGTTTAAATCAGCCCAAATGGAGGGTAGGCAACCCGTAGAGGTGGGAGTACTTTTCTTAAAGTGGGAAAAGCGTGGTTATTCTTCCTAACCACACCACTAACCACACCCCCAGCCGCCTTTCAGGAAGCCACTTCCTCCAGGATGTCTGGATGAGTCTGTGCGATCTTTAGGAGTGTCTTGGCTGCGCCGCGCGGAGAGCGTCTTCCTTGTTCCCAGTCTTGAACTGCATCAATAGAAACATTGAGGAGTTCCGCGAACTGCCGTTGGGTCAGGTTTACAGATTTTCTGGCAGAAATTGCCAGGAGTTGCTCTTCTGAGTAAACCCGCCCCTTCTTGCCTTTTTTCATTTGCTGGACAGCTTTGAGCAGTTCAGCACCTTCGTTGCTCATTTTTGATTTGTTAGCCACGCTCAATCGCCTCCTTGATTAGTTTGAGCTCATGTCCAGGAATGGTGGATCTTTCGTTCTTCGCATACAGGGTGAGGAGCCAGACTTCTTCCTCTTCGAGCATGTTGTAGTAAATCACTCGCACACCACCACTTTTACCGGCACCAGATCGAGCCCACCTAACCTTCCGGACCCCACCAGAACCTCGAACCACAGAACCTGCGGTTGGGTTTCTGGAGATGAAAACTGCAAATTCTTCTCTTTCGCTGTCTGATAGAAGTGCTTCAGCTTTTCTGGAATAGAACGGCGTTTCGATTACGGTGAACACTGATTGAGTGTACGGCAATGCCGTACCTCAAGCAACAGATCTGTACTGGAAATTTGTGCCCGTGCCGTGCCCAATTGACTTTAATTGACGCAAAACGCGGTGATGAACGGAATGTGATCAGGCTTTGTGAATCAATTAGTTACAGATAAGGGAAGAAGAGGTTGATTAGCGTCAATCATCGTTTTTACATTCATAATGCCGGGGTCGGTGGCCGAGACGTCGGACCGTCAAGTCCACCCGTAGCTACCAATATATTCAATCACTTACGAAGTTGATCAGTTATAAACGCTGAATAGCCTCGCTATTTAAGTCCTCAGTAAGTCCACGAATTGCTGTATTCCTCAGATCGAAAGTTTATTCTCGAAGCATCGCAGCTTTCCTCGGAAGTGAAATGACACAAGACGGGCAGAAAATAGACTGGAAAAAGATTCTTCTAGAAAATCGAGATAGTTACACCTGTGACGATTCTCCCGATGGGTACCTCGAGGCAGTGTACCAATCCGAATCCGAATCGTATTCTCAAGATATGGCTGAACATTTCCCGGACGTCGCGGGCGACGTAACTCCGAAACGTGAGGACGCGGAGAAAAAGCACAACGTTTTGATGCTCTCTCGTGGTTTTGGGATGTCGAAGCACCTATCCCTCCGGAGCTAATAGCCACCCTCCTCTATCTTTATCGTGACGTTTACCTCAGAAGCGAGCGTGAAGTTACATTGGAGGAGGTTTTCTTTAATCACTATGGCAAAAGCCAATACAGAACTAAAAGGAGGAGCCAATTTAGAGACCTTTTGGATGACTATTCTGTGGCTATGGACACCCAATTCGAAGGGCTAACAAAGACAGAAGCCGCCGAGCGAAGAGGCGAACAGCGAGGTGTTACAGGTAATGCAGTCCTCAGCAACATAAGAAGGAAGCGCAATCAAAGAGAAAAACACATAGAGGACAAATAGACCTCTGGCTGTCCTGTAGTTCGCGAAACTAAAGGTGGAAAATCAGTAATTCGAAATGACTTCGGTTTGCTAATGGATACTGATCAATACCTTCTTAACTCTGAGCAGGCCTCAAAATACCTCGGTGTACAAACAAATACCTTAAAACAATCACGTCATACTGGAATCCTGCTTGGTGAAGTGGCTCCTCGATACTTAAAGATGGGTCGTAGTACCAGGTACACACTTTCCAGTTTGCTCGAGTTTCGTAGTCAATTCTCCGAATATACCAACACCTCTCAATATAAGAATAAAGAGAAACCTCCCAGACCAAGCGAAGATCCGCAGCTCAGAGGGAGCGTGTGATGGAGGAGTTCGATCTGCATCTAGCTCTACCCATACCTGATGGTGAATACCTGGTGGAGTATGATGGTTACGTCACTGCAGCAATGTTTGCCCAGAAGACGCCGAAACTAGGACTTACCTTCTTCATCGTTGGGGGAGCATGCACGGGTTACAAACTCATGCGCTGGTACAACGTGAAACAGATAAAGCCGGAGGGCGGTTTTACAGCTAAGAGCAAGACCTGTGCGCTGTTGATGGAGTATTGCAAGTGCTTTCCCGATCAGAAACTGGAAAGGCTAGACAGGATACCTTTATCACCTTGGGAGGAGGGACGGTATAGAGTGGAGGTTCATACACCAGACAAGAACTACGAGGGCGAAGAAACACCGGAGCAACTCCGTCAGAGTGTGATTAAGAAGATCCTCGGAAGAGGAGAGTAACCTAAATTAGGTTGAGAGTGTCCTGACAACTGTGTAAACGCCCCGTGACACTTCAAAGGTGAGCCGTTACCCGCTCACCAAATTCGATACTAAACCGGTTTAGCGCTGGCTTCCAGTTCCGAATCGGCATGGTCCATTTCTTTGATGCCTCCTGGATAGCCAAGTAAATCACCTTCACCGCAGATTGGTCATCTGGAAACACCTTCCGATTGCGTGTCGATTTTCTGACAACGCTGTTCAGTGACTCAATGGCATTGGTCGTATAAATGACTTTGCGAATTTCGGCTGGATAGTCAAAGATGGCGATCAAGTTAGGCCAGTTCGCCCGCCAGGATTTGCTGATCTGGGGGTATTTCTCGTCCCACGCAGCGGCAAAATGCTCCAACCTATCCTGAGCCTCAAGCTCGGTGCTGGCCTGGTAGACCTGTTTCAAGTCGGCGGTGACTGCCTTGTAGTCTTTCCAGGGAACCAACTTGAGGCTGTTGCGCACCATGTGGACGATGCACAGTTGGATCTTGGTATCAGGGTATTCAGCGGCAATCGCTTCCGGGAACCCCTTCAGGCCATCGACACAAGCGATCAGAACATCGTTAAGACCGCGGTTCTTGAGTTCTGTCAGCACGGATAGCCAGAACTTGGCGCCTTCTGTTTCAGCCAGCCACAGCCCCAGCAATTGCTTGTGGCCTTCAATATCAACGCCCAGTGCCAGGTACACCGACTTATTGATGACACGTTGATTGTGGCGGATTTTAAGCACGATGCAGTCGAGATAAAGAATCGGATAAAGAGGGTCAAGTGGTCGCTGCTGCCATTCGTTGACCGACTCCATTACCCGGTCTGTGACACGAGAAATCAGGCTGGGGGATATTTCTACGTCGTAGAGCTCTTCGATCGTAGCGGCGATGTCCCGCGTGCTCTGACCCTTTGCGTACAGAAACAGGATCTTGTCATCGATCCCTCGCGTCCGGGTCTGTCGTTTCGCAATGGCTTTGGGTTCAAACGACCCGTTCCGATCTCGCGGTGCTTCAATCTCTAGCTCGCCATGTTCGCTTCGAATGCGCTTTGCAGATTTGCCGTTGCGGCTGTTGCCTGTTCCATTGCCGCGAGCTGAGTGCTTCTCGTAGCCCAGATGGTCATCCAACTCGCCTTCCAGCGTGGACTCCCAGAACTGCTTGCGTAGGGCTTTGGTAAACGCCTCAAAATCAGCTTCAGACTTGAACTCACCAGCCACCTTGCCGACCATGTCCTGCACGTCTTTGTCTTTCATTGTTGATACCATGATTCATTAACTCCTCTAGGGTAATATGAATCACGGGATTTACACAGTTAGTGGGACACTCTCACCAAGAGTGTTGTACGTTACCCTCTAGCCTTATTGGAATTTCACAACAGTAACTACGGAATCATTAGATGGGCTTTTAATGCAGTGACAACACCTCCTCCCGCAGCCTTCGCTGCACCTTCGGTAAATTTCTTGATACCACTGGCAAACAATTCTTTTCGCCGTTCGGCATTTTCTAGCTTGACGGCTTTTTGATGGGTGCGTCTTAGCCGATCCAATGCATCATTGTCGAACAAGACATCAAGAACTGAAAACAAATCGTCAGCATCGACCTTTACAATCTCTGTGTTGAAGGAATAATCGAATATGACTTGGTGTATTTTAAGTTGGCCTTGGAGCCAGTTTTTGGCCAAAGCGTCTTCGATAATTAGTCGGATCTTGCTTCCATCAGCTTCCAACGTTGCGTTATGGAGAGCAGCAAGGAGCCTACCCCTCGCTTCATCTTCAACTCTCTCACCAAACTTCAACGCGCCTTCATAGCGCAGCTTTTTCACTTTGGTAACCGGCGTCTTCAACAACTGACTGACACCCTGATTGCTGTATTTTGATAGTGCCCCCGAGTTTTGGTATCCATGCTTATCAAGCAGGTACATGACTAACGCATCAATGTCAGACTTTGGCATCGAACCCAAACCAAACTGCATATATCGATCGAGAAACCCATTCTCGAATGATTCCTTTTCATCAGCCATATCTACTTCTCATTCAATTACGTTGCTTTTCACTATTCTATTAAGCCCTAGCCCAATTATAACGCACTGATACATTCAAGTTACCGAATTGGTTCGAAGATCTGTTCAAGGTGATTAGCACACGATGACGCCGTCATTATCCCAAACCGAGATAAATGTGGTATCTGCACCATTCTGGTTCCGTTGGTGAACTGATAGTGGATCGCGGTTCTGCAAGCAGAATTATTCCAACCTGTCTCCACGACACTCCTGTGCTGAACAGAATGTGGGAACGCCTGAATTATGACCTCAGCCGGTGGTTTACCTACGGAGATGATTTCTGCTGGGCAGTGTTGCTCAAAATAGGGCTTCCAGATCTTTTCGATGCAGAAATCGACCGTTCTGTTTCTTGTCTCTGCAGGTATCTTCCCCCAGCTTGGGTGGCGAAATGGGGAAAACGGTGCTTGGAGAACATCCAGTGGGTCCCAGTCTAGGTACTGAAACATTGCCTGATACTGAACTTGAAGCTTGCTGCTTCCAAGCGGAGCTTCCATCCAGCGTTCATGCAAATATGCACTAGTGCCCTCTTTTGTAAACATCGAATCGTTTTCGTAATCAGGCCGGTGTCCAGCAGGGTTTATGGACATGATTAGGCGATCTGACCGCAACGTTGATTTCGGAGAAGACAGGAATCGATATCCCAAATCTCCCAAGTTGTCATACCCGAGATCAGAATAGCCGTCGTCAATGATCTGATGGAGTTCTTCAAAGTTTTGCCAACTCATCTCAATTCCCTTGCCACACCTGCTCTATCACCTGATTGGCTTCGTCGTCGTTGAGGAGTCCGAGTTCAGTAACTGACTCCACCTTTCGGGGCTGCGCTCGAGATACATCTTCAATTCTGATCTCTATATTTTCAAGTCATATTTTTTCATATTATATCAATGATATAAGTAACTTTTCTATATATTACACTACAATATACCGCATTTAACTCAGAGTATTTTTAACAAATTGTTCGACAAACACTCATATTTTTGTTAATTTTTCTTCCCCTAGGAAATGTATCTGTACTGTTTTGGAGAATATTATGTCAGAAACGGCCGCTAAGTTAACTAACATACCCGGAAATAATGGCACTAAAAAGCGTAACAAATTTGTTGAACTTGCTGAAAAACGCACGGTCAATGCAATCAGGTCTATACGAGTGATAGGAAAATTAGGCAATCCTTCAGCTTACGAATATACCGATTCTGATGTTAAGAAAATTGTCACAACACTTAGCAAAGAAATCGATGAGCTAAAGACGAAGTTTTCAAGAAAAAACTCCAAAGACGCCATCGAATTCAAGCTTTAGTACCACTGGATACTGCGCGGAAATCGAGACGAAGCGCACTATATTAGGAACGCAAACTTACCAAAACACACAGGCACGAGACCTACATGCAAGACAAGGAATTGTTAGTCAGCCTATTGAATGCTGAGACGGAAAAAGATGCAATAATCGCGCTTGAGTTGCAAAAGCTCCTCAGTGATCCAGTACTGCGCAAGAGCCGTTGGAAATATCTCGGAGGTATGCCAAACAATCAATCGATTGTGCATGCACAACAGAGTAGTCCAGTCGCTGCTCTAGTTGAAAAATTCACCAACGCTCAAGATGCACTGCTACTACGTTACTGCAAGGCACGTGGGGACGACCCTAGAGACCCTGACGCGCCCAGTTCCATGGCCCATGCGATCGAGCAATTCCTCGGCACGACAGCACAGTCCTTTGCCTCCGCTACCAACGATTCCAAAGCAGCAGGAATACTAAGGCAATATGCAGAAGATAATATAGTTCTTTATGCAACTGGCACAAAAACCCGTCCCTCGCTTTCTTTATACGATGCTGGTGAAGGTCAACTTGCTACCGATTTCCCGCAAACATTCTGTTCACTAATTCACGGAGCAGGAGGAGGTTCGTATAAAGGGGCTATTCCTTTTGTTCAGGGTAGGTTCAATATGGGTAGCAGCGGCGTTCTTCCGTTCTGCAGCGAGAAGTACAAAATGCAGCTCATTGTGTCTCGTGTCCCATCAGACCTCGTTGGAAGTGACACTCATGAATGGGCCTTTACGGTCGTCTGTTTCTTCCCATCAAATCAAGATCCTTCTTGGCACTACTTGGTTGGGGAAGATGGCCAGATTCTAACTGCCGGTAAAGATCCCCTTGGACTACTACCACGCGCAGGAGCCAAGTCCGGCGAAGTAAGCCTGCCTCGCGAGAAGGAAGTTTCCTTCGGTACTCTTGTCAAGATGTACGACTTCAAAGCACCGCGAAGCAATATTTGCGGTGAACTTTTCCGAAAAGTTGAAGAGTTTCTACTCCGGCCTCCCCTACCTCTTCGGATCATTGAATGCAGGGATCAATATAAAGCCAACGTTATGCGCGTAACGGTATGGGACCGCTTGGGAGCGTGGGCTAAAGACAAACTAGAGCCGGGGTTCGAAGACGGCGCAAGCGTATCAGTACAGTTGGAAACTGGTGAGTCAATTCCTGTCGAGATAAGAATTTTTAAAGCTCTGAAAAAAGATGGGAAGATGGTTAACACCGACCGAGATCACCCACAAACAGGCCTTCGTGCCATCATTAATGGCCAATCGCATGCAAAGCGAGATGCCCAGTTCTTTCGCACGAAAGCCGTTGATAAAGAACACATCGCGGGAAGCATGCTTGTGCTGCTTGATTGCACCAACTTAGGTCAAGGTTCTCGTAATGCTCTTTTTATGAGTAATCGCGAGACGTTTCGAGAAGATCCATTGCTCGCTGATCTGTTTAAGAAGGTCCAACGGGAGTTGAAAAATCATGAGGGCTTGATCGAGCTTAACAATCGACGTTATGAAGAGAAAGTTCAGGATGCTGTAAACGATGAGGATGGGCTCAAGGCACTCGAGGAACTACTCGAAACGGTTCCCGATCTTGCCGACTTATTTGGTAGTACATTTGCGGGATCAGCTGCAGCTCAGATGGCGAAAGGGGTTGCAGGGAAGCAGCTTCTCGTCAAACCTCTAAAATTCGAAGGTACTGACTTGCCAACTTTCTTTCATCGTTCTGATGGGTCGTCAGAACTTAACGCGGAGTTACCCAAGGGTTCAGTTGGTACACTATCGTTTCAAACCGACGTCAAAAACAACTACTTCAATCGTCAAAAGCATAGAGGTAAACAGATTTTCTCTGGTGATATTGTGCCGTCAACTCGTTTGTTTAACGGTCGCTACACACTCACTTATGCCATTGAAAAAAACTTAACTGTCGGTGAAACGAAAACTAGCAAGATTCAAATTTCTGATAACACCGGCAGCGGTCCTTTTGAACTAACCGTAAATATTACAGTAGTTCAACCGGTAGAGAAGAAGAAGAAAAGCCCTAAGGTTCCACCCAAGCCAAAGGCTAGAACTGGCCCAAGCAAACTGGACATCTCTGAAGTGAAGAACGGTGAAGAGGCAAATCCGTTGACCATCGAACCAGTACCCGAGTCTGAACGCTTGAAGCTTCTTTTGAATGTTGACTCCAACCTCCTTACCCACGCACTGGAACTACGCCCAAAGGAAGAGTCTGCCGCTGTAAACTTCGTGTTCAAGTATGGTTTAGCGCTTACGGCGTTAAGCCTGGTGGATCACGCAAAACGATCCGAAGATTGGAAGGAAAACCAATCAAAAAGCCGCGAGGGAATCGAGTCAACTGTTGCCGGAATAGCTCGCGTGATAGTGCCTCTTTGTCTTTCTCTACCAAAGAAACTACCGAAACAAAAATAGCATCAACTTGCTTACGAAATATGATCCTGTTTCGGTTACACTTGGTGTCAGGTCTTGAATTAGGAACTAGGACACTGTCCAGGAACAATGACAACGTACAATAGTCCGACAATAGAACGCGAGAATCCAGCATACGCTTTCAATCAGCAGCTGGTTGATGCTTTCCACGACACTGATAGAGTACGGGACCCAATTCACAACCTATACAGGTACCCAGCTCGGTTTTCACCCCGTTTTGTTTCTCACATAATAGAAAACCTGTCTTCACCCGGTGATTTGATTTTGGACCCTTTCCTGGGGGGAGGTACGACCGCCGTTGAAGCTCGACTTTCCGGCCGGCGTTTTCTTGGGGGCGACATAAGTGAACTCGCTTGCTTTGTTGCTAGAACGAGATCCACTCCACTGACCGAGAGCGATTGTGATTCGATTGATTCCTCAATCAGTTCTTTTTCAATGAAAGGAAGACCCAAACAGAACTTCAGCGAATACTACTTCAGAAATCTAATGTCTCCGGACACCCATCACCTTGCACAAGTAGTATCTAAGTTGATGGCATGGTCGGAGGGCTTAGAAGCTGAAAGACTTCGTGGCGCTGCAAGAGTAATCGTTCTTCGAGCTGCTCAAATTGCAATCGATGGGAGACTGCGCTTTCCGACTGAGACCGAGTTTCTCGTTTTATTCCAACGAGTCGGTAAGGAAAACGTTAAGGCTTTGAGGGACTACTCTCGACGCACCAAACAAGTAGACAAGGATTCACCAATTGGAAGAGGGAGATTTCGATCTAGAATAATCAACGATACAGCTGAAAATCTTGGAAGACGATCTCAATCTGGATTGGTAAAACTCATGATAACGTCGCCTCCATATCCAGGCATACACGTGCTGTATCACCGTTGGCAGCTCAAGGGAGGTAAGGAAACACCTCTCCCTTTTCTAATCGCAGGTAAGAAGGACGGACATGGCCTAGCACACTATACGATGAATGCACGTAGCCGTAGTAACAACGGAGCCTCCTACTTCAACCAGATCAAAGAAAGTTACCGTGGTGTCCGGAATCTTTTGCATGAGGACGCGACAGTCGTACAGCTAGTCGCATTCAGCAAACCACGCGTTCAACTTGAGCAATACCTTGAGGTAATGGATGAGGCTGGTTACCGACAGGCAGATCTATCCTCAAATCTAGTTCGACTCGTACCTAATAGGCGATGGCATGCAATGGCCAAAGGAACTACGTCATCATCCAGGGAGTTCCTGTTAACCCATAAAGTTAAGTAATCGCTCACGCGATTAGAAGCATAGCAGGTGTATTTCTCGTAAAGACCATATAGAAGATGAACTAAACGGATCAAGGTTCTACATTTTTCGGGGGGCTATACATCTCGATCTGAGCTGACCATCGTCTTGAAAAACCAATGCTCTACCGAAATCGAGGAAAAACCATTTACACGTTAACAGACATTTATGAGACGAGTTTTTCAGTTTAGTAGCTAATGTCAGTAGTCAACGTATTTTCATACCACAGCTAATCGATCACGAAACGAAGCTGTCGCTTTACAGGGTCTTTCGAGAAATAGCTTTGGAGCTGCTCGACCGGCAGTAGAGACCATAGAATGACACGTGGACGATAGAGTTCGAGAGCGTATTGAACAAATCATTTCCCGAGAAAAGGTGAATCACTAGGCTGGAAATGATGGCTACTCTATGGGTACCTAGAGGGTACCTAGAAATCCTGCTCTTCTGAAAGCCCCTAAAAATAATGGCGGAGAGGGAGGGATTCGAACCCTCGGTACGTTTGACCGCACACACGCTTTCCAAGCGTGCTCCTTAAGCCACTCGGACACCTCTCCATTTGACACACTTTTGTAGCAATCTCGCTAGCATGATGTCTCTGCGATCCGCGTTCGGCTCCGGTCTAGATGACGTGAACCCTGGATACCCGCCTTCAAACGAAATGACTGAAGTAAAATTTACAGATGCGAGACGCCGCGCACGATATCCTAGTTATAGAAATAATTCAATTAATCAGTAACTTAGAGGTCGTAGGGCCTTGGGTTGTTTGCTCTGTATCATCGTTGAAGGCGCAAAAAGTGGGTTCGAGAAATGACTACCGGCGGTTGTTCTGTGACATCAACCATGTCCAGTTGCTGTTCCAGTAACCAGTGAGTAAACCCATCTGCATGACTCCAGCCAATAATGATGTCATCAATCACCTCTAGCAACGGCAACGGATTACCAGATGGCCAGGCGCCTATGTCCACCTCGCCACGCTTGTGCGCACCCAGCAGCATGCAGCTCATCGGTGGCTCTATTGTATTGCTTAGCGGATTAAGGTTTTTCGCCACCAATTAGCGGGCTTGACGATCACCAAGACACCCAATATACGATAACCTCTTGATATTTAAGGCAAGTATAGTTGGTATCGATCTTGCTTATAACTATACGGATAACGATACAGCCAACAATTAGAGGATTAGACCAAGAAAGCGAACTAGACCCGAAAGGGGAAATGTGCCAGAACCTAACAGGCGAAGGAAATTGGATGCGAGGTGTGTTCATTTCTGCTCTTGATGAATCCCACTTTATGACTACAATGCGCAGCATCTAGTTATTCGTGGCAATCACTTAATCGTGTACCTTCGCCACTATTTTTTCATAAGAAAGCTTCTTGTAACAAAGCTTTTTAGAAGCAAGGAATTAGAGTACCTGCTATGCGAACCACTTATATTACAGCCTGCGTTATTGCAGCATTAGTCCTTGTGTGGCTGGCAACAGGGCAACTTCGCGACCCAATAGAACCGCCAGCATCCAGCATTGCCGAAGCCAATCAGCGCGCTGCAGCCTTGAGGGAAGAACGGCCCGCAACCAGAGTCAGAATTGAAACCATCCACGCTTCTGAGCAGCCACGAGTGCTTAACATTCGTGGCCGCACCCAAAACAAAAGGTCTGTGGTTGTTCAGTCACAAATTAGCGGGCTTGTGGTTGATCGCCCGGCGGAACGTGGCGACCGGGTGAAAAAAGGCGACCTTTTGTGCCACATTTCCGTTGAAGACAGGCGAGTAAGACTCAAAGAGTCGTTAGCCGGTGCCGAACAGGCGAAGATTGATTTTGAAGGTGCGCTAAAGCTTGCGGCGCAAGGTTTACAGTCTGAAACCGCTATCGCTCAGTCAAAATCCCAACTCGCAGCGTCCAAAGCCAGACTAAAAGAAAGCGAGCTTGCGTTAGCCAGAATCAATATTGTTGCGCCTTTCGACGGCATCGTAGAAAAATCTCACATGGAAGTTGGCCAGTACGTTACTCCAGGCTCTCCGTGCATCACGCTGGTCGACTTAGACCCCATGCTGCTTATCGGCCAGGTGGCTGAAAACGAACTCCTATCTATCAAACCCGGACAAATAGCGACCGCTAAGCTGCCTGAAGGTATTCATGTTACAGGCACGGTCACCTTTGTCGCAAAAACAGCGGAACAAGGTACAAGAACCTATCTCGTTGAAGCTCACGTTGATAACGGCGACTTTTCGATACCCAGTGGCGTCACGGCACAGATAGCGATACCTGTCGAATCCTTAAATGCACAGAAAATTTCGCCGGCGTTATTAGTGCTAAGTGACGCTGGTCAAATGGGTGTTCGAATCGTCAACCCTGACAATATCGTCGAATTTCACGAGGTCGACATTCTTAGCGATGAAGCTAATGGTATCTGGGTCACCGGTCTGCCGGATGTGGCAAGGGTCGTGGTGGTAGGTCAGCAACTCGTGGTCGCCGGCGAGACAGTTGTGCCAACGCATGAACCGCTGAATCTGGTCGGCGGAGCGAAAGAAAACGAGAATCCCGCGCTATGAATGCCCTGGTTGACGCAGCGGTAAACCGTACGCGAACCACCCTACTACTAATGCTAATGGTGATCATCGCCGGCATTTATTCACTACAGGCTATCTCGGTAGAAGGCGACCCCTATATTCAGGTGCCTTTCTTTCAGATTCAACTTTACAACGAGGGTATCTCGCCGGAAGACGCTGAACGGCTGCTTGTTATGCCTATGGAGATTGAACTCCGCAGTGTGGAAGGCGTCGAAGAAATCACGTCCTACGCGACTGAAAACTTCGGCATGTTGCTAGTCGAGTTCGACGCTGATCATAATATCACCGAGGCATTAATTGACATCCGAGAGGCCGTTGACAGGGCCAAAGCAGAACTTCCGAGCTCGACGGAAGAGCCAATCATCCACGAGGAGTCAACCTCAGACTACCCCATCCTGCAAATCAATCTAGTAGGCGATGAGGTTCCGGAGCGTACCCTTTATAGTCTTGCTCTGGACCTGCGCAACGAAATCGAAGCTATTCCAGAGGTCATGGAAGCGGAGTTGCAGGGGCATCGCGAAGAAGTCCTTGAAATCATCATTGACCCCATCGCGTTAGAATCCTACGAAATTTCAGGCGAAAAATTAATCTCTACCCTCGCACGCAACAACCGCCTGGTGCCTGCCGGCAGTATTGACACCGGCGAAGGAAGGTTCTCTGTGAAGGTTCCCAGCGTCATAGAAGAAGCCAATGACATCTTCGATCTGCCCCTGAAAACCAGCAATGATGCCGTGATCACCGTTAAAGACATTGCCACTATTAGACGGGCTTTCAAAGACCGGACAAGCTACGCCAGGGTTAATGGCCAACGTACCATTTCTATTAATGTGATCAAGCGTGGCAACGCCAACATCATCAAGACAGTCGCAAAAGCAAAAGCCATTGTTGAAAAATACAGAGCCAACCTACCAGGCAAAGTGCAGGTTTTTTATAGCCAAGACAAGGCGCCTTTTGCAGAGACGCAGGTTCGAGAATTGCAAGGCAACATACTCACTGCGCTTGCCCTCGTTATGGTCATTGTGGTCGCCGCAATGGGCCTACGGTCTGGTCTCATCGTCGGGCTAGGCATACCGGTATCACTTATTTTTGCGGTTACGATTCTGCATCAAATTGGCTATACCTATAACTTTATGGTCATGTTCGGGATGCTACTGGCACTGGGCATGCTCATCGATGGCGCTATTGTTGTCACAGAATATGCCGACCGACGAATGATTGAAGGCGCAAACCGCAGGAACGCCTACGCGGAAGCCGCAAAGCGAATGTTCTGGCCGGTGGTCGCATCTGTCGCAACAACACTCGCTGCTTTCTTACCCCTCATGCTGTGGCCCGGTATCGTCGGTAAGTTCATGCGCTACCTGCCTGTAACTGTTTTTACGGTCTTACTTGGCAGCCTTCTTTATGCACTTGTTTTCGGGCCTGCTATTGGAGCAGTGTTCGGAAAAGCCGCTAACGGCCAAGATCAATTCCGTCGAGACCTTGATGTCATGGAAAATGGCGATCCAAGGACATTAGCGGGTATAACAGGCTGGTATGCCCGACTCTTGGGTTGGTGCAGCCACCACGCCTGGCTTACCATGACGCTCACCATTAGCATTCTGGTCGGTAGCTTTTTTGCTTACAGTAACTTTGGAAAGGGGGCGATTTTCTTTTCTGATTCCGAACCACAATTCGGATTACTACGGGTAAAGGCACAAGGCAATATGTCCGCGTATGAAATCAACGAACTGGTATCGGAAGTGGAAGATATCGTCATAGAAGTTGAGGGCATCAAAGACATCAACCTGCACACCATGATACCTGGCGGTCCGTCGAGAGGTGCGTCCGACCGCATTGGGATGATGTACCTTGAACTCCTGCCCGAAACACAGCGAACCATTAAGGGTAGTGAAATCTTCGAAAACATCAGGGAAAAGACTCGTGATCTCTCTGGGTTTACGGTTGAGATCGAAGAAATGCAAGATGGCCCGCGCCAGGGAAAGCCTATAGAAGTGCAGTTCTCCTCTTTCGACCGGGACCTCATGGAGCCCGCCGTCGCTCGGGTCGTTGCCCATATGGAAACCATCGAGGGGCTTCGGGATATTGCAGATACAAGGTCCCTACCGGGGCTTGAATGGAAGCTCTCCGTAGACAGGGCGCAAGCAGCGCTCTACGGCGCCGATGTCACCTCAGTTGGATTTGCGGTGCAACTGATCACCAACGGCGTGAAAATAGGCGAGTATCGACCGGACAGGTCGGATGACGCCGTCGATATCCGTGTTCGCTATCCTGAAGAAAAAAGGGGTATCAGCGCACTGGACCAACTAAAAATACTGACCAGCCAGGGACTGGTTCCTATTTCTAATTTCGTGACGCGCGAGGCCGCAAACAATATCGACACAATTCAACGAGTTGACGGCAAGCCGGTCGAGTATATTCGCGCAGGTGTTGAGGCTGAAGTGCTAGCTGACGATAAAGTGAAGGAACTAAGGGCCTGGCTTAAGACACAGCAGTTTGATCCACGCCTGAATATCGACTTTAGGGGCGCAGACGAAGAACAACAGGAATCTCAGCAGTTCACCATGATTGCCTTTAGCCTATCGCTGCTACTTATGTTTGTACTGCTAGTGACCCAATTCAATAGCTTGTATCAGGCGCTACTTATCCTGTTTGCGGTCGTCATGTCGACCGCTGGCGTATTACTTGGGCTACTTATAACTGACAGGCCTTTTAGCTCATTGCTCACGGGCATTGGTATCGTAGCGCTTGCAGGTATTGTCGTGAACAACAACATTGTGCTGATTGACACGTTTAATAACATCAGGAAACGAAACCCTGGTCTTGACTACGTGACGCTTATCACTCGCACGGGTGCACAACGGCTGCGACCTGTATTACTGACAACACTCACGACTATCTTCGGTCTATTGCCGCTCGCAATGAACTTTAGTGTGGACCTGATCAACCGGACGATTGTTCATGGCAGTCAAATGTCTGGAATGTGGGTACCTTTATCGCAGGCTATCGTATCGGGGATGGCATTCGCCGCGCTTTTGACGCTGGTTGCAACTCCAGCGATGTTGGCCCTACCCTACCAAAGCCTTGAAAGTTTTGAGCGCCTAGATACAAAGCTCAAGATCCGCGCCCGTTTTTCTGCGTTGAGCCATCGGATTGATACGGTCATTCCAGCTCTCCTGAGACGCGGTGACTGAAGGACTCCAGCTCACGGGTAAGATTCCGGCGCACTGAGACTGCTAACCTGGCAGCTCAGTTTGTCGAAATTCAATCGAACAGCTTCTCTGCGCTTGCAAAAATAAGGTAGAAAATCAGTCCGAAGGTGAGAACACCAGCCGCAGTCTGAAACACCAGCGCCCAGGATCCTGTCACTTCCAAAATCAAACCACTAATGTATACGCCGATAATGCCAGGTATCGTTCCGGCGGTGTTCGAGAGCCCCATAATCACACCAGCACCCTTGGGCGCAATATCCAAATGATTCACACCAAACCCGCCAGCCATTGCACCACCAAAAATATTGCCAAGCGACATCAGCGCGATCGCTACGGGTACGCTTTCGACATAACCTACGACGGCCAGAACCGCGGCCGAGCCACCAAAACCCACCGTCTGCATGATCTTACGTACCCGGGTTTTATTAAATCCACGTTGGATCAGGTTATCAGCCAGCCATCCGCCCGCATTCAACGCCAAGAAAGAGAAGAATGCAGGAATCATGGTGAACAGGCCGACGGCAGCGAAGTCAACGCCAAGACCTTTGAAAATGTAGGTGGGCATCCAGGCAAGCAGCACATATCCACCCCAGTTGGCGCAGAAATGTCCTACGATAATGGCCCAAACCGCAGGTGTACTTAGCAACGTCTTCATCAATGGTTGAGGGGAATCCGAAAGCGGTAATTCGTCGCCATTGATCAGCAGTAGTTCCTGTGCTGAAACTTTCGGATCCGACTCTGGCGTAGCTGCTGCGTAACGGTACCAAAATATCATCCAGACAAACCCAACGGCGCCGAAGGCATAAAAGCTCACTTCCCAGCCGTAGTGCATGACGATCCACGGGGTTGCCAGAAGAGCAAAAACGCTTCCAAGAGGAATGGTGGAAAACAGAATGCCTATCGCTCGGGAGCGTTCAGTTTCCGGAATCCATCTGCCGAACATGGCATAAATGGAGGGGAAGGTGATGCCTTCGCCGATACCCATGAATACTCTAGTGACAAGTAGCGCTGTCAATCCGCCAGCGGCGGCAACCGGGGTCAGCATCGTAAATAGAGACCAGAAGATGACGCCGACCCCCAGAACAACCTTGCCGCCGTATCGACCAGCCAGCCATCCCCCGGCGACCTGGGTGAGTAGATAACCAACGAAAAACGAAGATAAGACACGTCCCTGTTGTTCCGGACTCCAATTAAAATCAGAGGCCATTGGAATGATAGCGATCGAAATAACGACGCGGTCCATATAGCAGATGAACACTGCTAGTGCGGCCAGCACGATGATGGTGTATCGAGCGGGCCAACCGCCAGAGTTCGCTGCTTCTACTGATGATCCCAAGAACGATTCCCCCTCAAATTACCAGTGCCAGATTCTGCTTCTGCCCACCACCATAACCTACATCGCATTTCAACATTAGCGAATATTGGCTAAGTTCTGCTTGCCTCGCCGCATCAAAACAAACACTTACTACAAAACGGTTCCACCCTTCGGGTAATCACGGTAGAAGGACGATGAGACCGACGTCTACAAGGTCATTCAGATCAACAAACAGCAGATCGAAGGAAATTCACACAACATCTCAATCATTACTGACACAAAACCTTATGCGGTCGGTATCGATCCCTTCAACAAGTTGATTGACCGAAAGCGGGATCAAAGTCCTTTTGCCACTAATTAGTGATCTGGACCACCCTTGCGATCAATCGATTGCACTAGGTTATTGATAGTTAACAGAAAAATAGTTGGTATCGATATTGCATCGTGTAGAAAGTAGAGAGTAGAGAGTAGAGAGTAGAGAGTAGAGAGTAGAGAGTAGAGAGAATATAACGCCAACCATTAAAGGAGTAGATCATGAAAGAGGAAATGCGCGAGAACCTGATAGACGAAGGAATCTGGATGCGAGGCGTGTTCATGATTTTGTTTTTAATTGCCTACAACATTGTCGAATTTCTGATATTACTGGTTGCGCTGTTTCAGTTTGTGGCAGTCCTGTTCACAGGCCGGGTCAATGAGACCGTACTTCGATTGGGTAACAACCTGTGTTATTTTGCACTAGAAGCCTTCCAGTACCTGACCTTCAATTCGAACCTTCGCCCCTTTCCATTTTCACCCTGGCCAGATGAAGAACCTGGTGGTGACCTGTGGCGAGACAATGAGACCGCAGAACCAGAACTTGATGACGTTAAGGCAGACCCGGATGACAACATTAAAAAGGTCGACTCTTAAGTAACAGGTAATCAACAACCTGTTCGGTTTCGCAGGCTGAATTACCGGATGACCCATACATTTTCTCCAGGGCTTGATTCGGATTAAGATAGCGGCACCTTAGCCGAAATCAGCACATGCTTGAACTGTATACCGCCTCAACCCCAAACGGCTGGAAAGTATCAGTCACCCTGGAAGAACTCGGGCTCGAATACCAGCTCCACAAAATCATCCTTCAGGATCAGCAACAGAAAGAAGCAGGTTACGTTGCCATTAATCCAAACGGCCGAATTCCAACCCTGGTTGATGACGGCTTCGCCGTGTTCGAGTCAGGCGCAATCATGATTTACCTGGCAGAAAAGACGGGGCGCCTCATGCCGACCGACGTTAAGGGCCGGTCTGAGGTTATCCAGTGGCTGATGTTCCAGATGTCCGGGATTGGCCCAATGATGGGGCAGGCGAATGTTTTTTTTCGTACCATGGAAGAAAAAATACCCGCGGCTATTTCACGGTACCAGAATGAATCGCGCCGACTATTCGAAGTACTGGACAGTCAGCTCGACCATTCTGAGTGGCTGGCAACGGACTTCTCTATCGCTGACATTGCCAACTGGTGCTGGGTCAGACTATATTTCTGGTCAGGCGTTTCGCTCGACGGTCTGGACAACCTGCAACGATGGCTTGAGGCCATGGAAGCACGGCCTGCTTGCCAGAAGGGGATTGCTGTTCCAGAGCCTCTGGTACTACCGACTGATGAGGCAGGTGTGGAAAAGATATCTGCGGGGATATCCAGAAAAATTCTACAGCAGTAATAACCAAGGACACTCACTATGAATAACAAACAGCTGGACGTTTGGGTCTACCTGACAGGCATCCTGGTCGCATTTTCCGTCTTGCTACCGATCATCTCACTACCTGTCCTGGGAGAGGTGTCTTACCACCAGGTTGCGGAACGCGAAGCCAACATTGTTATCGCTTTTTGTCTTGTGAACCCCATCCTTCTTTTGCTTGCTAAGTCGAGGCTGGTCATCCTGCCTCTGACCGGTGTGTGGGTAACCTTAATATTCCCGGCGATCAAGCAGTTAGTGAAAAGCGATGAAGGATACTTTTCTCAAGCCACAGGACAGGCGAACAGAATCACGCAGGAGTTCGCTGCTGACCTATTCATGAATGTGACTGAGTTTTCCTGGGGGGGATATGTGTTCCTGGCCGCTCTGGTGGGTTTTACCATCACCTGCGCGCTGAGAGCATTCAGGTAATCTGCGAAAAGTCAGAGTGACTTTGCAAGCGTAACGGTCCGGCCCACCAGTTCATCCAGGGTGAGTTCGTCATAACCTGCAAGGGACAGCCCTACTCTTCCCTGCCAAGGGACTATCCAGTGATCGGGTATATCGCTCGACTGGAGCCCCCACAAGCCGCCAACCGTCGCACCATTGCAGTCTGTATCAAGGCCCGCTGCCACGGCATCTCCGATCGCCGCACTAAAGTCATCCAAATTCGAAAAGAGCGCCCAAACGACAATTGCCAAATTGTTAAGGGTGTGGACCGGAGACATTCCCTGATAATGGGCACGTATCCTGGCACCACCTTCAGGGTCAGCCAACAGGCTTTCCGCTAACTCCACCGCAATAATGGCTCCCGAATCCTCAGGCAAATAGGTTTTTGCTGTACGCAGGGCCTCCGCCGGGGTGTGCGTCATCAGCAGCGCACCGAGCACAGCGACAAATACCGCGCCGTAAACCCCATCACCTCGATGGGACAGGGAAGCATCCTCGGTAACTAGACTCGCAGCGAGCTCCGGATTTCCCGGGCAAACCCAACCGTAAACATCTGCCCTGATTTGCGCCCCAATCCAGTCGTTGTAAGGGTTATCGGAACACGCCGAAAGATCGAACCCTGCATTGCCGGTCTCAGGGAACCATTCTTTCCCCCTCTCCATCAAAACTTTGTAGGCTGCCCGCTCGGCGGTAAAAGTCTGGGCCGCGGGCAAGCGCTTTAACCAGGCACGTGCAACATCACTGGTTGACAGGTCCCTGCCGTGCTCTTCAAGCATGAGCAAGGCCAGAAAACTGTAGTTAATGTCATCGTCAGGCTCACTTCTGGTGAGGAAACCCCGACAACACTCTTTCTGGATGTCATGCCCTTCCTTGTAGCCAACATAATCTCGAAGCGGCAACGGGCCCACATCGGACAGATAATCGTGTAACGCGGAGTGTCCGTCGCGCATGGACATCCGCTCTATCGGCTTACCCAATTGGCAACCAGAAATACGACCTATCCAGGCACTTCTTATTTTTGCTTCAATATCCGACATTAGATTCGATTCCTCAGATTGTATCGCTTAAACCCGAATAACGCGTCCAGGCCGCGCGCCGGTATCCTGGTCATTTTCACGGGTCTTAACACCGGCAACAAAAGTATTCAGGTAGCCTTCTGCTGACTGCAGAATTCTGCTTCCACCGGCTGGCAGATCGTGATGCACCTCTAGCCTGCCAAGGCCTAAACGATCAAGATCAAACAAATTCAAATCTGCGCGCTTGCCCACCTGCAAGCTACCGCGGTCAGTCATGCCAAATAGTTGCGCATTGGTATGGGTTTGTTTTCGGACCATAAGCTCGATCGGCATCCGATCCCCACGTGTTCTATCTCTTACCCAGTGGGTTAACTGATAGGTAGGCCCGACAGCATCAAATATCAGGTTTACATGGGCACCCGCATCAGAGAGACCAATCGTGGTGTTGGGATGCCTGATCATGTCTTCCATCACACTGAAACTACCATCCACAAAATTTGCACCCAGCAGAATGGCGAACTGACCACCCTCGCCGGCGGTCAGGTAGTCGTACATAAATTCATTGATGTCCTTCCCGGCAGCTGCCGCGAGCGCGCCCATATTGCCGGATGCTTCGGGCTCATAGTTAATTGGCATTTCAATCGGGAACATCATCGGCGCTGTCATTGCCATCAATCCAAATATGTTTGCCATAGCACCCGGTTCAGTTGGCGGGACATCTTTGTCCGCAAGGATGGCAGCCTTGACGTCCGGTTTCTTCAGTTCTGCCAGTAACTGCGTGAATGGCAGGCCAGAAAGTTTAAGGAAAGTCTCACGACGCTGGAACATGTGGTACGTTTGGATGTTGGTTACAAACCCGATCGGACGCGTTGCAATCTGCGGGGTAATGGAAATGCCCTCAGCATTCGCCTTTTCAACAATGTCGAGGCAATTGCGCCACTGGTCAGGTCGATTGCCATTCTGGGCAAGCGTGAACGTACAGTTTCGTCCGCTTTCTCTGGCAATTTCCGCAAACAACTCAACTTCCTGCTCCGTCGTCCACTTTTCAGGCCCCGCAATATCCCCCACCACACCCGCAGGGACTGCCTGGAATACACCCTTGTTAACTTCCTTCATCGCCCGACCGATGGCCAGCAATTCTGCTTTCTCTGCAAAGGTACCCGGAATCGGCTCACCAAGTATTGATCGATGTCCGATCGTGCGGGAAGTCGAAAACCCCAGCGCACCCGCGTTAAGCCCTTCTCTAACGATTTTGCTCATCGCCTCAAGGTCATCACTGGTCGCATCTTCATGACGCAGCGCGCGCTCACCCATCACATAGTTGCGTACGGCACTGTGCGGAATCTGTGTACCAACATCGAGTGTGTATTGTTTCGTTCCAAGATAATCAATGTACTCAGGAAAAGTTTCCCATTCACCCCATTCGATACCCTCGAACAGCGCGGTGCCGGGAATATCTTCGACCCCTTCCATCAGCTCAATCATTCCCCGCTCACCGCCAGGAGGGCATGGGGCAAATCCAACGCCACAGTTACCCATCACTACACTCGTCACGCCATGGCTAAAGGATGGATCAATCTTGTCGTCCCAACTGACCTGGCCATCAAAGTGAGTGTGGACATCAACCCAGCCAGGCGTCGCATAGGCTCCGTCAGCATTGATTGTTTCTTTAGCACTGCCGTCTACTTTACCCACCGCCGCAATCTTGCCACCTTCAATGGCCAAATCTCCGCTGTAGGGTTCGTCACCCAGCCCATCAACAATCGTTGCGTTCTTTATAAGGTAGTCGTACATAGCTGTTATCCGTTTCTGAATGCCCTGATCATACGGATTCCCAGGATCGGCGGCAAAACTATCGCGTATCACTGGATAATGATCATTTCTGGTGAAACTAGGCAGCGTTGGTATCACATAGTGACAACAGAATGATCAAACTGAAACTATACAAAGAAGTATGGGTTCAGCTGTCTAGTACTGCTAGCATTGCACACCATACATAAGACTTACCGCACCAGTGCCTGTCTATTTTAGTTCTGATGTTTTCGGACAACACTGCGATGACTACCCAAACGAAATCAACTTTGAACACCTGATGATTCAGGGCACCTTTCGTAAACCCAACATGAAAGGGGAATGACCGGGCGCCAAACAATCCGTTATGAAAAACCAGCTCTCAGCGAAGCCGCGAGGTCAGGCGAAGTAAAGGAAGCCCGAGGGTAGCAATAACACCCTGAGTGTCACTTCTATTGTCGAGCTCAATGGTGCCGCCGTGGAACTCCGCGATCACTTTGGCAATATACAGCCCAAGACCAAGATGGCTGTCACCTTTGTCCTTCCTGACACTCACCATAGATTCAAATAAACCGATCTCCCTGGGCAGGTTTAGTCCTTCGTTCATCACCCGTAACATCGCCATGTCATTTTCGATATGCAAACGAACGCGCACCTCGCCGTTCTTTGAAAAAGACACTGCGTTATCAACCAGCTTATCCAGCAATTGCGCTATCAATTCGGGGATGCCTGTAATGGGCACGTCTTCCCATTCGACCTCAAGCGTAAACGAAGTATTGCTATAAGCTGTTTCATAGCCCCGGACACAACCTGAGACAACCTCTGTCAGGTTAAATCTGACAACCTCAGTTTCATCAAGAGATTCTTCCAGCCTTCGTGCTTCAGCCATTTTGTTTAGAATGTTAGTTAATCTTTGCACGCCCTGACTGGCTCGATCGACATACACAAGCGCCGCGGGATCAACATCCCGACCCTGGAGGTTTTCCAGCGACGACTTAACGACGGATATCGGCGTACGCAGCTCATGATTAAGTCGGGAAGCCATACGCTCAAGGTAGTCGTTGTATTGCCCTATCCTCTCAGTTGTTAATTTAAGTTCCTGGAACAACTTACCCACCGCGTCGTTTCCAAAATCCAGCTCACTAGCGTCACTCTGCGCCCTGCCCCGGCTGTCTACCCGTTCGGCGACCAACCTTTTCATCCTGCCCAATCTACTTTGTGTCACCCATAAAACCATTAGGATAAGTGCAGCCAGCAACAGCAGCGACAGAATTGACCAGCGATCAAACTCACCACCTATGATGCCTGTCAGGTGTTCGGATGGGCCCGCATCTTGGCTGATAGAAATCGTACCCAGCGGGGCTTCACCAGAGACAATCGGCGCTTCAACCCACAACTGTCCACCGGTCGAATCATATGTGTATGTGGTCGCTGTCCGGCCCGAGGCGCTGACCACCTGCACACCAAAAGGCATGCTTGCCAGCGCCTTCTCGAAATCCGAAGGAGAGTAAAATATCCTGCCCAGGGTTTCCGCGGTTGCGGTATTACTTAAACCCATCATGAATTTTAATTCACGCGAGCTTTCGTCATCCACATCAGCGACCAACGTTGATAGACGCCTGGATAAAAGACTACGGGGAATACGAAGTTCAACGTGGTAACCGTCATCGGTAGCCATCCAGCGACCCTGAATCTCAGGTGCTTCGCGTAATGATCTACCGGTAGACGTAACCTCAACCACCGTTAACTCCCCAGGCTGGTAGACCGAGATGGCATAGCGATGAAATCGTTTTTGCAAGTCCAGAAATGACAGCTGTATGTGGTCGTTACGGTGCACACTCAAGCCACCGAGTTTTCGATAAACCACGAGATCATCACGGACGTCATAGTGTAGATAAAGAAACGCTTCATCGTTCCCAACCGCCAGTTCATAACCCAGTGAATCACTGCTGTAGGGGAAGTGGATCTCAAGCATGTGATCAAGCCCCAGGCTTAGCACCTTTGGGTCCGGCCAGTCGGACAATCTTCCATCCAGGACAACTTCACTGTCTATCGGTTCACTGCGATAAATCGCCGCATCATCCCCGTCCAGCGCAAACGCCAGAAACCTTTCGTCATCTGCCAGCATCACCGCAAGTGCTTGCGCATTCACCGCCAGAGCCGCCTCTTGATTTAGCCTGACTTCGTCCTGCCAGCTCTCCGTCCAGTACATCAGACCAACAAAAATACCCAGCCCAAATAAAGGAAAACACCAGAGCAACCCTATCGGTATTCGATTCATTGGTGGCTGTTCCACCGGTCAGCCAGCAGATCCAGCCCATTACAGTCATTAACCATCCAAAGCATCATAAGGTCACAGCGCCAAAAAATTCGATGAACATCTACAGTTACCATCCCTGACCGTATTTCGAAAAATGCGGTTTATTTATACTATCCTCCAGAAGTGGGAATACTCTGCCTATTTCTGCCTTAAATTGCGCTCGAAATGAAGCCAGCGGCCCGCAATAATCGCGTCACCGTAACTATTTTTTAGCTCTAGCCCACGGGTAGGAGTTAACTTGTCAGTACCCTTCAGGCGCAACATATTGGGAAATTACGTTCATTTCTTGTTCCTATTTCACCTTCATGGTCAGGCGAAGCCCCTACTGCCTGTTGCTACAGCATTGTGCAAAAAGTCTCAGGGGTAGGTTCCTGCCAGTGGGTCAGCCGTCCCTGGCACAGCCGGGATACCGACTCCCCCGGCAGTACCAATCTGTTTTCCTCGCCCTAAGCTTTTTGGATAGGATCGACCATCATGAAGGTTCAGCCAGAGCCTTAACAGATGTCGTTTATGCGCGGGATCATCATGATCTTCGTATGCCGTACGTGAGTGAAACGTCGAGTAGTTACACACGAATTGGATATCTCCCGGACGAAAGTCCATCTGCAGGGCAAAACCGGGTTCATTGGCAATGGTGTCGATCAGTTCGAGGAACTCGGTCTGTTGTGGAGTGTGGGGTGGTACCCCTTCATGTCGTTGTGCGGATTCCAGAAAGTTGCGTACATAGTTGATCGACAGATATTCCCCATCCCACGATGCCAGATGAGTACGAAAGAATGGATCCTGCCCGGGAAGCTGTTCATTACGCCGATCTGAATACCAGCCTTCGAACCAGAGATCAGCTAGATCCGGACGCCTCCGTAACACCTCATTGTAGGCACTCGTTGTAGAGGCCACAGCGCTCAGCCCACCCCTTTTAGCTGGACGCAGACATAACAGACCGACAACGTCGGAGCCGTCTGTGTGATAGGGAAGCTTCAGACGGGTCTGATAACCCCGCGCGCTGCTGTCTTTGTTAAAATCCAGCCCTTCATCCGTCACATGACCTAACAAATGCCCTCGCGCGTTCTGCGAGACTGGCACACCGAGGTGCAGCCCCATTCCCCAATAGGCAAATGCTGCCTCGCGCTCTGTCAGTTTATCGACCGGTAATCCTCGGAGAAGAAAGAAACCCCTGCCACGATTCAGTTCATGTGCCAGAGTTCGAAGGCGCTGAGCCAGCGTCGGCAAAGGAAAGTCATCCTTATTCATTTCCAGCATCGAGATACTGAGGTCATTCACATGTCTGACGGCATTTAAAAGTTCTTCTACGTCCCCAGGAGAAAGTAGTTCGAGCCATTCGTCCTGGTCCTGCAGCTCACGTCCATACCAGGCAGCCGGGCTCTCGATAACATCAGGTCGTTCAATTGCATTGATAAGATCACTCATGACACATTGTTCCGGGGTTTGGTGATTCAGAAACATGCTATACTAGCAAAAGTCCAAATACAACGTGACCAAGTGGTTTTATTGTTTCCCCCGCGAGGTTGGGTACAATAGGGGATCAAACATATAGGCGAACCAGTTGATGCCTGAGCAGTCGAATACCGAAGCAGAGAACAGCTTCATGTCGCGCGCACGTTATCCTAAGGGCAAGAAAAGTCTGAAGGCCATTCTCGATGCCACCTATGACATTATCATTTCGCAAGGTCTAGCTGCAGCCTCACAGGATGCGATAGCTAAGCGAGCCAACGTAACGCAAAGTGCTGTGCGTCATTACTTTCCCACGAAGGAGGGACTGCTGCTTGCCTTCTTTTCTACTGGTGTAGATCGACTGAAAGTTTTACTGGATAAAAAAATGGCAGAGGATGTCAGCGACCCATCCATCAAGCTACTCGACATCGTTTCGACTCATTATGATTGGATCAACAATGTTGAAGATGTGTACTACTTTGAGTCAGCAGCCTTCTGGGGACGGAACCCTGAATTCCGACAGATGAGAGATCGGTGGTACCAGAAAATGGCGAGGCACTATGGACAGCTGATCCAGCAGATTCATCCTGATTGGAGCCGAAAGCAATGTGAAGATGGAAGTTTTCAGGTAATGACACTGATACTAGGCGGCTGGACTACCATGGGTAATACCAGACCATTCCATCGCAAACGAAGCAAAAAAGCGCTCAAAGCAATTTTGCTTGGTGGGGTTGAGAAACTCGTAGGTTAGTGATCTGAAACAGGAGATCGTATAAATACAATCACTGCTTAGCTTGTTTGATAGTTTCTCTGCACGGCAATACCTGCTTCCTCCCACTATTGCTGCTAAAACAGGACCACGACAAATTAACGGCCTCACTACAGGAAGAAAGTTTATTCCTCTGTTCTTATTGCGAATTTATTGATTGAAAGCGCTAGCGCATTTGCCCTGTTTGCGGCGCCAAAATTCCTTGTCGATGCGGGAAATGCCAGCGCGGTTCTGACGATTGGTCACGGCAATTCGCCATCCAGGTGACAGTCGATGCAAGCACGCGTTGGTCCACTTTCTTCGTTCAGCAGCTTCTTAGCCTCATGGCAGTCACGACAAAGATCATGAAACTGCGTTTCCAGCAGTGGCCATAAATCACTATTCGTCACGTGGCAATTCATGCACAACAGATTGCCGGTATCGTCATTGTAATTATGGTGGCATACCAGACAGTTCTCACCCACATGATCCAGGTGAGCAAAAGTCATTGGCAGTATGGGTTCAGGACTCTGCCATTGATGTCTCTTTACCGGATGTTCAACTGGCAAGGGTGTACCCAGTATCAGCAATGCAATCGACAACGGGATGAGCAATATCAGGAACAGCTTCAAAACGGAACATTCCTGATTCCCGCAAACGCCGCAACACAAAAAACACCCAGACCGAGGAAAACCCAGGAAGACTGACGAGTATCGGCTTCACGTTTACCCAGGAAGCTATCGCCAAAAAATACAATTGCGACCAGAAGCAAGAACAAGGCGACCTGATAGGGCTCACCCAAATAGAAGCCGCTTACCACTATATGATGACCGGCCCCTATTATTGTCAAAAGTGCCAGGCCAAGATGCCAGAACTTGAATAAGGCGTAACGTTTATGCAGACGTAACCGGTACTCAGGCAAGCTGATGAAGATGAGCACAACAAGCATTAGGAAACCAGCAATACCTGTCCACATATAGAGTGGTGCACCAGGTTTGACATACTCGATCACCGCCGCATCCAGAAGCAGCAACCAGTAGACATGCGTTACCGTCACGCCCAACACCACAAAACCCAGCAATTGATGCGCTCGCACGTTTCTCCCTGACCCACCTATTTTACTCAGGTACAAGAGTCCGGCAAAGGCGACGAATCCAAACCCATTGCCGACATCCCAGGCCCAACCCGCCCCCAAACCCGGTGTTGCCAGAAAGCTGACAAATAGTACGCTTGTTATCGTGAACACTAGGCTCTTCATTTGGGGCTAGTATACCGTCATAAACCACCACAGTTGCCCATGGGTCGACCAGCTTTATCCACCTCATCGTTTCGAAATTCGACAAGCGCTAGGATCATCTCAATTCAAAACTCCAAGGAGATCATGACCGTTCTTCGGAGAATGTGTTTTATACTTTCTATCTTTGAACGACATCTTGTCGGGTGCTTGGCTCGCGAGCACACCCTTGTAGGGTTGTCTGTTCCTTGGATACGACTCACCCTAAGTCGACTTCTGCGACACAGAGGTTGCAGTTGCCACTAAATCAATAGTGACATGATATTTGTGGCCAGCGCTTTCCTGTGTCAGGCTTTCGATTACACAATCCTGAGAACTAGGAAGCCATGAACCAAAAAGAAACCACGCAGACAGAGTCCTCAGACGAGAATAATGAACGCAGCATGCGCAAGGTCGCGGGCACAGCGTTGGCAGGAACGAGTATCGAATGGTACGACTTCTTTATTTATGGAACCGCCGCCGCGCTGGTCTTCCCAACTGCCTTTTTCCCAGCAGAAATGCCAGCCACCGTCGCACTTATTGCATCCTTTAGTACCTTTGCGGTTGGCTTTATTGCGAGGCCGCTAGGGGGCGTGGTATTCGGTCACTATGGCGACCGGGTCGGGCGCAAGCAGACACTGGTGGTTGCGTTGCTGATTATGGGTGCAGGAACCACGATGATCGGTTTGCTGCCGACCTATGAAAGCATTGGGTTTTTTGCGCCTCTGCTTTTGGTGGTGTTGCGCTTTGTGCAGGGCCTTGCGATTGGCGGGCAGTGGGGTGGCGCAATGTTGCTCGTAACAGAAAGCGCACCGAGCAATAAGCGCGGTTACTATGGTGCGTTTGCCCAGGCGGGTGCGCCGGTTGGCGTGATACTCGCTAATCTTGCATTCCTGATGATCGGTGCAAGTATGTCGGACGAAAGTTTTATGGCTTGGGGATGGCGCGTTCCCTTTTTGGCGAGTGTGGTATTAATTGGCATCAGCATGTACGTGCAGTTGCATCTTGAAGATACGCCTGCGTTTAAAGCATTGGAGAAAAATAAGCGAAAGCAACAAGCAGAGCATGACAAGGAGACATCGCAAAACACCACCAGTGCGGATCGCGTGAACCCTGACCGCTCGCCTGTTTTTGAGGCGCTGCGACTGTATCCAAAGCAGATTGCACTTGCAGCCGGTGCTTTCATCAGTATTCAAGTGACGTTTTATATTTTGATTGCTTTTGTGATCGCCTATGGCACGGCAGAAGAGGGATTAAACTTGCCGCGAAGCACGATGTTGTCGGCGGTGCTCATTGCCTGCGTTTTCCAATTATTTGTGCAATTCCCAGCGGCCGCCTATTCTGATCGCCATGGTCGGCGCGGAATTTATTTGGCAGGTGCTGGATTACTGGGGGTCTGGGGCTTTGCGATGTTTCCGCTTATCGATACCGGCAACTTCTTGTTAATTGTTCTTGCCATTTCAGGTGGGCTGGCTTTTCTGGCAATGCAATACGGCCCGCAGGCGGCTTTTTACACGGAACTCTTCAGTACAAAAGTGCGTTACTCGGGCGCATCGCTTGGCTATCAACTCGGTGCGATCCTTGGCGGGGCATTTGCGCCGACCTTGGCGGTCTTGTTATGGAAAGAACTCGGTATTTTCTATGTGTCTATCTATATCGCTTTTGCCGCACTCGTCACCATCGCGTCGGTGTTGATGTTGACCGAAACCAGTGGTGCTGACCTGGATGAATAAGCCGTTTTTCTTCGGGTGGCGCGAGCCTGCAGCACAAGGTGGCTATGGGTGTTATCGCCGACATTACTGATCCAGGCCTCATTCAGGAAATCCCAGATCATATTGCAGCACAACCACCACTAATTAAACGGGCAACAACTAGCCAACCCTAAAACACTCACGGATAAACCACCAAATCAACTTTGCGCGGAACAAAATCTTTTCAGTGATCAAACCGGCCGCCTATACATTTCTCTATTTCGAGGGGCGCGTTAAAGGCGACAGGGTATGAATGCCGTGAATACTGCCGTCGGAGTTAAAAGATAGATACTCACTACCCCGACGAAATACAGGTCCGCATCTTTCCTTGCCAACCCTCTGCGGTAATCCCGCGGTAATCGTAATACATCGCATGTTTTTCTCGATGCGCCATGTTCCGGTGACTTCACCAGAGTCCAGCCCATTGCTCCAACGACTAATAAAGTTTCCATCAGAATACCAGTGATTAACCGCCCGGGTGCCTGCTGCATCCTGGACTTTCGCGTCATCGCGGACATCGGCGAAGGTCCGCAAAATCTCTCCACCATTGAGTTTTATAGCTGCTGCATCAGGCTCAACAGGTATTTTCGAAAGGTTTGTTTCTGATAGTGCCAGCGGGGAGCTCACTAAAGAGGCTATGCATAAAAAGCCCAGGCACAAAACCCGCTCAAGGGGGGAACTTTTGTAGATAGTCATTGCACCCTTCCGAAATTGACCGGGACGAGACTTCACTCTAAAAAAACTGGCCAAAGATTAACACCCCTCCAGCTTAAATTTGAATGAGCATCACCCATAAAGGGATCAATTCAAGGAGGCTGAGGGTAACTGCAATGTACCGACGAAATCGTGTTATCCGGCCACTAACCATTTCCCTTCGGTACGATTAGATCGCTGAACTTTAACCCACTGCCCAAGCGCCGGCGCCATCACCGAGAACGCGCATTCCCCTGCGAAAACACCGCGCCCAAGAGGATCAACTCGGAAACATTAGGTTAGCTCAACACTGCTTGATCCGACCCACGAGGAATACTTAACGGTGCACCGTCCACACTATGTTATTCCGCTGTCGCGCTAAATCTGCAGAAGCTCCTTGGGGCTCCTTCCTTGGGGCTCCTTGGGGATGTTAGGGGCTTCTAGGGGTTGTTCGTCGGTGCCCTAAGCATATAGCCATTCCAAGGCTGGGCGATGACCGGGTCACAGGTCGCAACGTCGTTCATCAAAGCTTGCACCGCAGCACCTTGCTCTGTTGCAGCAAAACTCGCCGAAGATGCCATCCCCTCCTCTGGGCTTTGCCAAAAATTGACCCAATTAAAGTTAAATGAGGCCTCTGGCGTTGGCGTAAAGTCAGGTGCTTCCACCCTGAACCAATAGGTACTACTCGGGTTGGCCTGGGCTACTGCTTGCACAGCAGGCAGGAAATGGTCTCTTAAGACAGCACTGAGGTCTTGCCGTGACTTACCCTCGTTAAATGAACATAATTGATTCGTTAAGTAGTAAGGCCCATTACTCGGATCGAAGGAAGTGGGGATGGGTTTGGGTACATAAGCATTGAACCCAAAACGGTTTACGCCTGTTTCCGCACCACACTCCAGAACGCCGGGATGGGCAGCATCTAATTGAGCTTGAGAGTCGTTCGCCACGTAAGCGGTCCAACCCGCCTCCATTGCCGCTTTATCGGCCCATCTGAGCACCCATAAACCATCAAAATTTGGATCTTCCCATCCCGAGGGCACATAACCAAAGACAGCCACCGGGGTATGCGAAAGGCCATCGTTAATCTCATTCCATCCTTTAACAAGCGCGCGAAAATTATCTCCGCTCCAGTTGGGCCCATTTTTACACCAAAGATACTCATAGTAAGCATCGGGCTCACTTGGCGAAGCGTCAGTAGTTTCGAGCGTCGCTGGCGAGACAGCAGGCACCTCGATTTCAGGCGGGTTAGTGGACGTTTGATCTGAGCATCCAAACAGTGCGGCCGTTAGTATCAAGACAACAAATCTCATGGGGTTTCCTCGCAACATTGGGTAGCCTCAAACCGTAAGGTCAGCATGAAGTAGAGTCAAATTTAGTACGATTTCGGTTTCCAGAGCATGGGGTTTACAGTGCTAACGCGGGGATGAAGACAAGGGATTGTGATAATCGTGCACTTTTCACGATTGGCGAAAAATTAAAGGAACAAACTTGGCACCACCTGACCGTCATCGTGCAACCAATGTTGCCAGCCAGAAAAGACGTAGAACCCTTCGGCTGATCGACTGATGTAACGTGATTGTTATTACTGTACCTCTACCGAAAAACTACCCCACGGGCTTCTTTTCGCAAAAAAACTCAATCAAGATACTTTTGAAATCCCAGATGAATGCCGTTTAAACTTCCTATCCTCAAAGCTACCTTTCATGGTCATAA
>Ga0233439_10000752_pt1 | contig 45461 bp, 36 predicted proteins | sample SI_123_September_6_FD_182713 | JGI IMG/M metagenome (GOLD analysis project Ga0233439, IMG submission 182713) | Seawater microbial communities from Saanich Inlet, British Columbia, Canada - SI_123_September2016_100_MG | ecosystem: Environmental > Aquatic > Marine > Inlet | place: Canada: British... | reverse complement strand
AACCACAACTACTACTGAAATACCGGAGGGCTGTTCAAGGATATTCTCGTGAGCGGATTGTTTTCCCTCGGAGCCGACTAGAGAGGGTCGGCGAGCCGTGGAAGACCGCGAACTCTAAGAGTTTAAGCGTTCTGCTACATCAGCGACGAGAATACCCTTGAGCAGCCCATCCCCCCATAGCCAACGCTTCTAAGGAGCCCACTTCATGCAAGTATTCAAATATCCAAACAAGAGAGAATCTGGCCAAAAAGCCGCCGCACAAGGCGCCGCCCTAATCAAAAAAACCATCGCCGCCAAAGGCACCGCCAATATCATCCTGGCCACCGGCGCCAGCCAATTCGAGATGCTCGAAGCCCTCACCGCCACCGAAGCCATCGACTGGTCAGCCGTCACCCTATTCCATCTCGACGAGTATATCGGCCTCGACGACCAGCACCCGGCCAGCTTCCGCAAATACCTGCGCGAACGCTTCGAAGCCAAAGTCGGTCCGCTAAAAAATGCCTTCTATGTCGAAACCGAGAGCGGCACCCCCGAAGAAGTCTGCCAGAAGCTCAACGAACAGATCCAGGCCCACCCCATCGACATATGTTTCGCCGGCATCGGCGAAAACGGTCATCTCGCCTTCAACGACCCGCCCGCTGACTTCGACACCGAGGCACCCTATATCGTCGTCGACCTCGATGAGGATTGCCGCAAACAACAGATGGGGGAAGGCTGGTTCCCGACGATCGACGACGTCCCGCGCCAAGCCATTTCGATGGGCATCCGCCAGATCTTCAAGTCGAAGACGGTCATCCTTACCGTACCCGACGACCGCAAGGCACAAGCCGTCAAAGGCACGCTCGAAGGCGAAGTGAGCAACCTCGTGCCGGCCTCAATTCTGCAAAATCACGACGACACCTCGATCTATCTCGACGCCGAATCGGCGAGCTTATTAAGCGGAGACTAAAGACCATGCGCATCGCCACCGGTTCGATCGCCCATGAGTCGAGCACCTTCACCACCGTCGAAACGAACTGGCCCAGCTACCGCAACCAGCGCTTCGGCTATCGCACCGGCCAGGACGTGCTCGACTTCTTCCGCGGCGCCAATACCGCGGTCGGCGGCTTTCTCGCCGGTTGCGAAGCGCATGGTTTTGAACTCATCCCGACGATCTTCGCCAACGCGCAGCCCTCCGGACCGACACCGCGCGCGATCTTCGACGAAATCCTCGACGACATGCTGACGCTCATGGGGCAGATCTCCGATATCGATGGAGTATTCCTCGACCTGCACGGCGCGATGGTCGCCGAGGGCATCGACGACGCCGAGGGGCATATCCTCAAAGCAGTACGCGAACTAGTAGGCACCGACATCCCGATCCTCGCCCAACTCGACATCCACGCCAATATGTCGCCGCAAATGGTCGAGATGGCCGATGTTATCATCGGTCACGAGACCTACCCCGAAATCGACCAGGAAGATCGCGCCAAAGAATGCGCCGACGTAATGCGCCGTATCCTGCAAGAAGGTCTCAAACCCACGCTAGCCCTAACACAGATTCCCTTGGTCTGGGGTATGAACCAGGTCACCGCCTACCCTCCAATGCGCCAGGCCATCGAATACCTGCACGAGATCGAAAGCCGACCCGGCGTAATCTGCGGTTCGATCGCCATCGGCTATCCGCTCGCCGACATCCCCCATATGGGCGCCTCCGTCTATATCGCCACTGACAATGACCAGGCGATCGCGCAGTCTCTGGCCGACGAGCTGGCCGCCTATATCTGGGATTGCCGTGCCGACTGGCAACTGCATCTGCCCTCCACCGCCGAAGCCCTGCCCACCGGCGAGGCCGCCGGCCAATACCCAATTATCTTCGCCGACCGCGACGACAATACCGGCGGCGGCTCCCCCGGTGACAGCACCGGCATGCTCAAGGCCTTCCTCGACGCGGGGCTGCAAGACGCCTGCATCCTCTATATCGTCGACGCCGAAGCCGTCGCGCTGTGCCAAGAAGCAGGTGTCGGCGCAGAATTGGAATTAACCGTCGGCGCCAAATCCACGCCGCTCCAGGGTAAGCCCGTGCCAATGAAAGCGCAGGTCGTGACCTTAAGCGACGGCGGTTTCACCTACGAAGGCCCCAGAAACCGCGGTCTAAAAAGCACCATGGGGCCCTCCGCCTATATCGTGCAGGACGGCGTACACGTGCTCTTGGTCAGCCGCCGCGAGCAACCCTTCGGCATCGCCTTCTCACTGACGATGGATCTCGACCCGCGCCAGATGCGCTATATCGGCGTCAAGTCATCAGCGCATTTCCGCGCCGGCTTCGAGCATTTCGCAGGGAATATCTACGTGGTCTCCGAGCCGGCGGTGCACTCGGCCGCGACGCTGGAGGGGCAGTTTAAGAATTTAGGGCGCAAACTCTATCCCGAATACGATCTCTAAAAAACCTACCGTTCAAGGAGGTTTTTACATGGCCATCCCCGCCCCTGTACCGCGCATCACCCGCTTTGAAAAAATAGGCTACGGTATGTCATCCACTGGGGCCTCTCCGATCACGCCGCACCGCACTCGCCCGCCGGCCGCGGCGACGAGTGGATCGCTATAGGAAAAGTTAAACGCGTCATCGATCGGCTGCCCGTCTTGCATTAGCGTCGGCCCCGGCCGCAGCGACTCCCAGCCCTCCAACACCTCCCGTTGCACCATCGCCCCGCCAGCTTCCAGCACGGACATCCGGATTGAGGCACCAAGCATGCGTCAGCAGCAGACCCGTGCTACGCATTGCCCCACCCGGCGCGTTCATCTTCTCCCCACAAAGACACCATCGGTGTGCCCACCGGGGCCGGTAATCACACCGATGCGCAGAAAATCGCTCGGCGAAGTGCGTTGAAAGCGTCGTTCGCTGATCGAATTTCCCCACAGTATGGGATAACGCGATCGGCTAGGAACCACTTGAGGCCGACAATATAAAAGGTTATTCTACCTCGCGCATGCCCTCACCAAAACCGCACCACACAGGAGAATCAACGAAAATGCCCACGCAAAACGCCGCAGTCCGCATCCAGCACGCCCGCGACGTCGCCTTAGATATTCTCAAACCGACTCCTAGCGAGTTAGAGCACGGGCTCGAACTGCACCGCGATTCCGTCGTCATCGAAACCTACGGCCTCGGTTTCCGCGCCACCACCGACATCGACACACTAACCGCTGCGATCGAATCCGGCGCCTCCGCCCTCGAAGTACAAGACCTCAACGAGGATATGATCATGACCCGCTGGGCGACAGATCCCGATCTGCGACGCGAATACCACGCAGCCTGGGAAGCCTCCGGCGTCACCTGCATCCTGCAAAACGCCGGCGAAGAGGGCAACGCCCCAGAGCGCCTGATCAAGCGCCTGGCCCGCTACACCTACCTCAACGACAGCATGGACGACCTGCTGTTGCGCGCCACCAAACCCAACGACATCATCGCCGCCAAGGAGCAGGGCCTGCACTGCTTCTATATGAGCTGCAATGGCGTACCGCTACCCGGGGACCATATCTCGGTGGAAGAGGAGCTGCGCTATATCCGCATCTTCTACCAACTCGGCTGCCGCATGATGCACTTAACCTACAACAGGCGCAACGCCATCGGCGACGGCTGCGGCGAACTGGCCAACGCCGGCCTGAGCGATTTCGGCCATGCCGCCATCGCCGAGATGAACCGCGTCGGCGTCATCATCGACGTCGCGCATTCGGGACAGCAGACCAGCCTCGAAGCGGCACAAGCCTCGCAGAAACCCGTCGTCGCCAGCCACTCGGGTGCCTGGGAACTCACCCCGCACTGCCGCTGTAAAAACGACGATGTGATCCGTGCCATCGTCGATAGCGGCGGGCTGATCGGCATCACCAATATCCCGGCCTTCCTGGGTAAAAGCGGCGATATCGCCGCCCTGCTCGACCACATCGACTATATCGCCGACCGCTATGGCACCGACCATGTCGCGATCGGCACCGACAGCCCCTATGTCGCCGCGGGTGTCCTCGACGAAAAGCGTCCGGCCGGACGCCCCGCACGCACCCGTTGGGAAGCGCTGTGGCCGGAAGACGACCCCCTATTCTCGCCAATATGGAAACAAGAACGGCAAATCCAGAGTCTGGCCTGGACCAACTGGCCGCTCTTTACCGTCGGGTTGGTACAGCGGGGTTATGTCGACGAGGATATCCGCAAAATTATCGGCGGCAACTTCCTGCGCGTGGCCACGGAAGTGTGGCCGGGCTGAGCAACCTGTGGGCATGCATATAGATCGTGAACATTAGCGATCTATTTTCGCAGCTTGAATTTTAGTTAGGGTCGGAGCAGTATCTATTCGTCGCGCTTGACGGTACCCGGCGGGGCCGGAAAATCCGTGTCAACGCGGCGAAAAATCGGACGAGTCGATCCAGTATTGGAAGGTGGCAGAAGATTATTATCTCAAACAAAGCGATCCTGCCAATACTGTTTCTTTAGTAGTCTCTAGGTCAATGAAATCCGTATCCTAACGTAAACGGCAATAACACTGAGGGCAGGGGAAGGGTATACCCCGAGAGCGACTTTGCAGTCCCCCGAGCCGACCAGGAATGGTCGGCGAGAATGAGCGACAAGGTATGCACTTTCCCTGCCCGTCCTCCCGCAGCACGGCTGCAAAAGGCCCTCATGAACGACATAGAAATGCAACAATACCTCTTCGACCTCCAGGGCTACCTAGTCGTAGAAAACGTCCTCACCCCCGCCGAAGTCGCTGCTTTAAACGCGCTACTCGACCAACAGAACCTACCCGAAACCGCCAAAGGCAACCGCTTCGGCGCCGCGCCGGAAGGCTCCGGCTTCCTAGGCTGGGGCCAACCCTTCTGCGACCTACTCGACCATGCCGCGACCATGCCCGTCCTGCGTTTTCGCCTGGGTGATTGTTTCCGTTTAGACCGCCTCTACGGCATCCATATGAGCAAGGGGGAAGGCAGAGGGCAACTGCACTCGGACTACGGCACCTCGTCGTTTACCTCCGGCGCCCAACCCGGCGTCCACTACCGCCCGCCCGAGAATGAACTCGCCAACGGCTTCGTCGTCGTCGCCTGGAGCCTGGCCGACACCGGCCCGGACCACGGCGGATTCTGCTGTATACCCGGCTCGCACAAAAGCAATTTCAAAATGCCGCAAAAAATACAGGACGACCTCGAAGCAGCCCCCTGTGTCGTGATCCCCCCTGCACCTGCCGGCTCGGTCATCCTGTTCACCGAGTCGCTGACGCACAGTACCGCGAGTTGGCAAGGACCGCACGACCGGCGGTCGCTGCTCTACAAATACTGCGTATCGCAAATCGCCTGGACCAACAAACGCGTACAGCCCCCGGCTGGTATCGATCTGACGGCGCGACAGCAAATCCTGTTCCGCGAACCCGCCGACCCGCACCGGTTCTTTCCATCACTCTTCGACGAAGTCGAAAAGTAGCCCACCTCACTCTATCCGGCTGCGGCGTCTGCGACTTCGCCGTGGTATTGGCCCCCAACCGCAATCCCATAGGGTTGCACCCAGCTAAGGTTATGCCGATTACCACAATGAATAAGCTCTATATCATAACGATCGCCCTTCTATTCGGATCTATTCCGAGTAGAGCCCTCATGCCGAGCACCGGATGCGGCTTAGCACCTGCAGACCAACCAGGACAAACCGCCGAACGAGACATCCTGGTCGACGCACTCGCCCGTTCCTATCGCCTGCACCTTCCGGCCGGATACCACACCGACACACCGACCCCCTTGCTGCTGGCCTTCCACGGTTATACCGGCACTTCTGCCAGCGCCGAAAAGAGTATGCAATTCAGCCCACACGCCGACGAACACGGCTATATAGCGGTCTACCCACAGGCAACCTTCTTCGATAGCGCGGGCACCGTCATCACCTCGTGGAACGACCTCGCCTGCAACGCCTCGCCCGGCCCCGCAGGTCCGATCTGCGCCGCTGACGCCTACCCGTACCCCTTCCCCCCCGAATGCGGCACGCCTGATCACTGCAACTGGTGCACCTGCCACGACGACCTCGCCTTTGTCGCCGCATTGCTCGACTCGCTGGAAAACACTTTGTGCATTGACCTCGACCGGGTCTACGCTACCGGCATGAGCAATGGCGGCATGCTCGCGCACCGGCTCGGCTGCGCGATGTCCGATCGCTTCGCGGCAATCGCCCCCGTCGCCGGCACTCTGGCCAAAGGCTTTAACTGCGCTCCCGAATTGCCCATATCGCTGATGCACATCCACGGCGACAACGACATCTATGTGCGGGTCGACGGCAAACAGAGTTCGGACGGTTACCTCTACGAGGCCATCGACGACGTGGTCGGTAAGTGGGCCGATAAAACGTCACAGCATTGCGCTACGCAAACGACGCCCTACCCGACCTCCGCCGACGGCATAAAAAGCATGCGCTGCGAGCAACGTGCCGATTGCGCGACCGGTGCCGAAGTGGTATCATGCGGCTGGCAAGGGGGCCACGTCTGGCCTGCTTTTGGCCGCGATGTAATTTGGAATTTCTTTAACAGGCACAGCCGGGGAGACGACGCACTGCCGAGGATTGATGATCCGGTCCCGCCTTAGTCATCGACATGTACAGACCACAGACTCAGACGCCAATCACCCGTATCCGATGCATTCAACAGGAGAACACTCGATGAGCCTGACCCCTGCACAACTCGAACAGTTCCACCGCGACGGCTATATCATCGTCCCGGATCTGTTCTCGGACGCAGAAATGGACCCCGCCCTAGCGGCCATGGACCAGACCTTCTACGGCAAACCCTTCGACGCCTGGCTCGCCGACTGCGACGCAGGCCAGGCCGAGGCCGCCTCCGACGGCTTCACCACCTCCCACGACCACGAAACGGGCCGATCGCAATTTCCGACCGGGGCCGACGCGCTAGACGACCTAATCGAAAACGAAGCCTATCTCGATATTTTTGAACAGTGCCTCGGCGACCAGGCGAGCTACTGCAACGCGCATCTCTTCCTGCGTTCGGGGCCCACCGACAAGCGCCACTCCGAGCACCCCTGGCAGGGTTATCATATTGACCACAATACCAACTGCCTGCTGCCGCCCTTCGGTGAAGTTGGCCGCTTCGACTACGTCAACTCCGGCGTCTACCTACACGATGTTGAAGACGACGGTGCGCCGATAATGATGATCCCCGGCTCGCACAAACTGGCGCACGAGGCCTATCTGCGCGCACTAGCCGCAGGCAACGCCAGCGGCGGCTCCATTACAGATTTGCGCGAAGCCACCGAATTGGCCGAACCCGCGCCCGCCGTCGGCAAACGCGGCTCGGCCGTCTTCTACTCCTCGTATCTAGTCCACGCCGCCCAACCTTTCGCCGACAAGCGCGTGCAGCGCGCCCTCTGGACCCTGTCGATGTGCCGCCGAGACAACGACCGTTGGACGCGTTTCGCCAACCCCTTCATCTACGGCGAACGCGAGCATATGCTGCCCTTGTTCACCCGCACTACCCCACGCGTCCGTTCGCTCTTCGGCTTCCCCGAGCCCGGCCACCCCTATTACACCGAAGGGACTATCAAGCTTTTGGCCGACTTTATACCCGGCATCGACCTTGAGCCCTATCGCCAGACTCTTGCCGCATCCTGAGAAACGAGACGTTATGAGCATTGAAATCGGCGCACGCCGCGAACTTTTTATCGATCGTTATTTAATTGAGGATCTAGCCAACGCGCGCCTGCACCTACACCCGCCCGAGCGCAAGAATATCGTCCTCTCGGTAGAGCAACCGCTCGAGAACGCTTGCTCCGCCTGTTTCAACGTGATCCAGGACCAAGACCGGGTGTTGATCTATTATCGCGGCTACCACCCCGTCGGCCGCGACCTGCCCGACGGCTGGAAAGAGACACAGACCACCAACTTGCTCATCAGCGAAGACGGCATCCACTTCGAACGACCGAATCTGGGGCTGCTCCAGGCCGAGGGCAACACCAACAACAACCTCATCCTGCGCCAATACGCCGCCCACAACTTCTGCGTCTTCATCGACCCCAACGCCCCACTCGACCAGCGTTTCAAAGCTGTCGGCGGCTCCGACAAGGACAACCTGCACGGCTTCTCTTCGGCCGACGGCCTCCACTGGTCGCCGGTCAGCGAAGGTCCTTTGGCTGTCAAAGGCAAGTTCGACTCCGTCAATGTCGCCTTGTGGGACCCGCACGCGGAATGTTATCGCCTCTTCAGTCGCTACCTAGACGAGAGTGCTGGGCCGGGCCAGGGTATCCGCGCTATCCAGAGTTGCACCTCCGACGACTTTATCCACTGGTCCGAACCCGTGCCGCACCGCTACGACGACGGCATCCCCCTCGAACACTTCTACACCAACGCCACACTGCCCTGCCCCGGCGCCGAGCAGATCCTGCTCTCCTTTCCCATGCGCTTCGTGCCCGACCGCACAAAAAATACCGAGGGCATGGACTATCCGGGCGATGGCATTTCCGACGCCGTCTTTATGAGCAGCCGCGACGGCACCCACTGGGACCGCACCTTTATGGAAGCCTGGCTACGCGCCGGCCCCGAAACGCGCAACTGGACCCACCGCAACCAGACGCCCGCCGTCGGTATCGTTGAGACCGCGGACGAGTGGTCGCTCTACACGGCCTCGCACTACGGATGGGCTAGTAACAGGCTGCAGCGACTCGCCGTGCGCCCGCACGGTTTCGCCTCGGTGCGCGCCGGCTACCACGGCGGCGAATTCACCAGCAAGCCGTTGACACTCACCGGCGATGCCCTACGCCTCAACTACGCCACCTCCGCCATCGGCTCAATCCGCATCGAAGTACAAGACGCGGAAGGCCGGATAATTGAAGGGTTCGCCCTGGAAGACTCCGAGCCGCTCTTTGGCGACGAGCTGGATGCGGCCTGGCCCGCTGACTTTTCCGCCCTCAAGGGCCAAAACGTGCGCCTGCGTTTCGTCCTGCAGGATGCCGATCTATTCGCCCTGCGTTCCACTTAACCTTATCGCCGCTAGTGCGCCCAGCCACCATAGGACGCACGGCGGCGATCTCGACAAAGACGAATAACCAACAATCCCCCCACAGCAGCGAAGGTTTGCGGGTCTACCGCAGGGTAAAGCCTCCCAAAGGCCTTAAGGTTAAATTATATCGCCCCGCGCCCACCGCCCGTTAAGGTGGCTCTGCCGCGCCGCCTACCCGACCTACCGCAAGCTAGCCGCCTTAGCTTTGCCCGAAGGCAGACCCGCAAACTGCAGCGCGAGACGCACCCCGATATCTAGCGATCCTCCCGCTTCGGAAAGCGCAAAAACCGTGACGCCGTCCCCCCCATAATATCGCCCCGTTCCTGCTCGCTGATGCTCGGCAACAACTCGTCGATAACCCGCGTATATTCGCCATACCCCGGTTCTTCGTAAATCCACGGCGCATCCGTCGCCCACATCAACCGCCGCGAGCCAAAGTCGCGCAACAACCGCTCGTGCCATCCCACCAGATCGCGATAGGGGAAGGCCTCCTTGCTGAAGGCATATTGCCCCGAGAGCAACACCGCTACATTCTCGTAGCGCGTCAGCCGCCAGGTCGTATGGAAAGCCGGGCTATACGCCGGCGTCTCGATCTTAGGTCGGCCCCATTCATCAACTGAAAACTTGCCCTGTCCCGGGCACATGCCAAGATGGTTCAGCACCACCCGCACCTGCGGGAAAGCGTCGACCATATGGGCGATCAGATGCGCGTCGGCCGCCTGCACATAAAGCCACAGCACATAGTCGCGCTCGGCCGCGTGTTTCCAAATCCGGTAACTGCTGAACTCGCGCACGTCGATCTGCGCAAAAGGATCCCTTGGCCCACCCAACGACCCGAGGCGGAAACCCACGATACCCCCCTTATCCGCCAACGCGTCCATATGCGCCTCCGGCTCGGCGCAGTCGCCGGGCACCAAAGCAATGCCGAGAAAACGATCCGGATACGTATCGATGCAATGCCGCAAATAGGCATGTTCGGTGATTTCAGCGCCGCCGATCTGCACCAACATCGCCTGGTCGATAGACTGTGCGTCCATATGCGCGAGGAATTTTTCCGCCGTCTCCTCGCGATCGGCCGGCGCCAAAGCCGACGCCTCGCGCGGAAACTGCTTCGACTGCTTCGCGAACACGTGCAAGTGCGCGTCGATGCGGACCATATTACACCTCCAACCCAAAAAGCGCCCGGCGCTCTCGGCTCGTGCAGTATTGCTCAATCGCGGTGAACGCTTCGGGCTTGACCTTTTCGGGGGTGCGTTTTTCGTAAATCAAGATAATCGACTTGCGCACCGAACCGCCATTGTCCATCGCCGTGTGCCAGCCATACGAGTTGAACATAATTGCCGTACCGGCCTTGCCCGGAAAGGTTATGTGCCCCGGCATGCTCTCTTGAAATTGCGGCCGCTCGTACGGACCACTGCCGATCTTATGGCTGCCGGGCACAAACCCGAACTCGCCCGTACCTGGCGCAACATCCTCGATGTAGATCTGCACCTTGATATGCAGCGGGTTCGTCGGCCCCACGTCCGGGTGCCAACCCGTATAACTCAACGGCCAGGGCGGCACCGAGCGCACCTGCGGGCCGAGAAACAGGGTCTCGCCGCCGGTAAAACGCTGCAAAATACCAAACCAACTTTCGTGGTCGACTAGATCGATAAAGATCTCGTCTCTTTCCAATGGATTCGGAATGTCGAAATAGGTGGGCGTCGAATCGCCCTTGGCTATGCCATCCAGCCAATCGTCTTTGCAGGCGGCGGCGCAATGGTCAAAGGCCTGTTGCAATCGGCCCAATTCATCGCCTCTTATCGCCTCTTCAAGCACTAGATAACCCTGCGCGTCCCACTGTCTTTGTTGTTGTTCCGTCGGTTCCGTCATAAAACGCTCCTTTTGCTTGCATCCTCTAGGCCAGAAGGGTAATATATCCGCACACTTTGTCAAAGGCGAATCAACAGACGATGAAAATAACCGCAACCAAGACCTATGCCTTCAGCGTGCCCACCGGCCAAACGCTCAGCGACGAATACACCGGCGAATTGATCTCCAGCACCAGCAAAGCCTGGTTATTCTTTAAGATCGAGACCGACGCCGGCCTCAGCGGCTGGGGCGAAGGTAGCGGCGAGTGGCTAGTGCCCGCCGTCGAGGCCACGCTCAAAGAGTGGGACGTGCTGTTGGTCGGTCGCGACCCGATGCAATACAAGGAGCTCAGCGAGGATATTCAAAACCGTCTGCCCTGGAAGGGCGGCCCCGTCTTCGGCACCGCCATCGCCGCCATCGACACCGCCTTGCACGATTTGGCCGGCAAAGCCTGGAACGTGCCGGTGCACGTGCTTTTGGGCGGCAAGCGCCGCGACAAGATCCGCGTCTACAGCAATGGCGGCTCCTTCGCCTCACCGCAAGAAGCCGCCGCCGGCGCTCGGCACACCAAGGCACTCGGCTTCGCTGGGGTCAAAGGCAATCCCCTCGAAAACCGCACCTGGCCGATGGATGCTGCAGCCATCGAACACTCCGTCGCCTGTGTCGAGGCGATGCGCCGCGAGGTCGGCACCGACTTCGACATCCTGCTCGACGCGCACGGCAGCCCGACGCCTGAAATGAGCATCGAGTTCGCCCGGCGCGTCGCTGATTACCGTCCGCTCTTTTTGGAAGAACCGGTTAAAACCGGGTCGGTCGAAGCGCTATTGGAAGTGACGCATAAGAGCCCCGTGCCTATCGCCACCGGCGAGAAGCTCTTCACCTTAGACCAGTTCCAACCATTAATCACGGCACGCGCCTGCGCCTATCTGCAACCCGACCTCACCCACTGCTTCGGCCTGACGGGCCTGCTGGCCATCGCGCAAGCCGCCGAGGCCGAACAGATGCTGATGGCCCCGCACAACGCCGGCGGCCCGCTGTGCACCGCGGCGACCCTGCAAGCCGACGCCCTAATGAATAACTTCCTCATCCAGGAGACCAACCACTTCTGGCTCTCGATCTACGACAGCTATGTCGAACACGATTGGCAGGTCCAAGACGGCTATATCGCCCTTTCCGACGCGCCCGGTCTTGGCGTCGAAGTCAAAGAAGCCGATATCTCTACCTTGCCCTACGAGCCGATGGCCTATCGCCAGTACCGTCACGCCGACGGTTCGTGGAAGGGATGGTAAACGATGACAACTCCACCCGAAAAGAAAAAACCCACCGAGTCACTCGACACCGCGCGCAAAATCGCCGAGACCCGCGCCGGTGAGCGCCCGCCAGACGAGCGCTGTTACCCCTATATCCCGACCGATTACGATATCCCCTCTCTACACATCGGCACCGAACGCCAGCTCTTCGTCGACAATTTTATCCTCGACCACCTCGACGGCGTCGAACGCGTCTTCCCCACACCCGAACGCCCGGAGACCGCAATACTCGAATTCGGCGACCTGCCCTGGGAGGACCGCGTAAAACCGCATCCCGTCGCCGCGCTGCAAGACCCCGACAGCGGCAAGTTCAAACTCTGGTACGTGCAATCTATAGGCGACGATCCCTTTGGCGACAGCGGCATGGCGCTCTGTTACGCCGAATCAGACGATTGTCTGCACTGGGAAAAAATGCTCAGCGACAAGGGCCTGCCCTTCGAAGGACACACCGCCACCAATATCGTCTTGCACGATTCCGGCCACCATATTGGCTTGGTCCTCAACCGCGATCAAACCGACCCCGCACGCAAATACCTAATGGTCTACAATCCGCACGACCGGGCGCGCGCCGCGGGCAAGGCCACAATGTCCACCGTGCTCGCCTCGCCCGACGGCCTCGCTTGGACCGAGATCAGCGCCGACACGCCCTATCGCCACCACCACTACCAGCGCGTCATCTGGGACGAGTCGATACAGAAATGGATCGCCTACAGCCAGTACTCGCACCACTGGAACTTCCTCTACCGCAAACGCCAAGTCGGCCGCCAGGAGAGCGCCGACTTTATCGAATGGTCGCCCAAGGAGGTCGTGCTCAGCATCGACGACGAACCCAATTTACCGCCGCATCTCGAATTCCACGATATGTCGGTGCGCAAAATCGGCGGGCTTTATTTAGGCATCGTCGGCGAATTTATGGCCGAGCCCTTGTGGAGCACCGAAGACGGCCGCAACTGGCGCGACCACGCCCACGCCCACCTCGGCCTCTACGCCAGCCGCGACGGCAAGCGCTGGAGCCGAGTCGGCGGCCCCGGCCCCTGGGTCGACAACCGCGGCCCCGGCAGTTCCGACTACGGATTTCTCACGCCCACCGTAGCCGGACAGCTCCTCTATGACGGCAATATCCATATCCCCTATCTCGCCTCACCCGACAAACAACACTGGTTCGACAAACCCTTCGGGTTCGATATCGTACCCGAAGCCGACTTCCAACGGGCCAGAGCCGAATGGCAAGCCCTCGACCAAGCTCATGGCCAATGGCCGACGCGCAACCGCTCAATCGGCACGCTGATCCTACGCGAAGACGGCTGGGCCCGACTACAACCGGTGTATGAACGTGGCCGCGTCATTACTCGGCAGTTCGTCTTTGAAGGAGAGCAATTGCATATCAACGCTGATGTGCACGGCGGCTTTATCCGCGTCGAGATCCTCGATCCGGACTTCAAAGCCTACGCGGGCTTCTCCGCCGACGACTGCACGCCGATAAGCGGCGACGACACTTGGCACACTGTGCATTGGAAGGGCGACTTACGAAGGCTGTGGAACAAACCCGTCCGCCTCATTTTTCATCTCAATCAGACGAGTCTTTATTCTTTCGAATTTACTGTGGCGAATAAGTAGACGAACTTAAACGCAGTGCGCAAGGTCTGGTCGTGGGGGCGCGGCTGACAGCGCTCGCTTACTCGTGCCGTCTTTTTCGCCGCGCTACTCCGGGTGTTTTTAGTCTCCCGGGCCATCACCCCCTCGGGGCGCCGTCGCGACCAGTCCCCCATTCCACAGGATGTGATCTGAGAATGAGCACGGACATCCCCTCCATCTGCCCGTACGCACCTAGTCCGAGGATTCTGCCCATACAATCAATATTTTGCCAAACGCGCCTTCACATCCCTATCTTGATTAACAGACCAAAACGCTTGCGCGGCGCCCACACCCGTTCTATAGTGTAAGGTCCATGTTTTTTAGCGTTTATCGCCTATAGAGGCGAAAGGAAGCCGCTTGACCAAGAAAGTAGCCGTCGTCGGCCTCGGCTCCATGGGCCTCGGCATCGCGCAAACACTATTGCGCGCCGGGTTCGAGACCATTGGCTGTGACCTCAACGAACAAATCCTCCGCGATTTCGCAACCGCAGGCGGTATATCCGTTTCCTCCCCTGGCGAGATCGACGCCGATTGCGATGCCGTCTTAGTAGTCGTCGTCAACGACGAACAGGCCAAGAGTGTGATTTTCGGCCAGGACAGCGGTGATATAGAGCTACTGCTCGAAGACGACGGCGTCGCCTATAACCTCGACCCGGGTACCGTGGTCTTAGGCTGCAGCACCGTGCCACCCGACTTCGCCCGGCGCTGTGCGCTGCGCCTCGAGGAGCACGGCATCCTCTATCTCGACACGCCGATCAGCGGCGGCGCCGCCAAAGCGGCCGAAGGCCAGCTTTCGATCATGGCTTCGGGCGCACCCGAGGCTTTTGAGCGCGCCGCAACCGTACTCGACGCCATCGCCGAGACCGTGCACCGGCTCGGCGACTCAGCCGGAGCGGGTTCGACTTTTAAAATGATCAACCAGCTTTTGGCCGGCGTGCATATCGCCGCCGCTAGCGAAGCGATGTCCTTCGGCATCAAGTGCGGGCTCGACCCGCAGAAGCTCTACCAAGTCATAACGCACTCGGCCGGCTGTTCGTGGATGTTCGAAAATCGAGTCCCGCGCATCCTCGACGGCGACTATACACCGCACAGCGCGGTCGATATCTTCGTCAAGGATCTGCATATCGTGCAGGAAAAAGCCGCCAACGAGCACTTCCCCCTGCCCATGGCTACCGCCGCCAGCCAACTCTTCACCATGGCCACTTCAATGGGCATGGGTCGACTCGACGACTCGGCCGTGGCCAAGGTCTACGAAAGCATGTCTAATATCGCGCTCCCCCAACCGAAAGAAACCGACTGATGGCCGACCTCCTCTATTTCACCTTTGGCTCCAATATGCTGCAGAGCCAGATGCAGGCGCGCTGCCCCGACGCCCGCTTCCGCGCCACCGTGCGCATCGACGGCTACGAGCTCTGTTTTCCAATGATCTCCTTCACCCGCGGCGGTATGGGTGTCGCCAGTATCCGCCGCAACAAGGACGCCTATGTCGAGGGTCTCGTCTACGAGATGACCGAAAATGACTTCGCCCGTATGGACCGCTACGAGAACGAAGGCACCAAATACCGACGGGCGAACATAAAAATCTCTGGGCTCGAAGGGGTCGAGACCTATTTCTCCCGCCTCGACGACGGGCACCACTACCCCCCCTCGGAGGAATACCTCAACGCCGTCATCCAGGGAGCGACCGAACACGGGCTCTCGGAGGAATATATCCAGTCCCTGCACCAGTTCAGACACAAAGACGGAGAATAGCCAGATGGCACACCAGACCATGCGAAACGTCGAGCCCTTCCTTGATTCGACACTACTGCTCGACACCCCCGAAGCATTGCGCGCACGCGCCACCGAAAAAGGCTATCTGTTCTTCCGCTCGTTGCTCGACAGTGAATCCGTACTAGACCTGCGCCGTCAAATACTCGAAGTCTGCCAACAACACGGCTGGCTCGCCGAAGACATGTCTTTGATGGACGGCGTATCGAAAGAAGGCTGCCTCTTTATCGAAAGTGCCTCGCCGGAGTGGAGAAATTTCTACACCGATGTGCAGCGACTGCGCGCCTTCAACGCCCTAGCCCTGCATCCGGCGATCATTACCATGCTCGAAAAGCTCTTCGACGAAGAGGTTCTGCCGCACGCACGCAATATCTGCCGCGTGATCTTTCCCAACGCCGTCGCGCACACCACCCCGCCGCACCAAGATAACCTTTATATTGGCGGTACCGACGAAACATGGACGGCCTGGATCCCCGCCGGTGACTGCCCGGCCTCTTTAGGCAGCCTAGCGGTGGCGCCCGGCTCCCATACGCTCGGCAAGCTCGACACCGTGAAGGCCACCGGTGCCGGCGGCAACGCTGTTGTGCTCGACGAAGAAACGCTATGGGCCTGCGGTGACTTTGCCTGCGGCGACGTGCTGATCTGCCACAGCCTCACCGCCCACCAGGGCCAAGACAACGAGAGCGAGGACCGACTGCGCATCTCGCTCGATTACCGCTACCAACCCCAAAGCCATTCCGTGCGCGACGACTCGCTCGAACCGCATATGCACTTTACCGACTGGACCGATATCTACTCCGGCTGGGCGGCGGACGATCCGCTCAAATACTACTGGCAGGAGTGGGACTTGCAGGTCAACGCGCGACAGCAGTAAATCCGCTTGTCATTGTCGATCTAGCTCCCTTCTTTCAGTGCAGACTAACCCCGCCAACTAGGAGGCATTCGTCTGCACGATTATTCGTACATCCCACCTAGCGCTACAGTTATTGCGCTTGGCTTCTTCCTCACAATCGGCTGCGGCGACCCCGTCGACCGCGATATCGCCGCCCTGATCCAAGGCGGCGATGCCGGGCAAGAGGCCAAGATCTCTCTCAATATGGCCAAGGGCTACGCGGTCGCGCCGATTATAGCGGCGATCCGCAACCACGAACACCCGGTGCGCGCGCGCGTCGATCTTGTCGAAGCACTCTACCGCCTCCACCTGCGTGAAAAAAGCCCAGGGGCCTTTGAGGGACTAGTAGAGGGCCTGGCCGACCCTACACCGGAGGTCCGCGCCGCTTGCGCCCGAGTCCTGGGCAATGTGGGCGACCACGAGGCGATCGACTACCTGCTTGCGGCTTTTGAAAAAGAAACCGATGCGCGCGTCCAACTCGAAACGCTCAGAACCTTTGTGATGATGAGTATAGAGACGATCAACAGCAATAACCCCACCATAGACGTTCGCCGGGTGATCAGCGCTGAACAAGTGCCGCGCTTCACCCGTGCGCTGCAAGCCGTAGAGACCGAAGACGACTCGCTGCAAGCCGCCAAGCAGGAATGGCTGGAGAATATCGCCGAGGCCATGGCCATGCAGGCCCGCAAAAGCCTACTGACTGGCAACCTCGACGCCGCCGAGCAACAGCTGATCGACGCGTTGGCGCTTGTGCCGGAAAGCCCCAACATCAATTTCCAGCTCGGCAAGTTCTATCATGAAAACGGCCAACCGCAAAAGGGGCTCGACTTGATCGACCGGGTCGGTCTTATCGCCTATGCGACGCGGCTAGACAAAGCGCCGATCATCGACGGCGACCTCGACGAGGCGGTCTGGTCCGAGGTCGAGCCACTAACCCGCTTCTACCAACTACTGCAGCGGATGAACGCCTATCCGGCGCAAGGCAAATCCGAAGCCTATATCGGCTACCACCAACAGACGCTCTATATCGGTGTCAAAGGCTACGAACCGCGCACCGACAACCTGAGCGCAGAAAGGACCCGGCGCGACGACGGCATATGGCGTGACGACTGCGTCGAGATCTATCTCGACACCGACCACGACTCGCGCACCTATTACCAATTGGATGTCAACAGCCTCGGCGCCTTCGACGACATCCACTATGAGTTGGTTGACGGATTTCCCGAAGTCGATTTCGACTGGAACGCCACCGATATCAAAATAGCCGCCCTAGTCGCCGAGACCTTCTGGAGCTTCGAACTCAAAGTGCCCATCGCTGAACTGCGCAACCGCCGCGTCGAACCCGGAGACACCTGGGGGTTCAATCTCGCCCAGGTCCGCATCGCCAATATCTCCGAGTCGGCGCAATGGGCGCCGACCTACGGTTGGAGCCAACAGCCCGACCGTTTCGGCTTTCTCGTGTTCAAATAAGCGATATGGGAAATAGACTAAAAGATAAAGTCGCGCTAGTCACCGGCGCCGGCTCGATCGGACCGGGTTGGGGCAATGGCAAAGCCGCCGCCGTGCTCTATGCCCGCGAAGGAGCGCAGATCCTCGCTGTCGATCTCAATATAGATGCAGCAGAAGAAACGAGATCGATCATCGCGGCAGAAGGCGGTGACTGCACCCCCTTGCAAGCCGACGTTACCAATGCAGCCCAAGTCGCCGCGATGCTCACCTCCTGCTTAGACGCCTATGGCCGCATCGACATCCTGCACAACAATGTCGGCATCCCATACGTCGGCGGTCCGGAGGAAACAGCCGAAGAAGACTGGGACATGCTCTTCGCCGTCAACGCCAAGAGCATCTATCTGACCTGTCAGGCTTGTCTTCCGCAAATGGTCGCGCAAGGCATCGGCACCATCGTCAATATCTCCTCGGTCGCCTCGCTGCGCTATGTAGGCTTCCCTAGCGCGGCCTACTCGGCCGCCAAAGCCGCGGTCAACCAGCTCACCCAAAATATCGCCGTACAATACGCCGGCCAGGGCATCCGCGCCAACTGCGTCTTACCCGGGCTGATGCGCACACCGCAAATCGAACGCTATATCACCGAAGGCTACGACGGCGACGCCGAGCAAATGATCCGCGAACGCGACGCCCTGGTGCCGATGGGGCATATGGGCGACGCCTGGGACGTGGCGCGCGCGGCGCTTTTTTTGGCCTCCGACGAGGCGAAGTATATTACGGGCATTCAGTTGGTGGTCGACGGGGGGATCAGCTGTAAGATGGGGTAGCGGTTTTGCTTTATAAACGGCATCAGTGATGCGCTGTATCTCGCCGCCTGATTTCATCTTTGGCTCCAGAGGGTTGTCGCTTATCGCAAAACAACATGCCACAACCTTTCGCGCGCCGGTATCTTTGATATACACCCTCTGATCAATAGAAAACTACTCTAACGCTTGTCTCCTCTAAGCCAGCTATCAAGTATTCACCTATGACACGCGACCTTATTTACAGCCGTTTCAAGTAGATACCAATAACGTGTAAAAACACTGCTATTATAGATCCTAACCCATGTAGCCAGTACTCACAGAATCCCACCGTTGTCGTATGTTCGCACTGTTTTTAATAGATGATCTATAGATGGCGCCCTACCTAATCGCCGGACGCATCCACCATAGCCTGACCAATGATATACGCCGCGGCCACAATAGCCACCGGCAAGGTGATCTCTACCGCGCCAGTAGCTGCTGCTACGCCCACCGCCCCCGCCATCCACTTGGATGCGACGGGGGCTTTTCGTATACTGTCGGCGGACCCCAAAACGGAGGCAGCATAAATGACGGTTGAGCAACGACTTGAGCAGCTGGAGAAGCGCAGCAAGCGCCTGACGGTGGCGTTGACGATGATGGCCATGGCGGCGATTACTATCCAGTTATCCGCTTGTGGAAATGAATTTGAAGCCCAGGATGATGATGAAGAATGCCCCTTTATCTATACTGCCGCCGATTGCGCAACCGAAGCTATAGCCAAAGGGCTTCGTATCGGAGGTGAAGGGTATGACTTTGAGGGCGATTACGGTACAAAAGGCTGTTACGCCTACGACAGCGGCACCTATGAGGGCATCGCATTTTTTGGAACAGGCGGAGACCCCGCCGATATGGAGGCCGAAGCACAGACAGCCAAGGGGAAGTACCGCGTAACCGGCCCGTGTTAGAGGAGGCGAGAAGAAATCGCTGTCTTAGATTGCACCGTCAACAGACGTCTTATTTACCCCCAACGGAGGCAGCACAATGACGGTGGAGCAACGACTTGAGCAGCTGGAGAAGCGCAACAAAGCGCCTGACGGTGGCGTTGACGATGATGGCCGTGACGATCTGCGCGGTGGTGACGATGGCGGCGACGGGCGAGAAGGTTAGTGAATTCGATATCGTGACGGCGCAACGTATAATTGTGAAGGACATCAGAGTTGAGAACGATGATGGTCTCGGAGTCGTAAAGATTTCGGCAGGAGCCAATCGTGGTGGTCATTTGTTTTTGAGCAATGCTACTGGCAGGCCAATGGTGGGGCTGCTTGAATTAATAACGGGGTCTGGGGCTGTTACTATTTATGATCATCGTGGGGCTGAGAGACTCACTCTGCGAGAAAATGAGCAAGGTGGTTATATCAAGGTGAAGAACAAGACTGGCGACGTTGTAGCTGAGATCGGTGCCGACGAATACGGCAACGGCGTGGTCTATCCCGACTAAGGCTCTTGATCGATCTCGCCAGTTACTCCATCTGCTTCCACCTGGCCACCGCCAACGCCCTCGGCACTGCCGGTCTTACCCGCTTCATCCAACGCCTCGATAGCCGCACCATATCGCTCCTCGTTCGCATGGTCATAGCGCTTGGTCATCGCCGGCTGGGGTACCTCAGTCCGGAAGGCTTTTTAGCAAACCAAAAAGTCTCACCCTTAGTGGGCTAAAACAGGTAAGCCTGCCAGGAGCAAATCGGAGCGGTCATGACAATTCTTCACCTACTCAACATCTGGTTACACCGATTCCACATCCTGGATGGGGCAGGTTTAGCGGAGCAGTAGGAGCTTGCGCGTCTGTTGCTGGGTACTGGATTGCAGGCGATAGAAGTAGAGGCCGGAGGCAAGGGCGTGTTCGTTGTCGTCGTTACCGTTCCAGTTGATCACGTGCGTGCCCGCTTGGCGCATGCCTTGCGCCAGTGTTGCGACTTGCTGACCGGCGATATTGTAGATGGAGAGGTCTACAATATCGCTCGTTGGCAGGTCGAAGTGGATAACGGTGCTGCTGTTGAAGGGGTTGGGGTAGTTTTGCATGAGGGCAAAGGCTTGGGGCACTGGAGTTGTCCGTGTCTCTATAACGGCGGTATCCTCCTCTGAACACGGGCCGGTTACGCGGTACTGCCCATTGGTTGTCTGTGCTTCGGCCTCCATATCGGCGGCGTCTCCGCCTGTTCCAAAAAACGCGATGCCCTCATAGGTGCCGCTGTCGTAGGCGTAACAGCCTTTTGTGCCGTAATCGCCCTCAAAATCATACCCTTCACCCCCGATACGAAGCCCTTTTGTTAAAGCTTCAGTTTCGCAAAAGGCAGCAGTATAGATAAAGGGGCATTCTTCATGATCTTGCTGGATTACTTGCACGGGTGAAAAGCTACCCAGCCAAACCGATGATCCGGGCTCCTTGTTGTAGGCATAGAGATCTAGATTGTATTCACCAGTCTGCTGGTGATTGAAAAGAAGCAATCCATTGAAGTATCCATCGACCACATCGAAGGTAAAGTTGCTCGGACCGTCGCCATCTGCGGGGGTAAAGTTGAATTGGATTTGAGTTAGTGAGGTATCGGTCACCGTTCCGCTGACATTCAAGCTCGTTCCGGTGGTGGGCATGGCCGTCAGGGGCTTATCGAATAGGACACCCGAAAAGTTATTCGGAATCGTTAGCGTTGGGATAAAATCTCCTGATAGAGGTAGAACGATGGCGCCGACCTGGCCGGCCGCCTCGGTTTCAATCTCTATAGTGGCGATCCCCTCGCCACGGACTTCGACAAAATTCACGCCGCGTGGTCGTAGGGTTCCGGAGATGGGACCGCTTGCCAGGCTGAACTGGATCGTGGTCGGTAGGGGGAAGGCACGCCCGGGGGATGTGTGTAGATAGTCGACAGCATAATTGAGATGTGGATGGTCCACCAAGCCGTTGCCGCTGACATAAATCTGTGCTCCCCACATTGCGAGTAAGTTTTCGAACTTTTCGCCAGTGGCAGTTTCGATATTATCTCGGTCGGCTAACCCAGTTTGCGTTAAACGTCGGATCACATCTAGGCCGAACCGATCGGCTAGACTGCGCACAAATAGATAGGCGGCCCCCCGTTTTGCATTGTTGAAGCTGGCATCTCCCATTAGGCCGGCTGTTCCCGGCTGGCTGAGGAAGGCTTTGGTATACGAAGACACCGAGTGTGAATTGCAGCATGTGAGTCTTTTATTTATTAGATCCTCGCTCAAGTGCGAAAGCCCTTCGTTCAGCCAGCTCTCTTCGCCCTGGCCCGAGCGCACAATCACGTGCTGGTTAAAATTGATCAGGTGTTGCAACTCGTGGGCCATTACGTGACTTATGAATGAAGGGCTGATGTGGGGGTTCATAAACATCATGTCTGCGTTATTGCCGTTGCCGCCATTTTCTATCGGTAATACCGAGGCCGCCTGGTAGAATCCTCCAACAGGGATAGCGCTGACTAAGTGAGTGAATAGAAACAAGACTTTGCCATCTCCATCGGTGTCCGAAGGTGCGCCAAAAACATCGGTTATCAATTCGAAGTCATCGATGAATCCGTCGATTGCTTGCTGGATTTCGTCGTTACTCAGGAGTTTGACGCCTTTGAAATGCTCGTCGTTGGCTTTGAGGTCATCCTGGACGAAAGCTACGATCCGTTTATTGGCAGCTACAGCAGTCGCAAAGATCGTCTCATCAGGTACGCCACGTTCGGACCATCCTTCGAATATAAAACTGCGCTTGTCGCCCACTTGATAAGCCGCCTGGACCAATTTGGCTGCACGCCATCCCTCTGTACGGATCCGATTAGCCAGTTCACGCTCCTTACGACGCAAGGTAATTTCCACCTCGTCGCGATGGTTTATCGCGCTGCTAAGTGCTACCGGTTTGGTAGCAGGCGCCGTTCCGCCCAGTGAAAAGTTGTGGACTACGCCGGTGTCAATCTGGGTCATCTGTCCCGAATAAAGTGCTGCGACAAAGTGACCGGTCGAAAAATCCCAGGGAATGGAAATTATCCCATCGCTTCCAGCCTGGAAATGCGCTAAATCGAATCTTCGTTGTGCCGGGCGCAGACCGCTGAGGGCCACTTTCACTTCGGGTTGGAGCGGATCGTTGCTCACGACGGTCAACACGCCACTTTGATCGCCGTTGCCGCGATAAGCAACTTCTATCCCTGCGCGTCCTCCTGCTTCAATCTTTTCGGGAAAAGCCAGCACCTCGTATGGTCCCTCTATTAGTGGGGGACTCAACTCCAGATCTCGCGCACCACGGTTAAGCAGGGGAATGATAACGCTTTCGCCGGGTAGCAGGCTCAAGGCGAGGACACCGACCTGAAGATCGGGTGCGGGAGGGTCTACGGCGGTAAAGAGGAATCCTGCCATAAGGCGCCAAGAGCCTCCATCGACCAATTCCGCATACGCGTTCAATTGGATTGGGCCTAATTCGTTGGCGTGAAAACGCAATGGCAGGCGGAAACGGCCATCTTCGATCGAGGCTTGGAGATAACGGGATCTTCCCTGAGACTCAAGTTCAAAGTTAAAACTGCGGATATGATTAGCTACGGTACCCTCAAGGAGTAAGAGTCGGTCGATAGTCAGTTCGTTACTCAAAGGTGCATCCAGGACAATACCCGAAAAAAAATCCACCGGCAGTAGGATTTCGCCTTGTCCTTGGAGTATTTTAATGGGTGAAAAGCTGCCCAGCCAAGCCCATGATTCGGTCTCTTTGTTGAATACCCAAATGTCCAGATTGTATTCGCCAGCCTGCCCGTGGTTGAGCAGCAGATTACCGTCGAAGCGCCCGTCGGTCACATCGAAAAACCATTGGATCGGATCACCGCCGCTTGCGGGTGTCAGGTTAAAATTGATTTGGTTCAGGGTGGTATCGGTCAATATACCACTGACATTCAGGCCCGTTCCGGTGGTGAGCTGATTCGACAGCGGCTTATCAAGGATGAGTCTCTGAAAATAGGTTGCCGGCAGTAGGATTTCGCCTTGTCCCTGGAGTATTTTCATGGGTGAAAAGCTGCCCAGCCAAACCCATGATTCGTCCTCCTTGTTGTAAGCAAAGAGGTCCAAATTGTATTCGCCAGCCTGCCCGTGGTTGAGCAGCAGATTGCCGTCGAAGCGCCCGTCGATCACATCGAAGGTAAGGTAGATCGGATCACCGTCACTTGCGGGGCTAAATTTGAATTGGATTAGAGTTAGTGAGGTATCGGTCAATATACCACTGACATTCACGCTCGTTCCGGTGGTGAGCTGATTCGACAGCGGCTTATCAAGGATGAGTCTCTGAAAATAGGTTGCCGGCAGTAGGATTTCGCCCTGTCCCTGGAGTATTTTCATGGGTGAAAAGCTGCCCAGCCAAACCCATGATTCGTCCTCCTTGTTCCGAGCAAAGAGGCCCAGTCCGTATTCGCCAGCCTGCCCGTGGTTCAGCTGCAGATTCCCTTCGAAGCGCCCGTCGATCACATCGAAGGTAAGGTAGATCGGATCACCGTCGCTTGCGGGTGTCAGGGTAAAATTAATTTGGTTTAGGGTCGTATCGGTCAATATACCACTGAGGCGAATCGCTTCCCCCGTGGTAAAACTGGTCTGCAAAGGGGTGTCCAACGTTAGGCCAGTGAAGTGGTCCATTGGGAGAGCGGACTCACTCTCCTCTTCTGCCAGTCCAGGTAGGTTGAATCGGATCCCTTCCCTGAAAATGGCATCCTGAAATACCTGCCTCAGCTGCGCCTTGAGTCCATCTGGTTCCGCCACGTGATCGATCGCGAGGCCTGAGAAGTGGGGAGGGGCATTGAGGCAAAAAGCCCAAGATACTCCTCCGGCGTAGGTCTCCACGTGGAGAGCAGAGCCGAAACTCCCCCCGTGCATGAACTGTATGACCTGACCCGCCCACTGGTCTCCACTGGCCTCGGGGATGGCCATCTCGGGATTTTGTGCTATACCAACAAAGCCCAGAGCATAATATCCATTGTTGTCTGGGAAAGCGTATGCGTACTTGCTCCCTACCATGCTCTTGATGGTCTCTGGTGTGAGTCCTATTTTGCATGGTCCACCCATAATTCCAGAGAGAAGATCCGCTCCCAGAAGTGCTAGGTCAGCAGCGCTGCCCTTCCATCCTCCACCACCTTCGAGACCAATTTCCTTATTCCCCTGGGCCCCTTTTCGTCCTCCCCATAAGTACTTCCAGTACAAGTTGCTCTTGTCAGGTTTGATCTGACCAGGTCGGGTTGGAGCGTACATCGGCACCTCTCCAGGGTGCTGTTGATACATGGACGAAACCACTGGCCCGATGCGCCCGAGCGGCTGCCATATTCTCGCTCTGACGTAGTCCTCGTAGGTGAATCCGGATACTTTTTCGATGATTCGGCAGACGATATTAAAGGTGGTGTTGGTGTACTCGTACTGTGAGCCAGGATCCCGATCTAGTTTCTTCTGGGCTAGGGTGCGAATCGTCGACTCGATCGATCGGGTGTCGTCATACCCGGTACCCATCCCTCCACCATCAGAGAGTCCGGCGGTGTGGTTCAGGCACATACGGAGGGTGATGTTCTTGACTCTCTCGTCGGCGACGGGGCCGTCCCCACCGAGAACCTGGAAGACTGGAGTATCCATCTCGAGTTTGCCTTCCTGGACCAGAGACATTACAGCAACGGAGGTAATCGACTTGCTTATGCTCCCAAAGTACAGCAGGGCGTCGGCCGACATAGGTCTCGCCTCCGGATCGGTTACGTCAGCTACACCGAAAGTCCTGGAGTAAACTAGCTTTCCGTCTTTGGCCGCGGCAAGTTGGACACCTCCTGGAAGACCTCGACTTTTGACGTATCCCTGGACTACTTCGTCGAGCTTCCTGGCCCAGGAAGCATCCCCGGCTTCGTCGAAAGACTTGACCGGAACTTCGATCCACTCCACCGCCGGAAAGACGTCCTGTTGCAGTCCTCTGGACTGCGTCCACGACATGGGGAAGGCCTGGCCGTAAGAAGGGTAGTCGACATTAAGTTCCTCGTTGCCCTTAGCCTCTGAGACTTGCTCCATTTTGAAGAGAATCCTACCATTCCCCCCCTCCTTTCGGACTACAGAGGTGCCACCCATATGCTTCCCAGACGCTGACACTTGGCTATAGGCCACGGGCACAGCCCACTGCAACAACACGAGGAAAATCAGAATGGCAAAGGCCGATATTTTTTCAGTCAATAGATAAGTCGCTATGTTTTAGAGAAATTTAGACGCATTCAGCTACCCCAATACTCGGTTTGCTAAAGAAATCGAGAATTCTGAAGGGCCGTTTAAATCTGTGCAGGAGATATGATGGAAAAGGATCAAGCCTTAACTAGTATGCAGATATTCTATAGAGTTGTCGCGTATTAAGAGAAATAGGCTGGATAACTCGCTGAAAAACAACACATTTACGACAATTCAGATGGTAGATATCGTAAATTGTTGTCATTACAGTATTTAATAGCTATTTTTTGCTTATAACGCGACATGTCTTATATAATTTATGAAAGATCTTCTCCTAAGACAAGATACCATTGGCAACTGAAGCTTCAGGGCAAGGTCAAATCAAAAAAGTGGTAAGCCCTGCGCAGAAAAAGTCGGCTGTTGCGCACGCAGTGCACCAACGGCTGTGCTCGGTGCGAAGGGCGCACCTACTTGACTTGCCCCGATCGACTATCGATATGTGCCGAAGCCGTTGAACGGTCGCCAGGAGCAACTCTACCAACAGATCATCGCTTTATCTTGGCAATATCCGCGCTATGGCTACCGCCGTATCTGTGCCTTGCTGGCAAGAGAGGGTTGAAGATATCCATCAGGCTACTTCGAGGGACCAGCGCGCGATGATACGACGACCCGTTGTTGACGCGGTAAAGCGTATTTTTTTGACCGACTTAGAAACTTTCGATACGTTGCTCATCACAGGATCTTTGGGAAGAGGGGGAGCGTTTCTGTCCAGAAAACTACTGCCCAATCTAACTGGAAAGCCTGTCTTGTTTTCACTCATAAATTAAAATAAAGCCGGTAGATTATGGAGATTGAAAAAATTTTCACCACCCTTCCTTTTATCATATTCCCGCTTGTCATTACACTTCTGGTTTATCATTATAGGAGGCGAAAAAAGAAACTCGCGGCGATTGCGGAGAAATTCAATCTCCACATGAGTGGTGGTGCCATTTCCACAGTGACACTGTCAGGCGTCTATCAGGGAACGGATGTCTCATTTCAATTTCGACCTGGATCAAAACATTCTCAACCCCAGTTTATCGCCCGAATCAATTGCTCATCATCATATACAGTTACTCTCCAACCCCAAACGGCATTTACCGGTTTGAAGGAAAAACTGGGGATGACAAAGGATGTCGAGATTGACGACGATATTATTGACAGGATGTTCGAGATAAGCGTTGAACCGGAGAGTCCCAGCAGTGAGTTTCTGAAAAAAATGGACGTAAGACAATTGCTTCTGACGCTGGACAATGACCTTTCGACTCTGACTCATTTGATTATTGAGACCGGGTTTATCGAATATAGCCGGAAGTATTCCGAGTCCGAACTGTCAGAAGGATGGTTTCGGGGTCAGGTCGATTTTATGGTCCAGCTGATGCGACTGGCTGGCGGTGAAGCGCCTGAACCGATCCCCCGAACAGATGAACCGCAATAAGGAGAAATATATGTTAGTGGCAGCTACAAGCTGGCGTTATCTTGCATTGTTCGTCGGAATCTGCTCGGCGCGAGGGGGGAGAAGTCGCACGTAGTCCTAATAGTGCGGGCAACAAACCTGCCGATTTCGATGTGGCCCCCGTTATAGCTCTAACGTGTCCTATGTGCGACAAATTCACGTCAATTCAGCATCGGCCTGTAGGCGGAATACAAATAGCACGCGATAAAACACTTAACGAACAATAAATTGACGACCCTATTAGGCGCGATATTTTAAAAAAGCGACGGCCTTCTTTGCCAAGGAGTCGTCATGAGATATCGCTTTATCGAGCGGGAACGAGTCCATTATCGAGTGACGGTGTTGTGCCATGTATTGGCTGTTCCTCGCAGTGAGTACTACGCTTGGCGACAACGCGGTGAAAGTCCACGTGCGATCGAAAATCGACACTTGCTGGAGCGTATCCGCTTGATCTACACCCGCTCCGAACAACGGTAGGTAGTCCGCGCATCCATGATGCATTACAAAACCAGGGCGTGCGGGGGGACGCGACCGCGTCGCACGTCTGATGCAACAGGCCGGACTCCGTGCCCGCAAGAGTCGACGGCGGTTTCGTGCGACGACGGATAGTCGGCATGCTCATCCGGTAGCCCCGAATCGACTGCACCGTAATTTTACGGCCAATCGCCCTAATGGAAAATGGGTGGCCGATATCACGTATGTGCCGACCCGAGAAGGATGGCTGTATTTGGCCGTAGTCATGGACCTGTATGCTCGAAAAGTCGTCGGTTGGGCGATGAATTCGCGCATGAAAGAGGATCTGACCAAGGCCGCGCTGGATATGGCATTGCGCCAACGATGCCCCACCGATCGCTTGTTGCACCATTCGGATAGAGGGCGGCAGTATGCCAGTCGCGGCTATCGCCGCCTGTTGCTCCACCATCGAGTTCGTCGCTCGATGAGCCGCAAAGGCAACTGTTGGGACAATGCACCGATGGAGAGTTTCATGGCTACGTTGAAAACGGAATTGATTCATCACCAAGATTTTCATACGCTACAAGAAGCGCGACAAGCCATCTTCGAATACATTGAAGTGTTTTACAACCGGCAACGATCCCATTCCGCGTTGGGATACAATACACCGGTCCAGTACGAACAGAATTTTGAACCATCAATCATTGTCCATTAAAACAAAGCAAGTCCAGATACGAGGCCGTCATTTATAAGGACACCCCTTATGGACCCCCTTCACACGCATGCGAACTACTTGCAAGAGTCCCTCAAACTGATGGTCTGCTACGTCCGCGAGCTAACCTGCCGCCGTGAACCGCCCGTGCCGATAGATGAAGCGCTCGAATTGCGGACCGATATCCTGCGTAGGACGATGCATTTCGACGGTCGCCACCCCGCCTATAGCCTCGAGCCAGCCAACGCAGCTTGGGACGGATTGAGGGCACAACTCGCCGAACGCATCTTCGCCCACACCGATGTCGCCGACACCGACGCGCTCGAAACCGAGTGCTGGACCATCCTCCAGCCGCTCGTTGAACCCATCGCGCGCGAACACTACGAGCGTTCCCTGCAAGCCGGCCAAGGCCCCTATCAATGCTGGAGCTTCGACACCAGGGCGAACGACCCCGGCGCTATCACCCTGCACGTCCGCAACGCCTACCGGCCCGCCTCCCCATTTTCCGCCGCATATCGCCCGCAACTCGTCGAAAGTCTATTGCGTCTGCTGCACGACGCCCCGGCCGCCCACCCGGCCGCCACTCGGCTGCGCTGCGGTTCCTGGCTCAACCAGCTACCGCCCTTTCTCTCCCTGTTCCCCCCATCGTGGAGCGCCTCGTTCGTCGCAAGCGATTATTCGAGCGGCACCTACGGCCATTGGGGCCAGTATATGGACCACCGCGGCGCCTTCCACCAGCACAATGGCGCGGCACTCCGCCGCACGGGCCGACACCCCTATGCGGCCGGCACCTGCCAGTGCGATATCGCAGAAGTAATTCGACACCTGCGAGAACAAAGCGTATGATTTTCGTTTATGGCTGCGAAAGCTATTTCTGACGAGGCCGCACACTCAGCCAATAAGCACCGTGTCCTCTCGTTCGATACGCTGGCGCATCTCGGCGAACTCCCGCGAGCCATCGTCATCCCAATACTCCGTCTCGACAGGCGCGGCATAACTCATCGGCAGCGCGCCGCTCCAATCCGGCCGCACCATAAAATGCGGCTTGTCCGGCGTCACGAGATTATACATCCGCGTTCCGTTTTTGAACGTGTTCTTAATTATCCAAGCCTCGGGTTCGGGTGCCTTGGCGCTCTGATATCTTTCCAATGCCTCCCGATCCAAGGTCAGCCCCAGCCCTGGCTCCTCCGGCACCCGTATAAAGCCGTTGACCGGCTGTAACCTTTCCTCAACCACATCACCGGCCAAACTTTCGGTAGCACTGACTGAGTGAAAGGTCGCGGTGGGAAAGGCCGCCATCATGTGCGCGACCATCGTGCGCGTGATCTGACCGCCGGTATTCTGCAGCATAAAAGGGCTGCCGCCGGCGGCAAAGAGCCCGGCACGGCGCACCGATTCGCCGATGGTATAATGCCCCAACATATAGGCATCGGCCGGCCCCATCAGTATCTCGTAGGTCGCCCGCATCGGGAAATGGTGCAGTACGATCGGTCGCTTGGCCCGTCGCCGCAAATCGATATAACCCTCGATATCCTCCCCCGGCAGCGGATCTTCGAAACAACCGGCGATTGCATACTCGGCCAAGCCATCCAACAACTCGGGCATATGGTCGTCGGTCCCGTGCATGGTGAAATCGTAGTGCAGCTTAAAACCCGGCGGCGCCACCGCCTGCATCGCCTCGGTTTGCGCAAAAACATTCTCAAAGGGCGAAAGGTGGAACTTCATCCAGGTATGCCCCTGCCCCGCCAGATTCTCCACCGCCGCCGCCATCCGCTCCGGATCCGTCGCCACCGTCCACCCCGCCACCGGCACCCAACTGCGCTGCTTCGGCCCGAAGAGCTTATACACCGGCACCCCCGCGGCCTTGCCCATTAAATCGTACATCGCCGTGCCCAGGGCCAGAGAAGTCTCGTCCCCCACCCACTCGAACGGATTCGTCCCGATATACCGGTCGATATCTTCTTGCGACGCCGGCGACCCGCCCTCCCCCAAACCAACTAGCCCATTGTCCGTATGCGCGACATAAATCGTCCGCTGCCTGCTAAAATAATAATGGCTCAACTCATGGACCCGCCGCTCGTCGTAATCGAGGGTCACTTCGTGCATTTCAATCTCAGTGACGCGCATAAGTCCTCCATTTCATATTGTAAAAGTCCACCAACTGTCCCACATTAACCCTCTATATACTGAATCGTGCGCCGAATAGCGATTAATTAAATGAAGGAGAACCTAGACCGCACACCCAGGAACGCCATGACACAGACCACCGGACGCGACATCAAATAAATTCTCTACAACACCATCGCCGCCTACAACGACGGCGACCCCGATGGATCGTTCGCTTCGCCTAGGTGCCCGTAACCACCCGGGCAAAAGAAGCTGCAGCTTCACTTAGCCTTGATAGGAATAACTATGTCACCCTATACCTTGCTCATCGCCGGATGCGGCAGCGCCGGCCGCGCCGTCGCGCAAGTCGCCACTCAAGACGGCCGCGGCCAAATCACCGCCCTCGTCGACCCGCAACCGCGCCAGCTCGAAAAACAACTAGCGCACTACCCCGCCGCTATAACGGGTACGGACTTCGCCGTGTTGCTCAAAGAAACTCAACCCGATGTCGTCGTCATCGCCGGCCCCGACCATTTGCACGCCGACCAAACCCTGCTTGCACTCGAACATAACTGCCACGTCTTAATAGAAAAACCACTCGCCACCACCGTCTCCGACGCCCGCCGCATCGTCGAGGCGGCCGAGGCTTGCGACCGCCATGTGATGACCGACCACACAATGCGCTATATGCACCCTTGGGGCCCGATGGCCCGTGCGGCCCAAGCGGGCCAAATCGGCGAGATCTTCTTTATCCAGGGAGACTATATCCACGATATGTGGAGCTATTACGCCGCAGAAGGTTCGAGCCACACCCCTTGGCGCGCCGACCGGACAAACCCCCAGAATATTCTGCTCGGCGGCGGTTGCCATCCGATAGACTTGATGTTATGGACCATCGACAGCCCAGTAGAAGAGGTCTTCGCCTACGCCAATAAAATGACCGTGCCGGAATTCCCCTCGGACGATTGCTATATTCTAAGTTTGCAATTTGCCAGTGGCGCACTCGGCAAGGTCTTCGTCACCAGCGGTTGCTCGGGCCACGGCATGGGCGGCGGCATGTTAGCGGTCTACGGGTCGGAGGGTTCGCTATGGCAGGGGCAGTTGCATCGACGGGGCGAGGAACCGGTGACCTTTGACGAAGAGCCCAGCGAAATCGTCGGCGGCCACGGCTGGGCCGATGCAGTGGTGGATTTTCTCGATGTGCTCGACGGCAAAATGAGCAATCCCATTCCGGCGCGTTTCGGTGCCAAGACCGTAGCGGTCTGCGAGGCGGCCTTCGCGTCGATTGAGAGCGGGGAACCAGAGCGCCCGGAAAAATTTTAAAGCGAGAACTTCACTTATCGTTCTCCGTTTCATCTGCCCTACTTAGACGACAGCCTTCGCCTCATTATCCACCCCCACCGCCTCCGCCACGTGCGCGTAGCCATCCCGCGCCAAAAGCCGCGCCAAACCTGCGTTGATCTCGCGTACAATACCCGGGCCCTTGAACACCAACGCTGAATAGAGCTGCACCAGCGAAGCCCCTAGCCGGATCTTGCGATAGGCATCCTCCGCCGACGAGATCCCACCCACACCGATAATCTTGTGCCGCGTCCGGTCGATGCGCGCATACCAGAAACGCAGCGCCTCGTCAATCATCTCCCGCACCGGCCGCCCGCAGAGCGTGCCGGGCAACGGGTCGACTTCGGCGGCCGGCGACTTAAGCGGATAGTCCTTGCCCGGCGGCAAGTTGAAGACGAACCCTTTGACAAAATCGAAGGAGTCGACCGCCTCTAGCATGCGCGCCATGCGCGCCGGGTCGACATGCGCGGTAAACTTGAGGAAGACCGGAGGCAAATCATCGATCACCGCGTACTCCCGCAGCAGATCGCGCAAATGCCCGCCGCCGTCAAAAGGACTGATGCCCCCGGTCGTATTCGGACAATTGAGGTTCAGCGCAATATAATCGGCGCGTCCGACAAAGGGCTTCACCGCCTCGGCGAATTCCGCCACCACAGCCTCCGCCGCGACCGGCCGCCCCGTATTCGTCTCGACGAGATTGATGCCCAAGGGCGCATCCGTCGGCCGCCCGGACACGCGTTCAGCTACAACTTCGGCCCCGTCGTTAGGCACACCATAATAGACCACCACCGCCTCGTCGAGCGGCAAACGGAAAAGCCTAGGCCGCGCATTGCCCTCTGAGGCGTGCGCCGACACCGACCCGACCTCGACAAAGCCAAAGCCCATCGCCGCCAACGCCTGTATCACCCGCCCGTTCTTGTCGAAACCCGCCGCCATGCCCAGCGGATTGGCAAAGCGCAACCCGCCAACCTCGGTGGCTAAGCGGCTATCCGCGAAGGAAAAAAGGCCCTTGAGCAGATTGCGCCCAGCGGCCGAAGCGCCCACGCGCTCGCCGAGATCCATCGCGCGCTCGTGGATCCACTCCGGATCACAGCGGAATAAAAGCGGCCGCACCATATGCCGATAGACACTCATATACTCATTGCCATTTCATCGTTGGGATTTAATGCGTAAGCTATGCTATTACAGATCGAATTTCAACGGCAGGTTTCTACGTTATGCACCCCAAAGTCACCGACCTCTGCGCCCGCGGATACTGCGTGCTCGAATCCGTCTACGGCGAGAACGAACGCCGCCAGATCCGCCGGATCCTCACCGACGCCTGGCAGCGCGCCAGCGAACCGCCGATGGGCGGACGCTTTGGCTTCGTCATGCACCCGCTACTGAAATACGCGCCCGAAATGGCGCCTTATTATTTAAAAAATGAGATACTCGACCTGCTCGCCCTGGTGCTGCAGGATGAAGTGAGATTAGCGCACAGCGGCGCCCTGCTCTGCGACGAAACCCGCGACTTTTGCGACTGGCATTACCACCTCAACACCGAACACCGCAGCGAAGAGGTTATGTGGGATTTGCAACGGCTGGACCACCTAGGTCATTTCGACCGCGTGCTCTGTAATGTCTATCTCGACGGCTCGAACGACGACGTCGGCCCGCTGGTCGTCAGTCCGCGTCGCCTCACCGACCCTTGGGCTCCGGCCAGCCTAGAACGCCAAGGCGACTGGCCCGGCCAAGAGGTGGTCTACTGCCCGCCCGGCTCGGCCATAGTTTTCGACACCGGGCTCTTCCACTCGGCCCGTCGTCCGCAAAAGCCCGGCCGCCGCTTTCTTTGGGGTGGCCACTACCAGGGTCACCACAACACGGTGCCACACCGCGAAGACAATCGCTACGACGGTCCTGAAATGTCCGATTACCAAAAACGGTATCCACTCTTTCGGGGCTAAATAGCCCTATTGCAAATAGCGAATCCGCTTGTTGACGTCAGTATTTATCGAGTGATAGGGCAACATCAGATTGCCCGAGTCGAAAAGCGTGTGGCGAATATGCTCCACATCGTCGTGCCCTATCGCCGAAGTGAATATCGGCAACAAATAATCGATGCCAACCTGCGATGGTTTCATCCGCTCTTCGTCGTAAAACGAAGCGTGCATCGGCCGCGCGTGGATCTGCCCCCAACGGTCGCGCAAGCGATGTCCTGCAACACTGTCCACATAAAAGCCCTGCTCGCGCCCCCACTGCAGCACCGCCACCGCGTTATTCTGCCCTTCTTGCAGCATATCCACCGCCTTGCCACCAAGCTGCGAGGCATAAAAACGATCAAAGAGCACCGGGCGTCCGCCACGCTGCGTATGCCCCACTTTGCGAACGAAGATGGCCGCGCTGGCCGACTCACCACGGCGACGCGAGCTAAAATAGTCGTCGCCTATGCGCTCGATCAACATCGCGCGCAACGACTCGGCGGCCCCACTGAGTACGATATTACCCGCCGGGTCGGTCGTCTGCTGCGCCGCGCCCAATTCGTTGCCCTCTTCATCGACGATGCCCTCGCCACACACGATCACCACATTTTTCTGCAAATCGTAGAGATCCTTGATGCGTTCGACCAGCGGGTCGATATGCACTGGGCACTCCGGTACCAACACGATATCGGGACGTCCATAGGCCGAACCCAGCGCGATATAACCCGAGTGGCGCCCCATCACCTCAATAATCGCGATGCGCCGGTGGCTCTCCGCCGTGGTGCGCACCCGCTCGACTCCCATCGCCGAATCGAAGACGGCGGTGGCATAACCAGGCGTGACATAGTTGACCATGTGTTCCTGGTTAAAAACGAGCTTCGATTCCTTGCGATAATAAGCGTCGTCATCGTCGCGATACCACTCGTCGGGTTCGCTCGGATAATTGAGTCCGAGGTCGTTGTCGATGGTTTTCGGTGCCAGGACCACCGGCAGACGTTCGGTGAGAGGCTGCAGACCATTGAGCGTGCCGTCGCCGCCGATACAGATCAGCCCCTCGACGCCAAGCTGATCGAGACGGACGAGGATCTGGTCGACCAACGCTGGGTCGTCGCCGGGCAGATAATCGCGCGACGCGCCCAAACCCGTGCCACCCAACGTGGCGTCCAATTCGGGTATAACCTGTAACAGAGGGTTGAGATGCACATGCGGCAACCGCGGGTTGAGCAAGCTGCTGAAGCCCTTGATAAAACCAAATATCTCCATGCGTAGTTGACTCGCGCGCAAAACCGCACCGTAGATCGTGGCGTTGAGCGCGGGCGTATCCCCGCCAGCGGTGAGAACCCCGATTCGCTTCATGTGCATCCTTTTGTATAAATAAGTGGTCCCTTAAGTATAACTGCATTCCTGCAAATACACACTCAAACGCTCAAAACGATTGCACCAGGCAGCTACTATAAGTAAACTCCCTCTCCCACCCGACGACAGGACCGCTGACCATGCCCCTCGAACTCATCGCCGATGCCCCCGGCCACGCCATTCTCTCTCCCTATGAAGAACCACTCCTCGCGCCCAATGAAGTCCGCATAAAGAGCCTCTTCAGCTCAGTCAAACACGGCACCGAGTTGCGCGGCTTCCGCGCCGACACGCCCGACGCCTCCGACCGCTGGGACCGCGAGCTGCGCCTGCACCGCCGCGGCGAATCGACCGGTGATTCCTTCCTGCACAACCTCGGTAATATATGTTTGGGTGTTGTCACTGAGGTCGGCACCGAAGTCGAAACGCTGAAAATAGACGACCGGGTCTTCGCCCACTTGCCCATCCGCGAAACACATACCATCTCGGCCACCCGCCTGCAAAAAGCACCTGAAGACGTCTCACCTCAAGCCATCATGTACTGGGACCCGGCGGACTTTGCCCTCGGCGCGGTGCGCGACGGCCCGGTGCGTTTGGGCGATAGGGTTGCGGTCTTCGGCTTGGGGGCCATCGGCCTAATGGTGGCGCAGGCGGCGCGTCTTTGCGGTGCCCGCTGGGTGGTCGCAGTCGACCCCATTGAGCGGCGGCGCGCCGCCGCCCTGCGCCACGGCGCCGACTTGGCTCTGGACCCCTCAGAAGTCGACGCCGGTCTACAGATCAAACAGTTAACCGACAAGACCGGCGCCGATATCACCTTCGAAACCAGCGGGTCCTACCGCGCCTTCGAAGACGCGATACGCTCCACCTGCTATGCCGGCACCCTCGTCTCGACCGCCTACTACCACGGCGATCAAGGCCTGCGCCTAGCCGGCGAGTGGCACCGCAACCGCATCCAGGTCATCTCCAGCCGCGCCTGCAGTGAGCCTCTGCCGCAAGCCAGTTGGACCTTCGCCCGTATCCGCGAAGAGTCGCTGGCGCTGCTGGTCGAAGGCCACCTCAATGCCGACGACCTCGTCGACCCCATCGTGCCTTTCGCGCAAGCCGCCGACGCCTACCACGAAATCAACGAACACCCCGAGCGCTCAATCAAACTCGGCATCGACCACACGCAGTAACAATAAGGAACCTAAGATGACCGACAATCTACACTGGCATGACCTCACGACCCTAAGCATAGAGGGCAAAGGCTGGACCGACACCCGCAATTTCTACGACCGCCTGCCCGTCCGCGCCGAAGGCACCGTGCGCGACCCGGTGTGGAACCTCAGCCGCGACAGCGCCGGAATCTGCGCCCGCTTCACAAGCGACGCCACTGCGATCCACGCGCGCTGGAGCCTGCGCAAAGAATCGCTGGCCATGGTGCACATGCCCGCCACCGGTGTCAGCGGCGTCGACCTCTATGTCCGTATGGACGACACCTGGCGCTGGCTCGGCACCGGCCGCCCGGAGGCCTTTCCCGACAACGAAGCCCAACTCTGCGGTGACCTCCCCAAAGGCCAGCGCGAGTACATACTCTACCTGCCCCTCTACAATGGCGTAACTTCCGTAGAGCTCGGCGTACCCAAAGCCGCCTCGCTCGAACCTATGCCCACCCGCGATACGCGGCCCGTCGTCTTCTACGGCACCTCAATCACCCAGGGCGGCTGCGCCTCGCGGCCGGGCACCTGCCACCCAGCCATACTCGGCCGCATGCTCGACCGACCCGCGATCAACCTCGGTTTTTCCGGCAATGGCAAAATGGAACGCGAAGTCGCCGAATTATTGGCCGAGCTGGACCCAGCCCTCTACGTCATCGACTGTCTACCCAATATGACAGCCGACGAGGTTGCAGTGCGCGCCCCCGAACTAGTGCGCATTCTGCGCGCAGCCCATCCCGAAACACCGATCCTACTCGTCGAGGACCGCACCTACTCCGACGCTTTTTTACATCAGGACCGCGCCGAACGCAATCGCAGCAGCCGCGCCGCACTGCGCCAAGCCTTCGCCGAATTACAAAACGTAAACGACCTACATTATATGGAAGGTGAACAGCTGCTCGGGGCCGACGGCGACGACACCGTCGACGGCTCGCACCCAACAGATTTAGGTTTCAGGCGCCAGGCCGAAGCCTTTTACCCGCTGCTCTCGGAACTATTAGCCGGCCGCACCTAACGCCGGGCCCATGCATTTTTTGCCATATAGCCGGCCCCATATCAACACTTAAATCATCCAGGAACTCGTTCATGCCCGAAAGCACCGGCACCCCGATTCCCATTTCCGAGAACTTCCCCGTTGCCTGGCCGGATCCGCAGGACAAAACGCTTGCCTGGCAACGGGAATACATGCACTGCCCCGAAGCCATGCCGGCGCTGGCCGGAGATTTCTGGTTGACCGTCTGGAATGGCATGGATCACTCGCGGGAATACAGCGGCGCACCCAGGCAAGCCCTGCTGTGCTGGATCAATAACTATATCTACATGGCATTCAAGCTGACGGTCGAGCCCGACGAAGAAGAGGCGGCTAATAAAAAGGCCGAAGAGGCACGAGCGGCCTTTGGCGAAAACGTGCAGACGCATTGGCAAGAAGAATTCCTGCCGGAGATCCAAGATTATATCGAGCGCTGGGACCGCTTTGACCTCGAAGCGGCATCGACCACGCAATTGCAACAGCATATGGACGAGACCTGGGACTGGCTATTGCGAATATGGACCCTGCACTTTCGCCTCGACTCCGGGCACGGACGCGAAACCTTCACCAATTATTACAAAGAGCTCTTCGGCGAGGATTGCGATCTTGCCGTCGTCCGTCGCCTGGTACAAGGGCTGCCTAACAAGACAACGGCAATGGGCCAGGCCCTATGGGATTTGAGCCAGCGCCTGCCGCGTGAATTCGCTGAGACCATCAACGAAAACTCAGCCGACAAAATCCGCGCCGCATTGGAGCGATCGACTATAGGTAAAGACTTTCTCGCCGCACTCGACGAGTTCCTCGCCGCCTTCGGTCACCGAGGCAACCACTGGGGGTTGCAATATCCCACCTGGATCGAAGACCCGACGCCGGTATTCGTCATGCTGCGCGGCTACCTGTCCACCGAACGCGACCCGGAAGCTGTATTCACAGCGCAGACAGCCGAACGCGAACAGGCTCTGAGCGAAGTACGCGGACAATTGCAGGGCTATCCGCAAACAGCGCGGGACCGCTTCGAAAAACTGCTCGACCTCGCCCACGTTTCCGAAATGCTGCGCGAAAACCACAACTTCTGGATCGATTATAGCTGCACCAGTCGGGTGCGCCGCTTAATGCTCGCGGCCGGTCGCCGTCTGGTCGCGGCCGGTATCATAGTGTCCGCCGAAGATGTGCTGCACTTACATGTAGACGAAGTCCGCACCGCATTCGCTAATAATCTGAGCGAAGATCTGCGCGCTTTAATCGCCTCCCGACAGACCGCATTAGAACAATTTAGCGCCATCGAACCACCGCCCCACCTTGGCGTCGAACCGCCGCCGGAAGACACCGACACGACCAGCGAACCACCGCCACCCGACGAGCCCGGACTACTGCGCGGCCAACCCGGCGCACCGGGCACTGCGTGTGGTCCCGCCAGAATAGTGACCTCCATCGCCGACGCCCACACCCTAGCTGCCGGCGAAATCCTCGTCGCGCAGTCAACCGGCCCCTCCCTCACCCCGCTCTTCGCCATCGCGGGCGGGCTCGTCACCGAAATCGGCGGAGCCTTGAGCCACTGCGCCGTCGTCGCACGCGAATATCGCGTCCCGGCCGTCGTCAGTTTGAGCGACGCCCGCCGACAAATCGCCGATGGCCAGTGGATAGAAATCGACGGCGACGCCGGTACGGTGCGGCTTGTAGAGTAGGCCGCGTAAATACAATACACCCTGCCCACATCACGCCCCGGACCCAACAAAGGCGCATTCCGCCAATGGCGATCCCCCGTCTCGCAAATAGCGGCTTTTGCCCGCCGAATACCCCTTGCCCCCAAGACTTGCTCCGGTCTTCTCTATCTTACTATACTTTAAGCTCGCAATAGAGACTTCCTCTCTCTGGTTAGGCAAGCAATGTCGGCACCGCAAAACCCCAACATCATATTTATCATGGCCGACGACATGGGCTACGGCGATGTGGGCTGTTATAACCCCCAGTCGAAGATCCCCACCCCGAATATGGACCGCCTGGCCCACGAGGGTATGCGCTTCACCGACGCGCATTCGCCCTCCGCCGTCTGCACCCCGACGCGCTACGGAGTCCTCACCGGCCGCTATTGCTGGCGTTCCGCTCTCAAAAGCTCAGTGCTCTTCGGCTACGAGCCGCCCTTAATCGAACCCGAAAGACTAACCGCCGCCTCAATGCTCAAAGCCGCCGGCTACCACACTGCCTGCATCGGCAAATGGCACTTGGGCTTGGGCTACTCGGCTAAAGCAGGCGAAGATATCGATTTCGACCGGCCCCTGCCCTGGGAAAACGCCGAGCGCGAATTCGAAGAGAAAATCGATTTCTCCCAACCCCTCAAAGGCGGGCCCACCGAACTCGGCTTCGACTATTTCTACGGCACCTCCGGCTGCCCTACCTGCCAGCCGCCCTATGGTTTTATCGAGAACGACCGCTTCGTCATCGAACCGAGCGTCTACCACGACGACCCCGTCTTTACCAGTCGTCCAGGCATGATGGCTCCCCGTTGGCGCCATCAGAACGCCGACCCTGAAATCGCCCGCAAAGCCGTCGAATATATCGAGCAACGCGCACAAAACCCAGCAGAGCCCTTCTTCCTCTACCTTTGCTCCGACGCCCCGCATGAACCTTGCGAAGAAAGCGTCGTGCCCGAGTTCGCCCGCAACAAAAGCGATGCCGGCCCGCGCGGCGACCTGGTCTGGCTCTTCGATTGGATGGTCGGCCAGGTGATCGACGCGCTCGAAGTCAGCGGCCTGGCCGACAATACCCTGCTCGTCGTCACCAGCGACAATGGCGCATTGCCCGGCGACCGCACCGGCCCAGTCTCCTACAATACCTACCGTCATCAATCCTGCGGCGACTTGCGCGGTTACAAATCCCATATCTGGGAAGGTGGACACCGCGAACCCCTGCTCGCCCGCTGGCCCGAGCATATCCCCGCGCACTCGACCAGCGACGAATTGGTCTGTCTGACCGACTTTATGGCCACTTGGGCGGGCATCTGCGACTACGAACTGCCCGAAGACGCGGCCGAAGACAGTTTCGATCTCTGCCCGGCGTTATGCGGCGAGCGAATCGGTAAACCACTGCGCCCCGACCTGGTGCATCACTCGGGCGATGGCGTTTTCTCGCTGCGCCAATCGGAGTGGAAATGTATTTTCGAGACGACCGGCTCAGGCGGCTGGCCGCCGCCGGTGGGCGCAGTGCCCGTGCCCCGGACTCCTGGCCAACTCTACAATCTTTTTGACGACCCCGGCGAGCAACACAACCTGTGGGATATCCGTCCTCGGGTCGTCGCCGAACTGACAGAGATATTGGGAACGTACAAGAAGGCCGGCCGCAGCGTTTCGAGAAAGCGCTCATGAGCAGGTTCTTCCCGCTGCTATTGCTCCCCTTCCTATTAGGTGCCCACCAAGCCGCGGAAGCCCCCCTACCCGATAGCAAATTCCCCGCCGAAGTCATCGCGGCAAACGGCAAAAAAATTGACGTCGCTAAACTCGCCAAAAACCAACGTGTCGTTGTCGTGACGCTGAAGGCCACCTGGTGCCAGGTCTGCCAACAACAGCTCATACGCATCAAAAAACAACTCGACCGAATCGAACACTGCTCGGTGAGTTTCCTCGTGCTCTCGCCCGGGCCCGCCGACGAGCTCAGGGCGATACAGAAAAACACCGGTTTCCCCTATCCCTTTATTCCCGACAATAACCTCGAAATTGGCACGTCGATGCACCTGGTCCTCAGCGAGAAAAAACAAGAGCTGATGCCCGCTATTTTCATTCTCAACCCCGACCGCAGTGTCGGCTGGATGCAACTCGGCCGCAACGCAGTCCGTTACGGCGACCCACAACTACTCGCGGAAATCAACTGCGGCAACTGGATATAACGGAGTATACTATGACCACCGACACCAACAATATCGTCCTCTCCACACGCGAGTACGACACCGTCGGCAAACGACCGATCCGCCACGACGGCCACGACAAGGTCACCGGGAAAGCCCACTACGGTGCCGATATCCGCTTGCCAGGCCTACTCTATGCCCGTACGCTGCAGAGCCCGCATGCGCACGCCCGCATCCTTTCCATCGACGCCAGCAAGGCGCTCGCCCTACTCGGTGTGCGCGCCGTCGTCACCGCAGACGACCTCGCGCCCTTGCCCGACGCCGACGCCGACTTCGGTTTCAAACTCATGAACGTGCTCGCCCGCGACAAAGCCCTCTACAAAGGCCACCCCATCGCCGCCGTCTGCGCCACCAGCGTACATATCGCCGATGAAGCGCTCGATCTTATCGAAGTCGATTATGAGGTGCTGCCCGCCGTCTTCACCGCCGAAGAGGCCATGCGCGAAGGCGCGCCCGTGCTGCACGAGCATCTGCCCGCCCACTCGCCCGTCACCGGCGACGCCCCCTCCAAAAACGTCGCCAACCGCTCCGAATCCACGCTCGGCGATATCGCACAGGGCTTCGCCGAGGCCGAGGTCATCGTCGAACGCGAGACCACCACCGTACCCGTGCACCAAGGGTATATCGAGCCGCATTCGGGCACCGCGCAGTGGCACGACAACGGCAACCTGACCGTCTGGTCGAGCAGCCAGGGCCATTTCAGTATCCGCGACTTCACCGCCGGCGCACTCGGCATACCCGTCTCCAAAATCAAAGTCATCCCCCTGGAAATCGGCGGTGGCTTCGGCGCTAAGCTGCGCGCCTATGTCGAACCGGTAGCCGCGGCCCTGGCCCGCAAAGCCCACGCCCCAGTCAAACTAACGATGACCCGCACCGAGGTCTTCGAACGCACAGGACCGACCTCCGGCTCCCGCATCCGCGTCAAGCTCGGTGCAACGCGCGACGGCCGGCTAACGGCGGCCGACGCGACCCTGGTCTACACCGCCGGCTTTTTTCCCGGCTCCTCGGTCGGCGGCGGCGAGCGTTGCATCATGACCGGCTACGATATTCCCAACGCCCGTATCGAGGGCTTCGATATCGTCGTCAACACCCCCAAAAGCGCCGCCTATCGCGCACCCGGCTCACCGCCGGCAGCGCTGGCCTTCGAGACTGCACTCGACGAACTCGCCGAGAAGCTCGAAATGGACCCGATCGAGCTGCGCATCAAAAACAGCGCCCGCGAGGGCACCCGCCGCATCCTCGGCCCGCTGATGCCCAAAATAGGCTTTGTCGAAGTGCTCGAAGCCGCCAAAAACCACCCACACTACCATTCCAAGCTCGAAGGGCCCTACCGCGGCCGCGGCGTTGCCTCCGGCTACTGGGGCAATGGCTCCGGCCCCTCTAGCGCCGTGGCCACGCTCAATACCGACGGCACCGTCAACCTCGCCGAGGGCTCGCCCGACATCGGCGGCACCCGCACTTCCGTCGCCCAACAATTCGCCGAAGTATTGGGCATTCCCGTCGAGAAGGTCAAACCGCAAATCGCCGATACCGATTCCATTGGCCAGACCTCCAACTCGGCCGGCAGCGGCGTAACCTTCAAGACCGGCTGGGCCGCCTACGAAGTCGCCTGCGACATGAAAAAACAGCTCATCGCCCGCGCCGCCGAACTATGGGAAACTGAAGTCGATAAGGTCACCTACGAAAAAGGCGCGGCCCATTGCAGCGCACTCGGCGAGACGTTGAGCTTCGCCGAACTCGCTGCACAGCAAAAGAGCACCGGCGGCCCCGTCATCGCCAGTGCCGGTGTCAACCCGTCTGGCGCCGGGCCGACCATCGCCACCCACATCGTCGATCTCGAAGTAGACCCCGATACCGGCAAGGTAAAGATCCTGCGCTACACCGCCGTGCAGGACGCCGGCAAGGCCGTGCACCCGTCCTATGTCGAAGGCCAGATCCAGGGCGGCGCAGCCCAGGGCATCGGCTGGGCGCTCAGCGAAGAATACTTCATCGACGACGAAGGCAAGATGCTCAACTCCAGCTTCCTCGACTACCGCATGCCCACCGCGCTCGACCTACCAATGATCGACACCGTCATCGTCGAGGTCCACAATCCGGGACATCCCTTTGGCGTGCGCGGCGTCGGCGAAGTGCCGATCGTACCGCCGCTAGCCGCCATAGCTAACGCCCTCTACGACGCCATCGGCGTACGCATCGACGACTTGCCGCTAAACCCGGCGCGCGTGCTGGCGGCGATGCAGAAAGTAAACGGGAAAGACGCGTAATATCTGATTGTCGAGACTGGCCAAGATATGCCTACCGATAGCGCTGCATTGTGGGTGAACGACCTTCGCACATAAACCATTTTTATCGTGTTATAAAAGACTCTCTTTTCTTAGGAATCTTACTATCGATAATTTATCATAGGCTTGCTTGGGGGTTTCCTCATGAGCGGATTTCGACAGTCTTATTTTGCAGGATTGTAAAATAGCAGCGTCGCCTCGGCGGCCGGCAGGAGCCGGGCGAGCTCCCAAAGGGCGCGTAGCGCCTAGCGATGCGTGCATCAGCTCTGGAAAAACCCCAAGGCAAACCGTCAACCTCACATCGCCTCAAGGAATAAAAAACCATGCACCGCTCAATCAAAGATCACTTCACAGAATACCGCCGCGACGGCTACACCGTCTTCCAAAACTTCATGTCGCCCGACCGCCTGCAACACATCTGCCAAACCGTCGACGCCGAATTCCGCCGCCGCCACACACAACACCCCGATCGCATCCGCGCATCCATCGCCAATGTGCTGGCCGACGAGCAACTCGGCCCCTTCTTCAAAGAACACCTGCTCAACCCCACCCTGCTCGACTACGCCGAACACGTCATGGGGCCCTTCGTGCAGCTCGACGGCTACGAGATTACCGGCTATCCCAGCCGCACACCCGACCAGCGCAAAAAAGTCGACCGCTGGCACCGCGACGCCTTCAACTATTCCGGCGTCTGGGGCCGACATGGAAACAGCCACCACCTCGAAGACCGCGTCTACACCGCACCCACCGCCTGCAACTGCATAACCTATCTGCAAGACATGAACGAGGAGACCGGCCACCTGCGTATCCTCGTCGACTCGCACCTCGACTACGCCTTTATCCTTGATGAAGACGCTGGAAATCCACAACCCAACGAAAAACTGGTCGAGCTAAAAGCCGGCGATATGGTCTACACCCACAACGAGATCCTGCACGCCGGCTCAATCAACACCTCCGGCGAGATCCGCTACTTTATCAGCGCCTATTTCCAACGCTTCGGCCTGCCGCACCGCGACACCTTTCGCCATCCACTGATCGAGGGGATCAAGGACGAAGCCCGTGCCAAGAACGACCGCCGAGTCTTGCGCCTCTTCGGCGAAGACGATGAGCTCGAAAAACGCGAACGAGCAATCTGGGCCAAGATGATCGCCGAAGACCGCGCGGCCCTAAAAGAGGAGTAAAACAATGCCAATGCAAAGCAATATCATTTACGGTATGTATTCGGGCCTGGCTCTGCTGATGGACGTGCATACCGGCGAGAAAAGCAATCGACGCGGCATCATTTTTATTTCCGGCAGCGGCTGGCGCCGGCCGACCAATTACAACGCACCACCATTAAAAGAGGGCGGGCAGTACGATATATGGGGCCAGGCGATGGTCGAGCGGGGCTACACCGTCTTTTCCATTAACCACCGCGCCGTGCCCCGCTTCCCCTATCCGGGCCCATTCGAAGACGCACAACGGGCGATGCGCTTTGTCCGCTATCACGCCGCCGAGTACGGCATTGATCCCGAGCAAATCGGCGCGCTCGGTGGATCTTCGGGTGGCCATCTGGTCAGCTCGCTCGGCACCTTCCCGAGCGTAGGCGACCTCAACAACGAAGACCCCGTCGAACGCGAATCAGCCAAAGCACAATGCGTCGTCGCGCGCGCGGCCCCACTCGATTTGCGAGACCAAGTCGGCCACAATCTCTTCGATGACGGGCAAGGGACCGAGGTCTCGCAAA